>WNGK01001376.1_pt1 | contig 26294 bp, 22 predicted proteins | sample 5400601 | NCBI WGS metagenome assembly WNGK01 (sample SAMN13153376, study PRJNA577476) | soil metagenome | isolation source: 60 cm soil or saprolite under Garry oak tree replicate 1 | place: USA:California | collected 2016-06-15
TGCAATCATGTCTGGTTCGTATCCAAGCTCATTGATCGCAGCAAGCACGCGCTCCCTCATTTCAGCGCTGATGTACTTTGATCCGTTGATGACGCGAGAAACCGTTGCTTGTGAGACTCCTGCTCGCCGAGCCACTTGCTCACTTGTGACCATAGGATATTTCTTCACCTCGTTTACTGAACACCCATATCGATAGTGCTGCTCAAGTTCGCAACAAGAAAAATATGGAGGTGGTTCTATTGTTGGGCGCTAACCCAAATAGGAGAACCACTGTTTGTGCCTGATCGTGCTCTCCAATGCAGAGGTCTTCGTTTCTAGTATCTCGCAAAAGACACTCTATGTCAACTGGTTACGTATTCAGATACAGGGCCTGTGAATCATCGAGAAAATGCCTGTATTGCATCTTATGCCTGGCGATCCTTGCGGTTGCCACTACATTCACAGGCCTTGTTTACCTGATATTGCTCTGGTGATTCCCCATAAGTTCGCGAGGCCACGTGAGGCAGGGTGGCTGGACGAAGGATCTCTGGGGGACTTTTAGGGAATCACCTGATATTGCTCACTTGACAGGCACAATAATGGATGCTATCATTCTCACAATATCTCTGTATACGTATTCACAACAGTTTTGCTGTGTAAAAGGTGAAGCATGTAAAAAAGGATAAAGGAGTGTTAACATGCGTTTACAAGGAAAAACGGTTGGATACTTCCTCGCTCAAGAGGTAGAAGATCTGGAGTTCTGGGTTCCTCTCATGCGACTGCGGGAGGAAGGGGCCAGAACCATTGTGATTGGCCTCTCGCATGAGAAGGTGCGTGGTCACCATGGGCTGGAGATGACGCCTGATGTCAGTATTGAAGAGGCACCGAAGGCTAGTGCGTTCGACGGACTGGTCATCCCCGGTGGCTTTGCACCCGACAGGTCGCGCCGCAACCAGGGGGTACTGCAACTGGTCCGTGAGGTATATGCACAGGGCAAAATCGTCGCCAGCATTTGTCACGGTGGCTGGGTTCCCATCTCGGCAGGTATAATACGAGGACACAAAGCCACAGGGACCAGCGCCATCAAGGATGATATCACGAACGCCGGCGGCATCTGGGTAGACGAGTCGGCCTTCCGCGATGGGAATATAGTGTGGGGGCGTGTGGTCGAGGATATTCCCAACTTCTGCCGCGAACTGGTTGCAGCGCTTGAGGAGTGAACATATCAGCGTTTTTTTGGTGGGGAAGATCCCCTGTGCGCGAACGTAAGGAGCCAGGGCGACCGCAAGGCTCAAGACATTTCAAAGAAGACGTTTTGCAAGTCAAACGAAGCCGAGGAAGGATTGTCATCCTGAGCGCAGCGAAGGATCTCTCGCCGGACAAAGATCCTTCGCTGCGCTCAGGATGACAAAGCGAGATGGTCTCAGGCTGATAAGGAGAGATACATGCACTATAGAACATTAGGCAAAACGGATCTCTCGGTCTCCGAGATTGGTTATGGTACCTGGGGAATTGGCAAATCGGGGTGGATCGGTGCTAAGGATAAGGATTCACTGGTAGCCCTTCATAGGGCTATCGATCTGGGTCTGAACTTTATCGATACTGCCCTGGTCTACGGAGAGGGGCACAGTGAGCAACTGATCGGCCAGGTCGTGCGCAGCAGAAACGAGCGGATTTATATTGCCACAAAAGTGCCACCAAAGAATAAGTTGTTGCCGGCACCAGCCGGTGTTCCCGCTCAGGAGGCATTTCCCAGCAGTCACATTGTGGAATGCACCGAGCAGAGCCTTCGCAATCTGGGCATCGACACCATCGATATACAACAATTCCATGTGTGGAATGATGAGTGGGTCGGACAAGGTGACTGGCTAGAAACGGTGCAACGCCTCAAAGAACAGGGAAAAATCCGTTTTTTTGGTATCTCGATCAACGATCATCAGCCATGGAATGCCCTGCGTCTCATTGAGACGGGCGTTGTGGATACGGTAGAAGTGATCTACAATATCTTTGACCAGAGCCCCGAAGACGAGCTTTTTCCTGCGTGCCACCAACACAATATTGGAGTCATTGTGCGCGCTCCACTCGACGAAGGTGGGCTGACAGGAAGGATAACGCCAGAAAGTACATTTGACGAGAACGACTTCCGAAGTCGCTACTTCCGAGATGATCGCAAGCAAGAAGTCTACACTCGTGTCCAGAGTATTGCCGCAGACCTGGGGATTTCGCTCGATGCTCTCCCTGAGATTGCTTTACGCTACATCCTGAGCAATCCGGTTGTCACAACGGTGATTCCAGGTATGCGCTCCGCGCGTAATGTAGAACGCAATATCGCTCTAAGCGATGGGTATACATTGTCGCCCGAACTACTTCAAAAGCTCAAAAAATATCGATGGGTGCGCGACTTCTACAAGAAAGTCTAACCGAGCAACTCTGTCGCTGGAGCCCTATGATATAATCTCAGGTGTAGAGATACTTACAGAAGGAGAGCTTACACATGAGGAAGATTGTTGTTACGGGAGGAAGTGGCAAAGCGGGGCGAGCAGTGATCAAAGATCTCCTGGCACATGGCTACGACGTGTTAAATGTTGATCTGCTGCCGCCACGTGAGCGGCTAAGCCCTTATTTAAATACAGATCTCACAGACATGGGTCAGGTGTTTGAAGTGCTGCATGGCGCAGATGCGGTGATACACCTGGGTGCTATTCCTGCCTCCGGCATTAAGCCAGAAGAGGCTACTTTTCGCAATAATACGCTCAGTACATACAACATTTTTAGCGTTGCTGCGACACTGCGCTTGCAGCGCGTGGTATGGGCATCCAGCGAAACAACCCTGGGCTTGCCTTTTGATCGTGTGAAGCCCGCTTATGCACCTATCGACGAAGATCACCCACTGTATCCCGAATCGAGCTATGCACTTTCCAAGGTGCTCAGCGAAGAAATGGCCCGGCAGTTCAACCGCTGGAGTGGTGTGCCGTTCGTGGGACTACGCTTCTCGAACATCATGGAACCCCAGGATTACGAGCGTTTCCCCGCTTTCTCGCAGGACGCGCGTCTGCGCAAGTGGAATCTGTGGGGCTATGTCGATGCGCGCGATGTTGCTCAGAGCTGCCGGCTGGGTCTGGAAGCTGACGTCAAGGGTGCGGAGGTCTTTATCATTGCCGCTGCCGATACGGTCATGAATCGTCCTAGTCGCGAACTGCTGACAGAGGTTTTCCCGGAAGTCCCTTTGCGCGGAGAGATTGAGGAATTTGAGACACTGCTTTCTATCAGAAAGGCTCGCAAGCTACTAGGATATGATCCTCAATATTCCTGGCGCAATGCTTAAGTCCCCTTCCGGGCCGTCTATAGCTTTAACATAAGCCAGCTCTTAGTCACGGTCTTCGCTGTTCCTCATCCAAAAGGATGAAAGAAGTGTCGGTGCAATATTCCTCCTTTCGACTCATGACAGTGTTCATCTCCTATCCTATACTAGGGGTCAGCACATCTGAGAGACTCACAACTCAAGACACAGAAAGGATGATCACACATGTCGAATATCGAGAACAGCAACGATCAAGGGAGGGAAGGAGAGCTACCAGGGCAGCAGTTCTCTGGTGAGCAGGTGACGGCTTTGCAGCAGTTGCTCCGCTACCAGAGCGACATCGAAGGGCAAGGCCAGCGGGTGGCTATGGCGGTCGGTCAGATCGCCGAGGCGCTTAACAACGGTGGATACATCTCGCCTGAGGTGATGAACCACGTCAAGGCTCAAATCTTGCGGGCGCACATGCACCTCGACGACCTGGAGCAGTTGCTTGCATCGCTTGACTAGCCGTTTCCACCCGCCCGTCGCACTGCCGGACCCGGTCTACCCTTTGAGGTTTTTGCGTCGCTGTTTGACGTGCTCCTGGCTGACCGGAGGAGAGCCTCCGGTGGTTTGCATATCAGGCGCACCTTCCGTGGAGACATACCCGAGATAGGACGCTACCTCTTCCGGTGACCACCCTGCCTCCCGTGCCCGCTCGCCGAAGTCCTGCCGCAAGTCATGGAAGGTGAGATGCTGGATCACGGGAAATTGGTCCTCCGTGGCCCGAGCCTTGAGCTTGCGGAACCAGTAGTGGATGGCTTCTTCCGTCAACCGCTCGCTGCGTTGTGAGAGAAACAAATAGGTTCGTGCGATGTCGCCTGTGGCTTGTAAGTACGCATAGACCGGCTCGCGGGCCTGGTTTAGCAGAACAATGTCACGCCACTTGCTCCCTTTATAGCCAACATGGAGCCATCCCTCCTGTGGACCCACATGGGTATGCACCATTTGCAGCCAGGAGACCTCGCTCACCCGGCATCCTGCCCAGTAGCCCAGAGCGAAGAGGGCGGCTCCACGTCGATCTCCCGCTTGTTTGACCAACGAGTGCAGGATGGAGCGCTGCTCTGGCGAGAGCAATCGCTCTCGCCAGAGCAGCCGCGAGGGGGGAAGCTCAATGCCACGAGTTGGGTTGCGTTGGAGCACCTCCTTCTCCTCAATCAGAAAATTGGCAAAATTGCTGATGGTTGATTTCACGCGCGCCCGGTGGTTGAGACTTAAGCCTTCCTGCTCTAAGTGCGCCAGGTACAGCTCGACGGCCGTCTGCGTCAACTGCGCCGGCTGAAACTGTCCCTCATTGCCAGGTCGTTGAGCAAGCCATCCGATCAGGTGACGCACCGTGCGCAAATAGGCATCCGTCGTTCCCTGAGCTTTCCCCGAGAGAAATTGCTCGTACTCTTCTAAGAGTGCACGAACCTCCTCGATGGCATCTTTTCCTGAAGAGGTCATGGTTGGTATCTCCTCGAAAATAATGTGGTGACTCGTTTTGCGGTCTCCTGCTCATTGCTCTTCTCCCAGCACATCTGCTATTATAGACGCAAGGAGTTGGAGAGGTGGTATGGGCGCTCTTGTCACCCCCATACCACCTCACACAGGCATTGACCCGCCTGGGGGTACACCATTCCTACTTTAGTGTACTGGCATCGCGTGAGGAAGTCACTCTGCATCAGGTGGCTTGTGATTGCACCTTGTTGTACATCACTGTACTCCTGCGGGTCACGCAAGGAGCGCGCGCCGATGAGGACTCATACCTACAGAGAGCGTGACTACGCCTTCGGACAGGCCATCGTCACGCTGCGCACAGCGATGAATCTCACGCAAGTGGAACTGGCCCGCTTCCTCGGGGTCTCCCGGGGAGCGGTGCTCGGCTGGGAGGCGGGCGGCAGTTATCCCAAAGCCGAAAGCCTCAAATACTTCATTGCGCTGGGGTGCAGCAGCAGGCCTTTATGACCGGGCGCGAGGAAGAGGAGATCCGCGCACTGTGGCGAGCGGCGCATCAGAAGGTGCTCCTTGATGAGACGTGGCTCTCCTCCTTGCTGGACCGACGGCCTCCGCTCCCCCACGTAGCCCCTGGACCGATCGAGAGGGCCAGACCAGGCGACCTGCCGGGGGCCTGGCTTGCTCCTGGTCGGCGGGTGGAGTGGGAGGAAGTGCAGGATGTGCCGAGCTTCTATGGACGCCAGCCGGAACTGGCCCTCCTTTCGCAGTGGGTGATGCGGGAGCGCTGCAGGGTGGTGAGCGTGCTGGGCATGGGTGGTATCGGCAAGTCGGCGTTGGCGGTCACCTTCATGCACCAGGTGGCCGACCACTTCGAGGTCGTGTTCTTTAGACACAAGAGCGGCTCCTCGTGGCCCCGATCCTGGCACGCCTGCGCTATGTGTACCCGGGGCGAGGCGATGTGGAGGAGCACCTGCTCGCGCTGCTCGCTCGGCAGCGCGAACGGGCGGACGATGCGCAGGGCTATGGGCCAGCGAACTTGGTGACGCTGCTGCGAGAGCTGCGCGGGCACCTGCGCGGCCTTGATCTGTCGCATCTTTCCCTGCGGGGGGCGTACTTGCAGGGGGTCGAGATGCAGGATGCCTCCCTGGCCGAGGCCACCCTGCGTGACACCGTTTTTACCGAGGCCCTTGATGCCGCCTGGAAGGTCGCCATCAGCAGCACCGGGCACTACTGGGCGGCCGGCAGCAGACGCGGGGAAGTGCACGTGTGGCGCGAGACAGGTCAGACCCTGCACCTGGTCTGGCGGGCGCATAGCGACACGGTGTCGGCCCTCACCTTCAGCCCGGACGACCGCCGAGTCGCCAGCGCGAGCTGGAATGGCGCGATCACGCTGTGGGAGGTGGAGCGTGGGACCCCGCTCTGGACCGTGTGGCAAACCACCTGCGTCAGCCTGGCCTTTGCACCCGATGGACGCACGCTGGCCAGCGGTGGCAATGATGCGACCGTCCGGCTCTGGGATGCCCACAGCGGCACACCCCCTTGAGACCTTGCCGCATCCCGCTCCGGTCTTCGCAGTGGCCTGGAGTCCAGATGGGCGCCTGCTCGCCAGCGGCAGCTTCGATGGGGGCATTCGGGTGTGGCAGATGCAGGCAACACAACCGGCCACCTGCGTCGCGAGCCTTGCGGGGCATACCAGTTGGGTGCGGGGACTAGTTTTTGCCCCCGATGGCACCCGACTGGCCAGCACGAGTTGGGATCGGACCGTCAGACTATGGGACGTGGATAGCGGATGCTGTCTCCACACGCTTGAGGGGCATATCGAGCGGGTACATACAGTAGCCTGGAGCCCGGATGGGCGTACGGTGGCCAGCGCTGGCTTTGACACCACGATCTGGCTGTGGGGCGCAGAGACTGGCAGCTCTCGAGCAGTGCTGCAGGGGCATAGCGCCCCTGTGTATAGTCTTGCCTTCACCCCCGAGAGCCACCGCCTGCTCAGTGGCGGTGAAGATAGTACCTTGCGGGTGTGGGACGTGGCACGTGGGCAGTGCGTGCGTCTCATGCAGGGGCACGCGTTCAGGTTGTACGACGTGGCCTGGAGTCCGGATGGCACCCGGCTGGCCAGTGCAGGCTCTGATGGGTTGGTGACCGTCTGGGAGGTGGTCCACGGGATGCCCAGGGTGTTGCGCGGACATAGCTTGACCGTGGAGGGAGTGGGATGGAGCCCGGATGGGAAGACCCTGGCCAGTGGCGGGTGGGATAATGCCATCCGGCTGTGGGATCCGGCTACGGGGACCTGTGTCCAGGCCGTGCGGGACGCCGACCACCCCGACAACACCTTCCATGCCGTGGCCTGGAGTCCAGATGGGCGCCTGCTCGCCAGTGGCAGCTATCTGCATGGGGTGCAGGTGTGGGACATGACGGCGCGCACGCAACATTGGGTCGGTCGCACGCACCCGACCGTACTCCGTCGCATAGCCTGGAGTCCGGACGGCACGCGGCTGGCTAGCGGTGGCGATGATAGCAGCGTGTCCCTGTGGGATGCCTCCGATGGCACGCTGTTCCAGACCCTCGAAGGACATCGTGGCACAGTCGCGAGTGTGGTGTGGAGTCCCGATGGCGCCCGGCTCGCCAGTGGTGGTGGGAGCGGAAGCAATGGGGAGGTGTTCCTGTGGGATGCGCACACTGGGGAGCGCCTGCGCACCTTTGCCGACGCTCCCGGCAGTGTATTGGCCCTGGATTGGAGCCCGTGCGGAAATTTGTTGGTCGGTGGTGACAGCGACGGGAGGCTGCGCTGGTGGGAGGTACAAAGTGGGGACTGTGTGAGGATGCGAGAAGCGCATCAGGGGGCGATCCAATCGCTCCGGATCAGCCCCGATGGCCGTCAATTGGCCAGTTGCGGCGATGATGGAGCCGTCAAGGTGTGGGACCTCGAGAGTGGTGAGCTCCTGCGCACGCTGCGGCGCGACCGGCCCTACGAACGGCTCAACATCACAGAAGTGAAAGGACTCACTGAGGCGCAGAAAGCCACGCTGCGAGCCTTGGGTGCGATTGAAGAGGTCACACTTCCTCTCTAAGTGTAGAGAGAATCAGACGTGCAACTTTTTCCGGCTCATCTATCTGAACATAGTGACGAGCATCTCCCACGAGGAAGAGATCAGACGTTGGAAAAAGTTCGTGAAATCTTCTGGCAACGCCTACGTTCAAGTACGGATCGCTCTCGCCGAAGATGATTCGCACTGGTCGTCTGAACGTATTCATCTTCGGTATCATCTTCGTGCGGGATCGCACGGTGGATGGTAAATCCTCATTCAGGCTAAAGAAAGCGGGCTGTGTACTCGACTTGACAGCAAATTGTTGATAGAGCAAGGGCACGAACTCATCCCTTACTGCTGCGTCTCGCATGAATTTGCCGACCTGCCACCAATACATCTTACGGAAGAGAAAATTGTGAAACAACTTTGAGACAAACCGCGCAACGTTTCTCACTATAGGTGTAGAAAAGAGCCGGATAGCTTCTGGCGCTCGTAACGTTGGCATCGCGCAATAGTATGTGTTCAACAACACAAGTGCCGCTACACGATCAGGATGTCCAAGCGCCCAGTCAATCGCCGGTGGACCAGAAGCGTCGTGCGCCACAAGCACAATCTGTTCGAGTTTCAGTTGCTCAACCACTGCGTCGATGTCCAACACTTGATTCGCTGCCGAGTAGGGGTATCCAACAGGTTTATCAGAGGCACCCCAACCAAGAAAATCAAAGGTCACGACCCGGCGCGAGGAAGAGAGCCAGGGAACGAGACGATCGTAGAGATGCAAATTGTCTGGAAAACCATGCATCAAGACAATAGCAGGTTCCTCCCCTGGATACTCACGCGCATAGATGTGATATGAATCTCGCTGTACGACATGTTCAATGTAGGGTGATGTTTTCTCCTGGTGCATAATGTCCTCCTCGTCACGTGTATGTACACGCTTTACTACAAAAAAAAGGTTCACGAGCCAGCGACACAATATCTGACAAATCCGAAACGAGCAACTTCGAGAACCTTCGCCATGTTTACTTCTTGATTTTGCTGCTCTTTCATAATTAGGAGTATATACACTTATTTTCTCTTTGTCAAGAGGCAAATCTGTGGCATGAGCATGTAGTGAGGAATCAAAAGGAACATTTCGACCCTTGCTGCTTTACAGTAAAGGTTGTGTCCTCGCCGTCCATCAAGCCAGAGAAATGCAAAGCATTCCCACGGTTGGAAAGACATGTTCCTGGAGCAGGTTGAACAGTGAGATCAAGCGGAGAGAAAACGCCTGCCTGAGCCTGAATCAGCAATCTATAAGAATGCTGGTCCATGGGCGGCACATACCACGAGAGCGTTACCTTCATCGTGCAGTTCTTCGGTATGACGACCCAGCCGCCAAACATAGCGCGCCCCGCCTCATCACTCTGCTGATTCTGAGGCGGCCCCGTAACATCCAGCGGGTGATCTTGCCCCATGTAAGGATCATTTAAATACGAGGTAGCATACCCCATTTCTACAGTTGATGAACAGACCAGCGAGCCATCGCCATACACGTTCTGTGAACAGAGACGATATCCTGATTTTGCATCCCCGCAGTATGGCCTGTCGTATTGATCAAACCCATTTCCCGCGAGCAGTTGGCTGTTTACAGGTACATACACACGCACATAATCACGATAGGTATCGAGGCCGTAAACATCGCCTTTCTGCTGATAAGCGAGGGTCATTTGCATGTGGTGGGTGGCTCCCCTCTTGCCATCCAGAGTGATCGTATCCTGCACTGCTGTTGTCACATATTGTGAGGCTTTATTCGCGCTCAGATTAGACTGCACAATGAAGAGTCCATCGTGGTTGGTAGAGCGATCCAACGATGCGGTCGAGCCGTATTTGCCAATCCAGGCCTCAAGCTGAGGATTCGTGACATAGACCTGGAGATCTTTGGTTTTCATTGAGTGGAGCATTTCACCTACCATGGCGGGCAATTTATCAATGGGAAGATGCATCACCGTACTCATCAGCGCCGTTGTGACTCTTTGTGTAAAGAGTTTGCGTGCCTGCTGGTTGTCTTCAACGTGCTCAATGATCTGCTGCTTGCGAACACCCTGGTTATTCAATTGATAATAATGCAGGCGATCTTCCAGGTTGTTTTCGGTGATGGTTTCCTTGTATGCAGGAATAGTGATCGGTCCGGTCACATGTAAGATTTGCTTAATCAACGTGGGGGTAAAAATGATCACGCCATCTAATTTTTTCCCAAACTCATGATCATAACGATCCACTGCTATCCTGGCAGATGTAGGGAAATCGGCGGAGAGGTTTGCGTCACGCAATCCGAAATTCGCAATGGGCCACCATTTTGAGTAAGGTGCTGGAGCGCTTTGACCTACGACTTTCGGATACACCGTTTTATCAGGGGGAGATCCTTCAGCGGTATGATTTTCCTCATACTTTCCAATATTTTTCAGCTTCATTGGTGCTAAATGCCCGCCATTCAAGATCAGTTCACCAAATTGTCCAGTGAAGCCACCGGTAGCACGCAGCTCTGCCCGATCCATTGGTTCGACCAGGAAGGAACGCTGCCCATCAACCCCTATAACCCATCCAAGCATGTTTCTCAATTCATGCTCCTGAGAGAGGCCCGCATCGAGCACGGGAAGGAACGGCAAAAATGATGCTATCGTCTGGCGTTGCTTACGAGTGATGGGTAAAGTATCAAGCGACAATCCCCGCGCTTGTATACTTATATCATGCACAAGTGGCGCGATAGCATCAAGAGCTTTATTTATCTCTTGAAACGAGGCTGGAGTAATATACGGTTTGGGGGACAATTCATCTTTACTGGAAGAGCTTTTCTTCAGAGCAGGAGCCACAGAGGGTGCAATAACTATCGCCGTTTTGACGAGCTGTTGTGCAGCCGCTGTCGCGTCAATCGCAATGTGACCGAGGGCACGAACTGTACTTATTTGTGCGGGCCAGACGCTTGAAACCAGGCCAATAGAGCCATCATGATCAAGTCTATCGCTCAATGAGGCAAAGTCGGCATGAGCAGTGGTAATTTCTACCTGGGCCTGACGCAGTTTATTCGTATCAAAGTAATTTGCTATATTACTATTGGAGCCACCACGAAAAATATGTTCAACCGCCTGCAAATGAGCAATTCCGCTTTGCATCTGGTTATAGAGAATAGCTGCATTCACTATCTCAAATACAAAAATGACTGAAGGCATCAACAACACAATGACCGAAACGATCATCAGAAATTTCCTTCTTATCGAGATCCACATATAGTTGTTCTGCGCATGTGTTGGAGCTAGAATACGTGAAGGATAATGCGGGAGAGAAGGATTTTTATGAGTTTCCGCGTCAGCAAGCGAGCTGTTGATATTTGAAGGATATTGTACTTTGTTAAAAGATGAGCCAGGGATCTGCGGCAATCGGCTCATGGGAAAACGCGGGTGAAAAAGCTTGCGACCAGATGTATCAAGCATTAAATAAAGCCTCCAGCAAGATATTGGAATTGAAAAATTGTACCTTCAAAAAAATCCCGGCATTGTTTTTCTTTAGATTGCATATCAGTCCCATCCACTTGCTTCTACAATCGTAATCGTATAGATGGGCCTCATAGCATCTCCATTAGTATTAATGGGTTATTGGGAAGGCGAGAGGAGATCAATCGCCTTAGTGAGGATAATCTTCATTCAGATTTGCGCTCGCGTCGGACACTTCCAATCTGCCAGATTATCGTGTATACTTTTTTCAAACTTCAATATTTGAAGTCACCTCTTCGTAGCACATACTGTAAGGATGTAGGAAGCCGGTTTTTAAGCTCGTGCAACAGATGATGGAGATCCATCATGATTTGTTTGATATGTGGAGGTACAGGAGGAGCGAGACTGGCTTGTGGCATCAACTATTCCTATGATCCAGCGGCACTCACATATATTTGTAATGTCGGAGATAACATTCGACTTTATAGTTTGACTATTTGCCCCGACATAGACTCGGTTATCTACTACCTGTCCGGTGCCGCCGACTTCGAAAGAGGGTGGGGACTGCACGCGGAAAGCTTCAATTTCCTCGAACGCTCACGTCTCTTTTACCAGGATACCTGGTTCGGCCTGGGGGATAAAGACCTGGCTACCCATGTATGGCGCAGCGAACTCCTTCGCAATGGTTGGAGCCTGACAGAAGTTACCGCGCAGGAGGCTCATCTGTGTGGAATCCAGTCTCGCATAATACCTGCAACTGATGCCTGGGTAGAAACGCGGATTGAAACAGGAGATCTGGCGCCTGCGAGAGGTATCACTACATTTCATTATGAAGAGTACTTTATTCGACTGAGATGTGAGCCACACGCTCACAGCATTCATTACGCAGGGATAGAAAATGCTGAACCGGCTCCCGGAGTGCTCGAGGCCATCGCATCCTCGAGTACTATACTCATCGCACCGAGCAACCCTCTGGCCAGTATCTTCCCCATCGTTTCGATACCCGGCGTGCGGGAAGTCCTGGTAAAGAACAGGGAAAAGGTTTGGGCTATCTCACCGATTATTGAGGCGCTTGAGCTGCCCGAGGGAGAAAGGACACGCGCCCGCAGCCGCGAAAGGCTTCTGGCCGCGCTTGGTCTTCCTCATACCCCCGTATCCGTGGGACTGTTGTATCGTGAGTTTTGTTCTCGCTTTGTTCTCGATGAGAGAGACTTCAAGTATGCCCCGCAGCTTGAGGAGATGGGATACGAAGTTCACTTGCTGAAGACAGATGCGCTCAGCCTCGAACGGCAAGTAAACCTCGCCCAGGAGCTTTTGCAATTGACAGAAGGAATCAACGCGGCAGGCTTTTAGGAGAAAACACAAGGAGGTGATCTCATTGGCCGAGTATTTATCCGGGTTGGAGAGCGTCATTCTCCAGCGGCGCGATGCCCATCCCAACGAAACCTTTCTGAAGTGGAAGGATGAGGAGATAGCATGGCGTGATTTTGTAGACCATATTTACGCGATGGCCGCGGGTTTCTGGGATGCAGGGTTACGCACTGGAGATAGGGCAGCCATCATGATGGGCAACTGCCCGGAGTTCTTGTACACATACTATGCGATGGTCTTCATGGGTGTCGGAGCTGTTCCGCTAAATGTAGCGCAGCGCGGTGAGGCGCTCGCCTATATTCTCAACGACTCAGGGGCATCGGCTATCGTCATAGACGAGGGGCTGGTGGAGTATTTCGCCGGCATCAAGGACCGGGTTCCCGGTGTACGTTTGATGGTTGTCCGCGAGTCTACTCCGTCTACTGGAGGCGATGCGGTCACAGTTGAAGAATGGCTTAAAGCGGGGCGGGGTCGGCCTCCCATTCAACCGCAAGTCGCTACTCCTGCGGATAACATCCTCTACACCTCTGGGACGACTGGTCCTCCAAAAGGCGTCGTAAACAGAGGTATCAACCCGACAAACATTGTGAAGCTTTGGGAGCCGACTGGCGTGCGTCCCGGCGAAACGGTCTACACCTCGCTGCCCCTATTCCATGGCAATGCTCTGGGTGTGACGGTGCTGGGAACGATTATGCTTGATTTCAAACTAGCCCTGGGCGAGCGATTCTCCGCCTCCAGGCATTGGGATGAGTGCAGAAAATACAATGCCGTGGAGTTTAACACTCTTGGCGCGATGATCCCTATTCTGCTGAAACAGCCAGAGCGACCAGACGACGCTGATAATCCTGTGCGCGTCGTGCTCACCGCGGGTTGTCCATTGCATGCCTGGCGACCTTTTGAAGAGCGGTTCAATCTCCGGCTTATCGAGTGGTTTGGTATGGTCGATTCCCCAGGTTTCCTGATCAACACCACCGGTAAAGTAGGTTCGATGGGGAAGCCAATGTCGGGGTTTGAGTTCCGCGTCGTTGATGACGACGACCGCGATCTTCCACCAGGGAAGGTAGGTGAGCTGGTCTTCCGCTCACCTGCTGGCAAAACAGTGGCTTTCTACTATGGCAAGGAGGAGGCTACCACTACAGCGTGGCAATATGACTGGTTCCACTCGGGCGACCTGGCCTGGGTAGACGAGGATGGCGATTTCTACTACGCGGGTCGGAAGAAAGCATCGATAAGACGCAGAGGGGAGAACATTTCCGCGTGGGAGATCGAGTCCGTGGTAAACCAGCACCCCGGTGTACTTGAGTCTGCTGCTCATGCTGTCCCATCGGAACTCGCCGAGGACGAGATCAAGCTGGTCATCGTTCTCAAGCCAGGTCAAGCTGTCACTCCCGAAGAAGTACTCGATTTCTGCCGCGGGAAGATGGCTTACTACGCCATTCCTCGGTACGTCGAATTTCGAGACTCACTACCGAAGACTGGTACGCACCGCAACGATTACAGTGCTTTGAAAAATGAGGCGTTTACCGATAGAACGTGGGACCGCGAAGCGGTCGGTTACGTCGTCTCTAGAGATCTGTAAAGATCGAAAGAAGGAGAATGATCATGCAAAAAGTGAGGGTAGCAGGAGCGGGGATGAGCAAGTTCGGCAAGTTTTTAGACCGGGGACTCCGCGACCTGGCCGAGGAAGCCGTCCGCAATACATTAGAGGACACGGGCATCGATGTAAGGGAAATTAATGCTGCCTATGTCAGCAATTCCGTGGCTGGTCTGATAACTGGTCAAGAGACGATACGCGGCCAGGTGGTTCTGCGCAAAACCGGGCTGATGGGGATTCCCATCGTGAACGTTGAAAATGCCTGCGCCAGCGCGTCTACAGCATTTCACCTGGGCTGGACCGCGGTTGCCTCTGGCATGTATGACTGTGTCCTGGCCCTCGGCGTAGAAAAGCTTTCCGACCCGGACAAAGCGAAATCGTTACGCGCGTTCAACTCGGCGGTGGACGTTTCGGAACTTGCCGAGATAGAAAAGCGGCTCGGTAGGAGTAGCGAGGGTGGCAAGGATAGGAGCCTGTTCATGGATCTCTACATCTCGATGCTCAGTGCTGGGGCACCTTCCAGCCAGGAGGCGCTCGGGGGCATCACGCGCGAACAGATGGCGCTGATTTCCGTCAAGAATCACTACCATGGAAGTTTGAATCCCTATGCCCAGTATAGGGAAGAAGTAACCCTCGAGCAGGTGCTACAAAGCAGGTCTGTGGTAGGCCCACTGACGGTCCTCATGTGCTCTCCCCTGGGAGATGGCGCCGCGGCTGCCCTTATTGTGAGCGAGGAGTTCGCTCGCAACAAAGGTCTCAAGGGACCAAAAGTGGATGCTTCAGTACTGGTCTCGGGACGAGCTGACGATCGCTCTATGGCGCCGTCCTCACGGCGAGCTGCCATGCAGGCCTACGAAATGGCGGGCATAGGCCCGGAAGATATAGACTTTGCCGAAGTTCACGATGCAGTTGCCCCGGCGGAGATTAGCATCTACGAGGATTTGCGCTTCTGTGCTCCTGGTGAAGGGCCGAAGCTGGTTGAAGACCGGGTAACGTGGCTGGGCGGAAGACTGCCTGTCAACACTTCTGGCGGGCTTTTATCACGTGGACATCCGATTGGGGCTACAGGACTGGGCCAGATTGCGGAAGTGGTTTGGCAACTTCAAGGGAAAGGAGGTAAAAGGCAAGTAGAAAACTGCAAGGTTGGCCTGACGCAGAACGGCGGTGGACACATCGGCTTCGATGCGGCGGCCATGGCAGTTCACATCTTCTCCGTGTAACTTGCTGGTATGAGAGAAGTAACCGTCTAGCGAAGTAAGTCACTGCTTTCCGCGCTCAAAGATGTGGTGCGGAAAAGTTCTCCTGTTGAAAAACGTAGCTGAGTACCTGTTATATCTGCAATGTAGTAGATGGTTCTGTTGATTGAGAACCAATGGAGGAGTCTGATGGAACTCAAAGAGGTAATTGGTAACCGCAGGTCGATTCGCTATTTCCAGCCATGGAGACCAGTCGAAAAAGAGAAGATTCACGTCATGCTAGAAGCGGCACGACGTGCCTCGCGAGCAGTCAATGCCCCATTCTATAGGATTGTGGTCATGGAGCGGGATGAACTGACACCCGAGCAAAGGGAGGGTTTGCGCACCCCGACAACCACTACTGATCTCGAACTTGCCCCGTTGTTCATGTTCTGGTTTATCGATCCGACAGCTCCTAATCGTGGGCCAAGGACACTCAAGCAACTGGTCGATGTTGGTGCCCTCAATGCCAGTCATGGCTGGTCACATGCCTACGTCGATGAAGTGGTCTTCCCGCTTGTCCTGCAGCCGTTGATGAAGAATGACCTGGTAGCTGCAATGTTCGCGGCATGTGAGGCAGGCTTTGCAATGACCCAGGCTATGCTGGCAGCAGTTGATGAGGGGCTGGGTGTCTGCCTGCACGCATTTACTCCAGAAGCGGTTAAGGATGTTATCAAGCCGCCTGAGTACCTGATCCCCATCTGGGTGTTAGAGGTGGGTTACCCGGCGGAGGACCCACTCACTGGCGGGCAGCGTCCAAGAGAGCCGCTTGCGGAGACGTGTTTCTGGGGTTCCTTCGATAATCCCATCGAGAGCGACCCGAAGGTGGTTGAATACCTGCGGGAAAAGAAGATGATTCAAGCGGAGGCTCCTGCTCCCTGGCGCATGGAGGAAGTGGCGGCTCTTTCGCGCATGTTTGGACTACCTGAGTAAATGATTACTTCTGCATATCCCTAGAGTTGAGCGGAGATGAATATAGAGACTGAAGAGCAGCTTGCTGAATATAGGACTGTGCAAAACTGGCTGAAAGGTGTTCACCATCAATCCCCAGCGAGCACCACGACCGACGCGGACCGTCTCAGTACGCTGCTGAAGTTCTGCCATTTGGCGGAGAAAGACCCTGATACGATCATCGAGGAATGCTTCAGAGCGCCGAAAGAGGAAGATGTGTGGAAGCGCATCAAATTCAAAACCCGGCGCACTTACTCGGCCCTGATCGATCAGGCTGAAGCGCAGCTATTCGGCGGCGGTACCGCAGGCAGGCGGCGAGGAAGCATCATCAGGAGCTTTTTCATTCACAATGGAGTCTCCATGCAGGCCGAGCCCCTGCGTTAGCCTGTTTTTGTCCATGCACTTCATGCTTGTATGCTACATGCGTTACAACCGCGACAAGTGCGACAAGTGCGACAAGTGCGACAAGTGCGACAAACAGCAAGCAGAGTTCGTATTAAAAAATCTGTCGGTGAAAGCCGGCGTGAGGCGGATGCGAAGTAGATTGGGTTGTGAGAACCCTTTGTAAAATGAGCATGTATTAGTTCTAAGCGCATTCAAGGAGGTGTGCCGTTATGGCTATTGCAAGGCCGCAAATCTCAGCGGAGGCTCAACAGCAGTTGCGTAGATTTTTCGAGGAGACACCCTCTGTCTCCACACTCCTGACGACATTGCGCAGTCGCCGTGTTGGTCTAGGGTACAAGATTGAAACCGGAGAGGAGGAGAAGCACCCGGTCACAGGAAGGGTGATGAAGCAAGAGCGCGGGCCACTGGCTTTTGCATCCACCGAAGCTGTAGTGCCGCTTTCGGAGACGGAGCAAGCGATCCTGGCCTGGTCTGCCATAGGACCCAACGGTATGGTCAACTGGGATATCGCCATCCACGGTGGATTCCACGAGCTTGCCTGGCTGGCCGGGCGGACAGCCGCCTCTCCTGGAAATTCTTTCGCTACCGACTTGATAGTAATCAACGATGATGGTGTATCCCTGTACAACCCGGGCCTGGAGCGCGAGAAACGTGTAGAAATTGAGGGTCCCGAGGACTATTGGAAGGTGATCAACTGGTTCCAGACAGGAACCAGGAGGATTCTGGACTCGCGCCCCGACATCGACTGGTCCGTGAGGGCTCCAGGAGCGCCGAACGCCTCTCTATTTGGTCCGTACCAGTATAACGTCAACAATCCGGGCACCGCCTGGTTGATACCCATCACCGATATGGGCTGGCTCTACTTCAGCGTCCTGCTTAATCTGTTTGATGTCTGGCACCTGTGCCCATTCGACGACGCGACAATGCAGCCTGCTGGCGTGGCACAATGGACACGCGAAGGCCATCTAGAGATGCCTGTACCCATTAGCTCTTTGGAGAAGTTCATCTTCCAGGTTGAGACCTATCCACCTGGCTCAATGGTGCAGAATATCCGTCTCGCTGCAGAGGCGATGGGATTAGGGGCGTGGATATTCTGTGGCTTCTTTGACGACATACTTATGGGGGCCTACCCGGACATAGCCAAGGGCTTCGGCTTTAAGTGTGAGCCGCTCAATCCGAAGGCACCGGCAGCGATGGGAGCGCTCAAGATATTCGGGCTTGAAGGGATTAAGGAGGGGACATATGTCCCGTCACCACGGTACAAAAATGGCGAGGCCGTGATAAAACAGATGATGGAAGAGAAGTACGGCCACGGGGCAACCATGGCGAATGACGATTCCAATTGGGTCCTCACGCATGGTGGACCGTTCAAGGCTGAGGTCATCCGGGAAATCGTCAAAGACCCGGCTGTGCACGTATCGGATTGGGCAGTAGAGGCGGCAATTGCCTACGTGGACTACTGCGTTGATCGCTACGGTCAATGCCCGGTCTACAACAATTCATTAGAGTGCAACTTCGGGGCAGTTGTACACCATATAGACCCCGCTTTCTACGAGAAATACTACAGTAGCAGCGCCATTACGGCGCAGACCAGGGAGCACATGAAAAACTGGCATTAACAGGACCGTTCTCCAGATCCTGTTCGTGTCACCAGTATGTATTCCAATAAGCAGCAGGCTCATAGGCACAGCGGTGTACCTGTGAGCCTCCAGCTACATGTAGGAAGAAACCAGCAGAACAGGTATCGCATGACCAGGTTGCGTGCAGCACTTGTGACCCCGTTGACTGGTTCCCTGGCACCTTTTGGATATGCGTCAGCGACAGGGCTCAGGTTGTGGGCCAGGTACGCTGCCCATTTGCCATTACCATGGGACGGCGTGGAACTCGATGTGCGAGACACCACCGCTGATCCAGGAGCGGCTATGCGTGCAGCTATTGCTGCCCATCCAGATGTGTTGTTTGGGCCATATGGAAGTAGCGCTGCACTTGCAGCGCTGCGTGTCACAAACCGTGTTGTCTGGAACCATGGTGGCGCAACCTCTCGGCTTTCTCGTCCAGCCTTTCCTCAGGTTATCAACGTGATTTCGCCAGCCTCAACGTATTTCGCAGGAGTCCTCGAGGCAGTGCGCGTAACCGATCCGAGCGCTGCCACGGTGACTATCTTGCACACTGACAGGGGCTTTGGCCAGGACGTGGCTGCTGGTGCCACCAAAGCTGCTAGCGATCTGGGATTTGAGGTGCGGGCTTTCCCATTCGAGCCAACCCATGCAGCCGGAACCGCGTCTACCTTGCCAATCGCTGATGTCCTGCTGGTTGCTGGTAGCTTCGCCGACGAGCTTGCCGCCGCCCGCATTTTGTTGACTCACCCCTGGCGCGCAGCAGCCTTTGTTGGAGCGGGCGTCGATGAGGTGCTTGCCCCGTTGGGGAATCTGCGTGAAGGATTGCTGGGGCCTGCGCAGTGGGTAGCCACGGCAGCGATCCAACCTGATGAGGGACCTGATTCTGACTGGTTCGTGGCGAATTACCGGCAAGTCGCTGGCGTAGACCCGCCTTATCCGGCTGCGCAGGCATTCGCGGCAGGACTCCTCTACGCAAGGTGCCTGCGAGATAGTGGGATGAGTTGGGACGCTGCCCAGCTTGCCGCAGCACGTCAACTGGTCTGTACTACGCTCTACGGCGGGTTCCGCCTGGATCAAGTGAGCGGATTGCAGGTCGGCCACCGGGTTCTTACCGTGCAGTGGCAGAACGGCGCGCGCCGTGTGGTATGGCCACCAGAACAGGCTGAGCGCCCCTTACTTTATCCCTTCGCAAAGCCAGGAGGATAGAAATATATTGGCGCATCTTTTTTGCCTCAGGTGTATCCAGCATGCGTATATCCTATCGAGGTAATCTATTCAACTTGGCAAATTTCCTGTATCGCTACTCCAGGCGCAATGCAAAACAGCAAAAAGGTGGTCATCTCCTAAACGACGCCCTATAATTATGGTAGAGAAAAAAACCATATCCGGCGCTCACAACGCCGATGTTAGAGACAAAGATACATATGCATAAACCTCTCGATGCGATGCGCATCATCCACATGGCCAGTGGCGCACCTATGTCTAGCGAATTACCCATCAGCGACCCGCATCCAGATCCGGGTTTACTTGGCCCTGACTCGATATCCTGGCGCTTGCATGAAGAACAATGGCTGATCACGGCAGGCGCACGCGCATTTTTAATGCAAGCCGCCCATCCCAAAGTAGCTCAGGGAGCGCTTGACCATAGTGGTTTCGCCGAAGATCCCTTTGGACGCGTTTATCGTACCATTCAGGGAATGGCCGTATTGATTTTTGGCACCACCCACGAGGCCAACACTATGGCTCGTAATATCAACCGCCTGCACCATACCGTCCAGGGGACGCTTCATGAAAGCATAGGGCACTATACGGCAGGTGAGACCTACAGTGCCATAGAGCCTTTGGCGCTCTTATGGGTCCATATTGTTTTCGTCGATAGTATGCTCACCGCCTACAAGACGTTTGTAGGCCCACTCTCAGAGGCAGAGTGTGAACAGTACTGGCAGGAATCCTGCCGCTATGCGCGGCTCCTCGGATTAACCGATACAACCCTCCCGGTCAGCTATGCCGCTGTGCAGCAATACATTCGTGAAGCGCTTGCTTCAGGAGAGATCGCCATCGGACCCGCTGCCCATTTCATCGCCCAGAAGGTCCTCTATCCTCCGATGCCATTGTTGCGCAGGCCATTGTGGATGATTGTGCGGTTGATCACAGTAGGACAACTTCCACCAGACATAAGGCAGGTATACGGACTGCCGTGGACCATGAGACATAGAGTAGGATTTCGTATTGCACGTGGCGTGGGGCATCTCCTACGCCGTCTCTTTCCCAATGCACTTGGTAGATCGCCTCTGGTGAACTTTGCCAGGCGCCGTTCCCAGGGAGAACTCTGCCAGTCCACAGCGCAAGTTACCAGTGACGATTATGGTTCGATGAATCAGCAGGTATTGAACTCGGAGCACTGAAAGCCAGTGGCGAGGATGGTTTATTCGCATAGTTCGCGTAAACGCATTGTTACATCTAACTTGTGGATGAACCTGGTGATTCCCCAGAAATCGGCTAGAGATCCTTCGCTGCGCTCAGGATGACAGCCTGGGGTTCTGTCATCCTGAGCAGCGCGAAGGATCTCTGGGTGCGTTCGTCCAGCCACCCTGCCTCACGTGGCCTGGCGGACTTCGAGGGAATCACCTGGATGAACATATTGTTATTATGCTGCCGTTCATTTACAATAGGGTAAAGCCGATCAGTTTTTCGGAGTTCAAATTGGGCTATCTATCACCTGAATGCTGAGGTGCCAACATTAAGGAGGATATACCTTGCTCATTCTCCAGGATATCGCAGTGACCTATCAAAACGTTGTCCCCGCCGTGCAGGGTATCTCGCTGGAAGTGCCGGATAAGGCAGTAGTCGCACTGCTCGGCGCGAATGGCGCCGGCAAAACGACCATCATGCGCGCCATTTCTGGATTGCTGGATATTCACAAAGCGAGTATCGTGCGCGGCACCATCCTCTTTGATGGCGAGCGGATCGACCGCCTTAACACCACGCAAATCGTCCAGCGCGGCATCTCCCAGGTGTTAGAAGGGCGACGGCTCTTTGCTGACCTGACTGTGGAAGAGAATCTGCGTACAGGCGCGATTGCAACGCGTGACGCCGTCAGCGTGCGCCGAGCTTATGATCGAGTTATGGACCTGTTTCCGGTGCTGCGTGAGCGCCGCAAAAGTCATGCTGGCTATCTTTCAGGTGGTGAGCAACAGATGCTGGCCATTGGCCGGGGTCTGATGTCAGACCCGAAGTTGCTCCTGCTGGACGAACCCTCACTTGGATTGGCCCCATTCATGGTACAGCAGATTCGTACCATTATTTCTGAGATAAATGCCGGTGGAACTGCCGTATTACTGGTGGAACAGAATGCGCAGATGGCGCTCTCGGTTGCTCATCATGGCTATATTTTAGAAACTGGCAAAGTCGTGCTGGAGCAACCTGCCGCCGAACTCTTTCAGGATGAAAGCGTGCGCAAGTTCTATCTGGGTCTGCACGAAGGAGGGGAGCGTAACAATATGAGTACGCTTCGCCAGCGACGACCCGCGAGGAGGTGGGCAGTATGAGTGATGCGCCAACCGGAGCACATTCCCTCAAGACCGATACTTCACCCTTGCTCACCGTCGAGGGAGTTTCGGTACGCTTTGCCGGGGTCAAAGCGCTGACGGATGTCTCGTTCCAGGTGCAGCCTGGAGAGCTGTTCGCGGTGATTGGTCCGAACGGCGCGGGAAAAACATCCCTCTTCAACGTGCTTTCGCGTGTCTACCAGCCAGTTACGGGACGGGTGACGTTTGATGGGCGCGATCTCCTACGCTTCAAAACACACCAGGTGGCGCGTATTGGCATCGCCCGCACCTTTCAGAATCTTGGACAGTTTCCCACTATGACGGTGCTCGATTATCTCCTGCTTGGTCGGCATACACGCATGCGCAGTGGCATCGTGCTCGGTGGAATCTATTTCGGTTTGACTCGCAATGAAGAAAAAAGGAACCGCGCCTACTGCCTGCACCTGCTCGAACTGGTGGGATTGCAGCGCCTGCAAGACCATCCGCTGGGCAGTTTGCCTTATGGATTGCAAAAACGCGCTGATATTGCCCGCGCACTTGCCCTGGAACCCAGGCTGCTCTTGCTGGATGAACCGGTCGCAGGCATGGGACTCGAAGAATCCGAGGATATCGCAGCTGCTATTCTCGATATCAAAGAGCAACTCGGCATCACACAGATACTGGTTGAACATGATATGGCGCTGGTAATGGGCATCGCGGATAGAGTGCTGGTCCTCGATTTTGGACGCGTCATCGCGCAAGGAACACCGGCTGAGGTTCAGACCAATCCCGATGTCATCAAAGCCTACCTGGGCGAAGAGTTCGGCGGTGGAACTGCCCCCGCTCTGCCCATCTCAACTGAAGAACGTCACGCGTAGTATCGCGAACAGGAGAGAAAGGAAAGACCGTGGCTTATTTTCTTCAAATAGCCTTCGCGGGCATTGCGCTGGGTTGTATCTATGCCTTGATCGGACTGGGTTTCTCCATTATTTTCAAAGCCAGTGAGGTCATCAACTTTGCTCAAGGTGAGCTGCTGTTGGTGGGAGCCTATGTTGTTTCTTCAGCGGTCTTCGACTGGCATCTGAACTTCATTGTTGCGGTACTGGCAGGTGTCGTGGTGACTGTAGCGATTGGTCTCCTCTTCGAGCGCTTTGTCTTGCAGCACATGATTGGCCGCCCGGTCTTCTCCATCTTGATGATTACCATTGGCCTGGGCACTATTCTGCACACGGCTGTCATCGTGATATGGGGGTCGAATCCTATCCCTGCGGCTGCACCATATACAATCACGAGCGGTTTTAACATTGGTGGTATCCACTTTGGTTTGAACGACCTGCTGACAATTATCGTGACCATCATTCTGTGCGCCATCCTTTTTTATTTCTTCCAATACACTCGCTATGGGCTGGCAATGCGTGCCACGGCGCTCGACCAGGAAGCCGCGCTGGCGGTAGGTATCAACATTCGCACGGTGTATGCGCTGGCATGGGGTATAGCCGCCGCCGTTGCCACCATTGGCGGGGTCTTTCTCGCTATAGGTTCCTATGCAATGGACCCGACGTTGGGGGGTGCCGCGCTGCTGGCATTCCCTGCCATCATCCTGGGCGGCGTTGATTCGATCACCGGGGCAGTCGTCGGCGGAATCATTATTGGACTGGTGCAGGATCTGACTGCCGGTTACGAAAGCCACGTCGCCAGCTTCCTGGGCGCGGGCATTCACCAGATTACTCCCTACCTGGTTATGATTCTTGTGCTGCTCATTCGACCTTACGGCCTGTTCGGGACAAGAAAGGTGGAACGCATATGAGCGCCCGACCAGAAACCCGTACTCCTGCCGTCCCTGCATCAACCGCCGCACCGTCCTCACGCTTACTGGGAGGAAGGATCTCGCGCTGGATTGCCGTTATTCTGATTGTCGCAGTTATCCTGGTCTTCTTCTCTGTAGCGAACGATGACTGGTTCACGATTGTCAACTATACGTTGATTGCGGCAATTGCGGCGATTTCGCTCAACGTACTTTCGGGTTATACAGGCCAGGTTTCGCTAGGTATCGCCTTCTTTATGGCCATTGGCGCATACACTGCTGCCTACCTCGGTGGTGACGTGCCAAATACTCCACTTGATCCGCTCGGTCTGGGTCTCCCATTCATCATCTGGCTCCCGGCAGCAGGTATCGTGGCCGGCCTCGTCGGAGCGCTGATTGGCCCGACAGCTCTACGGCTGAAAGGCTTTTACCTGGGTATTGTCACGCTCTCGCTGATCTTCATCGGGCAATATATCTTTCTGAACGCTCGCAGAATCACAGGCGGCCCGCAAGGGCGCGCTTTCCCCGTGCCGGCAATAGGAGGTGCGACATTCGACCAGCAAAACTCACTCTTTGGTTTTGCGTTAACGTCCGGTCAGCAATATTTCTTGTTGATCCTGGTCGTTTTAGCACTTGCGGCTCTCTTTGTGTACAACGTCATGCGTTCACGCGCCGGGCGCGCCTTCCGAGCAGTGCGCGATAATGAAACTGGCGCAACTATTATGGGTGTCAACCTGTTTGAGGCGAAGATGGGCTCGTTCATCCTTTCGTCGTTCCTGGCCGGTATCGCGGGAGCGCTATTTGCCTCGTACAGCCGCTATATCATCCCCAATTACTGGAGCCTGGCGCTTTCTATTCAGTTCATTGCAGCCATCATCATCGGCGGGATCGCCAGTGTCTGGGGATCGCTGCTTGGTGCAGCATTCGTGTTCGGATTGCCGCTCGTCATCGATCATTTCTCCCTGCTGCCCGTTGCAAGTGGTTCGGGCATCATCAGCAGCGGCGACCTGAACGCCCTTCTTTATGGCCTGCTCATTGTTGTCTTCCTGCTTTTTGAGCCGGGAGGCGTGATTGGACTTGCGCGCCGCGCCAAAGTATTGACCCGCAAGTTCTACACACATAAAGACGAAGGAGGTGAACCAGCCGAGATTACTGATCTGCCGTCAGAATCCGGTTCACAACTCGACGCCGGGAACTCGACGCTCACAAAAGGCGAAAACACATAGTCTTTTGTACATCACAGGTCAACAGCGCAGGATTTAGGAGATGTAGTACATTTTATAATCTCAACCGTCGTTATCTCGAATATTTTGTGAAGAGGTGCAACACATGCTTATCAGGAAAACTCTATTTGCGTGCGCAGGTATCATTGTCGTCTGTATGATGGCGCTCTCCGGGTGCGCTAGCAATGCCTCAAACAGCAGTGGGAGTAGTCTCAAAACTGGTCCAGGTGTCGATGTCGCGAGTAAGACCATCACCCTGGGGATACTCTCGCCCTACTCCGGCCCGGTGGCAGCCCCGGTTGGAGACCCGCTGGCGCGCGGCGTTGAGGTGTACTTCAAACACGTCAACGATAACGGCGGGATCAATGGCTACAAGGTGAAGTTCCTTGAGGAGGATACGCAGTACAATCCACAAATCGAGGTACAGAAATACAATCAGATCCACAACCAGGTTCTGATGATAGCTGACAGCCTGGGCACACCCACCACCTTCGCCATCAAGAATCAGGCCGCTTCAGACCATATGCTGATTTCGGCAGCGACCCTGTCTTCCGCCCTGGCGCGTGAAAAATATCTCGTTATGGTCGGAACCCCCTATCGGCTTCAGGTCGAAAATGCCTTCGACTACATTGTGCACAAGCAGGGCATCCAGAGCCCCGCGACCGGTATCATTTACCAGAATGATGAGTACGGCCAGGATGGATTGACCGGCTACAAAGAGGCCGTGGCTGCCTACCATATGAACGATGTAGCCGAGGCCAATTACGCACCAACCGATACCGACTTTACCGCGCAGGTCTCTCAGATGAAAGCAGCGAAGGCGAAGTATGTCTTCCTCACCGCGCTGCCGCTCGTCACGGCCACTATCGTCGGGACGGCCGCTAAACTGGGCTACACCCCGCAGTTTATTCTCCAGAGTCCCGCGTGGGCGAATGGACTGCTCGCCGTTCCCGCCTTGAGGCCACTGCTCACCCGCCTCTGGGTGATGTCTCAGGGAGCTACCTGGGGTGATACCAGCGTACCGGGTATGGCGCAGTTGCTGCAAGATGTTCAGAAGTATGCGCCTGAACAGAAACCTGATGGCTACTTCGAGTTCGGCTATACAGAGTCGGAGATCACCTATGCCATTCTGAAGAAGGCGATGGCAAATAATGACATCACGCGCGACGGCCTCTACAACGCCTTCATTTCGTTGAAAAGTGTCGATCTGCAAGGGCTGTTGCCCCCGGTCACCTATGGTTCGTCACCCGACCAGCGTGTTCCAACGCGCGATTCGGTCGTTTTCCAGATTGACCCGACGCAGCCAA
>WNGK01001380.1_pt1 | contig 26238 bp, 22 predicted proteins | sample 5400601 | NCBI WGS metagenome assembly WNGK01 (sample SAMN13153376, study PRJNA577476) | soil metagenome | isolation source: 60 cm soil or saprolite under Garry oak tree replicate 1 | place: USA:California | collected 2016-06-15
CCGGATTCGCCGGCCCGCCGCGCACCGCTGAGGATACTGTGGCGCGGCCGAAAATAAGCTGCGCAGTTTCGCGCGTTCGGCAGAAAGGGCTCGCGAGGACTTCGCCGATCGGAATTCCGAGGCGCTTGATCGCATTGCCGATCTGCCGCGCTTCTTCGCGACCGCGATCGGTGAGATTGCGTTGTCGCGCGCAATCCTCGTACCCGCTCATCTGGTCGTCGTTCTGGCCGAAGTCGGTCGACGTGTGGCGAAAATACAGGACCAGTCCGCCTTCCTTGAGCGCCGCGAGCAGGTGCGGGCCGGCCAGCGTCTCCGGAGTGGATTCGGCCGCGAGCGCCGCGAAGCAAACCAGAAGGCAAATCGCGGCGGCTGCGAAGGCTGCGTAGCCGCGCCTGAGAACGTGAGCTTTTGTCGGCAGGATCACGCCTTCAGCCGTCGCGATCGATTCGTATCGTCTTCGCCGTCGTATCGGTGCACGGATCATCGTCGAATGCGATGTCGCCGTCCGTGACCCGCGCGCCATACGCGCGTATCGCCGCGAAATCCTGCAGCCTTCGATCGAGTAGGTGCGTCGTCACGACGTTGGTGAGCGCGTTGAACATCGTCTCCACCCGCCCTGGATGTTTCCTATCCCACTCGCGCAGCATCTCGCCGACTTGCCTGCGCTGCAGATTTTCCTGCGACCCGCAGAGGTTGCACGGGATGATGGGAAACTCCATCGCTGCGGCATAGCGCGCGAGATCGCGCTCGCGGACGTAGGCGAGCGGACGGATCACGACGTGCCTGCCGTCGTCGGAGACGAGCTTCGGCGGCATGGTCTTGAGCTTGGCGCCGAAGAACAAATTGAGAAAGAACGTCGCCAGGATATCGTCGCGGTGGTGACCGAGTGCGATCTTGGTCGCGCCGAGCTCGCTTGCAACACGGTAGAGCACGCCGCGGCGCAGGCGCGAGCACAGCGAGCACATCGTCCCGCCCTCGGGAATCACCCGCTTGACGATGCTGTAGGTGTCCTGCTCCTCGATGCGGTACGTGACGCCGCGCGCCGAGAGATAACCGGGCAGGACGTCGGCGGGAAAGTCGGGCTGATTCTGGTCGAGATTGACCGCGATAAGATCGAAATGCAGAGGCGCGCGATCTTTGAGCGTGAGCAGGATGTCGAGCAGTCCGTAGCTGTCCTTGCCGCCCGACACGCAGACCATGACGCGATCGCCGGCCTCGATCATGGAAAAATCGGCGATGGCCTGACCGACCAGCCGGCGCAGGCGCTTCCTGAGCTTGTTCGCCTCGAATTCGCCGCGATGCGCTTCGCGCGCGGTCGGGGCAGATGCGGTCAGCATCGGATCGAAAGCATCCATCGCGGACTGCGGTGCGTTATGCGGTCGGCGCGGGCTTGCGCGCGGCCAGACCCAGCGCGAGGCGGGCGATGCCACAGGTGATGATCTGAAACCCGACAAAGTAACCGATGAGGACCAGCGAGGCGAGCGGCCAGCCGATCGCGATCATGAGCGCCAGGACGATCGACAGTATTCCGTTGGCGAGCAGCCAGCCCCAGCCGGCGTGAGGCTTCAAGCGGAACGCCAGCATGATTTCGACCACGCCGGACCCGGCCATCAGGACGCCGACCACCAAGGCAAGCGACGCTGCGCCGGCGAGTGGATTGGCGACGAGCAGGAATCCGATCACGATGTAGAGGACGCCGACCGCGAGGCGCCAGCCGAATTGAGGCTCGCTTCGGGTTCTGAAGGTGATGACGAGCGCGATCACGCCCGCGAACAGCGCGAACCAGCCGACGTAGATCGCCGCGGTCACGGCCGCAATTACCGGGTACACCAGCGCGAGCACGCCTGCGATCACCAGCAGCACGCCCAGGGCAAGCGACCAGCCGGGCGAAAGGAACGCGGGGGCTTGCGAGGCGGTTGTCATTCCTGGCCTCCCATGGGGCAAAGCGCTGCGCTGGTCAGGGCGAGAATGGTAGCATAGCGGCGGCCGCGGCGGGCGCGCCTGCCGCCGCACCTCTCCCATGATCAAGATAAGCAGCGCCTTCGATTCCGGCGCGATCGAACCTCTTGCCTGCGATCGCGCCGAGGATATCCGCGTCAACATTCGCGCCGACTCGCACGCCGAGTTCAGGCAGTGGTTCCATTTTCGAATGCAGGGAGCCGCCGGGAACGGGTGCCGCATCCGCTTTGCGAACGCGAGCTCGTGCACCTATGTCGACGGCTGGCGCGACTATCGCGCGATGGCGTCCTATGACCGGCAACGCTGGTTTCGCGTGCCCACTGAATTCGACGGCGCGGGAATGACCATTGCCCACACGCCTCTCCACGACTCGGTCTATTACGCCTACTTCGAGCCGTATTCGTGGGAGCGCCACCTCGATCTGCTCGGCAGCGCGGAGCGCTCGCCGCTCGCGCGCGTGCGCGATCTCGGGCGCAGCGTCGAGGGACGCGACATGAATCTGATCACGATCGGAGCGCCGGGGGCCGGCAAACGCGCGCTCTGGGTCATCGCTCGCCAGCATCCCGGGGAGACCATGGCGGAATGGTTTGTCGAAGGCATGCTCGAGCGTCTGGTCGACAGCACCGATCCCGTAGCGCGCGCGCTGCTCGGACGAGCGGTGCTCTATATCGTGCCCAACATGAACCCCGACGGCAGCGTGCGCGGGAACCTGCGCACCAACGCGGCGGGAGCGAACCTCAACCGCGAATGGCTGGAGCCGAGCCGCGAAAAAAGCCCCGAGGTGCATAACGTTCGCGCGGCTATGAACGAAACAGGGGTCGATGCTTTTCTCGACGTCCACGGAGATGAAGCGCTCCCGTATGTTTTCGTCGATGGCTGCGAGCAGCTGCCCGGGTTCACGCGCCGACAGGATGCGCTGCAGCGCGCGTTCGTCGCCGCATTCAAGCGCGCGAGCCCCGACTTTCAGGACGCTCATGGCTATCCCTCGGACAAGGACACCAAGGTGAACCTGGCGCTTGCGTCGAAGTACGTCGGGCACACGTTCGGCGCGCTCGCGCTGACGCTGGAGATGCCGTTCAAGGACAACGCGGACCTTCCCGACCCGGACGTGGGCTGGAACGGCGAGCGCAGCAAGGGGCTCGGCGCCGCGGCCATCGAGGCGCTCCTCGCGGTGGTCCCCGATCTGCGCGACGGGCCGGGAGTGGCGTAGGCGAACGCGCAAGAGCGGCCCTACAATTGCGGTCGCCAACGACCCGAGGGGAACGTCGATGCAGACCATCCTGATAGCGAACCCGAAGGGGGGCAGCGGCAAGACAACGCTGGCCACCAACGTTGCCGGTTGGCTGGCCGGGCGCAAGCAGCGTGTCGTGCTGACCGATTTCGATCCGCTGCGCGCGGCGACCGAATGGATCGAGCGACGGCCGGCGTTGTTCCCGGCCATCGCCGGGTGGACACCTGATTCCGGGAAGCACGATATCAAGGAGCGCGACCCGAACTGGATGGTGATGGACACACCCGCCGGTTTGCACGGCGAGAGCCTGCGCGATGCGATGCGGCGCGCGGATATCCTGCTCGTTCCGGTTTCGCCGAGCGCGTTCGACATGGCGGCAACCCAGCACTTCCTCGACCAGATCCGCGAGTACAAGGCGGTGAAAAAAGGCGACATCGCCGTCGGTCTGGTGGCGATGCGCGTCGATCCGCGCACCGTTAGCGCGGCCGAGCTCGAGGAATTTCTCAAGGCATTCGAATTTCCGCTGGTCGCGCATTTGCGCGCCACGCAGATCTACGTGCACTGCGCCCGCGACGGCCTTACGGTGTTCGATCTGCCGCGCTCGCGTGCGGAACAGGACTGGGAGCAGTGGCGCCCGTTGACGCGATGGATCGCGCGACAAAGCGCGGTCAGCAACAGCTGAAGTGATCATCCGCGGCATCGGAATGGACCTCAACGCTCGCAGCGCCATGTCGAATCCAAGCTGCGGCGAGGAGCGTCTGCGCAACCAGTCGATGCGGCGCCAGCAGGCCATGCTCGTATACTTCTGACTTCGCCAAGGGAGCCACGCTCGGGAGGAAAAGCGATGTTCAAGCTCCAGCTGCCATTACCGCGCGCGTTTGCCGCTGCGCTTCTGTTTGCGCTGACGCCGGTCGTTGCCGCGCAGGCGACGCTCGACCGGCCCGTTCACATCCTCGTCGGGTTCGCGCCGGGCGGGACCGCGGACCTGATTGCCCGCGTCGTCGCCGACAAGCTCAAGGACACTGTCGGACAGCCCGTCATCGTCGAGAATCGTCCCGGTGCCATCGGGCGGATCGCAGCCGAAGCGGTAAAGAACGCCGCACCCGACGGCGCGACCATCATGGTGATGCCGATCGGCCCGATGGCCGTCGTGCCGCACACGTATAAAAACATCAGCTACGACGCCATCAAGGATTTCGCGCCCATCGGTCTCGGCGCGACTTTTCAGTTCGCGATCGCCGCAGGACCCGCGTCGGGTGCGAAGACATGGCAGGAATTCGTCGCGTGGGCCAAGGCGAATCCGGGCAAGGCGTCGTACGCGACGTCGGGCGCGGGCAGCCTGCCGCATTTCTTTGGCGTGCTGCTGAGCCGGGAGATCGGCGTGGACATGGTGCACGTCGCATACAAGGGCTCGGGCGCGTACGTCAACGATTTGCTCGGCGGCCAGGTTCCGGCGGCGGTCGACGCCATCGCCGACCTGACCGAGTTGCATCGCGCAGGAAAGATCCGCATCCTCGCAAGCTCGGGCGCGACACGCTCGACCGCCCTGCCGGAGGTGCCGACGTTCACCGAGCTGGGCGTCAAAGGCGTCGAAGCAGTCGGCTGGTTCGGATTCTTCGCGCCCGCGAAGACGCCCAAGCCGATCGTCGACGCGCTCAATCGCGGCATCAACAAGGCGCTGCAGGCGCCCGACGTGGTCGAAAAGCTTTCCAAGATCGGCATGGACCCGGCGACCAGCACGCCCGAGGAATTCGCACGCATACTCGCGGCCGATTACACCAAGTGGGGACCGATCGTAAAGGCGTCAGGGTTTACTGCGGACTGACCCCCGGCGCGCTGCGGCCGTCTCGCCGTTCCTGCAGCGCAAGCAGCAGGCCGCTGGCGACGATCACCGCCATTCCCAGCGCCGACCAGTGGTCCGGCAGCTGACCGAACAGGACATAACCGTACGACGTCGCCCAGAGGATCTGCAGATACGCAAACGGCGAGAGCATCGCTGCGGGCGCACGCTGGAAGGCTCCGATCACGAACCAGTGTCCGAGCCCGGCGAAGAGTCCCAGCAGCACAAAGGCCGCCGCATGCGTCAACGGCGCGGCGGTGCCCAGCTCCCACGGCAGCGCCAGCGACAGGCCTACCGTTCCGACCAGCGCGCTATAGAACAGCGTCGTATAGGCGCTGTCCTCGACGAGCTTGCGCGTCAGGACGAAAAAGAGCGCGTTGCAAAGCGCCGCGATCATAAGAAGGAGCGCGGCCGGATGAAAGACGGCGGATCCAGGCCTGACGAGAATCAGAATTCCGACGAATCCCGCGACGGCCGCCATCCACCGCGCAGGTGTCGGACGCTCGCCGAGCAGCGGTCCCGACAAAAGGACGACGAAGATGGGCGCGAGGAAAGTGATCGCCGAACCCTCGGCGAGAGGCAGATAGCGCAAACCGCCGAAGAAACACGCGGTCGCTGCAAGCAGCAGCGCTGAGCGCAGCAATTGGAGGCCCGGCCGGCGCGTGCGCCAGAAACCAGGCCCGGCGCGCCGCCACGCAAAAGGCGTTGTGATCAGCATCTGCCCCGCGTAGCGCGCCCAGACGACGAGAAACAGCGAATTGTCACGTACCAGGTACTTCGCCGTGGCGTCGAGCGACGAGAGACAAAGTCCTGCCAGAAGGAACAAAGGCAGCGCGCGGACGAGCGGGTGCGCAGCGGTCGCGCCGCGCGCGCGTGGGACTGCGCGCCTCATGCGGCCAGGAGGTCGCGCAAAACGAACGGAAGTATCCCGCCGTTGAGGTAATAGTCGACTTCGATCGGCGTGTCGATGCGCAGCAGCAGCGCCACATTCTGCGACGAGCTGTCCCTGCGGTGGATCGTCATGCTGACTTCCATTTGCGGCTTGATGCCGTTCTCCAGACCGCGGATGTCGAACTCCTCGGTGCCGTCGATGCGAAGCGTCGTCACGCTGTCGGCGCCCTTGAACTGGCAGGGCAGCACGCCCATGCCCACCAGGTTCGAGCGGTGGATGCGCTCGAAGCTTCGCGCGATCACCGCCTTGACCCCGAGGAGTTGCGTGCCTTTGGCGGCCCAGTCGCGCGAGCTGCCCGTGCCGTACTCCTCGCCGGCGAACACCACCGTCGGCGTTCCGCGCGCGATGTAGGTCATCGCCGCGTCGTAGATCGGCATCTGCCTCCCTTCGGGCTGAAGCAGCGTGACTCCGCCCTCGATGCGCGAGCCGTCGCCTTTCGGCGGCAGCATGAGATTCTTGATCCGCACATTGGCGAACGTGCCTCGCATCATCACCTCGTGGTTGCCGCGGCGGCTGCCATAGCTGTTGAAATCGGGAACCGCGACGTCGTGCTCGAGGAGATAGATGCCCGCCGGCGAGGTCGGCTTGATCGAGCCGGCCGGGCTGATGTGATCGGTGGTGACCGAGTCGCCGAAGATCCCCAGCGTGCGTGCGCGGCGTATTGGCGGCATCGGCTCGGGCTTCATGGTGAAGTCCTTGAAGAACGGTGGCTCGGCAATGTAGGTCGACTTGTCCCATGCGTAGACCTGGCCGGTCGACGTGGGGATCGCGTTCCACAAGGGATTGTCTTTGGTGAAGTCGCCGTAGAGCCTGCGGTACGTCGCCGGGTCGGTCGCGTAGTGCATCACCGCGCCGATTTCCTCGGACGACGGCCAGATATCGCACAAGTACACCGGCTTGCCATCTTTGCCCGTGCCGAGCGGCTCGGTGGTCATGTCGATGTTGGCGCGGCCGGCGATCGCGTACGCGACGACCAGCGGGGGCGAGGCGAGAAAGTTCGCCTTGATGTTGGGATGGATGCGCGCCTCGAAATTGCGGTTGCCCGACAGCACGGCCGCGCAGACGAGGTCGTTCTGGGTGATCACCTCCTCGATCGACGGATCGAGCGGCCCGGAATTGCCGATGCACGTCGTGCAGCCATAGCCGGCGAGATAGAAATTGAGCTTCTCGAGCTCCGGCAGCAATCCGGACTTGGTCAGGTATTCGGTGACCACGCGCGAGCCCGGCGCAAGCGAGGTCTTGATGTGGCGGGCAACCATGAGGCCCTTGGCCGCGGCCTTCTTCGCCAGCAGGCCGGCCGCGAGCAGCACGCCCGGATTCGACGTGTTCGTGCACGAGGTGATCGCGGCGATCAGGACATCGCCGCTGCCGATGTCGAGCGGCTTGGGCGTCGCGACGGGTACGCGGTCCGTCGTGGGACGGTTGTCGACCATCTCGACGACGTCGAGCGGCGCGCCGTCGTTGCGCGGCTCCAGCACCTGATTATGGACGGGCGACAGCGCCGCTGCGCTCGCGAGCTTGGTCGGATAACGCTTGGCGAGCTTTCCGGCCGGCTGGTTGAAACCATTCTCAGCCGCAGGCTTGGAGAACAGCGTGTTGAAGGACTCCTTCATCTTCGCGAGCTCGATGCGGTCCTGCGGGCGCTTCGGTCCGGAGAGACTGGTGACGACGCCGGCGAGGTCGAGCTCGACGGTTTGCGAGTAATCGATCGCGCCCGCAGCCGGCATGCCGAGCAGATCCTGCGCCTTGAAGTAAGCTTCGAAGGCGTCGATTTCCTGCTGCGTGCGACCGGTCTTGCGCAGATAGTCGACGGTCTTGTCGTCGACGGCAAAAAAGCCCATGGTCGCGCCGTACTCGGGCGCCATGTTGCCGATAGTCGCCCGATCGGGCACGGCGAGGGACGCCGCGCCCTCGCCGAAAAACTCGACGAACTTGCCGACAACTTTGGCTTTGCGTAAGAGCTCCGTCACGGTGAGCACCAGGTCGGTCGCCGTGACTCCCTCGCTTAAGCGCCCTTTCAAATGCACGCCGACGACGTCGGGCGTGAGGAGGTAGACCGGCTGCCCGAGCATGCCCGCTTCGGCTTCGATCCCGCCCACGCCCCACGCGACGACGCCGATGCCGTTGATCATCGTCGTATGCGAATCCGTCCCGACCAGCGTGTCGGGATAATAGACGCCGTCCTTCTGGTGGACGCCGCGTGCCAGATACTCGAGGTTGACCTGATGCACGATGCCGATGCCCGGTGGCACGACCTTGAAGGTATCGAATGCCTGCATTCCCCACTTCATGAACTTGTAGCGCTCGGCGTTGCGTTGGAATTCGACTTTCATGTTCAGATCGAGCGCGTTCTTGCTGCCGTAATAGTCGACCTGCACCGAGTGGTCGACGACGAGATCAACCGGGACGAGCGGCTCGATGACCTTGGGGTTCTTGCCGGTGCGCTGCGCAACGCCGCGCATCGCCGCGAGATCGCACAGCAGAGGCACGCCGGTGAAGTCCTGCAGGACGACGCGCGCGACGACGAAGGGTATTTCATCGATTCGCGGCGCGGTCGGACCCCAATTGGCGAGCTGGCGCACATGCTCCTCGGTCACTTTCTTGCCGTCGCAATTGCGCAGCACCGACTCGAGCACGATGCGTATCGACACCGGAAGGCGGGAGATTTTGCCTACGCCTGCTTTTTCAAGCGCGGGCAGCGAATAATATTGGCCAGTCGCGCCGGATGCGGTGCTGAATTGCTGCAGGGAATTGAACAGGCTGTGCTTCATGGGATGCCTTCCATTGTCTGAACTTGCGCGGTGGGCCGCGCTTTGCGATCTGCAGCCGGCGATTACTTCTTCATCATCTGCTTCATGTTGAGCGTCTGCCCGGTTTCGGTCGTGATGTCGCCGGGCTGTTGCCCCGGCTTGCACGGTCCGGTCCACTTGCCGTCGATCGAGGACTTCGATTGGCTCATGTTCATGAAGGGTGGATCGTAGGTCGCGCTGCTCTCGGTGTGATACGCGGTGTTCCCGTTGAATATCATTAACGACGTCGTCTTCATGGTCGACGGTCCGAGCTTACACGTCGCGGTAACGGTCATGCGGTTGCCTTCGGTGCGCCGGTCGCTCTGGCTGCACATTTCCTTGGCGATGCCCATACCGAATTCGCGCATCTCCGCCTGCACTGAGTCGTCGAGGCACATTGTGGTCAGGTGCTTCTGACCGGGCTGCTGGTCGGACGTCCGGGTGACTTCCCAGTGGCCGGCCTTCAGCACCGGCGTTTCGGCGGCGGGCGCCGCCCCGGTGAAGCCGAGACAGGCGACCGATGCAGCGAGAAGGGCGATGCGTGGATTCATGACGACTCCTTACGCGAAAAATCTGAAATCATATGACGAACAAGTCGACGAATTCGTGCACGGGCATGGCCGCGAGGCGCGCGCTGTCGAGCGCCACATCGAGGATGGCGCGCTGCTGCTTCGCCGGGAACCGGCGCGCGAGATTGGTCCTGAATTTTTCGACCAGCAGCGGGATTCCCTCCTTGCGCCGGCGGCGGTGTCCGATCGGGTACTCGACCACGACTTCCTCGAGTCTGCTGCCATCGTTGAGCTCGATGCTGATCGCGTTGGCGATAGAGCGCTTTTCCGGATCGAGATAGTCTTTCGAGAACCGCGGGTCTTCGATGCAGATCATTTTATCGCGCAGGCGGTCGATTCGGGGGTCAGCGGCGACATCATCCTCGTAGTCCGCCGCCGTCAGCCGGCCGTGAAGCAGCGGCACGGCGACCATGTACTGGATGCAATGGTCGCGATCGGCGGGGTTGGACAAGGGGCCTTTCTTGTCGATGATGCGGATCGCCGACTCGTGCGTGCGGATGATGATCTTGCGGATATCGTCGAGGCGATCGGCGATCCGGGGATGCAGCGCCATCGCGCACTCGACCGCGGTCTGCGCGTGAAACTCCGCGGGAAAGCTGATCTTGAATAACACGTTCTCCATGACATAGCTGCCGTAGGGCCGCTGAAATTCGAACGACTTACCCTTGAACAGCACATCGTAGAAGCCCCAGGTCTTGGCGGTCAGCGCAGAGGGATAGCCCATCTCGCCCTTGGCGACCATGAGCGCGAGGCGCACCGCGCGCGAGGTGGCGTCTCCGGCCGCCCAGCTCTTGCGCGATCCGGTGTTTGGTGCGTGGCGGTAGGTGCGCAGCGCCGGGCCGTCGACCCACGCCAGCGATACGGCGTCGATGATGCTTTCGCGGGCGAGGTCGAGTATGTGCGAGACGACAGCCGTCGACGCGACCTTGACCAGCACGACGTGATCCAGCCCCACGCGATTGAAGCTGTTCTCGAGCGCGATGACGCCCTGGATCTCGTGCGCCTTGATCATCGCCGTCAGCACGTCCTTCATCACGAGCGGTTTCCGGCCCGCGGCGACGGCCGTGCGCGACAGCCAGTCGGCGGTGGCAAGGATGCCGCCGAGGTTGTCGGACGGATGCCCCCATTCCGCGGCGAGCCAGGTATCGTTGAAGTCCAGCCAGCGGATCATCGCGCCGATGTTGAACGCCGCCTGTACGGGATCGAGCTGGAATTGCGTTCCCGGAACCTTGGCGCCGTCCGGGACGATCGTGCCCGGGACGATGGGACCGAGCAGCTTGGTGCACGCCGGATACGAAAGCGCCTCCAAGCCGCAGCCGAGCGTGTCGATCAGGCAATGGCGCGCGGTATCGTACGCTTCGGCGCTGTCGATTCCGTAGCCGACGACATAGTCGGCGATGTCGACGAGCACCTTGTCGGGTTCGGGCCGAACGTTGCTGATGGGCGCAGACATCGGAACGTCTATTGCTCTAGCGGCGGTCACTTGCGCTTCGCGATGGGCACGAACGTCCGGTCCTCGGGACCGACGTAGTTCGCTGACGGGCGGATGATCTTGCCGTCGCTACGCTGCTCGATCACGTGCGCCGACCAGCCCGACGTGCGCGAGATCACGAACAACGGAGTGAACATCGCCGTGGGCACTCCCATCATGTGGTAGCTCACCGCGGAATACCAGTCGAGGTTGGCGAACATTTTCTTGGCGTCCCACATCACGCTTTCGAGACGCTCTGCTATCGCGAACATTTTCATATTGGTCGCGTCCTGCGAGAGCTTACGCGCGATGTCCTTGATGATCTTGTTGCGTGGATCGCTCACCGTGTACACGGGGTGACCGAAGCCGATGATCACTTCCTTCGCCTCGACTCGGCGTCGGATGTCGGCCTCGGCCTCGTCGGGGGTCTCGTAGCGCTTCTGGATCTCGAACGAGAACTCGTTGGCGCCGCCGTGCTTGGGACCGCGCAGCGCACCGATCGCGCCGGTGATCGCCGAGTACATGTCGGAGCCGGTGCCCGCGATGACGCGCGCGGTGAAGGTCGACGCATTGAACTCGTGCTCGGCGTAGAGGTTGAGCGAGGTGTGCATCGCCTTCACCCACAGCGGCGGGGCTTCGCGCCCGTGCAGGAGATGCAGGAAGTGACCGCCGATGGAATCGTCGTCGGTCCCGACGTCGATGCGCTTGCCGTTGTGGCTCCAGTGGTACCAGTAGAGCAGCATCGATCCCAGGCTCGCCATCAGCCGGTCGGCGATGTCTCTCGCGCCCGCCGCGGCGTGGTCGTCGCGCTCCGTGAACGCGGTGCCGAGCGCGGAGGTCGCGGTGCGAAGCACGTCCATCGGATGCGCAGACGCCGAAATCTGCTCCAGCACCACCTTCACGCGTGCGGGAATGCCGCGCATGGCCTTGAGCTTGGCCTTGTACGCCGCGAGCTCCGCGGTCCCCGGCAGCTTGCCGTGGACGAGGAGGTGCGCGATCTCCTCGAACTCGCACGTGTCCGCGATATCGAGGATGTCGTAACCGCGGTAGTGGAGATCGTTGCCGGTGCGGCCGACGGTGCACAGCGCGGTGTTGCCGGCGACGACGCCCGAGAGCGCGACCGATTTCTTGGGCTTGGAAGGTGCCGGGTCTTCGTTCATGATCGATGTTCCGTTGGCGAACGATAGTATTGCGAGCTTATCGATCTTCGCACGGCAATCGTTCAATGCCTGCCCTTGCTGAACAAGGCATCGAGCTTTGCCTCGTAGGCATGGTAGCCGAGATAGTCGTAGAGGTCGGCGCGGGACTGCATGGCGTCGAGCGCGGCTTTCTGCGTGCCGTCCCGACGCAGCGTCGTGTACACATCGAGCGCGGCCTTGTTCATCGCACGAAACGCCGACAACGGATAGAGCGCGATCGCCACGCCCGCGCCGCGCAGCTCGTCGAGCGTAAAAAGCGGTGTCGCGCCGAACTCGGTGATGTTCGCGAGCACGGGTACGCCGACGGTGTCGATGAATCGCCGGTACATCGAAAGCTCGGTCATCGCCTCGGGAAAGATCATGTCGGCGCCCGCCGCAGCGTACGCCGAAGCGCGATCGATCGCTGCATCGAGGCCTTCGACCGCCAGAGCGTCAGTACGCGCCATCACGACGAAATCCGGATCGGTCCTCGCGTCGACCGCGGCTTTGATGCGGTCGACCATCTCCTCTTCCGATACCAGCTCCTTGTTCGGCCGATGGCCGCATCGCTTGGCGCCGACCTGGTCCTCGATGTGCATCGCCGCGGCGCCGGCTTTGATCAATGAGCGCACCGTGCGCGCGACATTGAACGCCGACGCGCCGAACCCGGTGTCGACGTCGACCAGCAGCGGCAGAGTGCATGCATCGGTGATGCGCCGGACATCGGTGAGGACATCGTCGAGCGTAGTGATGCCGAGATCGGGGACGCCCAGCGATCCCGCGGCGACGCCGCCTCCCGAAAGATAGATCGCCTGGAATCCGGACTTTTGGGCGAGGAGCGCGTGATACGCGCAAATCGCTCCCGGCACCTGCAGAGGTTTTTCCCGCGCCAGCGCGGCGCGGAATCTCGCGCCAGAAGACGTCGTTGTCGCCATTTCCAAAGCGTCAGGCGAGGAGCGACGCGACGCCGGCGCGCTCCTCTTCCAGCTCCTTGAGCGTTGCGTTCATTTTTTCCCGGGAGAAATCGTCGATCTCCAGGCCTTTTACCAGCGTGTGCTCGCCGCCGGCGGTCGTCACCGGAAATCCGTACATGACGTCCTGTGGAATGCTGTAGCTGCCGTCGGACGCGATACCCATGGTGACCCACTTGCCGTCGCTCCCAGCCAGCCAGTTCCTCATGTGATCGATCGCGGCATTCGCGGCTGACGCCGCCGAGGAAAGCCCGCGCGCCTCGATGATCGCCGCTCCACGCTTGCCGACCGTGGGAATGAAAACGTTGCGGTTCCAGTTCTCGTCGTTGATGAGCGCCTTGAGCGATTGTCCCTCGGCGGTTGCGAATCGATAGTCGGGATACATCGTCGGCGAATGATTGCCCCACACGATCAGATTCTCGATGCTGCCGACGGGCTTGCCGGACTTGAGCGCGAGCTGCGAGAGCGCGCGGTTGTGATCGAGCCTCAGCATCGCGGTGAAATTTGTCTTCGGCAGCGACGGCGCGGATTTCATCGCGATATAGGCGTTGGTGTTCGCGGGATTGCCGACGACGAGCACCTTGATGCCGCGGCTCGCCGCCGCGTCGAGCGCCTTGCCCTGCTCGATGAAGATCTTGGCGTTCTCGAGCAGGAGGTCCTTGCGCTCCATCCCCGGTCCGCGGGGACGGGCGCCGACGAGCATCGCCAGGTCGGCATCCCTGAACGCCGCTTTTGCGTCGGAGCCTCCGCTCATGCCGGCGAGGAGGGGAAAGGCGCAGTCCTCGACTTCCATCATCACGCCCTTGAGCGCGGCCTGGGCCTTTTCGATGGGAAGCTCGAGGAGCTGCAGGATCACCGGCTGGTCACGTCCCAGCATTTCGCCGTTGGCAATGCGGAAAAGCAGGCTGTAACCGATCTGACCGGCAGCGCCGGTCACGGCAACGCGGACGGGTTTGTTCATGCGGTGCTCCTGACGATGGCCGGTCGCGCGTGCGCGGCCGGTGGCGTGCGGATAGCCACGGCTGCATAGTACGGTCACGGCCCCCGGGGTGTCAATCGACTCTTATATAAGATATATGATATAAGAATATCCGGAGACCGCTGCCGCGTTCGAGACCGGCCGCCGGGCATACCATGCGATCGATGAAATCACCGTCGTTCCAGCCGCTTTACGTCCAGATCAAGGCGCTGCTGATGCGAAGCCTCGACGCGGGCGAGTGGCGCCCGGGAGAAGCGATCCCAAGCGAGCTCGAGCTTGCCGCGCGCTTCCGCGTTTCGCACGGAACCGTGCGCAAGGCGATCGATACGCTGGCCGGCGACAACCTCGTCGTGCGGCGTCAGGGCAAGGGAACCTTCGTCGCGACACACACCGAGGAAAAAAGCTCGATGTTCCGTTTTCTGCGCATCCGGCGGAACGACGGGCGCGACGAATACCCGGCGAGCCGCCTGCTCGACGTGCGGCGCGGCAGGGCATCTGCAGAGACGGCGAGGATGCTCGAGCTCAAGACCGGCGAGCAGCTCATTCTCGTTCGGCGCGTGCTCGAGTTTTCGGGAGAACCGGTGGTGCTCGACGAAATTGCGCTTCCAGCGGCGCTGTTCAGGGGCCTGACGCGCGCCAAGCTCGAGGCGTATCGCGGCTCGATGTACAGCTTTTTCGAAACGCAATTCGGAGTTCGCATTCTCAAAGCGGAGGAAAGGCTCACGGCGATTGCCGCCGATTCGAGTACCGCGTCGACGCTCAAGCTCCGCCTCGGCGAGCCCGTGCTGCAGGTCGAGCGCATCACATCGACCTACGGCGACCGCCCGGTCGAATGGAGGCGAGGACTGTGCGCGACTCGCCATTGCTGCTACATGAACGAGCTGCGCTGACTTGGCGCGAAAGCCTGTATAATTTCTGCGTTCCTGCGGTACGTCGCGTTGCGGGCCAAGCTCCGAGAACGGAACAAAGCATGGGGTTCCCGAGGGATCGATGTCGCGTCCGGGGTCGTTCGACTCTGCACGCTGACTTCACATGCGGCTGCACTCGCCATCGCTGCGATGCGCTACGAAGGGGTTAGCGATGGCGGCTAGCCCCCGAAATCTCGCCAAGGCGCGACCGGTCTATCTCAACCTGTTCCAGATCCGCCTGCCGTTGCCGGGGATCGTTTCGATTTTGCACCGTATCAGCGGGGCGGCCCTGTTCCTGGTCGGAATCCCGCTGGTCCTCTATGCCATCGAGCGCAGCCTCGCATCGCCGGAGTCGTTCGCGAATCTCAAGGCATCGCTGTCGCATCCCGTGGCGAAGCTTGTGCTGATCGGCCTCGTGTGGTCGTATCTGCACCACTTTTGCGCGGGAATTCGATTCCTGTTGCTCGACGTGCACATCGGGGACGATCTCTCGCCCGCGCGGCAATCGAGCGTCGTCGTGATCGTCGCGAGCCTTGCGCTGACGCTCATCATCGCGGTGCGCTTATGGTGACGCGGCCGCTGCGCCAGAGCGTCGGTGCGCACTACGGATGGAAGGACTGGCTCGCGCAGCGAACTACCGCGATTGCGATGGCGGCGTACACGCTGTTTTTGCTCGCGGTCGCGTTGTACCACGGTGGATTCGACTACGCGCTGTGGAAAGCATTGTTTGCCGGCACGGCGTTCAGGATTGCCACGCTGCTCTTCGGCTTGTCCGTGCTGTGGCACGCGTGGATAGGCATGCGCGACATCTGGATGGATTACATCAAGCCGACCGCGCTGCGGCTTGCGCTGGAGATTCTCACCGTTCTCGTGTTGCTCGCGTACGCAGGCTGGCTGGCGCAGATTTTATGGACTAGCCCGACGTGAGTCTTCCCGTCCGCAAGTTCGATGCGATCGTCGTCGGCGCCGGCGGCGCCGGCATGCGCGCGTCGCTCCAGCTTGCCGAGGCCGGATTGTCGGTCGGCGTGCTCTCGAAGGTTTTTCCGACGCGCTCGCATACCGTCGCGGCGCAAGGCGGCATCGGCGCTGCGCTCGGCAACATGTCGGAAGACAACTGGGTCTGGCACATGTACGACACGGTCAAGGGCTCAGACTGGCTCGGCGATCAGGACGCGATCGAGTTCATGTGCCGCATGGCGCCGCAGGTCGTCTACGAGCTGGAGCACTACGGCATGCCGTTCGACCGCAATTCCGACGGCACGCTCTATCAGCGGCCATTCGGCGGGCATTCGGCGAACTTCGGAGAAAAATCGATCCAGCGCGCGGTTGCAGCAGCAGATCGCACCGGACACGCGATGCTGCATACGCTCTACCAGCGCAACGTTCGCGCGCGCACGCAGTTTTTCGTCGAATGGATGGCGCTCGATCTCATTCGCGACGCCGAGGGCGACGTGCTCGGTGTCACCGCATTGGAGATGGAGACCGGCGAGACAATGATCCTGCAGGCCAAGGCGACGTTGTTCGCGACGGGCGGCGCCGGCCGCATCTTTGCCGCAAGCACCAACGCCTTCATCAACACCGGAGACGGCCTCGGTATGGCGGCGCGCGCCGGCTTACCCCTCGAGGACATGGAATTCTGGCAGTTCCATCCGACCGGCGTCGCCGGCGCCGGTGTGCTCATCACGGAGGCGGTGCGCGGCGAGGGCGGCATCCTGCTCAACTGCAACGGCGAGCGCTTCATGGAGCGCTATGCGCCCAACCTGAAGGACCTCGCGTCGCGCGACGTCGTGTCGCGCTCGATGGACCAGGAGATCAAGGAAGGCCGCGGCTGCGGGCCGCACAAGGACCACGTGCTGCTCAAGCTCGATCACCTCGGCCCCGACGTGATCATGAAGCGCTTGCCGGGAATCCGCGACATCGCGATCAAGTTCGCCAACGTCGATCCAATCAGGGAGCCGATTCCGGTCGTGCCCACGATCCATTACCAGATGGGCGGGATCCCCACCAACATGCATGGCCAGGTCATCTCGCCCAGCCAGGGCGACCCGAACGCCGTCGTCCCGGGCTTCTACGCGATCGGAGAATGCGCGTGCGTGTCGGTGCACGGCGCCAATCGCCTCGGTACGAATTCGCTCCTCGACCTGCTGGTGTTCGGGCGCGCAGCGGGCAGCTTCATCGCCGAGCAGAACCTCGACCGCAGACAGCATAAGGATCTGCCGCGAGACGCCGGAGACGCCGCGACGGCGCGCCTCGCCCGCCTCGATGCGTCGACGGGCGGCGAGCAGGTCGCCGACGTGGCGCACATGCTGCGCCTGACCATGCAGGCGCACTGCGGCGTGTTTCGCAACCAGCAGCTCCTGAGCGAAGGCGTCGCCAAGATCATCGAGCTCGAGCAGCGCATCAAGCGTGTCGCCATCAAGGACAAGAGCAAAACGTTCAATACCGCCCGCGTCGAGGCGCTCGAGCTCGAGAATCTTATCGAAACGGCCAAGGCATCCATCGTCTCGGCGGCAGCCCGCAAGGAAAGCCGCGGCGCGCAGGCGCGCAGCGACTTCCCCACGCGCGATGATGCCAACTGGCTCAAGCACACGCTGTGGTTTCGCGACGGCAACCGGCTCGACTACAAGCCGGTGCGGATGAAGCCGCTGACGGTCGACGCATTCCCGCCCAAGGCGCGAACGTACTAGCGTCCTATCGGAGTCAAGAATGAAGTTTCGCGTTTACCGCTACGATCCCGACAAGGACGCGGCGCCCAGGATGCAGGACTACGACGTCACGCTCGATCCGCACGATCGCATGCTGCTCGACGCGATCATCCGGCTCAAGGCGCAGGACGACACGCTGTCGTTCCGGCGTTCGTGCCGCGAAGGCGTGTGCGGCTCGGACGCGATGAACATCAATGGCAAGAACGGGCTCGCGTGCATCACCAACCTGAAGGAGCTCAAGGAGCCGGTCGAGCTGAGACCCCTTCCAGGGCTGCCGGTGATACGCGATCTGATCGTCGACATGAGCCAGTTCTTCAAGCAATACCACTCGATCAAGCCGTACCTCGTCAACGATACGCCGCCGCCGGAGAAGGAGCGCCTGCAGTCTCCGGAAGACCGCGAGGAGCTCGACGGCCTGTACGAATGCATCCTGTGCGCGTGCTGCTCGACGGCGTGCCCTTCTTTCTGGTGGAATCCCGACAAGTTCGTGGGACCCGCCGGATTGCTCGCCGCGTATCGCTTCATCGCCGATTCGCGCGACCAGGCGACCAACGAGCGGCTCGACAATCTCGAGGACCCGTACCGCCTGTTTCGCTGCCACACCATCATGAACTGCGTCGATGTCTGCCCGAAGAATCTCAACCCGACGCGTGCGATCGGGAAGATCCGGGAGATGCTGGTAAAACGAGCGGTCTGAACTTCGGTCGAGCGTCCAGCGTTTAGCGTAAACCCGTCGCCATGGCCGATGCATCGAAAACCGATACGCTCGACGCTCGACGCTCGACGCTCGACGAACGCGCCCTCGACCGCCTGCGCTGGCGCTGCCGCAGAGGGATGCTGGAGAACGATCTGATCCTGACCCGCTTTCTCGATGCGCGCGGCGACGCGATCAGCAATGACGAGATCGCCGCGCTGGATCGGCTCCTGAGCTTGAGCGACAACGATTTGTGGGACCTGCTTTCCGGACATCGGGAGCCCACCGATGCCGCGGTCGTTCCTCTGCTCGAGCGATTGCGAGCCGTGTAGACGAGAGCTGCTTGATAGCATTTTGATTGCCGCCTGGAGTAAGAAGCCATGACCGACCACAACGCGACCCTGAGTTTCAACGATGGCACGCAGCCGATCACATTCCCGACACTTCCCGGAACGATAGGGCCCGAGGTCATCGATATCCGTCCGCTGTACGCCAAGACGGGCAAGTTCACCTACGATCCAGGCTTCATGTCGACCGCGGCGTGCACCTCGTCGATCACCTACATCGACGGCGACAAGGGTGAGCTCCTGTACCGCGGCTACCCCATCGAGCAGCTCGCGGTCAACTGCGATTTCCTTGAGGTCTGCTACCTGCTCCTCAAAGGCGAATTGCCGACCGACGCGCAGAAATCGGAGTTCGTGAGCCTTGTGACCAACCACACCATGGTGCACGAACAGATGAGCCAGTTCTTTCGTGGGTTTCGGCGCGACTCGCACCCGATGGCGATGCTGGTCGGCGTCGTCGGCTCGCTATCCGCGTTCTATCACGACTCGCTCGACATCACCGACGCGCACCATCGCGAAGTGTCGGCGATCCGGCTGATCGCCAAGCTGCCGACGCTCGTCGCCATTTGCTACAAGTACAGCATGGGGCAGCCGTTCGTGTATCCGCGCAACGAGCTCAAGTACACCGCGAACTTCATGCGCATGATGTTTTCCGTCCCGTGCGAAGAATATAGGGTGAACGACGTGCTCGTACGCGCACTCGACCGGATTTTCATCCTTCACGCCGACCACGAACAGAACGCGTCGACATCGACGGTTCGTCTCGCGGGCTCTTCGGGCGCGAACCCGTTCGCGTGCATCGCCGCGGGTATCGCGTGTCTCTGGGGGCCCGCGCACGGCGGCGCCAACGAAGCCGCGCTCAACATGCTCGAAGAGATCGGCGACGTATCCAAGATCGGCGACTTCATCAAGCGCGCCAAGGACAAGAATTCCGGCGTCAAGCTGATGGGATTCGGACATCGCGTGTACAAGAACTACGATCCGCGGGCCAAGCTCATGCGCGAAACCTGTTACGAAGTCCTCGAAGACCTCGGGCTGCACGACGACCGGGTGTTCAAGCTGGCGATGGCGCTGGAAAAAATCGCGCTCGAGGACGACTATTTCGTGCAGCGCAAGCTCTATCCCAACGTCGATTTCTATTCCGGCATCGTGCAGCGCGCGATCGGCATTCCGGTGAGCCTGTTTACCGCCATTTTTGCGCTGGCGCGCACGGTGGGCTGGATCGCGCAGTGGAACGAGATGATTTCCGACCCGGATCAGAAGATCGGCCGGCCGCGGCAGCTCTACACTGGAGCGCCGCGCCGCGACGTGAAGCCCATCGCGCAGCGCTGAGTTGTCGGCGAGCGTGAACGACCCCATATAGCAGATGAAATCGCAGGTAAAGCCATGACCACGATGCAGGAATTCGCGCAAACGAGCACGCTCTTCGGCGGGAACGCGCCGTTCATCGAGGAGCAATACGAGACCTATCTTTCCGATCCTGCCGCGGTAAGCACCGACTGGCGCACGTACTTCGATTCGCTCCGCGGCGACGCGCAGGACGTCGCCCACGCGCCGGTCATCGACTCGTTCATCCAGCTCGTCAGGAACCGCAAGCTCGCGGGCGGGATGGTCGACGCGGCGGCTATGCACAAGCAGGTGCTGGTGCTGCGGCTGATCAGCAAGTTCAGGACGCTCGGGGTGTTCCTCGCCGATCTCGATCCGCTGCGCCGCGCCGAGCGGCCTTACATCGCCGATCTCGACGTCAATACGTACGGCTTCACCGAAGCGGATCTGGACACCGAGTTCGACATCGGATCGTTCAAGGGCGCGCCGGGCGGCGGCGACCGCATGCGGTTGCGCGATCTGATCGCTGCGCTGCAGGAGACGTATTGCCGCACCTTCGGTGCCGAGTACATGTACATGGCCGACACGCCGCAGAAGCGGTTCATCCAGGAGCGGATCGAGCCCTTGCGCTCACGCCCCAGCTACGCGCCCGAATTTCGCAAGCACATTCTCGAGCGCCTGACCGCGGCCGAAACGCTCGAGCGTTACCTGGGCACCCGGTATGTCGGACAGAAGCGCTTTTCCGGCGAGGGTGGCGAGTCGATGATTCCCATGCTCGACCACCTGATCCAGAAGGCGGGCGCGGCGGGCGTCCAGGAAATGGTGATCGGCATGGCGCACCGTGGCCGCCTCAATGTGCTCGTCAATACGCTGGGCAAGATGCCCAAGGACCTGTTCGCCGAATTCGAGGGCAAGCACGCGAGCGAGCTTCCTGCGGGCGACGTCAAGTACCACCAGGGTTTCTCCTCCGATGTCGTGACTCCGGGCGGGCCGATGCACCTGACGCTCGCGTTCAATCCCTCGCACCTCGAGATCGTCGACCCCGTCGTCGAAGGCTCCGTTCGCGCCCGTCAGACCCGCCGCCACGACTCCACGCGCGATCAGGTGCTCCCGGTGCTCATGCACGGCGATGCCGCGCTTGCCGGGCAGGGCGTGGTTCAGGAGACGCTCAATCTTTCGCAGACTCGCGGATACAAGACCGGCGGCACGATCCACCTCGTCATCAACAACCAGATCGGCTTCACGACCTCGGACCCGCGAGATACGCGCGGAACGCTGTACTGCACGGACGTCGCGAAGATGGTCGAGGCGCCGATATTCCACGTCAACGGCGACGATCCCGAGGCATGCCTGCTCGCGATCGAAGTGGCGATGGAATACCGGCACAAGTTCCACAAGGACGTTTTCATCGACCTCGTGTGCTTTCGCAAACAGGGACACAACGAGGCCGACGAGCCGATGATCACCCAGCCACTGATGTACAAACGCATCCGCGAGCATCCCGGAACGCGGGCGCTTTACGCCGAGCGCCTCGTCTCCGACGGCGTCGTCAAGGCCGAGGAAGCGGAGGCGATGATCGCCACGTATCGCGCGGCGATGGACAAGGGCTATCACACCAACACGACCATCCTGTCGAATTACAAGCCGCCCTTCGCCATCGACTGGGCCAAGGTTCTTGGCAAGCACTGGACCGACGCGGCCGACACCGCGGTGCCCATGAAGACGCTGCGCGAGCTCGCCAGAAAAGTCACAAGTGTGCCGGCGAACTTCAAGCTCCATCCGCGCGTGGAAAAGGTCATCGCCGATCGCCGGTCGATGGGCGAAGGAGATCTGCCGCTCGACTGGGGCATGGGAGAGACGCTCGCCTACGCTGCGCTCCTCAACGACGGCTACGGCGTGCGCCTCTCGGGCCAGGATTCCGGACGGGGGACGTTTTCGCACCGGCACGCCGTGCTGCACGACCAGAATCGTGAAAAATGGGATTCGGGCACTTGGATCCCCCTGCAGCACGTCAAGGACGGCCAACCCGACTTCGAGATCATCGACTCGGTGCTTTCGGAAGAAGCCGTGGTCGGATTCGAATACGGCTATTCCACCTCGGACCCGAACCGCCTGGTGGTGTGGGAGGCCCAGTTCGGCGACTTTGCCAACGGAGCCCAGGTCGTCACGGACCAGTTCATCGCCGCGGGCGAGGTCAAATGGGGTCGGGTGTGCGGCCTGACGCTGCTCCTGCCGCACGGCTACGAGGGCCAGGGCCCCGAGCATTCTTCGGCCCGCCCCGAGCGCTACCTGCAGTTGTGCGCGGAGCACAACATGCAGGTCTGCGTGCCGACGACGCCGGCGCAGATGTTCCATCTTATGCGACGGCAGATGGTGCGCGACTTCCGCAAGCCGCTCATCGTCATGAGCCCGAAAAGCCTGTTGCGGCACAAGGAGGCCGTGTCCACGCTCGAAGACCTCGCCGTCGGACACTTTCATACCGTCATCGGCGACAGCGATCCGCTCGAGGCCGGGAACGTGCGCCGCGTCGTGGTCTGCAGCGGCAAGGTCTACTACGATCTCGTCGCGTATCGCCGCGAGCAGAAGATCGCCGACATCGCGGTCATCCGTCTCGAGCAGCAATACCCGTTTCCGCATGCCGATTTCAAGGCCGAAGTCGGCAAGTTTCCCAAGGCCACCGAGGTGGTCTGGTGCCAGGAGGAGCCCCAGAACCAGAGCGCGTGGTACCGCCTGCGCGCGTACCTGCATGCCGATATCGCGGACGATCAGGTGCTCGCGTACGCGGGCCGACCGATTTCTGCGTCGCCCGCGGTCGGCTACATGTCCAAGCACCTCGAGCAGCAGAAGCAATTGGTCGAAGATGCATTCGCGGCCAAACTGGCTACCGGCGAGATGGTCACGGCCCATTGACAGGGTGGTGCATGACTGATGCGCGACCCGTCTGCTTTGTTGTGTCCTCGCTCGGCGCTCGCCGTACCTCTTATGTACTGTCTCGCGCCTTGCTGCGGGACGCCTCGCATACGGGCCTGCTCGCGACGTCCTGCATCACCCTGTCGGTAAGGACGTAAATGAAGATTGAGGTCAAGGTCCCGGTCCTGCCCGAGTCGGTCACCGAAGCAACGCTGGTGAACTGGCACAAGAAGGCCGGAGACGCGGTCAACCGCGATGAAAACCTGGTCGATGTCGAGACGGACAAAGTCGTGCTCGAGCTGCCGGCGCCGGACTCCGGCGTGCTTGCCGAACTGCGCAAGGGAGACGGTTCGACGGTCGCCGCAGAGGAAGTAATCGCAATCATCGATACCGAAGGCAAGGGCGCGCAGGGCGACAAAGGCGCGGCGCCGTCTGCGTCGGCGGGCGCCCCAGCGAGCGCCTCGGTGAAAGCGCCGGCAGGCGCCGCTGTGAGCGCACCGGCACGTGAAGCGAAGACGCCTGCGTTCGCAGGCGCGATCACCATGCCCGCCGCGCGAAAGCTCATGGCCGAGCAGAACATCGCCGACATCGCGGGCACGGGACGCGGTGGGCGGATCACCAAAGGCGACGTCCTCGCTGCCGCGGAAGCAAAGGCGAGCCCCGCGCAACCCGTTGCGCCTTCCGCCCCGCAACCGGCAGCCAGGGCGCCCGCGCCGCAAATGCCGCCGGTCTCAAGCGCGCGTCCCGAGCAGCGCGTGCCCATGTCGCGCCTGCGGCAGCGCGTAGCGGAACGGCTGGTGCAATCGCAGGCGACCGCCGCGATCCTGACCACGTTCAACGAAGTCAACATGGCTCCGGTCATCGAGCTTCGCAATCGCTACAAGGAACGCTTCGAGAAGGAGCACGGCGTGAAGCTCGGGTTCATGGGCTTCTTCGTCAAGGCCGTGGTGCACGCGCTGAAGAAATTTCCCGCGGTCAATGCGTCGATCGACGGCACGGACATCATCTATCACGGTTACTTCGACATCGGTATCGCCGTAGGCAGTCCGCGAGGGCTGGTCGTGCCCATCCTGCGCGACGCCGATCAGCTCTCCATCGCCGACATCGAAAAGCAGATCGCGGACTTCGGCAAGCGCGCACAGGAAGGCAAGCTCAAGGTCGAGGAGCTTACCGGCGGCACGTACACGATCTCCAACGGAGGCGTGTTCGGCTCGATGCTCTCCACGCCGATCATCAATCCGCCGCAATCGGCGATCCTCGGCGTTCACGCCACCAAGGACCGCGCGGTGGTCGAGAACGGGCAGGTCGTCGTGCGGCCGATGAACTATCTCGCGCAGTCGTACGACCATCGCATCATCGATGGCCGCGAAGCGGTGCTGTCGCTGGTCGCAATCAAGGAAGCGCTTGAGGATCCCGCCAGAATGCTTCTCGACCTTTAATGCGGTCGACGACGAGTGTCGACCGTACCGCGATCGAACCGCGTGCGTGTTGCGCTTTGGAACCTTTGAATGAGTTGCCCGTTCGCCCTGAGCCCGTCGAAGGGCGGGGGGACGCTGATTGGCTCACGCGAGCGAGGTCCCTTCATGGTTTCCTTCGTCAAGCTCAGGACAGACTACTCACCACGAACGGACCAACGCAGGGTTCCCTAGACTCGACGCTGCACGCTGGATCGACATATGGCTGAACCATTCGATGTTGTTGTGATCGGCGCCGGCCCCGGCGGCTACGTCGCAGCGATTCGCGCGGCGCAGCTCGGCATGAGAACGGCGTGCATCGACGACTGGAAGACCGCCGACGGCAAGCCCGCGCCCGGCGGGACCTGCACCAACGTCGGTTGCATCCCTTCCAAGGCGTTGCTGCAATCGTCGGAAAACTACGAGCACGTGGCGCACGCGTTTACCGAGCACGGCATCGAGGTCAGGGGCCTGGCGCTCAACTTGAAGCAGATGCTCGCGCGCAAGGCCAAGGTCGTGCGGCAGAACAACGACGGCATCGTGTATCTGTTCAAGAAGAACAAGGTCGCGTTCTATAACGGCACCGGCAGCTTTGCCGGGAGCGAAGCCGCCGGATGGCAAGTGCGCGTGAGCGGCGCCAAGGCGGAGACGCTCGTCGCCAAGCACGTCATTATCGCCACCGGATCGAAGCCTCGGGCGCTCCCTGGCGCCGCTTTCGACAACGATCGGATTCTCGACAACGATGGCGCGCTCGCGATCCCCGAGGTGCCGAAGTCGCTGGGAGTAATCGGCGCAGGAGTGATCGGCCTCGAGATGGGCAGCGTCTGGCGCAGGCTGGGAGCAGAAGTGACGGTGCTCGAGGCGCTCCCGACATTCCTCGGCGCTGCCGACGAGCAGATCGCCAAGGAGGCCTGGAAGCTGTTCGGCAAGCAGGGGCTCGCGATCGAGCTCGGAGCAAAAATCGGCAAGGTCGTCGCCGGCAAGCGGGTGACCGTCGAATACGCCGATGCCGAGGGCAAGGCGCGGTCGGCGGCGTTCGACAAGCTCATCGTGTCCATCGGACGCCTTCCGCACACCGCCGGGCTCGATGCCGAGGCCGTCGGGCTCGAGCTCGACGAGCGCGGGCTAGTCGCCGTCGACGCCGATTGCAGGACGAATCTTGCCAACGTCTGGGCGGTCGGCGACGTGGTGCGAGGTCCCATGCTCGCGCACAAGGCCGAGGAGGAGGGCATCGCGGTCGCCGAGCGCATCGCCGGCCAGCACGGCCACGTCGACTTCAACACCGTGCCCTGGGTGATCTACACTTCGCCGGAAATCGCCTGGGTCGGTCAGACCGAGCAGCAGCTCAAGGCGGCGGGAACCGCGTATCGCGCCGGAAGCTTTCCGTTTGCGGCCAACGGCCGTGCGAGGGCGCTCGGCGACACCAGCGGATTCGCGAAAATCCTCGCCGACGCCAAGAGTGACCGCATCCTCGGCATGCACGTGATCGGCCCGCTCGCCTCCGAGCTGATCGCCGAAGGCGTGGTGGCGATGGAATTCGGCGCCGCGAGCGAGGATCTGGCGAGAATCTGCCACGCGCATCCATCGCTTTCGGAAGCGACCAGGGAGGCGGCGTTGGCCGTCGACAAACGCTCTCTGAATTACTGATAGCGGGCATCGTCGTTCATGGCAACGTCCCTGATGAACGACGCAGCTGCGCGCGACGTTCCCGCGGGGCCCCGAGGTGCGCTGCTCGACTACCTCCGTCCCGTGCTGCAGCGGCGCGGCATCGCTCTCGACGCCGCGCAGCTGGCCGCACTCGATCGCTTGCAGCGCCTGCACGACGCGTTCCGTGAATTCGTGAAGGCGAGACGCTCGCTGCTGCGCCGCTGGTTCAATCCCCCCGACCCTCCGCGAGGCATCTATCTTTGGGGCGGCGTCGGCCGCGGAAAGAGCTTCCTCATGGACGCTTTTTTTGC
>WNGK01002926.1_pt1 | contig 26234 bp, 19 predicted proteins | sample 5400601 | NCBI WGS metagenome assembly WNGK01 (sample SAMN13153376, study PRJNA577476) | soil metagenome | isolation source: 60 cm soil or saprolite under Garry oak tree replicate 1 | place: USA:California | collected 2016-06-15
CCCCGAAAGCGACTTCACCAACAACGTGGCTGAGGTGTCGATCACTATCCCAGACCGGCCGGGCAAAACCGGCTTCGGCCCGGGGTCCGGTAACCTCACGGACACCGAGCTCATCGACGACGAGAATCGGCCGGACAAATAAGCACGGTGAGACCCGTCGAAACGAAAGAGGCGGCCTCGAGGCCGCCTCTTTGATTTTCACCCTTCTGCAGCTCACCGCCCGCCGCACGATGTCGGATTGGCGAGGCAGAACGAGTTCGAAATCCGCTCGCTGATCGTGATCGGCAGGAACGTCCCCGGATCGGCGATCGCTTCCGAGCCGGCCTGCCAGATATCGGCAGGCACACCGAAGCGATATTCGTCGAACAGGCGCTTGCCCTGCATGAACAAGTTCCGCTGCCGCTCGTACTGCAGCATCGCGAGTGCCGTCGGGCCCACGCCCGTGTACGCCGTCAAGCCGTCCAGCGCGCGCTCGGCGTTGATCGCCGCTTGGAAGCCCGCGTTGTTGCTTGCGGCCAGGGCGGCTTCCGCCACGATCAACTGCAGCTCGCGTGCAGACAAGAACGTCAGCGGTCCGTACCGCGTGTGCTTAAGGAAACCGTCCGCGGTGCTCAAGAGGAACCGCGTGAGCTCTGGATCGGCCTTGTTGTCGATGGGGTCTTTGAGCCGGAGGCTGTCTACCGCGACAGTCTTGCCGCCGGTCGCGCAGCCGGACACGCTGCAAATCGGGTACACGTATGTCGACCCGATCCGCATTTCCAGCCGCTCGTTCACCTCGAATCCGATATCGGTGCTGATCGTCGTCGGATCGTAGTGGAATTGGTAGCGCCAGTCGGCCACTCCCAACGTCGTCGCCAGCGCAAGTGCGGCGTTGGCATCGGCCACGGCACCCGCATCGTTCACGAGCGGGCTTGCGACGGGAACAGTCGCTGGGGCCGGATTCAGCTTGGTCCACAGCGCGAGGTAGTAGCGAGCGGTCGCCCGTTCCGCCGTCAGAGCGAGCTGCAGGTCCTGGTTACCCGTGGCTTGAGCGATCGCGAGACCACTCGTCGCGTACGCGATCGCGACCTTGTACACGGAATCCATTTTCGCGGCGCCGAGCGGTGCTGCTGCCGTGGTGCGATCGGAGCCGATCGGGAAGTTGTCGAACAAGTTCCCGATCATGGTATAGATGATCGCCCCGGACAAATACGTGCGAGCGAGATCGTTCCGGTCGGGCAGCGTGTTCGCGGCGTCGAAACCGCTCAGGCGCTTGATCGTCTCGTCGGACCACCAGCGCGCCTCCCCCACGTAGAAGAAGGCCGCGTCCACGAATTCATTAGTGGGCTCGGAGATCGTTCCCTGGTCCAGGGTCTGCCAGGCGTCGCGCGAACCGATCCATGTGAGCTCGTCGGTCGCCATCGAATAGGGGGTCAGGATCTGGCCCCATGCTCGCGCCACCGTCGCCAGCACGCCGCTCGCCTGTGACGCGGCGGACGCCGGATTGCTGAGGTCGGACTGGTTGACGTTGTTCGGGTTCTTCACGTCCAGCAGGCTGCTGCACGCGGCGAGCGTAACCACGCTCGCTACGCCGAGCAGCCGGTACGAGCGATGCGTTTTCATGGTATCACTCCTCTCCGGTGCTCGGGTTAGAAGCCAAACCGCACGCTGAATGTAAAGCGCCGTGGCAATGCGAGACCGAACGCATCGATGCCCTCGCCGAAGTTGGATTCGATGCCGTTCAGGTCAGAGCTGCCCGCGCCGCGTCCGTATTCGTTCAGCTCGGGATCGATGCCGCTGTACGGCGTCCACAGCATGAGATTCCGCACGGAGGCTTTGAGCGACACGTAGCGTAAGCCCAGCCGTCTACTGGCCCACGCGGTTGGCACGTTGTAGGTCACGCCCAGCTCGCGCCACCGCACGAACTTGCCGTTTTCGTTTTGATTGACCCCGTCGTACGGCGTCAGGGCCCGCAGCTTGAGCCATTCTTTCGCCGCGTCCACACGCTGCTGCGCCGTGCTCGCCGGGTTCAGCATCGTCGCCTCCACCCGCGCGCCTTGTTCGGAATTGCGTCCGATCGTGGCGTTCGAATTCCGGAAGGCGAAGGTGAGGTTGGTGATCGTGTAGTTCCCCACCTTGTACTCGAACAGGGACGACAGCTCGAAATTCTTGAACAGCGTGGCGGAGAGACCGAACGAGCCTGCCCAGTCGGGGGTTGACTTGCCGAGGTAGTGATCGAGGAAGTCGCCGTTCCCGTTCTCATCCACGCGAATCGGAAGGAGACTGCCCAGTGATCGCGGGGTTCCGAGAGCTGCAAGCAGATCGGCGTCGGTGTCGAATTGGCCGTCGCCGTTCAGGTCATATGGGTTCTGACCGGGCTGCAGGCAGGCGTACGTTGCCCCTGCCGGCCGCTGGCTGCACGGCCCGACCAGCTTCGCGCCGAACAGCGAGTTGGGGGCGTATCCCTCTTTGACGAAGTTGCGGTAGCGGGGATAGCTGCCCCCGACCTTCAGCGGCGGCGAGCCGCCGAGGCTCGTCACGATCTCGTGCAGGAACGCCGCGTTGCCGAAGACTTTGAGCGAAAACTCGGGCCGGCTGACGGGGAGTACGTTCACGCCGATCTCCCAGCCGTGGGCATCGACCCGGCCGATGTTGGAAAGCTGCACCTGCCGGAACCCGCCTGATGGGGCGTACTGGCGCTGATACAAGGCATCGCGCGTCACGCGATTCCAGTACGTGACCTCCAGGCCGGCGCGGTCGCTCAGGATGCCGACTTCGCTCCCGACCTCCCATTCGGTTGCCTTCTCAGGCTTCAGGTTCGGATTGCCCAGGTTACTCGGCGCGAGCCCCGGTCCCAGCTCGCTCGTCAGCGGGGAGAATGTCGTAAACTTGTCGAACGCGCCGGGCTGAAGTCCCGATTGTCCGATCGCGGCACGCACACGGAACGTCGAGAGCTGAGACCGCCACGCCGAGCTGCTCCAGCTCGAGAGCGAGCTCGGTTGTAGCGAGATGCTCGCTTTGGGATAGAACACGCCCTGGGAAGTCTTACCGAAGGCGCTGTTGCGATCATACCGTCCGCCCAAGGTGAGAAATGCCCAATCGCGGTACGCCAGCTGGTCCTGCGCGAACACGCCTGCGTTCACCGTCGACAGGAAGCGCTCGTAGATGCTGGGGGACGACCCGGCGCCGACGATTTCGAGCCCGGGCCCGGGGAAGTGCTCGCCACCTTCGCCGACATCTTCCACCTTCGCGACGAAGCCCTGGCCGCCGCCCACGAGGGTGGACTGGAAATCGTCGCCGAGCTTCGTCGACCAAGTGGCCTTGGCTTCGGCGGTGATTTCACGGCGGGTGCGATCGTCGAGGAACTTGTAGCCATCGGGATCGAAGCTGATAAAATTGTCGACGTTGTAGCCGAACGGCGCAAAGTCAGTGCTCACCTGGTTGACGACATCCACGCCGAGCGTCGCGTCCAAGGAGACCTGCGTCACCGGCTGATAGGCGATGTTGACGCTGCCGGTGAAATGTTTGGCGTCCTGTTTGATCTGCTCCTGCATGTCTTCGCGCACAGTCCCAAACGCAGGTTGCCCCAGCGGGTTGCCGGGCGCGAGCGGGCTGTTGGGGTTCCCGTCCGTTGTGCACTCGCCTGTGCCGGTGGGTACGCCACCCGCGAAACATTTCGCCTGCTCAGGCTTGCTGAAGATCGCCGACGAAATGGTGCCATAGATGTTGTTGTTATTCGACGGCGTCATGTGAAACCGATCGACGTACTCCGCATTCACCTTCACCTTCACGTTGCTCGCGGGCAGGATCACGATGCTCGCTGAACCCTGGGCAAAGCGATCGAGATCATTCGCCGGCCCGAGATGGCGGTTTCCGAAAGGCCCGTCATCATGGCTGTAGCGGCCGTTCACGTAGTACGTGACGGCGCTCGTCCCGCCGCTCACCGCCCCCGTGAACGTGTTCGCGTAACCCGTTTCGAACAGGTTGTCGGTGACGCTGTTGCGGGAGAAGGGCACGAACGCCTGAACGGTCGTTCCGTAGAACTGACTCAGCCGCGTGGCCTGCGTATCAGAGCGTGCAAAGCCCCAGTTCGGCATGTAGCGACTCTTCGGGAAGCGCGAGATGCCCTGCTCGGTCATGAAATCGAACGTCGGGGCGCCGCGCGATCCTTGCTTCGTGAATATCTGAATGACGCCGGCCGACGCTTCCGTGCCGTACAGCGTGGCGGCGGCAGGGCCCTTCAATATTTCGATGCGCTCGATGGACTCGGGATTGATGTCGTCGAGGCGCGATGGATACCCACCCCCGCCCGTGCCGATGTAATCGCCGAAGCCGCCGCCGCGGTCCACGCGCACGCCGTCCACGTACACGATCGGCTCGTCCGGTTGCGACAAACTCGCGGCTCCGCGGATCCGGATGCGCGCGCCTTCACCCGTCAGCCCGCCGGACGGCAGGATACTTACCCCCGGCTCCCGTGCCGCAAGCATCTCGGACACGTTTTGGACCGGCGCGGTCTTGAGCTGATTGGCGTCGATCGTGGCGATCGTGTTGCCGAGCTTGCGCCGCTCGGTTGCGACCCCCGTGCCCGTGACGACGACCGCATCGAGTCCGATCGCGACCTGCGGCATCGCAAAATCCGCAGTTGCCGGTGCGTCCGGCGTGACGGTCACCGTCTTGTTGCTGCTGCCGTAGCCGACGCGGCGGATGCGCAGGATCACCTGGCCGAGCGGCACGTTGAACTGATACTGACCGGCCGCGTTGGTGAGGGTGCCGAGGTCGGTCCCGACCACGCTGATCAGCGCGCCGTCGAGCGGGCGTTGCGTCGCGGCGTCGCTGACCGTGCCTTTCACAGTGCCGGTAGTTTGCGCCGCGGCGAGGAGTGCGCAGGCGCACGTCAGCGCCACGCAGGCACCCAGGGTGCGCAGCGCACTCGTCCAACGAAGCGGAGAGTTCATCTCCACCTCCTGTTTAGGGAAATGCGGAATTGAACAGCGCATCGGCATGAGTGTTGCCTGCTGTTCAAACGGGACTCGATTTTTGTTCACTGCCAAAAGCAGCCGACCGAGAACGGCGAGAACCCGGCCGGTTGGTAGGTAGGGCTAACGTGACCCCCGTTCGCTGGGTCGTCAAGGAGCCTCTAGATTGGCGGGATGCGGCTTGCCGTCATCCTGTCTCTCGCCGCTGCCGGCGCCTGTGGCTCAGAGTCGGTCGAGGTCCCACCGCCGGTGGATGCGCCGTTCACGGCCCTCACAGGCGGCTGGCTCCACACGTGCGGGATGACCACTACCAAGCATGTCTATTGCTGGGGATGGAACCGGGACGGGGAAGTCGGGGACGGATCCACAGCCGATCGACCCTATGCTAAGCAAGTCTCACAATCCTTTACGTTCACCATGGTCACGACGGGCGGCGGGCATTCGTGTGCGGTGGCGACCGGAGGTGCAGCCTACTGCTGGGGGCTCAATCTGACCGGCCAGATCGGCGATAGCTCGGTTATCTCTCGGTCGACACCCACGGCCGTTACCCGTGGCTTGTCATTCGCTCAAGTATCAAACGGCGGCACATTTACTTGCGGGATCACTGCAACGGATTCGAGTGCCTACTGCTGGGGCTGGAACCACGATGGAGAGCTAGGCAGTCGCCCAATCGAGACTTGCTTTACGCCAGGCGGCGTCGAGCCCTGCAGCCGTGCACCGATCCCTGTCGGAGGGGGCCTACGATTCTTGACGATCAGCGCGGGCGCGCGACACGTGTGCGCGCTCGCCCCCGACAGCACGGCATACTGTTGGGGCAACAACGGCACAGGTCAGCTCGGGAACGGAACCACGGCGGATACCGCGTTGCCAGTAGCGGTGTCGGGAGGTCTCAAGTTCAAGGAGCTAACGCTGGGCTTTGACCACAGCTGCGGTCTCACCGCCGCGGGCGACGCATATTGTTGGGGCGACAACACGTGGGGCCAACTCGGCGAGGCCGCGACCAGCTTGGCCCTCGAACCTACTGCTGTAAACGGCGGTATCATCTTTCTGACGTTGAGCGCGGGCGCGGAGCATACATGCGGAATCGGGACCGGCAACACGGCGCAATGTTGGGGAGAGAACGCGTCGGGCCAGCTCGGCGCGGCTGCGACCGAGACGTGTACCTCCGCTTCGGGGAGAACGGTCGCACTGTGCAGTCACCTGCCGCTGCCGGTCAGCACGAATCAGATCTTCGGGTCCATCTTTGCGGGCGGCCACCACACCTGCGCCATCACGACTGGCGGCAAAGCGTACTGTTGGGGCGAGAACAGCAACGGCCAGCTTGGCACAGGCAACACGAGTGGGAGCGACGTGCCAGTTCTCGTCGCGAATCAACCGTGACACCCCGCATCGTGCGCGCGGCGTTATTGGTTGGCCTGATTCCGGTGTCCGCTTGCCTGAGTTACACGCCCATGGGCAACGTCACGCCCGTGCGTGGCGCTGAGGTCGTCGCGACGGTGACGCCGCTCGACGCGCGCGTGGGCGAAATTACGGTCCACCACGTGACGCACGTCGCAGGGCGTGTGGCGTTCGCGGATTCGGACTCGCTCGTGATCGCGGGCACGCGGTTCATCTCGGAGACGGGCACCGAGTACGGCAGCATCGGCGATGCGGTGACGATCCCTCACGCGCAGCTCCTCGAGATCAAGCGGAAACGAGTCTCGGCGTGGAGAACGGGGATCGCGTTGGGCCTGGGCGGTGCCGCGGTGGCGGCCATCGTCACCGGCGTGGGACCGCTCTCCGGCTTTGGCAGCGGGGGGGGCACCACAAAGCCACCGCCTTAGCGTTTCCAGCTGTTGTTCTCTCGCGCCACGTCGGGATAGATACGGCGCGGATCGATCACCACACTCGACAACCGCTTGGCAGTAGCGAGACGATACGCGAAGCGACTGCCAAGGTCCCACATCTCGACCGGGAGGTTGCGGGTCTCTGTCGCCCCGTCCGCATAGCGCAGCTCCAGCGTGACCGGCAGCACTATCTGGCCGCGATTCGATAGATAAAGGAAAGCACTGTCGCTGCCGGCCCGCACCGAGTCGATGGCCTGGTCCAGCCGGGCCGTCGTGTAAATCCAGTTGCGCCAGAACCAATCGAGATCGCGCCCCGTCAGGTTGCTCATCGTACGAAAGAAATCCGCCGGCTGCGGATGCTTGAATTTCCAGCGGCCGACGTACTCGCGAAACGCGCGATCGAATTCCTCACGACCGAGCACCCCCTCGCGCAGGATCGACAGCATCAACGCGGGCTTCTGATACGCCGTCCAGTAGAGCTGGCGAACTTCGTCGGGCTTCGTGATCATCGGCTGCTCGCTGCCCGCAATTGCGGTCGCGGCGTAGGCGGCCAGGAGCTCACGCCGCACGGTGTCGGCGTACGCCGTGCCTTTAAAAAACGCTTCGGCCGCATCGTAGTCGGCGAACGTGTTGAAGCCCTCATCCATCCACGGATAGCGGCGTTCGTCCGAACCCACCTGCATGGGAAACCACTGATGACCCAGCTCGTGCATGAGCACCCAGTACTGGTCCTCCCGCTTTTGGAGCGAGGGGCAGTAAATGACCATCGGGTACTCCATGCCCTCCACGAGTCCCTCGACCGCGGAAATTTGCGGCCACGGATACCGGCCGAGCGCGCCGGAGAAGTGTCTAAGCGTGGCGCGGACCATGGCGTTCGCCTCTTCCCAGGGCGAGGCATCGGGATGGTAGAACGTCTGGACCAGGATGCCGTCCCACGTGCTGGCATCCCAGCGCAAGCCCGAACCGGCCGCCCACGCGAAGTCACGGACGCCGCTGGCCGTGAATCGCCACGTCTTGGTGCCGGGCACGGGTCGCGCCGCGTTCGCCGTCGCTTCCGGGCGTGTGACGACCTGCATGAACGCGCGCGCGAGCCGGGCGCGCTCCTGCGCTGAACGCACCACCGACGGGTTCGCCAGTGCGCCGGTCGCGATCACGGTGAATCCCGCGGGCACCGTCAGGCTCACATCGAAATCGCCGAATTCGAGATAGAACTCCCCCGCGCCGAGGAAGGGCAGCGTGTTCCAGCCATGCACGTCGTCGTAGACCGCCATGCGTGGATACCATTGGCCCAGCTCATAAAAGCGCGAGCCGACGCGGCCCATGCGGCCGCCGCCGTATGGCGGAATCGGAAAGTGCCAGGCGATGTCGAATGTGATGCCGAGATCCGGCCCGAGCGGCCGGGGCAGCTCGACGCGCATCATCGTGCCAAGCACCTTCGTCGTGAGCTGCCGCCCGGCGGCCGCAAAACGATCGACCGTGATGCCCCCGACGAACCCCTTCGCGCTGAAGTCGAAGACGACGCCACCGGCGAACAGGAGCGGCGGCTGGTTCAGAGCGCGAGAGATGGAGTTGGGGCCGAAGATGTTCTGGTCGAGCTGCACCCAGACGTAGTCGAGCGTTTCCGGTGACCGGTTGACGTAGTATATGCGCCCTGTGCCGCGGAGCACGTTCGCCGCCGTATCAAGGGTCGCCTCGAGCGAGTAGTCGGCGCGCTGTTGCCAGTAGCGCGGCCCCGGGGCGCCCGACGCGCTGCGCACCGGCGTCGCGGGCGGCAACGCCAGCGGGCGAAACGGCGATGAATCGGCGACAGATTGTTGCAGAGCCAAGAGCAGGACGAACATGCAATTCTCCTAGTGAGTCGCGATGAGACGCGCGGCGCGATGCGCAATGCCCATCACGGTGAGCATGGGATTCACTCCGGATGCGCTTGGGAAGGTGCTCGCGTCCGCCACGTACAGGCCGCGGATCCCCCACACCCGGTGTTCCGCATCCACGACCGACGTGCGCGGGCTCGCGCCCATGCGGCACGAGGCCATTTGGTGGAAGGTGACGAGCAACAGCTCGTTGGGTCCGCAGCCCGCGGCATCCACGCGCCGCAGCCAGTCGTCGCGCGCGTCCTTCGATCCAGGGCGATAGGTGACGGCACGCGCCAGCGGCAGCCAGATCTCGCGGGCGCGCGCCGCTTCGAGCAATTGCGCCGCAGCGCCGATGGCCCGACGCAGGTGCCCGCGATCGTAGCGCGACATGCGGTAGTCGATGACTGCAGCGCCAGCGCGGTCCACGCGCACGCGCCCGCCGAATCGATCACGCAGCAGGATACCCACGAGCGCCGTCCTGGGCAGCTTGGCCATGCGGTCACGATGTCCCGCCGCGGATTCCCAAGGTACCGCCAGCGCCTGCAGCGAAGGATGGATGGGCACCGTCTCGAACTTGAATCCATAGCCCGCGTCCAGATCGGCGAATTCGTCCGAGTAATGGGCCTGGACCGTGCCGGTCCATGGACGCACGTCCTCGTCCATGTCCGCGAACACCGCCGTCGCCGGATGCAGGGCGAGATTCCGACCGAGCGCGGGAAGGCTCACCCCGGATCGGAGCAATAGCGCCGGTGAATGCACGGCGCCGGCGGCCACGACCACAGCCTTGGCACGGATGTGCAGCGTGTGGGCCCCCCCGCCGACGCGTGCTTCGACACCGCTGGTGGCGCTGCGATCGATCACGACACGACGCACGTCGCAACCCACGACGATGCGTGCACCCTGTGCGGCCGCATCCTGCAGGTACGTGATCAACGTCGATTGCTTCGCACCGCGACGACATCCCATGCCACAGTAGCCACACGCATCGTCCTGCGAGCAGCCCCGTACATCGCGCGGCAAGAGTCCATGATGCCACTGCAGCTGCTCGAGGCCGCGAATCAAGACCTGGTCCCGCCCAGACGGTCTCGCATGCTCGGTGTTGACGCCGAGCCGGCGCGCGACCGCATCGAGGGCGCGTGTGAACTCGTCGCTTTCGAAGTGTGGCAGGCCGTGCTCTCGCGCCCACTCATGGCGGACCGCATCGGGTGTCCGGAAGCTGGTCGTGTAGTTGATCACCGTCCCGCCGCCGAGCGTCGATCCCTGCAGCACGACGAGCCCCAGATCACGGGTTGCGAGTAGGCCACCGGCGTCGTACAGCGTCTCGAGGGCCTCGCCCTCTTGGTGCGTGAAATCCGCTTCGTTACGATAGCCGCCCTTTTCGAGCACGATCACGTCCTTTCCGGCGGCCGTGAGCTCTCCTGCGACGACGCCTCCGCCTGCTCCGGAGCCGACCACGACGACGTCGCAATCGAGGGTCGTGTCAGCGGAGATGGCGAGTGGACGAATCGGCTTGGGCGTCTTGGGCGGCGGGGGGGGGCTCAGTGGACCGGGATACCCGATGGCCCGCGCCGCTCCGGGTGTCGTGTAGTGCGTGACCGTCGTGAGTCGCTTCAGGGCTTGAAACGCTTTGCGCCGCTGCGGCAGGCGGCTGGTCGCCCAGCTACGCAGGCAGCGTTCGCGTCCGGCCGCGGACATGCGCGTGAACGATTTGGGAATGCCACTGAGGAGCAGATTGACGGCAGCGACGTCGAGCAACCGCAGCAGCAGATCGAGCTCGGCGCGATCGGCCGGGCGGGGGAGCGACGCGATCTTGCGCGCGACCCGTTCGCTCAGATCCGGTGCGCCGTTGGGTACTAAGGTCGTCGCGACCGCACGCAGAACATGCTGCGCGACGGGCGAAAGATTCAACGCGCCTGGACGAACGTCAGCTTGAAGCCGTCAGGGTCGCTGATCATGAACACGCGGTCGCCCCAGGGCATGTCCTGCGGCTCCTGATCGAGCACACCGCCGCGCGCCTTGATCTCCGCGGCCAGCCGATCGAGGTCCTGCGCCGTGTGACACCACACCCGCGTCCCCAGTCCCTTCTGGCGATCACGCCCCTTCTTGAAGTCATCCTGGCCGAGCATGAACGTGGCGGCGCCCGCATGGATCTCGCAGCCCGCCAGCTCGCCGTTCTCGCGCCATTCATCGCCGATGACGAATCCGAGGACGTCGCGATAGAACGCCATGCTGCGCTGGAGATCGGTCGCGGTGAAGGAGGGAGTGAGTTGGCGCAGGCGCAGCGTTTCAGGCTGGCGTCTGGGCCGCGGGCGATCCTTTGGTGCCTTGGCTTTGGCCTTGTTGGTAGCCATGCGGATTAGCTCCAAAAACTCGGGGTCTCAAAGCGTAGCGAACCGGGCGGCGTCTCGCCAGATTCCCCGAGTCGATCATCCCCTTACCAGCCCAACGGAGACCTGTGATGGCCACCAGCAATGCCGTAGCGACGTGGGAAGGCAAGCTCAAAGAAGGAAAGGGAACCTTTAAAGGCCAGAGCGGAGCCTTCAGCGGGGCATTCAGCTTCGGCACCCGGTTTGAGGGGAAGAAAGGCAGCAACCCCGAGGAGCTGATCGCCGCGGCACATGCAGGCTGCTTCAGCATGGCGCTGTCGTCCGCGCTCGAAAAGGCTGGCCATCCCGCCACCCGTATCGAAACGCGGGCGGCGGTCACCCTCGAAATGCTCGACGGGTCGCCCAAGATCACGCGCAGCGTCCTCGACGTGCGTGGCAAGGTCGATGGCATCGATCAGGCGGCCTTCCAGCAGGCTGCTGAGGGCGCGAAGAAGAATTGCCCCGTGTCGAAGGCATTGCAGGGCAACGTAGACATCACGCTGCAGGTGAAACTCGTCTGACACGACGCAAGCGCTGGATGGTGTACCTCCTGCGCTGCAACGACGGTTCGTTGTACACCGGCATCACGAACGACTTACCCCACCGGCTTGCGTCGCATCGCAGCGGCACAGCGAGCGCATACACGCGCGCGCGACTCCCAGTGACACTTGCCTATCAAGAAACCGTGACCGATCGCGGCAGCGCGTTGCGGCGCGAGGCCGCCATCCGGCGCCTGTCGCGGGCCGAGAAGGTGACGTTGTGCAGCGCCGCGACGTAAAGCTTGCGATCGCCGCCGTCATCGTCGCGGCAGGGTGCATCAGCGCCGGCATCTGGCAGCTCGATCGCCTGGCGCAGCGGCGCGCTCGCAATGCATTCCAGATGGCGAGGCTCGCGTTGCCTGCACTCGAAGTGCGGCGTGGATTGTCGGCGGACAGTGCTCGCGGGCGGCGCGTGCTGGCACACGGGGACTACGATTTCGCGGCCGAAAAGATCTGGCCAGGACGAAGCTTCGAGGGAACGCCGGGCGTCGCACTGATTACGCCGTTGCGACTCACTGACGGTTCCTCCGTGCTCGTGGATCGCGGATGGGTGTACTCGCCGGACGCGTTCCACGTGGACCACACGGCGTACCGGGAGGCCGATACCGCGCAGGTTACGGGAATCGCCATGATTCCTCCTCGCGGTCGTGGCGACGTCGATGAATCTGGGTTTCTGCCATTGGTGATTCAGCTCGACGGACGGGATCCACCGCGCGGACTGCCACGACGGTGGCCGTCACCGGTGTTCGACAACGGCCCGCATCTGTCCTACGCCATTCAGTGGTTCAGCTTTGCGCTGATTGCTCTGGTGGGGACGGCCGTAATGATTCGTAAAGGTCGTTGAGCAGCTCGGTCCCACGCTCGATGCGCGCCTCATCACGCGCGTTGCGCTGGACGATGCCTGCGATCATCCGCTGAAAGCCGGGCGTCTCCTCCCGCCCGAACTTGCCGTCTTTCACATCCGCGTCGTGCACCATCTCGGCGATCGCGCGCAGCGCTTCATCCTGTTCGAGTCCAAACCGGTGGAGGAGCGTCTCAAACGTGCAGCGGTCCCCCTCATGCGTGTACTGCCCTTCGAACATGTCGAAGCTGATAGATCCTTCGCGGGGAGCGCCAAAGGCAAAGCGCGCCTTGGGATCGATGAATCGCTTGATAAGCCAGGCGCTCGCGATTCGATCGACATGGACATCGGATCGTGTCACCCAGACGCCGCCGCGCCTGGTCAGTGGCCGCTCACGTTTGCGTCCCCCCTGATTCGCCGCTTGTGCCTTCAGTCTTGCCATCGCGCTCTCCGCCGTTTTTCGTCCGCCAGCCCCGAAGTGGTCCAATGCCGTGACGTCGCGCAGGCGCCGTTCCAGTCGCGCGATCTCCGCCGGCGATTCGACCGTTTCGGCAATCCGTGTCACCACGGCGTACTCGGCATCCCGGGCGGCCTGGAAGAGATCTTGGATCTGGTCGTCGGAGAGCCCATCGACGAAGCTCGCTCGGCAGACCGACGCGTCGCCGCCGCCCGCGGCGATTTCCTGCCGCAGCCACTGGAAGTCTTCGCTCGCCTGGGCGCTGAAGGGCAGGGCATAGACGGAGTTCTTGATCGCCACCGCGCCGAGCGCCTGCAGGCGCCGCCAGATCTTGACGCGGAAGTAATCGGGTTTGGGCGGCAACTGGTGAATGAGCAACAGCCAGCGGCCTTCTTTCATAACCCGAAGTTCCGGATCGGTGAGCGCACCGGCGTCCCCCAGGGGGTGACGTCGGCGCCCAGCTCACCCGTGATGGGATTGAAGAAGTGGTGTGCGGCGACCGCGCCCGTCACGGCGACGATCTCTGGCCAACTACTGTATCCATTAAGTGATACAATTGTATCACCGAAAGCTGGAACTGCGCAAGTGGCGGCCGCCAGAACTACCGTTTTGGCCTGAGTTTAGCGATATTGCCCGACTCCACAAAACAGCCAAACAAAGGAGTCTACATGGCGGCAGCCCTCCCTCTGAAGCGCCCCGTCAAAGTCGGAGAACTGGTGCGGCGCCGGCTGCGCGAGTTGAAGCGCACCCCCAGCGAGTTGGCGGATGCGGTTCAGGTGTCCGAGATCTATATCGCTGACCTCGTTGCAGGACGGCGGCGTCCCCCGGCCCCGGGCCGCATGGACGTCTACGCCCCGATGACCAAGTTCCTCAAGCTGCATCGGAACGACCTCCCGACCTGCGCCAAGGCGGAGCGGGACGGGGAAACCAAGAGCAAGCGCCGGCCGCATCCGGAGATTCGGCGCCAGTTCCTGGCGCTGTGCCTCGATCCCGTCCGGGCCCGTGCCATCGTGCGGCGGCTGGGTCGCAAGGACGGCGTGACCCTCGAGCGCGTCATCGTGGGCCGCCTGCTGGAAGTCGCGCAGGGGTTCGTGCGTCGCCAGCTCGATGACGATGTGGGTATTCGCATCGCGGCGAGCCGTGAAGGCTGCACCTATCTCGAGTGGCGGATGAAGCTGATGGAGTTCCTCGATGCGACGCCCGAAGGGCTCACCCCGGATGACGGCGCGGAGTTTGTGCGGCCGCGCATCGCGGGCTGGGATATCGATCTCGATACCCACGCCATGCGGATCGTGCTGCGGTCGCAGGACCCGGCGCCGCGCCAGGTTAGGGCGCTGAGCATCTGACAAGACGGTAGACAAGGCGACGGTAAAGGACGGTAAATGAGGCGACGGTAAGGGGAAGCACCTTACCGTCGCTTTTTTACGGTCGCATAATTTACCGTCGCCCTATCTACCGTCGCCCTATCTACCGTCGTTTTATCGGAGACTCCATGCTTTCCCTGCTCGTCGCAGCGACTCTGGCTGTACAGCAACCGCCCTCTCCGCCTTCGCAAGACACGACAAAGCGCGACACCACCAAGGTCAAACTCGACTCATTGCCGCTGAAAACGACGCGTACCGTGAGCTTCGAGACGTCGGAGGGTACCTGGATCTCGCTCGACGTCTCGCCCGACGGCAAGACCATCGTGTTCGAGCTCTCGGGCGACCTCTACACGATGCCGGTGACGGGCGGCAATGCGACGCGCATTACCTCCGGTCCGGCGTTCGATTCGCAGCCGCGCTGGTCCCCGGACGGCAAGCATCTCGTCTTCCTATCCGATCGCAGCGGCGCCGAGAATGTCTGGCTGTGTGACCCTGATGGCTCGCATAGCAAGGCGCTCACCAAAGGCACGAACAACTTGTACGCCTCGCCAGAATGGACGCCCGACGGCAATTACATCGTCGTGTCGCGCACGAGCGGGGTGCTCGGCAGCGTCTACGAGCTCTGGCTCATTCATAAGGATGGCGGTTCGGGCGCCGCGATGTTACGCGTGCAGGCCGGCCCCAACCAGCCGCCGCCGATGAACACGCTCGGCGCCGCCTTCGGCAAGGATCCCCGCTACGTTTGGGTGTCGCGCCACCGTGGTGGGTTCGGCTACGATCTCCAGTATCCGCTGTGGCAGCTGGCGATCTATGACCGGCAGCAGGGCCGTACGTTCCTGCAGACCGACTTGTACGGTAGCGCCATGCGGCCGGTGCTGTCCTCGGACGGCAAGTGGCTGGTCTACGCGACGCGCTACGACGCCGAAACAGGATTGCGCCTGCGCAATCTGCAAACGGGCGACGAGCAGTGGCTGGTCTATCCGGTGACCCGCGACGATGAAGAGTCCCGCTTCACTCGCGATCTGTATCCCGGCTTCTCGTTCACGCCCGACAACCAGGCGATCATCGTCTCGTACGGCGGCAAGATCCACCGCGTTGCCGTGCCTTCGGGGCAGGTGACCGACATCCCCTTTACTGCCAAGGTCGAACAGCAGCTCGGACCGCTGGTCCGTTTCGCGTATCGCGTGGACACCGGCGCCGTGTTGGTCCGTCAGATCCGTGATGCCTCGCCGTCACCCGATGGGAAGCGGCTCGCCTTCAGCGCGCTCGATCGACTCTATGTGATGGACCTGCCGAACGGCACGCCGCGCCGGCTCACCACGGACACGGTACACGAGCAGGTGCCGCTCTGGTCACCTGATGGGGTGTGGCTGGCCTACGTCACGTGGAGCAATGCGGGAGGCTCGATCAACAAGGTGCGAGCAACCGGTGGGGCCCCGGTGCGTCTCACCACGGATCCCGCGTTTTACGACGCGCCCGTCTGGTCGCCCGATGGTCAACGGATCGTGGCGGTGAAAGGACCCCGCAGCCAGCGCCTCTCGGCACATTTCGGACCGGGATACGAACTGGTGTGGCTGCCTGCTGCGGGTGGGGCCACGACGCGCATAGCTCCATACGATGGATGGGGGCGACCGCACTTCACGAGGGATCCGAGTCGGATCTATTACTACGCCGGTCCCGAAGGGCTCGTCTCGATTCGCTACGACGGTACCGACCGGCGAGCGTATCTCAAAGTCACGGGCTACACCTATCCGGGTCCCGGCGCCGAGCCCAATCCTGCGGCTGAGATTCTGATCAGCCCCGATAGCGATCAGGTGCTCGCGCAGGCCGGCAACAACGTCTACCTGGTGACGTTGCCGCTGGTCGGAGGGCCGACGCCGAGCATCAGCATATCCGACACCGCGACCGCGGCATTTCCAATTCATCGTCTGACGCACATCGGCGGAGATTTCATCGGCTGGATGCCGGACGCCAAGTCGGTGTACTGGTCGATCGGCCGCAGCTTCTTCCGCTACGACCCTGCCGCAGCCGATTCACTCGGCAAAATCAAGGCCCGAGTGGACTCGCTGCGTTCCGACTCGTTGAAGAGCGACACCGGAAAGGCGTTTCCCGATTCCGTGCAGAAGCGGCTGAAGGCGCGCGCCGACTCACTCGCCAAGCTGCCGGCGTACGAGGGCCAGCGTGTCGATGTGACGATTCGCGCACCGCGCGACGTTCCGCACGGCACCGTGGTGCTGCGCGGCGCCCGCATCGTCTCGATGAAGGGTGACGAGGTGATCGAGAATGCCGATCTCGTCGTCACCGACAATCGCATCGTCTCAGTCGGCCCGCGGGGGCAGGCACCGCCGGGCGCCCAGGTGATCGACGTCAGTGGCAAGACGATCATACCCGGCCTGATCGATGTTCATGCCCACCCCTGGCCCATCGGCGCATGGGGCATTCACGAGTCGCAGGTGTGGCAGTACCTCGCCAATCTCGCCTGGGGCGTCACCACGACGCGGGATCCGCAGACGGCGACGACCGACGTGCTTACGTACTCCGATCAAGTCGAGACCGGAGACCTGCTCGGACCACGCATCTATCACACGGGCCCTGGCGTCTTCTGGGACGAGAACTTCCAAAGCCTGGACGATGCGCGGAATGCGCTGCGGCGCTACAGCGAGTTCTACGGCGTGCATACGATCAAGGAGTACATGACCGGGAACCGCAAACAGCGCCAATGGGTCATCATGGCCGCGCGTGAGCTGAATCTGATGCCGACGACCGAAGGCGGTCTGGACTTCAAGATGAACCTGACCGAGGCCCTCGACGGGTATCCCGGCCACGAGCACGCCTACCCGCTGATGCCGCTCTATCAGGACGCGGTGCAGCTGATCGCCCAATCGGGCATCAATTACACGCCCACGCTGCTGGTGTCGTACGGCGGTCCGTTCTCGGAGAACTTTTTCTACGAGCGCTTCGACATTCACGACAATGCGAAGATCCGCCGCTTCATTCCACACGAGGAGATCGACCAGCGCGCCGAGCGGCGCGACTGGTTCCGGGAGAATCAGTACGTCTTCCCCCGCATTGCCTCATCGGCGGCCGCGATCCTGCGGGCCGGCGGATTCGTGGGCCTGGGATGCCACGGGCAGTTGGACGGGCTCGGCTGCCATTGGGAGATGTGGGCGATGGCGGCGGGGGGCATGAAGCCGCTGGAGGTGCTGCGGGTGGCGACGTGGGATGGGGCGCACGCGATTGGGTTCGAGCAGGATCTCGGGTCGCTCGAGCCGGGCAAGCTCGCCGATCTGATCGTGCTGGATGCCAACCCGCTCGAGGACATCCACAACACGAATACGATTCGGTATGTGATGAAAAATGGGCGGCTGTATGAGGGCGAGACGCTGAATGAGGTGTGGCCTCGCCAGAAGACACTCCCACGCATGTGGTGGTGGGGAACTGAGCCGGCAAAGGCAGCTGAGACGTTGAGGTAGGAGGGAGACGCCTCTTGGCGTCTCCCTCGACGTCTTTGATTTTGGGCGTCTCGTAGTTATCTTGCGGTCGCAAAGAACCGCGAGCTGGCATCCCTCCGGATAGTCCCGCTCAGGGACTCCGTCGCTGAACACACGCACGGTTTTCTCCCTCAGGTTCGAAACTGAAGCAACGTCCATGTCGAGATGAGATTGGCTTGTCTCGGGACGTGCGTGTGTACACGAAGGAGTAGTATGCCATTTGCAGCACTGGGCCTAGCGCCCGAACTCGTACGCGCGGTCGCCGACGAAGGCTACTCGCGTCCCACTCCCATTCAGGCCGAAGCGATTCCGCTCGCCCTGGCGGGCCGCGATCTCATCGGATCGGCCCAAACCGGCACGGGCAAGACCGCCGCGTTCGTGCTCCCGATCTTGCAGCGGTTGTCCCGCGGTACGCGCGGCGTGCTGCGGGCGCTGATTCTTGTGCCGACGCGCGAGCTCGCCGAACAGGTCGCCGCGAGCATTCGGGCGTACGGCCGGCACACCCATGTGAAGGGCGCGGCCGTGTACGGCGGCGTCGGGATGGAGCCGCAGACCCGCGCGCTCAAGCACGGCGTCGACATCGTCGTCGCGACGCCGGGTCGCCTCCTCGATCACATGGAGCGCGGTCACACCGATTTCTCGCACCTCGAGGTGTTGGTCCTCGATGAAGCCGACCGCATGCTCGACATGGGCTTCGCGCCCGACGTGCGGCGCATCCTGAGCGCCCTTCCGGAGGAGCGGCAGACGATGCTCTTCTCGGCGACGATTTCTCCGGAGGTCGACGCGCTCGCGCGGCGAGCGCTCAACGGCCACGCGTCGGTTGAAATCGGCCGGCGCGCGCAGACCGCCGAGGGGATCGAGCACGTGATCGTCGCGGTCGACAAACTCCAGAAACGCGGCGCGCTCGCGGCCATTCTCAAGGCGAAGCCTGCCGGTCAGACGCTGATTTTCACACGCACCAAGTACGGTGCGGACAAGCTGGTGACCTTTCTGAAGCGGGAAGGCATCGCCGCAAACGCGCTGCACGGCGACAAGGCGCAGAGCCATCGCACCCGCACGCTCGAGCATTTCCGCACCGGCGCCGCTGAGATACTCGTCGCGACCGACATTGCGGCGCGCGGCATCGACGTCGATGGCATCCGGATGGTCGTGAATTACGACGTGCCGCAGGACGCCGAAGTGTACGTGCACCGCGTGGGGCGCACGGCGCGCGCGGGCGCGCGCGGCCTTGCGCTCACCTTGATCTCGCCCGATGAATGGCTGCTGATGGCCGATGTCGAGCGGTTGATCGGGCAGACATTCCCGCGCGAAGTGATTCCGGGGTTCGAGCCGTCGGTGCCGCCACTGCAGCCGAAGGCGGTCGCCGCGGAAACGGCGCGACCTGAGCGTTCGCTCAGACCGCGCCGTGGTATGTCGCGCCGGCGCTAGTCTTTAGTTTTCAGCGTCCGGATAAAGTTCGCGACGGGCGTCGCAGCCAGCGTCATCAACCGGATGCTGCCGCGTGACGCGAGCTCCACCGAGACACGGGCGATGGTCTCGTTGTCCGGACAATCCACGATACTGACGAAATCATAGGGGCCGAGCACGGCGTACTGCGCCGTGACCTTGGCCCCGAACTTTTCGATCTCCTTATTCACTTCCTGCAGCCGCTTGGGATTGTTCTTGAGCGATTTGGCGCCTTCGTCGGTCAGGTTGGATAGGAGGACGTAGGTGGGCATAGGCCTCAGCTCCGTTTTTCGATGGCCACATAATCCCGCTTCGCGGGGCCAGTGTACACCTGGCGCGGGCGGGCAATCTTCTGCTCCTTGTCGAGCAACATCTCCTGCCATTGCGCCAGCCATCCCGGCGTGCGGCCGATCGCGAAGAGCACGGGGAAGATGTCCACCGGGAATTTCATCGCTTCGTAGATGATCCCCGAGTAAAAATCGACGTTCGGATACAGCTTGCGCGAGACGAAATACTCTTCCTGCAGGGCGATGCGCTCGAGCTCGAGGGCGATGTCGATCAGCGGATTCTTGCCGGTGACGTCGAACACCTGCTCGGCGATCTGTTTGATGATCTTGGCTCGCGGGTCGAAGTTCTTGTATACGCGGTGGCCGAAGCCCATCAGCCGGACCTCGCCTTTCTTGACGCGCTGGAGGTAGGCGGGAATCGCGTCGATCGAGCCGATCTCGCGCAGCATGCGGAGCACTTCCTCATTGGCACCGCCGTGCAACGGCCCATAGAGGGCTGCGGCCGCGGCCGCCATGCACGAGTAGGGATCGGGGTGCGAGGAACCCACGCCGCGCATCGCGCTCGTGGAGCAGTTCTGCTCGTGATCGGCGTGCAGGATGAACAAGACGTCCAGCGCCCGCTCGAGCACCGGATGGGGGCTGTATTTCACCTCCGTCGTCTTGAACATCATGTTGAGGAAGTTGCCCGTGTAGCTCAGGTCGTTGTCCGGATAGGCGTAGGGCATGCCCACGGAATGCCGGTGCGCGAAGGCGGCGAGCGTCGGCGTCTTCGCGATGAGCCGGACGATCTGATTGCGGCGGGACTGCTCGTCCGCGATCCGCTTCGCCTCCGGATAGAACGTCGAGAGCGCCGCGACGGCGCTGACGAACATCCCCATCGGGTGCGCGTCGTGGTGGAAGCCGTCGATGAACTTCTTGATGTTCTCGTGGATGATCGTGTGACGGGTGACCTGGTAGACCCAGGCGTCGAGCTCCGGCGCCGTCGGGAGCTCCCCGTGCAGCAGCAAGTACGCGGTTTCGAGGAACGTGCTCTTCTCGGCCAGTTGCTCGATTGGGTAGCCGCGGTACTGGAGGATGCCGGTATCGCCGTCGATGTACGTGATCGCGCTGCGACACGCCGCGGTATTCATGAACGCAGGGTCGTAGGCCATCAATCCGAAATCGTCCTCCGACGCCTTGATCTGCCGGAAATCGGCGGCGCGGACGGTTCCGTTCTGGATCGGAAGCTCGTAGCTCTTGCCGGTGCGGTTGTCGACGACGGTGAGCGTGTCCTTCGGCACTGCATGTCCCTGGAATTGGGGAGTCGAAAAGATAACTGGCTATCGGCTACCGGGTATCGGCCATGGCGTTTTCGCCCGATAGCCGAGATCCCATAGCTTTCTTATCTTGCCCACCGTGGCTCAGCCAAGACCCAGTCTCTATCCAACCCGCTCGAGTGCGGGAGCCCTCCTGGGCCAGCAGCTCGCGGCCCGCGGCTACCAGTCATGCATCCTGCTCGGCATCACGCCGGAAGGTGTGGAGATTGCCGCCCACGCTGCCAAGGCAATGGGGGCGCAATTCGATGTCATCGTCGCGTCGTTCATAAAACTCGGCGCGAATCTCGCGCCAGTCGGAGCGATGGCCGAATCCGCGCCGGCGGAAATGGACCCCGACTTCCAGCCCGGGATGAACCTGCTCGAGAAGTTGCAGGCGGCGATCGATGAGTCACGGGCGCGGGTCAAACAGGACCTGGTGCTGTATCGGACACAGCGGCCCGTGAAGAAACTGGAAGGACGCACGGCGGTGATCGTCGACGGCCAGATCGTCTATCCGTGGAAGGTGCTGGCGGCGGCGAAGGCCGTCGAAGGGCTCGGCGCGCGTGAGGTCGTGATTGCGACGCCGGTGGCGGCCCAGCCCGCGGCGGATCGCATCCGCGCTCGCCAATACCCTCTAGTGTGTCCGAGCGTCGTGATGGAACAGGAAGGGCATCCTTCTCCCTATGGTGATGCGGGAGCGGATGCCCCGGAACGACTGAAGAGTATCATGATCGCCCACCAGGCGGCGTAACTCGCTACTCCGGCAACTCCACGATATCGCGTTCCAGCCAGCGGTGCTCGCCTGCGAGAATCTCCTGGGCGAGTTTGTAGGTCGGAACGTCTTCGTTCCTCCGCAATCCATTGAACTTCGACCGCACTCTGCGTCGAGCCTGCCGGCAGAACACGTCGGCTAAGTGCACGGCGCGCGCGCCCGTGCCGCGATCGCGCTGGTACAGCGCCTGCGCCCGCGAGCACGTCGCCGCCATCGCAAACAGCTCGCCCGCCACGTCCACCAGCCGAAACAGGACCGACTGCCGCAGCTCGAGCTTCGGCCCGAAGCGGATCATCGAGTGGAAAACGCTCCGCGCGAGCCGCCGGCAGCTGCGCTCGACGAACCGCACGTGCTTCGCCAGCCGCCCGAACTCCGTGTAGCGCGGCCACAGGCTCCAGCCTATCCAGCGTGACGGATACCACCAGCCGTAGAACCCCGCGGAACGGGCCAGCCCACGCAGCCGCTCAGTGGTCGTCTTGCCCGGCATCACCACGTCGCCGGCGACCTGCAGATGCTTGTCCACCGCTTCGCGCGCGATGAACAGATGCATGATTTCCGATGAGCCTTCGAAGATCAGATTGATGCGGAAGTCGCGCATGATGCGCTCGACCGGGACCGGCGTTTCGCCGCGCGCGCGCAGCGAATCGGCCGTTTCGTAGCCGCGGCCGCCGCGGATCTGCACCGTGTCGTCGATGATGCGCCAGCCGGCCTCGGAGTTGTACAGCTTGGCGATCGCCGCCTCGAGCCGGATGTCGTAGCCGCCGCGCTCCGCCATCGCGCCGCACAGCTCCGCGACCGCTTCCATCGCGAGCGTGTTGGCGGCCATCGTGCCGAGTTTTTGGGCAATCGCGTCGTGCTGGCCGATCGGCCGGCCCCACTGCACCCGCTCGGCGGCCCAGCGGCGGGAGATCTCGAGGCAGCGTTTCCCCGCGGCGACCGACGAAATGGGCAGCGTCAATCGGCCGGTGTTGAGCGTGATGAGCGCGAGCTTGAGTCCTCTGCCCTCGCCCCACAACACGTTCTCCTTCGGCACGCGCACGTTGGTGAAGCGAATCACGCCGTTATAGAGCGCCTTGAGGCCCATGAAGTGACAGCGGTGCACCACTTCGACGCCCGGCCAATTGGTCTCGACGATGAACGCCGTGATCTGCTTCTTCTCTTTGCCGCGTACCATGTTCGACGGCGTCCGCGCCATGACGACGAGCAGCTCCGCCTTGGTGCCGTTGGTGCACCACAGCTTCTCGCCGTTCAGAACCCAGACATCGTCGTCGAGGATGGCGGTCGTCTCCATCGCCGCGGGATCGGAGCCCACGCCGTGCTCGGTGAGCGCGAACGCTGAGATCGCGCCTTGGGCGAGACGCGGGAAGTATTTTTTCTTCTGCGCCTCACTGCCGAACATCTTGAGCGGCTGGGGAACGCCGATCGATTGATGCGCGGAGAGCAGTGCGGTCAGCGAGCCGTCGACCGACGAGACGAGCTCGATCGCCTTCATGTACGACAGCTGCGACAGGCCGAGCCCGCCATACTCGCGCGGAATCTTGATGCCGAAGGCCCCGAGATCCCGCAGGCCCTGAATCACGTCCTCGGGGATTTCGCCTTCGCGATCGATGCGATCGGAGTCGACCTTCTCGCGCAGGAAGCGTTCGAGCTTGTCGAGAAATGGTTTGGCGCGGGCGACTTCGTCAGGATCTTGTTCGGGGTAGGGATGAATCAGATCCATCCGCAGGTTGCCGAGGAAGAGCTCGCGGACAAAGCTCGGCGCAGCCCACTGCTCCTCGCGCGCCGCTTCCGCGACTTCACGCGCCTCTGCGGCGCTGACTGGGCGTTTCGGCTCGGCGAGGGTAGCCATGCTTCCTAAATGTAATATCTTCAGCCCGTTCAGCCCGCCGTCAGCCTTGTATGAAGGAGCTTCCTCATGACCCGTATGGCCTTGCTGACCCTGCTGCTGGGGTTCGCGGCGGCATCGACCGTGCCCGCCCAGCGTCCCGTTCACACCACACGGCCCCGGCCCCGGGCCGCCGAGCCGGCCGCCATCACGATCCCCTATCAGCGGTTCGCGCTGAAAAATGGGTTGACGCTGCTGGTCCATGAGGACCACAAAGCGCCGATCGTCGCCGTGAACATCTGGTACCACGTCGGCTCCAAGAACGAGAAGCCCGGACGCACGGGGTTTGCCCATCTCTTCGAGCACTTGATGTTCAACGGCAGCGAGCATTTCAATGATGATTATTTCCGGCCCTTCGAGCGTATCGGCGCGACGGATCAGAACGGCACCACGAATAACGACCGGACCAATTACTTCGAGAACGTCCCGACCAGCGCGCTCGATGTCGCGCTATGGATGGAATCGGACCGCATGGGCCACCTGCTCGGCGTGATCGACACCGCGAAGGTGAACGAACAGCGCGGCGTCGTGCAGAACGAGAAACGGCAAGGAGAAAACCAGCCGTACGGCAAGGTCAACCTGCTGATGGCCGAGGGCGCGTTCCCGCCCGGCCATCCGTATTCGTGGACGGTCATCGGGTCAATGGAGGACTTGAACGCCGCCTCGGTCGAGGACGTGAAGAACTGGTTCCGCACCTATTACGGACCCAACAACGCGGTCATCGTGTTGGCCGGCGACATCACGCCCGAAACGGCACGGCAGAAAGTCGAGCAGTACTTCGGCGACATTCCCGCCACGCCGCCCATCGCGAAGCAGGACGTGTGGATCGCGAAGCGGACCGGTTCGCACCGGGAGATCATGCAGGATCGCGTGCCGCAGGCGCGCATCTACAAGCAGTGGAACATCCCGCAGTTCGGATCGGCGGACGGCGACTATCTCGATCTCGTGACCGACGTGCTCGCGGCGGGCAAGACCTCCCGGCTCTACAAGCGGCTCGTGTATGACGAGCAGATCGCGACCGACGTCGTCGCCTACGTGGACCTGCGGGAGATCGCCGGACAACTGGTGATTCGCGCGACGGCCAAGCCGGGTGGCGATCTCGCGCGCGTCGAGCGCGCGATCGATGAGGAGTTGGCCAGGTTCATCCAGACGGGTCCGACTCCCAGCGAGCTGCGCCGCGTCAAGACGCAATCGCGCGCCAACTTCATCCGCGGCATCGAGCGGATCGGCGGGTTTGGCGGCAAGTCGGACGTCCTGGCGATGAACGAGGTATACGCCGGCAACGCCGACCACTATCAGGCGAGGCGCCAGCGCATCGCGACCGCGACCGCTGCGGACCTGCGATCGGCCGCCGCGCGCTGGCTGAGCGACGGCGATTTCGTCGTCGAGGTTCACCCGTATCCGTCATACGACGTCGTGGCGAGCGGCGCGGATCGCTCCAAGCTGCCCGCGGCCGGGACGCCGCCTGACGCCCGCTTCCCCGCGATCGCTCGCGCGACGCTTCCCAACGGTCTCAAGATCATGCTCGCCGAGCGTCACTCGATTCCGCAGGTGAACATGACGCTGCTCGTGGACGCCGGGTACGCCGCCGATCAGTTCGCGACGCCGGGGACCGCGAGTCTCACGCTCGACATGCTGGATGAAGGGACGAAGACGCGCACGGCGCTGCAGATCAGCGACACGTTGTCGCAGCTCGGCGCGAACCTGGGCACCGGCTCGCAGCTCGACGTCTCGAGCGTGTCGCTCTCCACCCTCAAGGACAATCTCGATCCTGCACTCGACATCTTCGCCGACGTGATCCTCAACCCGTCGTTCCCGCAGGCCGATTTCCAGCGGCAGCAGCGGCAACGTATCGCGCGCATTCAGCGCGAGAAAGTGCAGCCGGTGCAGATGGCCTTGCGTGTCTTTCCGCAGCTGCTCTATGGCGCCAACCATGCCTATGGCAATCCGCTGACCGGCTCCGGCACCGAGGAGTCGGTGACGCGTATGACGCGAGACGACCTGGTGCGCTTCCACCGGACCTGGTTCAAGCCGAATCACGCCACGCTCGTCGTCGTGGGCGACATCTCGCTGGCCGAGATCCAGCCGAGGCTGGCGCGGCTGTTCAGCCGCTGGCCGGCGGGCGACGTGCCGCAGAAGAACGTGAGCACCGTAGCCGATCTGCCGCGGCCGCTCGTCTACATCCTCGATCGCCCCGGGTCGGAGCAGTCGATCATCTTCGCCGCCGATCTGGCGCCCCCGAAAGCCAATCCGCATGAATACGCGATCGAAGCGATGACCTCACTGCTCGGCGGGCAATTCACGTCGCGTGTCAACATGAATCTGCGCGAAGCGAAACACTGGTCCTACGGCGCGTTCACATTGGTCTGGGATGCGCGCGGCCAGCGCCCGTTCATCGCGTACGCGCCCGTGCAGACCGACAAGACGAAGGAATCCATGATCGAGGTCGATCGGGAGTTGCGGGGCATTCTGGGCCCCAAACCGGTCGATGCTGACGAGCTGGCCAAGGCGCAGGCGAATCTCACGCTCACGCTGCCCGGCAACTGGGAGACGATGGCTGCCGTGCAAGGGTCGCTCGAGCAGCTGGTGACGTACGGCCTGGACGATCATTACTACGAGACCTACGCCCAGCGCGTGCGGGCGCTGACGATTCCCGACGCGACCACGGCGGCGCAGGACGCGATTCGTCCTGATCACCTCGTGTGGGTCGTGGTGGGCGATCGCTCGAAGATCGAAGCGGGAATCCGCGAGCTGAACTTTGGAGAGGTCCGGTTCCTGGATGCGGATGGGAAGCCGTTGGCGTCGCGTTGACCTCACCCCCTGACCCCCTCTCCGCAATGCGGAGAGGGGGAAC
>WNGK01006595.1_pt1 | contig 26223 bp, 22 predicted proteins | sample 5400601 | NCBI WGS metagenome assembly WNGK01 (sample SAMN13153376, study PRJNA577476) | soil metagenome | isolation source: 60 cm soil or saprolite under Garry oak tree replicate 1 | place: USA:California | collected 2016-06-15
TCGGCCTCTACTCCTTAGCGCGTTCGTGAACTGTTGTGTCTCGTGACCAATCGTGTCTTTGCCGAACCGCCTTGGTACGGACCCGTATGCCGGGTGGTGTGGGAGGGAGGAGCCGCAAGGCTTCTTCCTATCCCGATCCAGGGTAAGCGCGTAGCGCGCCACCCTGGGTTAAGAGTTATTCAAAGAGTTGGAGCCCTGAAGGGGCGACAGAAATATCTTAGGGGTCACAAAGTAATCGGAAAATTAACTTGGACGGAGTGAATCCTGGCATCGCCGGTATCGCGTGCTTGACGACTCTTTCGCACAGTATCTGGCCAGTTTTGAACGGGAAGGGGGGCGAATATTCGAACGCTTCGTCCAACTGAAATTATCTTTTAGTGTCTGAACTTATCGTTCGCGTGCCATCAAAGGTTGCGGCTCGGGCTCGCGTGGTCTTTCTCGGGCGCTGTCAGGCGGAAGTGGCGGTGGCGGATTGGCGACGAACTTTTCCAGAGCGCCTTCGACCACTTCAAAGATGCGATTGACCGGAACGATCTGGAGTTCGTGGCGCACGTCTTCGGGAATGTCTTCCAGGTCGGCTTCATTGCGCGCCGGCAGGATGATGCGATGAATTCCAGCGCGATGCGCGGCCAGAACTTTTTCTTTAATGCCACCGACGGGAAATACCAGGCCTGAAAGAGTTATCTCGCCGGTCATGGCGGTATCCGGCCGCACGCGCCGGCCGGTATAAAGCGAGGCCAGCGCGGCCGTAATGGTCACGCCTGCAGAGGGCCCATCTTTCGGAATCGCGCCCGCGGGAACGTGCAGGTGGACGCCGTAGTCTTTGAACATCTCCGTGTTGATGCCGAATTCTTCTGCATGTGACCAGAGATATGACCGCGCGGCGCGCGCCGACTCCTGCATCACTTCACCGAGCTGCCCGGTGATCGTCAATCCGCTGCCACCCGGCAAGAGCGAGGCTTCAATAAACAGAATTTCCCCGCCCATTTCCGTCCAGGCCATTCCTGTCGCGACCCCCGCAGGCAATTCTTTGCGCGCTTCTTCGGGATAGAAGCGCGGCGGGCCAAGATATTCGTTGATGGCGTCAGCATCAATCGTAACTTTGTCGGTTTGTCCCTGCGCGATCTTCAAGGCAACTTTGCGCGCCACGCGACCAAGGTTACGCTCAAGTTGGCGCACACCGGCTTCACGGGTGTAGCGCGCGGCGATTAGTTTGATTGCGTCATCGGTGATTTCCAACTGCTCGGGCGTCAATCCGTTTTCGCGAACTTGACGTGGCGCCAGATAACGCTTTGCGATTTGCAGCTTTTCGCGATCGCTGTAACCCGCAAGCTGGATCACTTCCATCCGGTCGCGCAAGGGCGGTGGAATCGGCCCAAGCTGATTGGCCGTGCCGATGAAAAAGACTTTTGACAGATCGAACGGCAGATCAAGATAGTGATCGGTGAATGTATTATTTTGTTCGGGATCAAGGATCTCCAGCAAAGCGGCAGCCGGATCGCCGCGATAGTCGGCGCCCAGCTTATCGATCTCATCGAGCATCATTACCGGATTATTTACACCCGCGCGGCGAATCGATTGAATGACCCGCCCCGGCATCGCGCCGACGTACGTACGTCGATGGCCACGGAGTTCGGCTTCGTCGCGGATACCGCCTAAGCTCAGACGCTCGAAGTGACGGCCCATAGCCCGCGCGATTGATCGACCCAGCGAGGTCTTGCCAACGCCGGGCGCGCCTACAAAACAAAGAATCGGACTCTTTGCATCAGCGCGAAGTTTTCTGACGGCGAGAAATTCCAGAATGCGTTCTTTAACGTCTTCGAGACCATAATGATCTTCGTCCAGAACCTTCTGTGCTTCGTTTAAATCAAGACGATCTTCCGACGATTCTTTCCATGGCAATTCCAGAATGAAGTCCAGATAGGTGCGAATTACGTGATAGTCCGGCGCCATGCTCGGAAGTTTTTCCATCCGGCCCAGTTCGCGTTCGGCTTCCTTGCGAACTTCGTCGGGCAGACCCGCTTTCTCGAGACGCTCGCGCAATTGCGCGGCCTCGGCTTGCTCGCCACCATCCCCCTCGCCCAGCTCTTTCTGAATTGCTTTCATCTGCTGCCGAAGCACGTAATCCTTCTGGGCCTTGTCCATCTCCGTCTGCGCTTCGCTGGCAATCTTCGAACGCAAACGAATGATTTCGACTTCACGGGCGAGAAAGTCATGCGCCAGATGCAACAACTCGTCAGCCGAATCCGCCTCGAGCATCTGCTGCTCTTTCTCAACCCCAAGACTGAGAATCGAGCCCAGAAAGTACGCGAGCCTGATCGGATCATCGGCGCCGAGGACGACCAGACGCACTTCGGGCGGCACTTGCGGAAGATAGGCGAGCGCTTGCTGAATCAGTGACTGCACGTTGCGCTTGGCCGCTTCGACTTCTTCCTTATTCTTTACTTCCAGCTCGGGAAGAATTTCCACGCGCGCGCGCAGGAAAGGTTCTTCCTGCACCCATTTCTGTACCCGAATGCGGTCCGTGCCCTGAACGATCAGATGGAGTGCATCTTCGACCCGCTCCATGCGTTTGATCATCACCAGCGTGCCGACTTCGAAAAGATCGGCGGATTTTGCATCTTGATCAGAGGTCTTGTCCGGGCGGACGCTGATACAGGCGAGTAACTTCTCTTCGCTGGCGAGGGCCGCTTCGACGGCAGCGATCGAGCCGGGCCGGCCGGCAGCCAGCGGCACCATCGTCTCCGGAAATAGAGTCGTGTTCTGCAGCGGCAGCACCGGAATTTCAAACGGCACGTTGTCGTGTTTCTGCTGCCCGGGCGACTCCGCTGCGGGATTGTTCGGATTGTTCTTTGTTTCAGCCATTAGTTTCGAGAATGAAAGATCGCATTAATCGGCGGTGGCTCGATTTATTTTCGACTCGCGGCCCGAGCCTGGCCTTTCGATTCTTCCTGTTCCTCGTGCAATCGGAGAATCAAAAGACCATCACTGTAGTCGCGCGCAATTGATGTATGTTCTATCGAACGCGGAAACTGGATCGTTTTTTCAAACCGACTGTAAGTGATTTCAAGCTGATAATGCGAGACACCCTCGCCGCACAAACTGTCACGTCTGAGGCCACTCACCCGGAGCAATGGACCGTCGATCGTGATCTGCACGTCCTCTGGCCGGATTCCCGCAAGATCGACCTTCACAATCCACCCGTCGCGCGTGCGATACACGTCAGCCGCCGGACACCATAGACGACCCGAAGGGCGTTTTTGGCGTTCGCCCTGGATCATACGAAAGTAACGATCAAACGATTCGCCGGACATACATCACAATTCCGTACAGAAAACATTGAGCAATTACGGGGAATCTGATGAACCGATTATAAAGGTTTCGCGCGCGAATGTCAGGCAGGGTTCAGAGTACCAACTTTAGTTGGGTCTTTTCTGCGAACCTAAAGGCCGACTGAAGTCGGTACTCTGAACCTCGCTATCCTTTCCAATCGCCTCGACTGGGCAAGCAGTCAACGCTTCTTCGCACGCTTCGCGCTCCACTTTGGTTTCAGGCTGTTTGTTTACGTAGGAGTAGGCATGTTTGAACGAGCGCGTAAAATTATTTGGAGCGGCGTCGCGGCAGACGTCGCAATCGATGCAGGAGCTATTAACGTAGAAAGGACCAGGAACGTTTTCTTTGACGCGGTCTTTTTGATCCGACATTTGCAGACGGCGTTTCCGATCTTATTTTTGCGGACCGTGCAGCACCAACCAGGCAGCAGTCGCTGCTTGCTTCTCGTCAGCTCGCCAGGGAGCGGTCACCGACCGCCGGATGTCATTAAGCTTTCGCTTTACGGTAGCGCTCTGATGTCCAAGCTCAGCCGTGGCAATCCGCTCGAATTCTCGATCCGGGAATGATCGTCTCCTTAGTCCGTTGGCGTCTGCCGCGCGATCCAGCACCTGCCGAAACAAGACACCTTCGGCAGCATGAGCTCGGATGTGCGGGTTTCCGATCCGGGAAAGGTCTTTGTCTTTTGCACCAACTATTCCGGCTCCGCAGATTTTTACACCCTTTAATTGCAGCTCTCTAATCAAGCGAGCCAGGGCTTTTTGAGCGAGGGACTCGATCACGGCTGCGGACTTTTGCACCGCTCTCTGACTCTCTTCCCAGGGCAAATCCATGACGTCATGGTAGGGCTGGGCAGTTGCCGGCATCTTCGGATCAGCGAGCGGAATATCGAGCTTTGTTAAGATGACCGGCGAATCGATCGATCCGCCCAACACCACCGCGATTGCACGAGCGGTCTTTGCCCGCAGGCCGATGCTGACGAGATTGGATTTTTTCATGGCCGTGAAAACTGTAGGGGCAGCCCTTGTGGCTGCCCGCAAAGAAAACCCGGGCAGGGACAAGCCCTGCCCCTACAGAAATTGTCTACGGATGCGTCATTTCTTCAGGCTTAACGAGAGCGTCAAACTCTTCGCCAGTCAATAAGCCTAATTCGATTGCTGACTCGCGCAGGCTAATCTTTTTCTTATGCGCGTTCTTGGCGATCTTTGCCGAATTGTCATAGCCGATGTGCGGATTCAACGCGGTCACCAGCATCAACGAGTCGCGCAGGTGTTGGTCAATCTGCTCGCGATTGATGGTCATGCCGGCAATGCAGTATTCGACAAATCCGTGACACGCATCGTGTATCAAACGAATCGAGTGCAGCAGATTGTGAATCATTACTGGCTTGAAAACGTTGAGCTCGAAGTTGCCCTGCGAGCCGGCGAAGCCGATGGCCGCGTCGTTGCCCATCACTTGCACGGCGACCATGGTCATTGCTTCGCTCTGCGTCGGATTGACTTTGCCGGGCATGATTGATGAACCGGGCTCGTTTTCAGGAATAATCAGCTCCCCAAGGCCACAGCGCGGACCGGAAGCCAGCCAACGAATATCGTTGGCAATCTTCATCAACGAGGCAGCAAGAGTTTTCAGTCCGCCGCTACAAAAAACGATTTCGTCGTGTGCCGAAAGGGCGGCGAACTTGTTCGGATGCGATTTAAAAGGCAGGCCGGTTAGTTCGGCAACCTTTTTTGCGGCGCGCTCGCCGAATTCCGGATGCGCATTCAAGCCGGTTCCGACTGCTGTGCCGCCAATCGCCAGATCATAGAGCCCAGACAAAGTGTCTTTCATTCGCTCGATGTCGCGCTCGAGCAAGCTTGCCCATCCAGACATTTCCTGGCCGACGGTCAAAGGCGTGGCATCCTGGAGATGCGTGCGTCCAATCTTGACGACGTCTTTGAATTCGGTGGCCTTCGCGTCGATGGCGTCATGAACTTTCTGAACCTCAGGAATCAGCTTGTTCATTTGTTCTGCCGCGGCTATGTGCATAGCGGCCGGGAACGTGTCGTTCGACGATTGTGACATGTTGACATCGTCGTTCGGATGAATCGGTTTCTTAGCGCCCATAACGCTGCCCGCCAGTTCGATTGCCCGATTCGAGATTACTTCGTTGGCGTTCATGTTGGTCTGCGTGCCGCTGCCAGTTTGCCAGACTCGCAGGGGAAAATGTTCGTCGAGTTTTCCTTCAATCACTTCATCGCACGCTTGCACGATCAGTTTCGCTTTTTCCGGCGTCAACTTGCCCAAATCCTGGTTAACCAGCGCGCAGGCTTTTTTTAGGATGCCGAACGCGCGAATCATTTCGCGTGGCATCACGTCAAAGCCGATGTTGAAATGAAGCAGGCTGCGCTGTGTTTGCGCGCCCCAGTACTTATCGGCGGGCACTTCAATTTCGCCCATCGAATCGGTTTCAAGACGAACACGCGCTGCCTTTTCTTGATCAATCGCTACTCGTTGCATGAGCGTCTAGTCAAAATCGCCAATCGGATTGAGCAATCTTAAACTCACCAATCGATTTTACATCATCAGGTGCGGCGGGAATAGGTTCGATTCCGATCAAGGAATTCGCCAACGCGGCGGTCGGGCTATCAGTTTGACCACGATCATTCGGCCGGAATCCTGGCAGAGAGCTTGTCCGTGGGGCCGGGCTATTGTAAAGCCCACACACCGATACCCAAAAAACTTGTATCTTGCTCCCTCTCCGTTTTTCAGGGGTTTATGTCCCCCCCACGCTCAGCCCCCGAACACTTTCGGTGCCTAACCGGCGCGCGTTAATTCTGGTCGTTGAGCGCAACACTGTCGTTCAGCGGCTGGAAAGATATTTTCTCGAGCAGGCCGGGTACGGTGTCGAGTTCGCCACGGATGGTGAATCGGCTCTGGCGAGAGCCCGGGAGTTACTGCCGAGAATTCTGGTTACCGAAAATTTGGTCCCCAAACTTGACGGATTGAGCCTGTGTCACAAGCTCAAGTCTGCTGACGAGACCAGGAACATTTTGGTGCTCGTCTTTAGTCACCTGCACGCTGAGGTTGGAGCGCGCGAAGCCGGGGCCGATGCTTTTCTGAGGGAGCCACTTGACGAAGTTTTTGATTGACACGGTCGAGAAGCTAATCAACGTGGTCAAGGCCCATTCTCAAGCCCGCGCAAAGGTGTTTTGCGGTTGCTCATGTCTGGCCCGCGGCGAAACGAACAGCGCTGATCTTATTGCCTTGTGGCAGAGGTCTTTGCCGCGTTTACTTATCGATCGTGCTTGCCACCCGGTCACCCTCGCTATAAGATGGGGAAGCGAAGAGTAACCCCCCGCTGTTCCCCATCCCCATTCAAGAGGCGTTTTGTTTTCGCCCGTGATCTCCCCCCTTCACGGTTCAGAGTGCTCAATTTGCTTGGTCGGCCGCCGCTCTGAGCGAATGTTAATGACCTTTAGTCAATGAAAAAACCATTCAACGATTCGGGATTGGAGCGCTGGCTGGCGGCGATTGTCGAGTCATCTGACGACGCGATTATCAGTAAAGATTTGAACGGCATTATCACCAGTTGGAACGAAGGCGCCACGCGAATCTTTGGTTACAGCTCCGACGAAGTACTGGGAAAGTCGATAACCGTCCTGATTCCGCCCGACCGCGACAATGAAGAGTCGGAGATTCTTGAACGCATTCGGAAAGGCGAGCTCGTGGATCATTACGAAACGATGCGCCGGCGCAAAGATGGATCGCTTGTAGAAATTTCGTTGACGGTTTCTCCGGTAATCGACGAAAGCGGCAAAATAGTCGGCGCTTCAAAAATAGCTCGCGACATTACCGCTCGGAAAGAAGCTGAGCGTCAGCTCGTGAAACGCGACGCGGAGCGTGAAGAGCTGCTTGAACGCGAGCGGCAAGCACGCCAGGCGGCTGACGAGGCAAACCGTTTGAAAGATGAATTCCTGGCGACCCTGTCGCATGAGCTGCGCAATCCCCTGAATGTTATACTCGGTTATGCTGAGGTGCTGTTGCGCAATAAAGAAACTCAGCAGTCGCAGTTTGTCAGCCGCGCAGCTCAAGTAATGAGAAAGAACGCGTTGGCTCAATCTCAACTGATCGGCGATCTGCTTGATCTATCGCGCCTGCGCATGGGTAAGCTTTCGGTGAATCCCGAATCGGTTTCCCTGGCTGCAATTATCTGTAATGCTGTCGAGACGGTTCGAAACGAAGCGGCGGCAAAGAAGGTTGCCTTGATCGTTGAAATGCCGGAGGAAGTATTGTTCGTGCATGCTGATCCATTGCGACTCGAACAAGTGGTCTGGAACCTTCTCAACAACGCGGTCAAATTTACGCCGGCTGAAGGAACCGTTACGATCAGTCTGCGCTCTGAACAGGACGAAGCGATTCTTGCCGTTAAAGACACCGGAGAAGGAATCGATCCGAAATTCGTGCCTCACGTCTTTGAAATGTTTCGACAAGCCGATGCCAGCAACCGTCGCGCGCACGGCGGGCTTGGCATCGGTCTGGCGCTGGTTGCGCAGTTGATCAAATTGCACGGCGGGTCCGTCGAAGCGTTCTCTGCCGGCAGTGGCAAGGGCGCAATATTTACCGTCAGAGTGCCCCTGAGTGTTGAATCGAGAGTTTCCGAACTATCCCAGCGAGCGCAAGAGACGGAGCATCTCAATCACCTGCGCGTGCTGGTCGTCGATGATTCAGAAGACACGGTTGAAATGCTCAGGCACTTGCTGGAGGCGCGAGGTGCTATCGTCAGTGCGGCGAAGCGCGCTGCCGAGGCGCTCGAATTGGCAGCCGAGAAAGGCTTTGACTTGATTGTGTCGGATGTCTCAATGCCGGCCATGGACGGGTTTGAGTTGTTGCGGGCCCTCCGCGCCAACCCTCGGACCGCAAGCATTCCGGCGATCGCACTGACCGGTTTCAGTCGAAATGAAGACGCAATGCAAGCGCGGCAAGCTGGTTTTTTTGCTCACGTCGCCAAGCCTCTCGATACGAACAAGCTGATCCGAGTAATTCTGGCAGCGGTAAACAATCGCGAGGCTCGAAGCCCGAAACCACTAGCCTCATCACAAACCAATTGGCCGGCGCCGGCAGCTTCTTAACGCATTCGCTCTGATCGTTTCGTTCAAGGCTTCATCGGCTTTTTGTCGCGCGGCACGGCCCGAGGAATATCGCCGTCGTCCAGTACAGGTTGTTCCCGCAGGGTTAATTTGGGCGGACCGCCGCGGAGCACAGGTGGAATCTTCGGTGAGGGAATCTTTACTGTAGCGACTGTCGCCGTGCGTCGCAGAATTGCGCCGCCGCGTCCGGCAACCCACGCATTCGCGCCGCCATGATAAGCAATCGCGAACAGCGGCGAGGTGGTGACCGTCGCTTGCACTTGCCACATTCGGCCACCGTCTTTGGTTGCCAACACAAGCCCATGATCGCCGGCAATGAGTGCATCGTCTCGCGACGCAACTGAGACAGCAAACAAATTAGTGGTCAACCCGCTCTCCTGATCTTTCCAGGTCGCGCCGCCATCGTCGGTGCGCAAGATGATTCCTTTCTCGCCGACTGCGTAGCCGCGCGTCGCATCGGCAAACGCTACCGCGTACAGCCACTCTTTCAGGTTGACCCCGACAGACTTCCAGGTTTCGCCACCATCGTCGGTGCGCAAAATTGTTCCGCCGGACCCTACAACAATGCCGTGCTTCTGATCGATGAAGTGAACATCCTCAAGCCATGCAAGAGTATTCGACGATTGTTGCTGCCAGGTCTCACCCCCATCTTCGGTTAGAAGGATCGTGCCGCGCGCTTGCCAAACAATTCCGCCGTTGGTCGAATGCAGCACCATTCCCTCTTCACCAGCAATCCAGCCATTTCTGTCATTGACGAAGGTGACCGCATCCAGACGCACCATCGTGCCCGAAGGGCGCACAGTCCAATTCTTACCGCCTGACATCGTCGCCAGGATCTTGCCATGCGCGCCAACGGCCCATCCACGCGAACCGTCAAGAAAGAAAATGTCGGCCAGATTGTCGCGGCCGCCCTCGGTCAGACGTTCCCAGCCAAGCCCGCCATCTTCGCTGCGCAAAACCAGGCCGTCGCTGCCCGCCGCCCAACCTGTTTCCCCATCGGCAAAGTAAATCGTTACTAAACGCGGATTAGTTCTGATGTTCGCTGGTATCCACGTCTTTCCTCCGTTCCCGGTGCTGAGAACTATTCCATTGTCGCCGGCGATCCAGCCATGCTGTTCGTCTGAAAAATAGACTGAGAGCAAATCATTCGTCATCAAAATGTCTATCGGCTCCCAGCTCACGCCGGCGTCATCGCTCATTAACACGCGGCCGCCGTAACCAATCGCAACCGCGTGCTTAGCCGTGATGAAAGTGACGCCGGTTAACGGTAGCGCGCCCAGGCGCAGTTGTTCTTTCCAGTGTTGACCACCGTCTGTCGTACGCAGCAGAGTGCCGCGATCACCAACCGCCAGTCCCGTAGTCTTGTTGATAAATGAAACGGAATAAAGATGCGCGCGAGTGGGACTCTTTTGCACCAACCATATCGTGCCGCCGTCGCGCGTCGCAATGATGCTGCCGTAGGTGCCGACTGCCCAGCCATAAGCCGGATCATCGGGCGAGAAGATAACGGCGTAAAGATGATCCTTAACCGGCGTCTGAATTCTTGTCCACCGCTGCCCGCCGTTTGTTGTTTTTAATGCGAGCCCGCGAGCACCGACAACAAAAGCGCGCCGCCGATCCTGAACATAAAGACTGTTGAGGGATGCGACCTGGCGCGTGTATTGGCTTTCCCATCGAAAGCCGCCATCCGCGGTATATAGAATTACGCCGTCCGCGCCGACGGCCCATCCATGCACCTTGTCGGCGGCGAAACGAACAGCACTAATCGCATTGCCCTGTGGCAGAGGATTTTGCCACTCCCACTCGCGGTTGGAAGTTTGGGGAAATACGCGTGACACAAAGCTGAGCGAAATAACAAGCAACGAGACGAAAACTGCTATGAAACGGAGAGGTTGCAAGATTTTTCGCAAAGAGCCGTAAGGCGCTGTCCTCCTCGGTAACTTGCGGTTTTTATTTCCGCTCTCAAGATCAGATTCTTCCCGCAGAGCAGGGCGAAAGAGCGGCATTTCCTGAGAGACGGATTTTGAAGACTTTAGTGACACTTGTTCTTACCGAAGAATGAATGTCTGGGACTTGCCGGTAACCCAATTATAGATTCCTAGAAATAAGAAAGCGAGAGGAATGCCCGCGGTTTCCTTGCTGAGGTCTCAAAATAACTCGGGATCGTTCCCGGGGTCTGCTTGCGGGTCGGTAACGCCGATCTTATCTACCGCATCTTGCAGCACGGCGGGCTCGACGTGTCCCAGCGCCGCGATTTTTCGCGCGGCTCGATCGGCAGCTTCCTGAATTACATGCCCGACATGACCCTGCGCCCAATGCCATTCGACCTCATGTCGCGCCTTTGCGTCGTCCAGACGCTTCCACCATTCGTGATTGGCTTTGCGGCGAAAGCGCCCTTTCATCGTTTCAATGACATAGCGTGAATCGGTGTGCAAGCGCACGCGACAAGGCTCTTTCAAAGCTTCCAGGCCGAGTGCTGCCGCAGCGATTTCCGCTTGTTGATTCGTCGCCTTGCCCAGATACAAACCAAACGCGCGCCATAGTCCCTGGTAACCAAGCAGCGCCACCGCGGCCGCGCGCGCTTCATCGCGGCCATTGCCCAGACTCGAGCCGTCGCAGAAAATGGTGACGAGCTTGGTCCGACGTCGAGACGATTGTCCGTCGTTCTTCATATCCATCTCAGGTTTTAGCATGAATTTGTCTGCGAATGAATGGCAACGGTGCGATCGAGATGCCTTCAGAGTCCGGAATCTTGGAAGCGACGTAAGAGGGGCGTATTATTTCAATCGATGTTGAACGCTGGAAGCCTTACATTCGAGGAGTTTGCCATGCGCGAACAAGTGCCCCTGGCGACGATCCACGACGCCGTGCTCGAGTTTTTGCGGGGGCGCGACGATGCTGTTGTGTTCGGAGCACAAGCCGTCAACGCTTATGTGGGCGAGCCACGAATGAGTCAGGACATTGATCTCGCTTCCACGCGCGCGACCGAACTCGCGGAAGAACTACGCGAATATCTGAGTGAGCGTTTTCACATCGCTGTTCGCGTTCGAGTAATCGGCGCAGGCAAAGGATATCGGCTGTTTCAAATTCAGAAACCTCGCAACCGTCATCTGGTTGATTTGCGGATGGTCAAATCACTCCCGCACGCCCAACGAATTGAAGATGTCCTCGTCACATCCCCACCGGCCCTCATCGCCCAGAAGGTAATCTCGTATCATGCCAGACGCGGACAACCGAAGGCAGGAACTGACTGGCGCGACCTGGCGATGCTGCTCTTAACGTTTCCAGAGTTGAAGCAGGAAAAGGGCGAGGTAAGCGAGGTCTTGAAATTAGTTGGCGTCAAAGAAGAAGTTATGCAGACATGGCGTAAATTGGTAGCGCAGGAGTTGGTTGAGCCTGAAGACGAGGGCGAGTTTGACTAAACTTGCCAATTACTCATTCACCTTCAATACAGCCAGAAACGCTTCCTGCGGAATCTCTACGCGGCCAACTTTCTTCATGCGCCTTTTTCCCTCCTTCTGCTTCTCAAGAAGCTTCCTTTTCCGTGTGATGTCACCGCCATAACATTTCGCCAGCACGTTCTTGCCCAGCGCCTTCACCGTTTCCCGGGCAATTACTTTATTTCCGATTGCGGCCTGGATCGGAACTTCAAAGAGTTGCCGCGGAATCAACTGCTTCATTTTTTCGGCCAGCGCACGACCTCTTGCTTGCGCCGTATCGCGATGAAGGATCAGCGAGAGCGCATCGACGGGTTCACCCGCAACCAAAATATCGAGTTTGACGAGATCGCTTTCGCGATACCCCTCAAGGTTGTAATCGAGCGAAGCATAGCCGCGCGAAACCGATTTCAAGCGATCGTAAAAGTCGAGCACAATCTCGTTCAGGGGCAGCTCGTAAGTGAGCATCACGCGGTTCGCGGCAATGTATTCGAAACCCTTTTGGGTCCCGCGCTTTTCTTCCAGCAGCGGCAGAATTCCGCCGAGGTACTCATCGGGAGTCAGAATGACGGCGCGAATTACCGGCTCTTCAATCTTCGCGATGCGCACGGCTTCCGGCATCTTCGCCGGGGAATCAATCTCGGTTGTTTGCCGATCTGTGGTTGTGAGCAGATATCGCACGTTCGGTGCAGTCGAGATCAAATCCAGATCGAACTCACGCTCCAGACGCTCCTGCACGATCTCCATGTGCAGCAGGCCCAGAAAGCCGCAGCGAAATCCAAAACCCAACGCCGCGGAAGTTTCCGGCTCGTAAAAAAAAGACGCGTCGTTCAAACGCAGCTTGTCGAGGGCATCACGCAAATCTTCATATTGATCGGCATCGACCGGATACAATCCAGCGAATACCATCGGCTTTATTTCCTGATAGCCAGGGAAGGGTTCGGTCGTGGGTCGCGCCGTTTCGGTAATCGTGTCACCAATCTGCACATCGGCGACAGCCTTAATCGAAGCGGTGAGAAAACCGACTTCGCCGGCTGCAAGTTTATCGATTGGCGTCGGTCGCGGACGATTGACACCCAGCGTGTCGACCTGATAATCGCGGCCGGCGCTCATGAAACGAATCTTCATGCCGGGACGAATCACGCCGTCGATCACCCGAAACAACACGATCACGCCGCGATACGAGTCATACCACGAATCGAAAATCAAGGCCTTTAGCGCCGCATTTTCATCGCCTTTCGGCGGTGGCACGTCGCGCACAATGCTTTCCAGAACTTCATCCACGCCAAGGCCGGTTTTCGCGCTGGTAAGCACGGCGTTGTGGGTGCCGAGACCGATGAAATGCTCAATCTCTTCGATTGCCCGTTCAGGTTCAGCGCCGGGCAGATCGATCTTGTTGATGACCGGAATCAACTCGAGATTGTTTTCGATTGCCAGGTAAGTATTTGCCAGCGTCTGTGCCTCGACACCCTGTGAAGCATCTACCACGAGCAGCGCGCCTTCGCAGGCTGATAACGAACGCGAAACTTCGTAAGAAAAATCGACGTGACCGGGCGTGTCGATCAAGTTGAGGACGTAGGCATTGCCATCCTTTGCTTTGTAATCCAGACGCACCGCATGGGCTTTGATCGTGATGCCGCGCTCGCGCTCAAGGTCCATATCATCGAGCACCTGCTCAGACATTTCGCGCTCAGTCAGCGCGCCGGTCAGTTCCAGCAGCCGATCAGCAAGCGTGGACTTACCATGATCGATGTGCGCGATGATCGAGAAGTTGCGGATGCGGTTGGGTGTCATTTGTCAGTGGTCAGTTGTCCGTTGCCGGTAGTTAGTTGATTGGAACGGACCGCCAACGTTAATTGTGCAACTGACCACTGACAACTAACAACTGACAGAAGGATCGAAAATAACCAAACGGGCGCGAAACCGCACGCCCTTGGTCAAACGTCGGAGAAGATTGAGGCCCGCAGGCAGGGATGCCTGCGGACCGCCGACAGGATGTCGGCGCTCCAGCGACAGGATGTCGGCGCTCCAGGCTCAGTCGGCAGCTTTCACATTATCAATCTGCGCGCGCTGCAGCTTGCCGCTGTAGTCGATGTAAACCGACTTCCATTCCGAAAAGATGTCGAGTACCTGTGTGCCGGCTTCACGATGGCCGTTACCGGTGGCCTTCGTGCCGCCAAACGGCAGGTGGACTTCGGCGCCGATCGTAGAGGCGTTGACGTAGAAGATGCCAGTGTAAGTAACCGGCCCAAAGATTTCTTCCTGCGCGATGCGCATGTCGGGCGTGACGTCGGTGAAAACAGTCGGCTCGATAAAATAGCCGTGCGCGTAGGCACCTTTGGTCAAACGATTGCCGCCGCAAGCGAGCGTGGCTCCGTCTTCGTTTTCGCCGATGTCGATATAACCCAGAATTTTTTTGACGGCATCTTCGTTGATTACCGGACCGACATCTACTTTCGGATCTGCTCCATTGCCGACGCGCAAAGCTTTGGCGCGCTCGGTCAGCTTCTTCGCAAACTGCTTATAGACTTTCTTGTGCACAATTAACCGCGATGAAGCCGTACAGCGCTGGCCGGAAGTGCCAAATGCTCCCCACACGGCGCCTTCGATAGCGTTGTCTACGTCCGCGTCATCCATCACGATGATCGCATTCTTGCCCCCCATTTCCAGTGAGCAGATTCCGTTGCGCTCGGCACAAGCCGACGCGACCAGAGTGCCGGTTTCAGTGGAGCCGGTGAACGAGATCAACCGCAAAGAGGGATGACTCGTGATTCTGGCGCCGATTGTTCCCCCGTGCCCCATCACCAGATTAACGACTCCCGGCGGCACGCCGGCCTCCTCGCACGCTTTGACCAGATTGTAAGTTGAGAGCGGCGTGTCTTCGGCGGGCTTCATCACCACCGTGTTGCCGCAAACCAGGGCAGGCAACAATTTCCACGAGGGAATCGCCATCGGAAAATTCCAGGGAGTGATCAGGCCGCAGAGTCCGACCGGCTGCCGCACGCACATCGCGAACTTATTGGGCATCTCGGCCGGCGTGGTGAAGCCGTGCATCCGGCGGCCCTCGCCGGCCGCATAGTAAGTGCAATCGATTGCTTCCTGAACATCGCCGCCAGTCTCTTTCAAAACTTTGCCCATTTCCCGCGTCATATCAGCGGCAAATTTGTGCTTATCGCGGATTAGAATTTCCCCGACGCGAAACAGGATCTCCGCACGGCGCGGCGCAGGCGTCAGCCGCCAATCGTTGAAAGCATCGACGGCTGCGGAAACGGCTGCGTCGACATCCTCTATGGTCGAGACAGGGAACCGGCCAATCACGTCACGAGTATCGGCGGGGTTCTTGTTCTCGAGCCATTCGCCGGCGACGCTCGGTACCCAACGACCACCGATGTAGTTATGGTATGTATTGCTGCCGCGAGCCTGAGCAATCCGATTGGTGCGGGATTTTTTTGCCAGCGCTTTTCTTGCCTGAGCCATGCGACTTGGGATTAGGGCGTAGGGGTTGGGGTGTAGTCCAAAACCCTAAACCCTACACCCTTCTCCCTATTGATATGTGAACTGAACGATTCGCTGCGTGATCCGATCGCCAGGTCTGAAATAACTCGAAAGGTTGAGTACGACGGCATCACCCGGCTTCAGCGATTCGACTATACGTTGAAAATCCGCCAGCGTCGTGACCGGAATGCGGTTGATGCGCGTGATCACTTCGCCCGGTTGAATTTCATTCGGCCGCACATCCGCGGCCAAGCCGTTTGGATCGACTTCTTTTACGTAAAGTCCTTTCACGCCGTTCAGATGTTTGTCCGCGATTAGCTGTGGCGTAAGCTCGCCGAGCGTAAGTCCCAACCGCGCGCTGTTTGTTTTAGCCGTGGGCTCTTTATCTTTCGTAGCAGGTATTTCCGAGTCGCGCGCGTACAAATTCGGCGGACGCTCGCCCAGGGCCACGGTCACAGTTCGCTTGTCGAGTTTTCCATCGACGCTGCGGATGAAAGCGAGCGTGACTGTCTGGCCGACCGGCGTGCCGGCAATTTTGGATATCAAGTCCTGCGAGTCCTGCACCGGTTGACCATTGAACTCGACGATCGCGTCGTTAACCTGAAGACCAGCCTTGGCGGCAGGTGTCGGCTGTCCATTGCGGTCATCCGGTTGAATATCGGCGACCACAGCGCCCTTTGCGTCGGTTAAGCCATACACGCGCGCAAATTCGCCGCGCACCGACTCAAGGGTCACGCCCAGAAAGCCACGCTTAACTTTTCCGCTCGCGAGAATCTGATCGCAGACAAACTTCGCTTCATTAGCCGGCAGAGCAAAGCCGATGCCGTTGTAATCGCCGGTCAATGTTGCGATTTGCGAGTTTACGCCGATAGCCTCGCCATGCATGTTAACCAGAGGCCCGCCGCTGTTGCCACGATTGATGGCGGCATCGGTTTGCAGAAACCGCTGAAAGTTGGTGAAGGCTTGTGAGTCGCGCTCTTTCTTCGAGATGATTCCCGCGGTGACGGTCTGGTCCAGGCCAAAAGGAGAGCCAATCGCCAGCACCCAATCGCCGACCTGAGCTGTGTTTGAATCTCCGAGCTTCATCATCGGCAGGTCGCGGCCGGCGTCAATTTTGATCACAGCCAGGTCGGTTTCGGGATCGATGCCGACGACCCGGCCGCGAAAACGCTCGCCTGTAAACAGACTGATGGTGATTCGCGTCGCACCCTCGATCACGTGCTGATTGGTGACAATGTAGCCTTTTGGATCGATGATGAATCCGCTGCCTACCCCGCGCGTCGGCCGTGGCGGTTGGCGGCGCAACATGTCATAAAGCGGATTGCTCGGCGTGCGATCGCTCTTGTCTTCGTTATCAGGCTCTGTGGTTTCGGACGCCTGAAGCGTGTCAATATTGACGACCGCCGGTTCGACCCGACGGGCAATCTCAACGAACGAGGCGGAGAGCGCTTCGGGCGCCCGCGCCACCGATTGAGTTTCATCCTGAGCCACTGCTGGTCGACCGGCCAAGATTGCACCGATGCCCATTCCTGTAAGCATGCAGACGACCGCTAAGGCGACAATCCAGACGCGCAGGTTGCGTAAAATTGTCGCTTCAGTGCCGGTAGTTTGATTAAGAGATTCGAACATATTTCACCGCCTTGGAAATCGCGTTCGGCAATTTTGTCGGACAGACTCAATAACCGTTGTTAAGGGGAATCACTTCCAGGCAGTATAAACCAAAGGCCGGAAGAAAAACTAGAAGTCCCGCCAGCTTAAGAGGTCAGTGAGTCTGCGTTGCTGGATTTTGCGGTGGTCAGGTAGCATGGTCGAGCAATGCGAGGCCCCCAGCTATACGTGGAATGGATTAACACTCATCTCGGCTTCAATCCTAGATCAGCGGCCAACTCTAACGCCCTTTCAGAATACATTATAGATGACCTTACTTATGTGTCGCCGAAGGTTATCGGGAAACTGATTAGCACCGCAAACCTAGTACCACTTAAGAATGCAAGCGTATCTACCAGCGTGACTGTTCGAAATATCGATCTGGTGCTTTACGAGAGGCCGATGCTTCCTAGGATCTGCGTCCAATTGTCGGTTGAGCACAAAACCGTGATGACTGCGCACGGCAAGGCCCGAAAGAATCGTTATGGGGATATCATCGCGTACTGTAATCACATGCACAATCATCGTCGCGATTGCATTGTCGGGGCCACTGTGGTCATTAATACATCTGAAGCTTATGAGAATCCAGACGCGTTTGCGCGTGGCATTGAGCGGCCAAGATTCAAAATGGAAAAAGTTGTGAAGGATACCGTCAAGATCTTCGAAGGAATTCCATTGCGAGAATCCCCTGACGATCCGAATGACTTGCCGGAAGCTCTGGCTGTTATAGTTGTGAATTATGACGGTGTGAACCCTGCCAGTTTGGTTACTAGCGAGGCAAGCCCTGGTCGCTCCAGTCCGGCGCATTACGATAACTTCATTAAGCGACTCGCTGCGAAATATGAAGATCGGTTTTGTCAGTAACCTTTACTGTTGCCGTATCACTAAAAAGCCCCGATACCTGCTTATCTAGCCTTTGCTTAGCGATCCTAATGTAACCTGATTCGAGTTCTACTCCAATACCGCTTCGATCACACCGGGCCGCGGCCAGCAGGGTCGTTCCCGTTCCCATGAATGGATCAAGAATCGTATCCCCGGTAAATGAAAACATTCGCACCAGGCGATAGGCCAATTTCTTTGGATAAGGTGCAGGATGCTCGCGTGTAGACTCCCCAGGAAGCGTCCAGATTTGCTGAAACCACTCCTGATATTCCTCTTTCGATAGCCGCGATGAGTCGCGCTGAGCTAATGTTGGTTGACGGTAGCCACCGGGTTTCCTCAGCATCAAAATAAACTCAGCATCGTTCTTGATAATCGCGTTTGGTTCGTAAGGCTTGCCAAGAAACGATGAGCCATTTTCAACCTCATAACTTGCGTTCGAGATCTTATGCCAGATGATCGGGTTTAGATTGTCGAAGCCGATCCGCCTTGCTCGTACGATAATGTCCGCGTGCATTGGCATAACCACATGCCGACCATTCTTTCGCCGCGAAAGGCACACATCACCGACAACGCAGACTAATCGCCCACCAGGGACGAGGGCCCTAAAGCAATGTTGCCACACCTTGTCCAGTTCTTCATGAAACTTCTCGTAATCGGCAATATGGCCAAGTTGGAGAGGATTCTCCGGGTACCTCTTGAGAGTCCAGTAAGGGGGAGAGGTTACCACCAAATGGATTGATGCGTCAGGAATCCAATCGAGCTCCCGAGCATCGCCGTGGTGTATGGTAAAAGACGTTGCTATCTGCGCCTTCGTGGGTGCGGGCATGAATGTCATGATAGATTTGTTCGATAGCGATTGCAATTTAGTTTTTGCGAATCGATCACGCCTCGGCGTTCTACTCCTGTGACAAGACTCTAGCACTTGAGGCAAGCGCTTTTTGACGTTTGACCTAAGACAAGTAAAAGCAGACTTTCTCGCTCAGTGCAAAACCCTTATCAGTCGCAAGCAATACTCAGAACGAAGCTGGAAGTATTTATGGATACAATAAGACTTTCAGTATGCCTGATTCTCCCGCTCGATCCATCGCACGGACGCCATCCGCAAGCGCGAACTCTTCGCTGATCAAACTCTCGACATCGATCGCGTTCGTTTTCAGCAATTCCAGGACGGGCGCGAATCGGCCGCAGCGCGAGCCAACGACGCTAATTTCATCGACCACGATGCGCGCGGCATCCATTTCCGCCGCACCATGAAAGGAAGATTTCAACACCAGAACGCCGCGAGGATGCAGCAAACTTAGCCCGAGATTGAATCCTGAAGATGATCCGGAAGCTTCGACGACAACGTCAAAATGTCGCGCATGCGATTGAGCCTGATCGACCCTAAGCGTTTCGATTCCTCGGCGTGCGGCGATTTGCAGCTTGTTCGAATGCTTTCCGATCAATGTGACCGGGGCGCCGGTTGTAGCTATCACTTGCGTGCACAGCAATCCGAGTTTTCCATCGCCAATTACTGCCACGCGCATATCTTCGGTGATTGATGCACGTTCGAGGATTCCGCACGCCGCGGCAAGTGGTTCAGTGAAGACTGCGCGGTCATCAGAAATTTCATCCGGCACCGGCAGGAGGTTGTTGACGGGAAGTTTCAAGAACTCGGCATGCGAGCCATCGCGACCGAGAATGCCGAGCACCGTACGCTTTGGACAATGACGCGAATCGCCGGCACGACAAAGATCACAGTATCCACAGCCGGCGTTGATCTCACCGACCACGCGCTGACCCGGTGTCAGTAGCCCGACCGTCAGGGAGGGCCTGTTAGCAGGCAAGGCCCTTGCTGACGCGCCGGCTTCTGACACATTGGGCAGACTCTCGATCACGCCGACAAATTCATGTCCCAAAGTTCCTTGAAAGCCCGCATATCCGCGCGCTATTTCCAGATCAGTATTGCAAATTCCAGATAGGGTCACGCGCACCACGGCTTCGCCATCGGCTTGAGGTATCGAAACTTCGGCGATGGAAAGCTTCTGATTTTCGTAGCGCAGCGCTTTCATCTTCAGTTGGTCCGTTGTCCGTAGTCAGTTGTCAGTAGGAAAATCTATTTTCCAACTGACCAATGACAACTAACTACTGACAGCCTTCAAAACTTCTTCGTCCTCTCGTACGCGTTTTCTCTGGTGAGCTCAACGGTACTTTGGCCGCCTGAAACACTGACGGGTAGGCGCCATTCAACCGTCTCGCCACCGGCAAACGACGCCTTAGCGTGCAGCCACCAGTTACCCGAATTCAGCATGACCGCCGCACGTCCCTGGTTATCGGTTGACGCCCGAACCGGTGTTACGCCTTGCAGCCGCCGCAGAAGAAAATCATCGAATTGTCTGGCGAGATGTGGAGTCGCGCGAAACTCGCGTTGGAGCGCCGGCAGATCTAACGGATAAAGTTCAACTGGAAAACTTGGCGCAGCAGTCGTCAGGTCGTTTCGCAGGACTATTGTCAACTCGGTTTGCCCGGATGGATTTGTGGCGTGCCGAGAAGCATCTGAAGGATCGGCAGGCAAGCGTCGATAGATACTCCAACCGGCGATGAAAAGACTGCCGATCAGCGCGATAGCAAGAGTGATCTTTACGATCCGAAGCGCGAGACTCTCTTTTTGCACTTTGATCTTCCTTCGTGCGCGATTTACTTCTTAAGATGCCTTACATAAGCGACAAGCGCATCGATTTGCTCTTCCGAAAGACTCTTCTTAAAGTCAGGCATCTTCCTTTTACCATTACTGATTGAATTGAAGAGACGCTCATCGGTTACATCGTTTTGCCAGCCGGCGTCAGTCAAATCGCGCGCATGTACAAGCTTGCCGCGAATAGTTTTGCCGCGACCATCCTTGCCGTGGCATTTGGCGCACTTGCCTTCAAAGCTTGCCTTGGCATCAACGGCCGCCGGCGCTGAGGAGTTTGCGCGAGCCTCTGTCTTGGTTTGATATGCGATACAAATAATCAAGACGAGAGCAACAGCCGGCGCAAGCCAGAGCTTAAGTCCTTCCTTCACGAGTCTTACCTCCTCCTCAAACTAATCAACGGATCTTGTGGCGTTGCTCTAACTTTATAGCTCAATCGGCAAAGTTTGTCTCGCTCCTGTTATGGCGTAGTTGAAAGCGACGCAAATGCGCGATAATCTCAAGCTATGATCGATTCGCTCGAGGACAAACTGCACGAAGAATGCGGTGTGTTCGGTATCTTCGGACACCCGGACGCGGCGCGCCTGACCTATCTCGGCCTGTACGCTTTGCAGCATCGCGGTCAGGAATCGTGCGGCATTGTTGTTTCGAATGGCGAGCGATTGGTTTCTGAGCGCGCGATGGGCCACGTCTCGGAGAGTTTCGATCAACAGCGACTGGATCGTCTGCAGGGCACGAGTGCGATCGGCCACGTGCGGTACTCAACCGCAGGCGAAGTTTCGATTCGCGAATGCCAGCCGTTCTTGGTCACCTGTCAGCATGGCCAGATCGCAGTCTGCCACAATGGCAATCTTCCGTTTGCGCGCGAAGAACGGAAGAAACTGGAAAGCGAAGGCGCAATCTTTTCCTCAACATCCGATACTGAAGTCGTGCTGCACGGCGTCGCGCGTTCACGCGCTGCCAGCATCGCCGAAGCAATTCCCGAAGTCTTGCGCGACACCGAAGGTGCTTTCTCGATGCTCTTCCTGACGCCTTCGGAGCTGATTGCCATTCGCGACCCGCGCGGTTTTCGTCCGTTGGCGCTGGGACGACTCGACGATACCTGGGTGATCGCTTCGGAAACTTGCGCTTTTGACCTAATCGACGCCAAGTACGTGCGCGACATCGAGCCTGGCGAGATGGTTGTCATTAACGAAGCCGGCTTGCGTTCGTCGCATCCTTTATCAGCGCAAAAGCATTCGATGTGCATCTTTGAGCACGTTTACTTTTCACGGCCCGATTCGATCATCTTTGGCCAGTCAGTGAACCGATCGCGTCATAAGATGGGGAAGCGGCTGGCGATTGAACAGCCTGCGGATGCCGATATCGTCGTGCCGGTTCCCGATTCAGGCGTGCCGGCAGCGATCGGTTACTCGGCAGAGAGCGGCCTGCCATTCCGTTTCGGGCTGGTGCGCAATCACTACATCGGCCGCACCTTCATCGAGCCGCGGCAATCAATTCGTTCGTTTGGAGTGCGCATCAAACTGAATCCGGTGCGCCATCTGATCGAAAACAAACGCATCGTGCTGATAGATGACTCGATTGTGCGCGGCACGACGTCGAAGAAAATCGTGCGCATGGTGCGCGAAGCCGGCGCCAGAGAAATTCACGTGCGCATCTCCTGCCCGCCGACGATTAGTCCCTGCTACTACGGCGTCGATACACCGAACAAATCGGAATTGATCGCAGCGAACTACTCCGTCGAAGGAATTCGCGAGTTCATCGAAGCCGATTCGCTCGGTTACCTTTCGCTCGATGGCATGCTGGCCGCAACAGGCCTGAATCCGGACGAGGCGTGCGTCGCCTGCTGGAACGAGCGCTATCCCACCCGCATTACCAGCGAGGCTGAAACAATGCACTCGCGCGATCAGGCCGGAGCACCCACGCGCGTGGCCGTGGAGATTTAGTTAGAGACGAAGCGGTACGGAACCGCGAGCGGTAGCGAGCGGATGCTAGCTGCAAGTTAAATTGTAGGACTCCCAATCCTCTGAGAAGAGCAATGCAACCTCACCGAGAGTTCCGAGACGAACATACTCCCGTTGGTTACTTAATAACATTTCGGAGCTATGGAACCTGGTTGCATGGAAGGTCAGGGTCAGTCGACCGATTTCATCACACTCACAGTACGCCTAAACTGCCTGCCAATCAGGCGCGATGGCGTTACAATCGGCGTGCGCTCAAACAGCCACCAGTAAAGCTACGGGTCCGGGAGCGGGCACTTATAGAAGAAGCTATTCGAGAAACGTGTGATATCCGCAAATGGTCACTGTGGGCGATCAACGTTCGCACTAATCACATCCATACCGTCGTAACAGCTGATCGGAAGCCGGAGAAAAGTGACTGCATTCAAGGCAAATGCCACACGTAAGCTGAGGGAGGCGAGAAGCTGGGATAGCAAGAGAAGCCCATGGGCTTACGGCGGCAGCAAACGTTATCTTTGGACCGAAGAACAAATGGGCGGCGCGATAGCTTATGTTGATGAATTGGCGAGTTGAGCATTGCATCCGCTCGCTACCGCTCGCGGTTCTGTAACGCGCTGTCGATCACTTCGGTTGCCCTGCAGTTGCTCAAGCGCGTGGCTTTCTTGAACGACAGTCGCAAAGTAGGCTAAGTTCCGTATGGTTATGGAAGATGGATTGCAGGAGCACAGCTATTCACTGTTGGCCAGCATGAGCCTCATCCTACACACGAAGCGAGCCTGAGAGGAGTTGCCGGGGCCTGGGCAGAAGAAGTAGATAGGATCAAAATGATAGTTCATGATAATTAGTGTTGTTTCAATTTACCCCAGCCCAGACTGATCCTGAAAACAGTCGCAAAGCATTCCCTGATGAGCTTCATCGGCAAACCAATCCTCCGCAAAGAGGGTCGCAAGAAAGTTACCAGCGAGGCGCTGTATGTCGCCTTACGATTGGGTTTCTACGCGGTCTAGCTGTAGGGTCGATTCAGTCTTGAGGCTTGCCCCAAAAACCTGGCGTCAATATACTCGTTTCATGGCCACGATTACTGAAGTAGAAAAACTCGCGTTAGCTTTACCTGAGAACCACAGGGCTATTCTCGCGGCGCATTTGCTGGGCTCACTTTCGCCGGTCCTTCATGATGATGATGAAGGGATCGCAGAGGCCTTGCTGCGCGATGCCGAACTTGATGCGAATTCGGCGCTTGGCATGTCACTGGAGCAACTTGATCAACAGATTCAGCGCCGCCGAAGCTAATGCGGCTTGTCTTTCATCCGAAAATCTCATCTGACATCTCCAGCATCATGAAGTACTACGAGCAGGTAAGTACGCCTGAACTTGCGGATGAGTTCTATAGCGAGTTAAGGCATTTTATTTTGACTGCAGTTGAGAAGCCCAAATCGTTCGCTGTTCGCGAGCGTGACGTTCGTCGCGTAAACCTCCAGCGATTTCCTTATCATTTTCTCTTCCGTATTTGTGAACGATACAATTCGGATTCTCGTTGTCCGCCACCACAGCAGAAGTCCATCCTTTGGGATAAGACGCCGATAAAGTCGCGCCATCGCTCAGGTAATTCTTTAGTCGGTTGAAATTCATGAGCCTCGTTGGAAAGTCCGTTCCCCGGAAAGAAGGTCGCAAGAAAGTCACCGGCCAGGCGCTTTACGTAGATGATCTAACCTTTCCGGAAATGTTGCATGGTGTGACCGTGCGCAGTTCCGTTGCGCGCGGGCGCATCAAAAATATTTCCTTCGAAGGCGAGATACCCTGGGATCAGTTCATTACTGTCACCGCCAAAGATATCCCCGGGGAAAACTATGTTGCGCTAATCCTAAACGACCAGCCTTACCTCGCCGAGAAAGTTGTAAATCATCCTGAAGAGCCGATTCTCTTACTTGCTCATCGGGACAAGTATCTGCTCGAAGAAGCGCGGCGCCACATTCGGATCGAATATGAAGAACTGCCTCCGATATTTTCGCTCGAAGAATCGCTCGATCAAAAGGAGATCGTCTGGGGCGAAGACAATGTTTTCAAAAAGTTTCTCGTCGATAAAGGTAATGTGGATGACGTCTGGTCAAAAGCAGATTTCATCGTTGAAGGCGAGTATCACACCGGAGCGCAGGAGCAATTTTATATCGAGAACAACGGCGCGATTGCGGTCGTGAATCCTCATGACGGCGTGACCGTGTGGGGCTCGATGCAATGTCCTTACTACGTCCACAAAGCGCTGATCAAGTTGTTCGGCTTGCCGGAAGAAAAAATTCGGGTGATTCAAACCGAAACTGGCGGCGGCTTTGGCGGCAAGGAAGAATATCCTTCGATGATTGCCGGTCATGCGGCCTTGCTGGCCTGGAAATCAGGCAAACCGGTCAAGATAATTTATGACCGCGCCGAGGACATGGTCGCCACGACGAAACGGCATCCTTCGCGCACGCGCCACAAGACGGCAGTCACGAAAGACGGAAAGCTTCTGGCAATGGAAATCGATTTCGTGATCGATGGCGGCGCGTATTGCACGCTTTCGCCCGTCGTACTTTCACGCGGAACGATTCACGCCGGCGGGCCGTACTTTTGTCCTAACGTCCGCATTCACAGTAAGGCGGTCGCGACCAACATGCCTCCACACGGGGCTTTCAGAGGATTTGGGGCGCCACAGAGTATCTTCGCGTTGGAGCGACACATGGATAAGGTTGCGAAAACTCTGGGATTGACTCCCGAAGAATTTCGACGACGCAATTTCATTCATGAAGCCGAGACTACGGCAACCAACCAGGTCATTCGCGAAAAAGTTGATTTGGAGGGTTTGCTCAATCGCGCGTTCGAGTTGAGCGACTATCGAGCCAAACGCGAACGTTTTGCGCGTGGGAACTACGATCGGGGCAGTAGCCCGACCGTAACGGAGGGCTTCGATCAATCAGCTTCGCGCATTAAGAAAGGCATTGGCTTTGCTTCGTTCATGCACGGAGCAGGATTTACCGGCTCAGGCGAAGTCTTCTTGCAGTCAGTCGTTGGCGCGGAAGCGACATCTGCAGGACGCGTCAAGGTGCTGGCCGCCAGTACAGAGATTGGCCAGGGGACGAACACGATTTTTGCGCAGATCGCTGCCGAGGCGCTGGGCGTCGATTACGATTTAATCGAAGTAACACAGCCCGATACTGCGCAAGTTCCCAACAGTGGACCCACAGTTGCCTCGCGTACCGCGATGATCGTGGGCAAGTTGGTTGAGTCGGCGGTGCTGGGCCTGAAGCAGACGCTGATGGGCAGCGGCCTATTGAAGGATCAATATACGCAGGCTGAATTTCAAAAAGCGTGCGGCGAATACATCGCAAAGTTTGGCCCGCTGAAATCTTTCAGCAAGTACGAACCGCCGCCGGGCATTAGCTGGGACGATGAAAAATATCAGGGCGACGCGTATGGCGCTTTTGCCTGGGCTGTTTATGTCGCCGAGGTGTCCGTCGACACCTTGACATATGAAGCGCATGTGGATGATTTCGTCGCCGTGCAGGAAGTTGGTCGCGTGATCAATCCGGTGCTCGCTGCCGGTCAAATCGAGGGAGGTGTAGCCCAGGCAATCGGGTACACGCTTTATGAAAATGTGGTTTGGCAGAATGGACGCATGGCAAACGGCCAGATGACCAACT
>WNGK01001382.1_pt1 | contig 26216 bp, 25 predicted proteins | sample 5400601 | NCBI WGS metagenome assembly WNGK01 (sample SAMN13153376, study PRJNA577476) | soil metagenome | isolation source: 60 cm soil or saprolite under Garry oak tree replicate 1 | place: USA:California | collected 2016-06-15
GAGAAAGTCCTCGCGGAAGAGCCACGACCGGTTCCCGATCAGCAGCTCAACGGCCGCCTCCAGGCACAGCAGGCCTTTCGCCCACACCCGCAGCGCGGCGACAAGGTCTTCGAAGCACGTAGTGTGCCGGGGCTTCCTTTGACGATGTGCTCGCGGGCAACGGCATGCGGATCATCAAGACGCCGGTCCGGTCACCTCGGGCGAACTCTTTCGCGGAGCGGTATGCGGGAACGCTACGGCGCGAGTGCCTCGACCACCTGCTGATTCACGGTGAACGACACCTTCGGCAGGTCCTCGCCGAGTACTCCCGGCATTACAACAGTCATCGGCCGCACCAGTCGCGGGAACAGCGACCTCCGCTGTACGAGCCCGGCCACGTGGTCGACGTGACTGCCCGGATCAAGCGCAGACAGGTCGTCCACGGCTTGATCAACGAGTACCGGAGAGCGGCCTAGTGAGCACAGAAAATACCAGCTCAGAGCCATTGTTGCGAGTTCTGGCACGGCACAGGCGGCAGTGCTCGCGGATGAGGCGCGCGGTAGCCGGGTGGCTGCAGGTGCCTCCCACCGGCCCCGTTGACGTGCGCGCATGAACGCAGCTGGCGATCTTCCCCGGGTTCTGTGAAACCGCCGCCGGAAGGGGTCCCTCGAACTGCCATCAGCCGCCGGCGGGAACGGAGCTGTCTCCGGATGCGGGCCGGGCACCAGGCCGGGATCCGATGTCACCATCTGCTCGCCGGCGCCTGCCCCTGAAAGCCATCGCCCGGGCCAGGCGTCTCTTCTCCCCGGGGTTCACAGCGCGATCCGCAAGCCGTCCCAGTACGCCTCTACCCTCGGGCGGCGCCTGCCCCGCAAACCGATCTCCAGGACCTCAGGGGACCTGCCTGCGCGGCCGCGGAAGAACACGTCGATCCCGGCGGCCTGAACCCGGCTGAAGCCCGACAGGCCCGATGGCGCCTCAGTCGCCGCGAACATGCAGGCCGGCGTTCCCTGGCAGCACAACCGCGGCCGCGCCGCCCATACCCACAGCCTCCCGCCCCGGGCACGGACAAAGTCGGCCGCCTCGCGGCTGGCTTCCACCCGCATGCTCACACCATAATCCCGGCGGCGAAGCGGCACATGCGCGCGAGGAGTAAGGAGCCTTGGGCTGGCTCGGATCAGCGGGTCCTCCAGTACAGGTCCAGGTCGACGGCGCCGAGTGCGGCGCGGTCCGTTTCAGGCTGATCTGGGTGCCGTCGCCAATCAGCGCACAGCGAGCCGCCCGAAGTACAGAACACAGGCGAAGGCCGACTTGGAGCGCCCGATTACTGGGTATTTGCTGGTCAGCCGCCGGGTGGGCGAGCCGGGATAGGGATGGTCATGCCGACCGGGATCGGCGGGGGAACGCCCGCCCGGGCGAGCGCGCGGTCAGGGCGAACGCCACGGCCGTGATGGCGATGGCGACCATGGCAGCGATCGCGACCAGCATGTGCCTGCCGCGCCGCGCGGTGCGAGCGGTCACTGGGCTGCTGTCATCGTTCAGCCCAGCCGGTGGCCCCGCAGCCGGCGGGACCATGCCTGCAGCTGCGGTGTGCGGCGGCCGACAGCTAGATGTTGCCATCGCTGTCGCTCGGGCCGCCATTGTTGTCGGCGTTCTGGTCACCGCCGTTGCCTTGCGGGATGGGATTGGCGGTCTGGGCAGGTGCGGAGGCCGGCGGCGCGGGTGGTGTAGTGGCCGCGGTGTGCGCCGGCGCCAAATGATGGTGACGGTGCGCCGCAGCCGCTGGCTTCGCCGTGGCGTGCTGTGCTGTCACGGCGGTGCCGCAGCCCGCGGCCAGCGCCGAGAGCAGTGCGAGCCCGGCCGCCGATCGGATGAGGGTGAACGACAGAGCCTATCCTTCCGGCTTGCGATTACAGATCGGTCACAGCACCAGGCGCGGCGGCAGGCCCGTGTACCAGGACGGGCTGGCCAGCGTCGGCAGGTGAAGAGTGCCGCCAAGCGCCACGGTGAGAGCTGGAACCAGGTCACCTGGGTGGTCCAGTGGTGCTCTCTTGGTCATGAATGGTTGATGTCGGCGCGGTCCGCGGGTCTTACCAGTGGCGTCACCGGCAGCGCTGCTGGCGGGCTGCCCGGGTGCGCAACAGCGTGGGGCGGGAAGACTCCCGCCGGTGCCTGCGGCAACGAGCGCCGGGGTGGAGCATCTGGGTAGCATCGTGGTCATGGTGCCGGCGGATTCCGGGGTGGAGAAGACCCCTGCTGCCGCTACCCGGCTTGATCCTGAGTCGGCCGAGTGGCTGCGGATGCTCGCCTGTACCGGCCCACCGCGGGAGGCGGCGCTGGCCCGGCTGCATGGGATGCTGGTGCGGATCGCGCAAGGTGAGGTCCGGCGGCGCGGCCCGCGGCTGCGGGTCACCGGCCCCGAGCTTGATGACCTGGCCTACCAGGCGGCGGCTGATGCGCTGCTGGCCATCACGGGCAAGCTCGGGCAGTTCCGGGGCGAGAGCAGGTTCACGACCTGGGCGTATAAGTTCGTCGTCTTCGACGTGTCGGCCAAGATCGGGCGGCACTTCTGGCGGAACCCGGGCGTCGCGCTGGGCGCCGAGGACTGGGAACGGCTGCCGGACCGGTTCGGTTTCGACCCCGCGCAGGAGGCTGAGTGGCGGGACCTGCTGGCCGCGCTGCACCGGGCCGTGGATGAGGAGCTCACCGCGCGGCAGCGTGCGGTCTTCGTCGCGATCGTGCTCAACGAGGTTCCGCTGGATACCCTGGTCATTGAGCTGGCCTCCAGCCGCAACGCGATCTACAAGATGTTGTTCGACGCCCGGCGTAAGCTGCGGGCCGCTCTTGCTGCTAACGGGTATATAGGCGTTGACCCTTCGAGGAGCTCATGAACGGCTGGTCAGCACTCGAGCGATTCCTGCGGACGGATCCCCGCGATGTGGGATGCGCCCAGGCGATGGAGATGCTGCACGTCTACGCTGACCTGACCGCTGCCGGCGCCGATGCGGAGCAGCGGTACCCGGGCATCGCGGCGCACTTGCGGGCATGCGGCCCGTGCGGTGAGGACTTTGAGGGGCTGCTGGCCGCACTGCGCGGCGAAGGGCACTGACCGCTACCGGCTGCTTGCCGCCCGCCTCGCCAGGCCGTCATCATTCCTTCCCGGGTCACCCGCTGGGCTGACGACCACGCCCGCTCCTCTGGTGGCATCATCCGGGGCGAGCCCTGACCAGTGCGCGCCTCCTCCTTGCTCCTTGCTGTCATGGCATCCGGCGCCCGTGCCTTTGCCGGCGGATCAGACCTCCGGGCAACGCCCGGCCGGGATCGCCTCGCCCTTCCGGCCCGCGGGACATTTAACGCCGGGGCACCCGGCATCGTCTTGCCTGCTGCCTGCCCGCGCGCGGCGTTGTTTGTAGCGCCTGTTGGTCTCGACGGGTGCGTGAGCCCGCGCCGTTTTCACTGTGCGCCGAAAGAGGGGGTAAGAATCCCGCGGCCGCTGACGCCAACCAGAGGTGAGCGAAACAGCGCGGCGCCCGGTTGGCCGCCGCCCAGGTTCCGGCCCCGCCGGAGGAAAAGGACAGCAGATGAAGATCTTGTCACGCCGATGGTGGCTAAGCGCCGTCGCTGCCCTGGCGGTCGCCGTCTCGGCGGTGCTCGCCACCGCGGCGTTTACCGGGGCGAACGCCGCGCCATCCAAGACCGGCGGCCTGGGGCAGACAACGGGCTTGCTGCCCCGAGATCACTTGACCGTGGAGAGCGCGATCCAGGTCAATCTCAGCAAGGAGACGGTGCGCCTGCCGCTCTACCCGGGCACCGCGCACGGGAAGAAAGTGTGGTACGTGCTGCTGGACGCCTCCGACGCCGGGCTGGCACACGACCTGGGCGTGAACTACGCCCCCAAGCTCGCCAACATTGCGATCAGCGACCCGGCCGCGGTGCAGACGGTGACACTTGGCTCGCCGACGCCGGCACAGAACCCGTTCGGGCCCGGGGTCGTGCACTTCGCCGGCGCGCCGAACTTCAGCCCCACCCGGATCGCGACACCCGGGCCGACCGGATTCCCGCTGGCCAAGTTCGCGCCCGGCGCCGTGGCCGGCGCCGGGTACAGCCCGTTCATCCGCATCGCCGGGTCGAACGTCATCTATAACGCGCCGATCGTGGCTACCGGCAACGGCCCCTTCGACGTGGTGCACCACACCAACACCGGGGACCGCGTGCTGGGCATCCACATCGCGGGCAAGTCAAAGCCTGGCCAGTTCGCGGAGTCGTGGGCGGACCTGCTGTTCGTCAAGGGCTTCGACGCCGGCCAGCCGATCCTCTACCTGTCCACCGACGCCGGCCAGCCGCTGACCGCGGTGCTGGAGCGCTCGGTCTACGTGCCCGCGCTGAACAACGCGGCCTTCAACGGCGGCGATGACTTCCTCGGCTCGGCCCGCGAGCGGCTGTTCGGCTTCATCAACGGCCAGGCCGGCGCCCATAACCCGCAGGCACAGGGGTTCGTGCACCTGATCAAGGACGGGCACGCCGCCCAGGACGCCGCCGCCGGCGACACCGCGCTGATCAACGCCCTGCGCAACGGCGGGGACCTGCTCAACGTGTTCGGCGACTTCCCGACCCTGAAGGACCCCCGGCATGCCCAGGCCTACAGCCCGCTGTGGGACGCCCAGCTCGGCCTGTGGACCAGCAAGGCCGTGCGGCAGGGACTGAACACCCGCCAGATCGACGAGAACGTCGTGTTCAACCTGGCAGCCACCCGCCCCGACCTGCTGACCGGTGTCGACCCCGCCACCGGCAAGCCCGCCCCCTACGGCTCGGCCGGGGTCGACATCAACTGCGCGGTGATCGGCTTCACCGCCAGCGCCCCCACCGCCAACCTCACCACCCCCGCCCCCCGCTCACAGTTCCCCCCGCGGTAACCACAGCCCGGGGCTGACGGCGGGCACCGAAAAGGACCCGCCGTCAGCCCCGCCATAGCTGCACTCAAGCCCGATGAAGGAGACCCACGTGTCGCATCACTTTGACAGCCCGACGGCCATCGCTGACGGGCGCATCAACCTGTGCGATTTGTACGTATTCCCCGCCGCGCCCGGGACCACCACGCTGATCCTGACCGTCAACCCCGACGCCGGACGCTCATCGGCGACCACATTCCGGCCTGACGCGCTGTATGAATTCGTCGTGGCCGGCGACGGGGGCACCCGCGAGGACATCGCCTTCCGTGTCACCTTCACCGAACCGGACGACACCGGAAACCAGCAGATACGCGTGCTGCGCGCCGACGGGACCGCCGCCCGGCACGGCACAGCGGGGACACCGCTGGGCGAGGGACGCACCGGCGAGGTCTTCCCCCTCGGCACCAGCGGACTGGCGTGGGCCGGCCTTGCCGCGGATCCCTTCACCGCCGACGGGGCCGCTCTGGCCGGGTTCCTGCAAGGGCTCGCAGCAGAGCAGTACGACCCCGGCGCATTCACGGCCTCGCCGGGCAACATCTTCGCCGGCCGTGACGTGACCGCCATCGCCCTGCACATACCCGACGCCGACCTCGGCGGCACCCGGATCGCGGTGTGGGCGCGGATCAGCCTCTTCGGCCACGCCCCGCAACTCCAGGTCAGCCGGATAGGCCAGGCAATGCTCCGCCCGCTGTTCTTCAGCCCTCCAGACGCGGAATCCGAGATCCTGAACGCCGGGGCACCCGCCAGCGACAGCGACGCCCACGGCGAGCGGATACGCCGCATCGCCAGCACCGCCGCCCGCCTCGCCGGACTGCCCGATCCCGACGCCCACGCCGAGCAGGTGCAGGCGGCGTTCCTCCCCGACGTGGTCACCTACCAGCCCGGCAAGCCCGCCGCCTTCCAGCCCGGCGGCGGCAACGGGCGCGCGCTCGATGACAACGCCTTCGACATCGCCGTGGCCGTCCTGACCGGGTCGGAACTCGGGGACGCCTCCGTCCCACGCCCCGCCACCCCGGACTTCCCCTACCTGTCGGCACCCCAGCCGGCCGAGCTGCCGGCCCTCGCCGACCTCTTCGGCCTCCGCGAACACCGCTCGGAGGGAGCATGAACGCCGGACGGTTGCCGCTGTTCTGCGATACCGCGCTGGCCGAGCGGATCGAGCGGGCTGAGGCGGACCTGATCGCCAGGAGCAGCGAGGCGGCGCGGCGGCGCGGCGCGGGCATGGCGGGTTTCGTGATCCCGGTGGCTGGCGGCGTGGCGAGCTTTGCCGCAGCGGGCTCGCCGTTTAACCCGAACTTGCTGTAACGCTCCGTGACGATCAATGGTTGACGTGCGAGGACGGTTTGATTTAGCCCGAAAATGTAGCCAGTGAATTGAGGTAGTTCATCCGGCATCGCGTAGTCATTCTCGTTATCATGCTGGGTATGAGCCTACGTTCTGGTGCGATGCACGTGGCCAGGATCCCCAGCCGTTATGTGAGTAAGTCAGGGGGGAACGGCGCTATGAGAGCGTGCTGCTGCGCCGCACGTTCCGCCAGGACGGCAAGGTCCGGCACGAGACGCTGGCGAACCTGTCGCACCTTCCCGGGGAGGTCATCGCGCTGGTCGACGCCGCGCTGAAAGGCACCACCCTGGTGGACGCCGGCGCGGCGTTCGAGACCGAGCGCTCAGTCCCGCACGGGGATGTGGCCGCGGCGCACATGATGGCCTCCAGGCTGGGCCTCAGGAAACTGCTGGGGCCGGCGTGCGCCGAGCGGGACATCGCCTACGCGCTGATCTTGTCCCGCGCGGTACGGCCGGAATCGAAGCTGTCCACGGCGGGCTGGTGGGCCAGCGGGGACACCACGCTGGGCACCGACCTGGGCGTGGCCGGCGCGAGCACCGATGACGTGTACGCGGCCATGGACTGGCTGGTTGCCCGGCAGCGCGAGATCGAGGCGGAGCTGGCGCGCAGGCATCTTCCGGCCGGCGGGATCGCGATGTTCGACCTGTCCTCCTCGTGGGTGGAGGGCTCCTGCTGTGAGCTGGCGGCATTCGGGTATTCCAGGGACGGCAAGCGCGGCCGAAGGCAGATCGAATACGGGCTGCTCACGTGCCCGGAAGGCCGCCCGGTCGCGGTCGAGGTGTTCCCCGGCAACACCTCCGACCCGGTGTCGTTCACGACCGCGATCACGCGCGTGCGCGACGATTTCGGGATCGGCAGCCTCATCATGGCCGGCGACCGCGGGATGATCACCCGGACGCGGATCGACGATCTGCGGGAACTGCCGGGCATGGAGTGGATCACCGCGCTGCGCGCGCCGGCCATCGCGAAGCTGGCCCGCGACGGCGGCCCGCTGCAGATGTCGCTGTCCGGCACCCGCAGCTTCGCCGAGATCACCCACCCGGACTACCCCGGCGAGCGGCTAATCTGCTGCCGGAATTCGTTCCTGGCCGCCGACCGGGCCCGCAAGCGTGAGGCCCTGCTGGCCGCCACAGGGAACGACCTGGCGAAAATCCGGGCAGCCGTCGACGCCGGCCGGCTGACGGGCGCAGACAAGATCGGCGAGCGGGTCGGGCAGGTCATCGGCAAGCACAAGGTCGGCAAGCACTACCTCCGCGAGATCACCGGCACCAGCTTCACCTGCCGGCGCGACGAGGCGAAGATCGCCGCCGAAGCCGCCTTCGACGGGATCTACGTGATCCGCACCAGTATCGATGCGAAGACCCTCGATCCGGCCGGGGTGATCACCGCCTACAAGAACCTCAAATACGTCGAGCGGGACTTCCGCATCACCAAGGCCGATGACCTGGACCTGCGGCCCATCTACCACTACCTCGGCGAACGCGTCCGCGGCCACGTGCTGATCTGCATGCTCGCCTGCTACCTCACCTGGCACCTGCGCCAGGCGCTCGCCGAGCTCACCTTCACCGACCAGCACGTCCTCGCGCCGGCTGACCCGGTCGCCCCAGCCCAGCGCTCACCCGCCGCCCGCCGCAAAGACGGCGCGAAACACAACAGCGGCAATCTCCCCGTCCGCAAATACAGTGACCTGCTCGGCCACCTGTCCACGCTCGACCGCCAGACCGTGACGTTCAGCGGGCAGACAATCGAGAAACTCACCAAACCAACGCCCGTCCAGCGACGCGCCTTCGAGCTGCTCGGCGCGCCCGTCCCCCTCACCCTCCAGTAGCCAGTAAGACTCACCGGCCATACCCACGCCAGGCATCAATCTCCCAGCCCAGCGGACCATCACCGCGCATCAAGATCACGCAAGTTCGGTTTAACAAGGTCGCGGGGCTCGGCTTCGGCGGCGTGCCGGACGCGGCTGAACTCGGCGCGATCGAGCGCGCCTTCGCCGCCCGCGGTGCACCCGTGCAGATCGAGCTCGCCCACCTCGCCGACCCCGCGACCGGCGCCCTGCTGACCGGGCGCGGCTACCGGCTCGTCTCGTTCGAGAACGTGCTCGGCCGCGCCCTCGACGGCGACCCCGGACCGGTCACCCCGCCCGGGGTCCAGATCCGACGCAGCGGCGAGGACGAGCTCGGCTCCTGGCTGGATGTGGTAGTAGATGCCGTCGCGCACCCCGACACCCAGGGCGTGCCCACGCACGAGGAGTTCCCGCGCGAGGTCATCGAGCGGGCCGAGCGCGACATGGTGGCCGCCGGCGCCCTGCGCTACGCCGCGCTACGCGACGGAGTCATCGCCGGCGGCGCCAGCTTCCGCATGGCCGAGGGCGTCGCGCAGCTCACCGGCGCGGCGACCGCGCCCGCGCACCGCCGCCGCGGCATCCAGACCGCGTTCATGTCCGCCCGGCTCGCCGACGCCGCAGCGGCCGGCTGCGACGTCGCCGTCGTCACCACCCAGCCAGGATCCAAGTCCCAGCAGAACGCGCAGCGCCGGGGCTTCGATCTGCTCTACACCCGCGCCATCCTGGTCAAGCAGCCCTGAGCCCGCAGCCCCCGGCCCCCGCCAGCTGCGAGGGCCCCCGGCCCTCTACCTAGCCCGGGGCTTTCACCGGTGACTCGCGTGGAGGGTGTGCAGTGTAGCTAAGGGTGCTTGTGACCAGCGAGGATGTGGATTGCTCCATATCCGTGCGTGGGTCCGGCCTTGAGCACACGTTCCGCCCGCGCCTGTTCCACGCAAACGACATCCGACCGCTTACTGCCGGGCGCTAATGGTCAGCTCAAGTGCGTGCCGGGCCGCCTCAGCTGAATTTCGTGTGTGGTCGCTCCTGGAGGACGCCGTCGAGGTAGAGGTCGACCTTCTCGTTGTAGAAGCAGGCGAGCCCGGCGATCTTCTGGCTCTCCGCCAGCGGGGACCGGTAGATCCAGGCGAGGTCCTCGTGGGCTCCGGCGCCGGTATCCAGGGACCAGTAGCTGGCCGTGCCCTTGTACGGGCAGTGCGACTGCGTGGCGGAGGGCCGGAGCAGGTCCAGCCGGAGGTCGGTGAGCGGGAGGTAGTAGCGCGGCGGAAGGCCGGTTTCGAACAGGATCCGGGGCTGGCCGGAGTCGGCGACGGTGACGCCGTCGATGTCGACCCGGATATGCCGTGAGCTGGCCAGGATGTCGACCCTGGTGTAGGGGTCGCGGGGGTGGGTGTAGACGGGTTCGTCCTCCTCCAGCCACTCGTCCATGGCGTCCCAGTCGAGGCGCACCGCCTGGCGCAGCTCCTCGATCGGCGAGCTGCCGTAACGGCGCGCCGCTGACGGTGCGGTGCGGGTCGGCGTGCGCAGGTCAAATATCTCGGCATCGCCGCGGCTCGGCGAGTGGTCGGTGGTGGCGGTGGGCACCAGGTCGGCCCGGATGTCGCCGACCGGGATGTAGTACGCGGGGTAGTACGGCACCTCCCACACCAGCAGCGGGCTGGTCGTATCGGCGGCCAGCTCGCCGCCCAGGTACGCCCGGACGCGCTTGCGGCCGTGCTCGACGCGAACCCGTCCGCGGGTCATTGTCCCTGCCACTGAATTCTCCTTTACTGGTGATTTTGGGATGCGATCGCGATCGTTTCCGTGTCCAGTCCGAGCAGGACGTCTGCGATGTCCTGCCAGCGAGGAGGGGCTGCGGATCGGGGCAGCCGGACGATCGTATGCCGGTCCAGGCCGGTCACTGGATGGGCGATTGGCTATCGGCACGGCCGGCCTCCGAGGATGAGGCGATGACGGATTTCGCGGGGGTGCCGGCCGTGCCCGCTGGCCGCCTTCAGGGCCATCCGGCGGTCAAGTGACCAGCAGCCGGCGCCGAGGCGGATCAAGCTGATCATCGCCACCAGCAGCAGGGGTGCCAGCGTCAGGCTGACGAGCTCCCCGCGTCCCAGGCCGGAGATCACGATCGCGCCGATCATGTCGGCGGCCAGCGCGAGTGCGGCCAGGCGGGTGAGCAGGCCCATGATCAGAAGCAGGCCACCGCCGATCTCGGTGACCCCCGCCAGGTAGACGAACACGTCCGGAGCCGGGACCGGGTAGTGGCGAAACGATGCGAGCTCGGCGGCGTGGTCGGAGAACTTGGCAACCCCGAAGATCAGGAAAATGATTCCGGCTGCCCAGCGCGTCAGGGCTACCCAGCGCCCGCCGTGCCCCCCGGTGCAGCCGGCGGCGGTCTGCAGCACCCGGTGGATGTGGCGGAGGGCCGCCTCCATGCCCCGGAAGCATCCGGCCGCGGATACCGTGTGCTCGGCTCCGTCCGGGCCGTGGCCCGCGAGCGGAGATGGCCGCAGGGCCGGGCGGGCGGCGGAGTCCCCGTTCCTGAGTTTGAACATGCCGGGTCCTCTCCGGATCTGAACGGCGTGTGGTCAGCGCCGGGCCGCCGCCAGTGGTTCTTGGCTGTGCCGGGCTGGCTGGGCCGGGGTCTCGGCGGTCGGCCTCGCGGCGGGCCGCTCGGTGGCGGCGCGCTCGCCGTAGAGATCGGCCTCGCGGCGCTCCAGCAGCTTCAGCCAGATCTCGCTGCGGGTGGGGAAGGCGGGAACGGCATGCCACAGCAGCTCAACCGGCGTCTTGCTGACGATCGCGATGGTGGCCGCGTGCAGCCACTCCGCAACGCCGGCGCCGGTGAACGTGGCGCCGGCGATCACGCCGCGCTGCTCATCAACGACGATCCGCGCGGTTCCCGGCGTGTTGATCCCGTGGAACGCCCCGTCGGCCGTGCCCGAGCTTGGCACATCGTAGGCGCGTGCGTCCACGCCCTGGTCCATGGCGGCCTGCAGCGTAAGCCCGACGGCGGCGACCTGCGGGTCGGTGAAGATCACCCGGGGCGCGGAGGCGTCATCGCCGCTGACCGCGGCCGCGTGCCCGTCGAGGATCTCGGAGAGCACGTGCGCCTGGTACTTGCCCATATGGGTCAGCAGCGAGCGCCCGTTAACGTCGCCGATCGCGTATAGCCATGGCAGCCCGGGAACCGCGAGCCGGCCGGTGACCTCGATCGGTCGGCCGGGGCGAAGACCAACGGTTTCCAGGCCCAGGTCCTGTGTCTGCGGGCGGCGGCCGACGGCAACCAGGATCTCCTCGCCCTGGATCTCCCGCCCGTCGCTCAAGGTCACTGTGGCATCCGGGCCGTCCCGGCGGACCGTCATGGCCCGCACGCCGGTCCGCACATCGACACCGTGACCGGTCAGCGCCTGCCGCAGCTCCTCGCCGGCGAAGGGCTCCTCCCGGGGTAGCAGGCGCTCCTCCGCCTCGATGACGGTGACCTGCGAGCCCAGCGTGGCGTACGCCTGAGCCATCTCGACCCCGACCACGCCGCCGCCGAGGACCAGCAGCCGCCCGGGGATCTTGCTGGCGGTGGTGATCTCCCGGTTCGTCCACGGCCCGGCTTCGGCCAGACCCGGGATCGGCGGCATGGCCGTTTCGCTGCTGGTCGCGATCACCACGGCCCGGCGAGCTTGGAACACCGTGGCGCCAGCTCGCACCCGTCGCTCGCCGTCCAGCCGGCCGTGACCGCGGATCAGCGTGACCCCGCGGCTCTCCAGCCACGGAACCTGCCCGGAATCGTCGAGACCGCCGATGATCTGGTCGCGGCGAGCCAGGACCGCGTCCACATCGAGCTCGCCAGTGACGGCCTGCGCGGCCCCGGGAACCCGGCGCGCCTCGGCCAGCGCCTCGGCCGGACGCAGCAGCGCCTTGGACGGCATGCAGGCGTAGTAGGAGCACTCGCCCCCGACAAGCTCGGACTCCACGATGGCCACCTGGTGGCCCTGGCCGGCCAGCCGCCCGGCTAGTACCTCACCCGCCGGCCCGGCTCCGATCACGATGACGTCGAACGTCCTGCCGCTCATCGCGTTCGCCTCGCTCATGGCCTCCCCTTGCGGTATCCGAACCGATGATCATCAGTGGTCCCGGCAGCACCTGCCGCACTTACACCAAGGGACCTTTCCTGCTCGCGCTCTTTCGCCCGGCGGCTGGTCACCTTGGGGGGAACTGCGAGTTCGGGGGGCGGCCAGCAGTCGCCGCGCTGTTTGGCTCACGTGTGGTTGGTGTCGGCGGCGGCGGGGGGTCTTACCCCGGCCTCGATGCACAAATTGAAAGCGGCGTGAGTCTGCGCCTCTTGGAGACGGGCAGCCGGGACGGGCAAATGCCGGGCCTGGGCAGCCAGAGCCAGGGCGCCGCTATCTTGGCACTAGGCGTCTTGCGGGCCCGGCAGCGGACGAGTTGATCCCGGCGGGGGCGTTGCCCGGGTCTGGCGCATGGAGCGGGCCCGGCCATCGGTCTGGCGCGGACCGGGAAGAGATGATCGGGGGTCTGGCGAAGCGGGGGGCAAGCAGTGGGCGGCGGTCAGTGCCCTTCGCCGCGCAGTGCGGCCAGCAGCCCCCCAAAGTCCTCACCGCACGGGAGTCGAAGCCGAACCGGTCCGGCAGCCGATCCCAGTCCTCGGCGTCTAGCGGGACGCCCGGGTGGCGCCAGGAGTGCCGCCCGATCTTGGCCGATACCTCGAAGATGACGAACTTATACGCCCAGGTCATGAACCGGATCTCACCCCGGAACTGCCCGAGCTTGCCCGTGATGGCCAGCAGCGCATCGGCCGCTGCCTGGTATGCCAGGTCATCGAGCTCAGGGCCGGTGACCCGCAGCCGCGGGCCACGCCGACAGACCTCACCTTGCGTGATCCGCACCAGCATCCCATGCGGCCCCGGCGCCGGTTGGCTTAGACGCTGGCGGGGAGCCTTACCCGCCCGCAGCACGAGTCCGCACCTGGTAGAGCCTGGCGCCAGCGTGACCGGCGACGTCATTGGTAAGACCTGCGGACCGCGCCGGCACTAACCATGCATGACCAAGACGGCACCGCTGCACCCAGGCGAGTAGGTCTCGGTCCTCAGCGTGGCGCTTCCCAGCGGAGTTGCTACTCGCTTGCTGCGCCAACACACCTACGCCAGCCAATCCCGATGAGCAGCGCCGAACCCCGCCGCACCGGCCGACGATGGAGGATCCATGACCGAGACTGAACACGCAACGGATAACGCCGGCATCTTGCAGACCATGGACAGTTACGGGTATGCAGACCTAGGCCGGCTGATGTCGCTGATGACCGGCGATGAGAAGCATGACCCGGCGGCGACCTCTACCCTGGACGCGCTGTGGGTCCTCTATGACCGCGTCATCAACGTTGACCCGCGCGATCCCGAGGCCGGCGATCGGGACCGGTTCCTTTTGTCCAAGGGCCACGGCCCGGCCGCGTACTATGCGGTGCTGGCGGCCAAGGGCTTCATCGACGCCACGTTGCTGCCCGGATTCGGCGGGTTTGGCTCGCCGCTTGGCTACCACCCCGACCGGGTGCTGCTGCCGGGCGTGGAGATCAGCAGCGGCTCGCTCGGGCATGGCCTGCCGCTGGCGGCCGGAACGGCGCTGGGCCTGCGCGCCCGCGGCCTGCCCAGGCCCCGGGTGTTCACGCTGGTCGGCGACGCCGAACTGGACGAGGGATCCAACCACGAGGCAATCGCCTTCGCCGGGGCAGTCAGGCTGGAAAACCTGCACGCGATCGTGATCGACAACGCGTCGTCCACCTATGGCTGGCCCGCAGGCATAGCGAGCAGGTTCGAGCTAGAGCGCTGGTCGGCGCTGACCGTGGACGGCTACGACCACGCCGCCCTGCAGATGGCCCTGACCGCGGCCCATCCCCGCCGGCCGCACGTCGTCGTCGCAACCGTCGAGCCCAAGGACTGACCACCCGCCGCCAGCCCGCAGCCGCGGCTGCTCAAATCGGAAACTGGAGACCTCCATGGAAAACATGCGGGAACGCTTCGTCGCCACCGTGACTGAACTGCTCGACACCAACCCGCGGCTGGGCCTTGTGCTGGCCGATATCAGCACAGCCCAATTCGCCCCGGCCGCCGCCCGGCACCGGGACCGGGTGATCAACGTAGGCATCCGCGAGCAGCTGCTGATCAGCGTCGCAGGCGGGCTCGCGCTGGCCGGGCTGCGCCCAATCGCGCACACCTTTTCCTCCTTCCTCGTCGAGCGGCCCTTTGAGCAGATCAAGCTGGCCCTCACCCACCAGGATGTCGGCGCGGTGCTGGTCAGCTACGGCGGCTCCTACGACATGACCGGCGAGGGCCGCACCCACCAGGCCCCCGGCGACATCGCGCTGATCAGCACCCTTGACGCCTGGACGATCCACGTGCCGGGCCATCCCGATGAAGCCGAGACCCTGCTGCGCGCCGCGGCCGCCGCGGACGGCCGCGTCTACCTGCGGCTATCCAGCCAAACCAACCCCGAGCCGCGGCCGGTCAATACAGGCCGCTTTGACCTGGTGCGCACCGGCAGCACCGCTACCGTGCTCGCCGTCGGCCCGATGCTGGCACCGGTGCTGGACGCCGTCGCCGACCTTGACCTGACCGTGCTGTACGCGACGACCATCCGCCCGTTCGACGCCCACACGCTGCACTCAGCCGTCACCGCCGCCCGCACCGCCGACATCATCCTGGTCGAGCCGTACCTAGCCGGAACATCCAGCCCTCAGCTCACCGAGGCGGTCGCCGACTTGCCCCACCGCCTGCTCAGCCTCGGCGTGGCATGCACCGAGCTGCGCCGCTACGGAACTCCAGCCGAACACGCCGCCGCGCACGGGCTGGACCCCGCCTCCCTCCGGCAGCAGATCACCAGCTTCCTCGCCCTGGCACCGGGACAACGCGGCCAGGAAGCCGGGCGGCACCTACATTGACGACAGATCACAAGGAGACCGAGCTAGTGGAATCTGCACAGGACAATGACATCCGTGAGGTCCTCGCATGCGAGGAATCGTTCTTTAATGCCCTGCTCGCCGCCGATCATGATTCTCTCAGCATCATCCTGACCGACGACTTCCTCATCGTCGACGTGATGAGCGGCCAGGTCGCCCGCCGGGAAGAACTACTCGACATCATCAGCTCAGGGAAGCTGCAGTTCGCTGACGTGAAGCAATACACCGAAGAGCGCTCAGTGCGGCACCGTAACACGGTCGCAGTAGTGGTCGGGCGAACCCGAATGGTCATGCGCTACCACGAAGACCAGATGACCGCGAAAAGCCGGTACACCCATGTGTATACGCGGGAGAACGGCCGCTGGCGCCTTATGTCAGCACAAGGAACACCCGTCGCAGCATAGCCGGGCGCGTTCAGGCGCAAGCGGGCGTGACCGACCGCCGCGCACGCCCCGCCGACAGTCAAAGCGCCCGTCCAACGAAGAAGGCACGCGACGAGAGCCTGATCACGCAGGCTGACTTCGAGCGCGCAGGATGACTTCAGATCTCAGGCTGGGGTACCGAGTAGCAGTAACGACAGCGCTGGCCAGGACCAGGGCGACCGCAGGCGGCTGCGCACGATCGCCGGGGCCTGCCCAGGGTAAAGGAGGACTCTGGTGGCCGCTGATCGCCGAGCTGGCAGCTTGCTGTCGGTGAACGTGGGCCTGCCGCAGGATCTTTCCTGGCACGGCCAGACTGTCCACACCGCGGTGTGGAAACGACGGGTCGAGGGCCAGCGGCTGGTGCGGCGGCTGAACATCGACGGTGATGGGCAGGGCGATCTGGCCGGGCACGGCGGGGAGCACCGCGCCGTGTTCGTCTACCAGATCGAGTCCTACCGGTACTGGCAGGAGCAGCTGGGCCGCGACGACTTCACCTACGGCCAGTTCGGGGAGAACTTCACCGTGCGCGGCCTGGCAGATGATCAGGTGTGCATCGGCGATCGCTACCGCATCGGCGACGCGGTGTTCGAGGTCACCCAGCCGAGGGTCACCTGCTACCGGGTGGGCATCCGGATGGACGACCCGCGGATGCCCGCGCTGCTGGTCTCCCATCACCGGCCCGGGTTCTACTTCCGGGTGCTGCGCGAGGGCGCTGTGCAGGCCGGCGATGAGATCGTCCAGGTGGCCGCCGGACCCGAGGCCATGACGGTGGCCGAGGCCGACGCCCTGCTCTACCTGCCCGGGCATTCCCGCCAGCGGGTGCTGCGCGCGCTGCGGATCCCGGCGCTTCCCGATGGCTGGAGGGCCTCGTTCCAGGCGATGCTGGCCCAGCCCGAGATGCCCGGCGGTGCCGCAGGCAACGCCGGCCTGGCTGCTGTGAGCCCACCGCCGGCCTGGCCGGGGTTCCGCCCGCTGGCCGTGACCGGGGTCGACCGGGAAAGCGACTCGGTGGTGTCGGTGGACCTGGCCGATCCCAGGGGAGGCGCCGTGCCGCCCGCGCTGCCGGGACAGTTCCTGACCCTGCGGCTGCCCGCCGACCCCGGCGCGCGGCCGCTGGTGCGCAGTTATTCGCTGTCCGGAGCCCCGGGCGCTGATTCCTATCGCATCAGCGTCAAGCGCGAGCCGCACGGAGCGGGCAGCCGATTCGTGCACGACCGGGTGCGGGCAGGCGACCTGCTGGAGACTGCCGCACCGCGCGGCACCTTCATCCTCCAGCCCGGACAGACACCGGTCCTGCTGATCAGCGCGGGTGTCGGGGCGACCCCGGTCCTGGCCATGCTCCATGCCCTGACCGCCACCGAGCCCCGCCGCGAGGTCTGGTGGCTGCACGGCGCGCGCAGTCGGGCCGAGGAGCCGTTCGCCGCCGAGGCGCGGTCCCTGGTGGCGGCGCTGGCCGGCGGGCACCTGCACATCTGCTACAGCCGCCCAGGCGACGGCGATGCCGAAGGACGCGACTATCAGACGCGTGGGCGGCTGTCGGCGTCGGTCCTCACTGCACTGGACCTTCCGCGCAACCCCGATGCCTACATCTGCGGCCCGGCCACGTTTATGGCAGAGATCTCCGCCGCCCTGGTCGGCATGGGCGTCGACGGCTCCCGCATCCGCACCGAGATCTTCGGCGCCGCGCCCACGCTGACCCCGGGAATCGTGCCCGCGGCTGCCCGCCCGCCGCACCCGCCGACGGGTGAGCCCACCGACGGCCCGCTGGTCGCGTTCGCGCGCAGCGGCCTCACGGTTCACTGGGCTCCACGCTATGGCAGCCTGCTCGAGCTGGCCGAAGCGTGCGACGTGCCGGTGCGCTGGTCATGCCGCACCGGTGTGTGCCACACGTGCGAGACCGGCCTGCTGTCCGGAACGGTCAGCTACGCCCCCGACCCGGTCGATGACCCCGCCGACGGCAGCGCGCTGATCTGCTGCTCCCAGCCCCGCGGCGACCTGGTCCTCGACCTATGACACCGGAGATGGCGGCACAGCACGCACCGCCGCCAGACTAGCGGTCCCTCCAGGACACGCCCAGATCAACTGCATCTCTGCGGCTACGACTGCATCCCAACCGGCGGGACCAGCGCGCATAGCGGCGGGAATGCGCGCTGAACGAAGCCGAAGTCCGGCCACGCGGCGTGAGTGTCCGCCGTGATAGCGGGCTTTCGGCACCACGCGGTCTGGCCCGGCGAGTACGCGCGGCGTCTTCGTCGAGACAGGCATCTGCCAGCGTCCGGATCGGTAGCGGCGCGGCGCTGGCGAAGGTTCATTTGGCCCATTGGTATTGCCGTCCTTGGTGAAGCGCCCGGTAGATCCGGTCACGGAGGGCGTTGGCGGCCTCGTTTGTCAGTGTCTTGTCGAGGTCCCGGAGCACGACGCGCACGAGAAGGTTTCTGGCCCGGCTTGGCCCCGAGGCGGGCGATCGCTGACCCGGGTAGCTGGTGGTAGGCGGTGGCGGAAAGTACCCGGACCTCCTCGACAGAGCGCGCATTCGCGCCGAGAGCATCTCTGACCTGGTCGCCGAGAGTCTCCTCCCCATCGTCAGCGGAGACGGCGACGGACAGGTCTCGCGTGATCGCGGGCGAAGCGGCGAACGATCACGCTGCCAAGCGCACCCGCGCCCCCGGTGATGAGGGCGGTCTGGTCGTTGAAGCGGGTCATTGTGAAGTTCCTTCCTATGTGTATGTGCTCAGGAGGCCGGCGCGAAGTCGCCATGGTCGGTCGTCATCGCCATCTCCCGTTGCGCCTCGACGGCTGCGAGCCTGACTAAGAGGGCCTTGCGGACCAGCGAGTACGCGTCCGAACCGAGCAGCTGACGACGTGGAGGGTTCTCCTGGTCGGCGAGGGCGATCAGCGCCGTAGAGACCTTCGCCTGGCTGCCCGGCATGTTCTCCAGGGGGATGCCTTCGCGGTTGATGTCCGGGTTGCCGTCGTAGGCGGGGTGCTGCGGTTCCCGGACGGCGGCCGCGAAGAAGGGTGTGCGGATCATGCCCGGCTCCACCAGCGTGGTGTTGATGTTGAACGGCTCGACCTCGGGTGCGAAGGCCTCGTAGAAGCCCTCGATCCCCCATTTCACGGTGTGGTAGATCGAGAAGCCGGGATAGGCGATGTGGCCGCCCATGCTGGAGACCTGCAGGATGTGGCCACCGCCCTGTGCACGAAGGTACGGGACCACCGCGCGGGCGAGTTGTATCGATCCGGTGAGATTGGTGGCGATCATGTGGTCGATGTGCTCATCGGTGAGCTCCTCAGCTGCCCCGAATACTCCGTAGCCGACGTTGGACAGCACGACATCGATGCGGCCGAGCTCGGTGAAGGCGTCGTCGACGACTCTCCTGAGCTGCGGGGTGTCGGTGACGTCAAGTGCGCGCACCCACAGTTGGTCGCCGTACTGGTGGGCCAGGTCGTCGAGGCGGGATGGCCTCCGTAAGGTCGCGGCGACGCGGTCGCCACGGCCGAGCAGCAACTCGGTGACGTTGCGGCCGAAGCCGCTCGAGGTGCCGGTGATGAACCAGGTCTTGGCCATGGACCCGCACTTCCTCTCAGGTAACTGGTTGGTTACCGGCTACAGTAACTAATCAGTTACCTTGGCGCAAGCTCCCGAGGGCGCACTCGCCATAGCCACCTTGACCGCCCGGGGGAAGGGGCCGGTACGGTCACTGGCGGTTCGGTAACTCGACGGTTACTACGTGGATAGGACGAGGACTCATGGCCCGGACAGTCGACGAAACCAAGCGTCTGATCCTCGACGCTGCCATCGGCGAGTTCGCTGCCCGCGGCTTGAGCGGGGCGCGGGTGGACCGGATCGCGGCTGCGTCGGGTGTCAACAAGCGCATGATCTACGTGTACTTCGAGAACAAGGAGAACCTGTTCGACAGCGTGCTGACTGAATCGTTGAGTCGTCTCGTCGACGAGGCCTCCTTCGACGGTCACGACCTGGTCGCCTATGCCGGAGACCTCTTCGACGCATTTCTCGAAGACTCCTCGATCGTTCGGCTCTACATGTGGCGAGCCCTCGAACGGCCCCAGGCCGTGGCCTATGAGCACGAGGCGTACCTGCAGAAGGTCGAGCAGATCATCCAGTCCCGGGGACCCGCCGAGGACGGCGACCTCAGTGGCGCGGAAATTCTGGCTTTCGTCATCGCGCTCTGTCAGTCTCCAGTCGTGGCCGCACCCACCCTCGAAGGGATCATCAGTAGCAATCTCGACCCGACGGAACGACGCAAGCACATCGAGCTCGCCGTTAGCCGGCTATTAGGCGAGGTGGCCTGACTGACGGGGCTGAGAAACCAGCGATCGGGCCCGCCATTCGACGCCATCTCGATCCGCCGTATTCAACATAAAGATTGCGCTACGCCCGGCTCGGGAGCCAGGCCAGCGCAGAGTCACGCCACTCACGAAAGCCCGCTCATCGGCATTCTCTGATGCGATCAATGTGAACTTGGGGGTCCGGGTGTCGTCGCAGGTCACGGTGGCTGTACGAACGTTGCGGGTCGGTTGTGGCTGACGTCAACAAGCAGCACCGAGGAGGAGGTAGGCGACCTGTTCGGCACCAGATGTCGCTCTCCGCAGTGCCCACGCCTGCCGAAAACGACATTCCGGTCAGCAGCCGGGCCTGAAGCAGCGCTCGCTTAGCCCTCTGAGCTGCTGCGACGCCCCGTAGTTCAGTTAACACGCAGAATCGGATGCGCCGGCGTGGTTGCGGCGCTGGCCTGCCTGGTGGCGGTGCTGGTCTACGCGAGGTAGATGCCAGGTACATCGGAGGTGCATCGCAGGCCGGTGGCGGTCAGGAGCCTGGCTGGCAGGCTGCGGCCGGGTTGGCTCCGCAGGTCACGCGGTGCGCTTGCCGTTGCGGTTTGCTCGCGCCGGTTGGCGAGCATCGGGTCCGCCAGCCCGGCAGTGGCGGGACCCCGTCGGCGGCTCAGGTTATGGGCAGGAGGCCGGAGCTGTCGGCAGGAGCCAGGTGTGATCGTGCGGGTCGGTTCCGCCGCGCCGGTCTCGGCCGGAAGCCGTGGCAGGGCCGCGGGAAATGGCCGCTCGGACCGGATTTCTGAGGCGCAGCAATATGACGTGCCTGTCTTCGCCCATCGGCTGCAGCAGGCCGGTGCCTCAGTGATTGCCGAGCCGAAGCCGAGGATGGCCGGTGGCAGCAGGAGTGGACGCAGTGGCACTCAGCTGGACTTCGTGGGACGTGATCCAGAACCTGCGTCACGCTGACCAGGCACACTCCGGGATTACGGACGCCACGCGGACAGAACGCGGTTTTCACGCGGCGGGGAATGGAGTATCCGCAGGTCAGCGGCCATTCCGATGGGCGGGAATGGGCTCCCTGTAAAATTGCCGGCATGCGCCTACGTTGGTTCGAACCCAACACCTGCCACGCATAACCCCAGGTCAGGCCCGGCCTGCAGGCCGGGCCTGACGTGTGCCAGGGGGCGGTCCGGGGGACCGCTCCCGGTGCCTGTGGGCCAGTTGTGGGCCAGTTGTGGGCCAGATCGGGGCAGGTCAGCGGCGTGTACCCGGCGCGGCCCGGGTTCCGCGGGGGCGGGGATTGCGCATCGGGGACCGCTCCCTTCGGACGGGTGTTGCCGCAGCTCACGGCCTCGTAACCGGTGCCGGCCGGGTCCCGCCGGGTCCCGTTGAGTCTCACTGTGGGCAGCTGCGCGCGGACGCCTGACGGACGGGACCAGGCGAGGTAGTGACGGCATTTTGTGGGCCAGTTGCGGGCCATGCGGCGTGCGATCGGCCCGGTGGCGCTCCGGGTGCCCGGCGGCGGTCCCGGGGAGGGCAAGGGCGTGTTCGATGGCCTGGTCGGTGATCTGGCTGTGGCCGGGGATGCAGTGGGCGTAGACACTGAGCAGGACGTGGACGCTGTGGCCGGCGCGGGCGGCGATCTCGGCGGGCGGCGCGCCGGAGGCCAGCCACAGGGACAGGGCGGCGTGCCGCAGGTCGTACGGGCGGCGGGCCAGCGCCGTGGCGGCTAGTTCCGGGCCGAGGACGGCGGCGCGGGCGGCGTGCCAGGTGCGGCCGTAGCGGCTTTCGTGCAGGATCCCGCCGCGGGGGGAGCGGAACAACCGCCCGTCCGGGCCAGTGCCGTGAGCGTGGACGTGCGTGCGGAGGAGCCCGGTGAGCTGCGGGGGATGGGCACGGCGCGGATGGTGCCTTCGGGCCGGAGCTTGAGGCCGCGCTGCTCGTGCGGGGTCCCGTTGCCGGTCCAGGCATGCGCGGAACGGGGACTGGAGGCGCTCAGCGTGAGCCGTCCCCAGCCGCGCTCGGGGAGTTCGCAGTCATCGCGGCGCAGGGCGACGGCTTCGGCGGGGCGCAGCGCGGCGTAGTAGAGACAGCCGAAGAATGCGGTCAGCTCCGGGCGGATCCGGGTGACCTCGGTAAGAATGGCCAGTACCTGGGCGGGGCTGGCGGCCAGCCGCGGGTCCACGGCGCCGGACGCCCGGGGACGCTTCCACGGGATCCGGTCCAGGGGGTTGGAGGCCAGCAGGCCCAGTTCGGCCGCGTAGCCCAGGGCGTTGTAGAACACCGCGCGTTTGCGGGTGATGGTGGTCGCCGCGGCGCGGGCGCCGTCCAGCCGCAGGGTCAGTGCCTCCAGCGCGAGCCGGATCACCTTCGGGTCGTCCAGCTCCTGCAGTGGAAGGGAGTGGCGCTGTGCCCAGTCCGGGGCTGCGGCGGCTGCCGGGCCGGTGCCGGGTTGCGCGGGGCTGAACGCGTGCTGGTACAAGGCGGTGCGCAGCACTGCTGGTGCTGGCTTGCGGGTGGCGGGCTTGGTCAGGGCCGGGGTGATCGTGGCGAGCGCATCGGCGATCCCGGCCCGGGTGTGCGCGGCGGCGTGCGGCCATTTCATCGCCGCGTAGGCCGCGGCGTGCTCCTGCCAGCTCACAGCGGCGAGATTCCGGCCGGCCCAGCGTGCTGGCTCGCCGGTGCCGGGGCTGAATTCCAGGCCGTGACGGGCGGCGCGGATCAGCTCGGCCCGGTAACTGTCCGCTAGCCCACGGGTGGTGAAGGACCGGGACCGGGTCCGGCCCGCGGCGCGCCAGCGGACCTCGAACGGGCGGCGCCGGTCGCGCCTGCGCCGGATCGTGTAAATCCGGACATCGAAAATGTTCACGGCAGCCCCCTTGCTGGCAGACACGCGGGTGCGCGCCGTCCAGATGGCAGGCAGCCCTGAACTGGCGCCCTGGCATTCCGCGGGCACGCACGACCAGGACATGGCCGTCATGAACAGCAACGCGATCGCCGGGGGCACTGGCCGGGGCTGCGGAGCCGCCGGAATTACCGGCCTGCGACCTGGCACCCACGCGCCCGGCCCGGCCGGTAGCCAGCGGTGCGCACTGGGACATGCTTCAGGTGATGTCGCCGCCGGAACTCGCCGCACGCTCATCAAGCCGGGACACTGGCCGTTACGAAGAGTGAGAACCCGCCAGACGGCGGCGCTGCGCGCTTAGGACATATCGCCGAATCGGCGCGGCTGAGCCAGGTGCTGTCCGCGTGGTTCTTCATACGCAGATCGCCCAGTTCTGAGTGCCTGGCTCTGCCGGTAGTTACATCGTGATTCGTTAGTGGCGCTGCCTGGCCGGGGAGTGCCCGGCATGTGCTTGCTGGACCGCAAGGTGGTTGCCCCGCCATGTTGGGCTGGACAGCAGGTGGCGGAAGGACATGTCAGCGCGGGCCGCGGGCTGCCTGGATGATCTCGTTGACGTGGTCGATTTCCTACTGGCTAATGTCGTTGTGCTTGCGGAGTTCGGCGCGCACGTGGCGGGCCACGGCTCCCCACGGGGGTTCGGGTGTCTTTTCCGCTGGTCGGAGTAGATGCTCCAGGCGAGGGTGGCGATCGCGACGATCAGGCTTCCGAGTGAGATCGGGCCGAGGTAGTGGTCGCGCCACTGGGCTGTCCTCGGGCGTGCAGAGCGGCGTCGACGTCGACTGCCAGGCCGGGGCCCGTGCCCGCGGTTACGGTCTCCTGAGCTGTGCCAGGCTAGCCGTCATCGCCACGTAGCTAGGCAGGGCGACGTGACTCTTGGCGGGCACTGGTGTGGTCGGAAACTGCTTGGGCGTGCATCCGGGCCAGGGCGGTGATGCGGTCGGCGACGGTTCGCAGCTTGCTGGCGCAGTAGATCGCGTGCGTCTCCCAGCCGGTTGCCAGCTGCTGGTCCATTGCTGACTGGTCTTCGCTGCGCTGGTTCTGCAGGTCAGCGATGTCACCTCGATTCAGTACGTCGATCAGGCATCGCTGCATGTCAATGACAGCCCTGTCAAGATCGCGCTGGGCACCGGCTCGCTTGCCGTGGGGACCTATGCCGACGAGCTGCCGGCGCGCCTGGGTAGCTGCTTCAACAACGCGCTCGGCGATCTCACGTGGGTCTTTACCGGGCTCTGCAGGCGAATCTTGCTGAAGGCGGCGGTGGCGCTGCTGTGCGCCCTGGCGATGATGCAGGCCGAGCGCTGCGGCGATCTGAGCCCAGGTGATTCTGAGCTCGCGGGCGTAGTCGATGGCTATGCGCTCGCGCTCGTCCAGGGAGGCGCGCTCAGCGGCAATGGCCTCGAGTTGCGAGAGCTGAGTAGCGACATGGCGATCGGCGCCGTCTCGGTGAGGCCTCACCGGAACCTCCCAGCGGTGGTTCTTCTTCCGAGTTTGTCAATGTTTTGTTGACTAACAAGAGCCTCGATCAAGATTTTTTGGGCCCTTTTTGGGTCCCTTTTGGGCCTCTGGCAAAAGCCACAGGCAGATGCTTGCGCATTTGGCCAGGTCAGAGCCTTGCGTGGCCTGAAATGCCGACGGTGTACCAGCCTGTACCCGCGCCTACGTATGCGAATTTTCTCGTCGGACGGGCAGTCGAGGCCGAGCGCACACGTCCGGGCGCTCAGTGTTGGTCTCGGCGTCTATGCCACCCATCTCATGCCACCGGTCGTCGTGATCGCCCTGGTGGCCCCGATCATCGCGGTGATCGTCGTGCTAGTGCTTACTGCGGTATTCAGGAACCCCGATCTGCCGCCGGGCGTGAGCGCCAGCTGGCTGCTATGCGTCCTTCTGGGACGGCCCTACGAACCCCCGCGTCGGCGCTAAGTCGACCGGCTCACAACAACGGAGGTGCTACCGAGCCGGGCGCCAGGCGCAGAGTGCCCCTGATACCGAGGCGAGTGGTCCACGCAGTCGGGTTCCGGATCATGAAGACCTGACCCATTGTTGAGGTTCGTCGTCAGTACGCCGTGGTTCGAGATCGCCTAGAGGCCCCATCGTGGGTGATCTCGATCCACGGACATGCTGTGCTCGCCTCCTAATGCTTGGATCAGGCGTACTCGCCTGTGTCAATCCGACAACGACTGTGACGAGCTCATCGCACGCCCCCCTGGCAGGTCCGATAGAGCTGCTGGCGGAGACCGGCGACAGAATTGCTCATCTGCGAGCCTCGTGCCCAATCCTCAAGCATGACAAGCCGTGCATATCGGCGGCACTGCGCGCGTTCTCCCTGATCTTCTCCGTCACTCAGCGTGATGACTTCTATCAGGGTGACCCGATACCGACCGTCCGACTCGGCGCGGCGTGACTGGCCTGGACGTCACCGCTGGACCCAAGCTGATGGGCGCCCCTCAATGATGCGAGCGAAGGTCCCGGCCGCTTGGTGGCCAGATCTTGCCTGACCTAACGCGCGCTGTATGCGGCAGAACCGGATGACGTTGACATCGCCGACTCGACCACGTCACAGCCAGAGATCGGGTCAGTCGACCCAGCCAACCGGGTTCCGGCATGACTCGCGCGAGATACCAGAGTGCGTGTCCGGGAATTGCCCAAACCGCTCACGGTACAGGTGCGCGAAGAAGTAGCACATCTCCTCGCACTCGGCTCCTAGCACGGCCATCCGCGGATCGCCGACAACCGCGTCATAAAAATCCCTGCCCATCGCGACGATGAAGCCGCGGGCATACAGAAAGCCGTCGTCCGAGCCGTCGGTTACCGCTTGGATGTCGGCCCGGTCAATGTCGTAGAGCTTGCGTTCCAGCACGCGGCCGAGGCTGACCAGCTCATCACCAGGCAACCCGCGACACTGACCGGTCAAGCTTTCCAGGAACGCCTTGCGTGCGTCCTTGATGATGGACATGTCCACATAGAAGCCTGGCGCACGGCTTGCCAGCGCTTGCCGCGCGTGATTGACCTCATGCCCAAGCGGCGTCCATGCGGCCTCCAGCAGCCTGTGGGTGCCGAATACTGTGTCACCTCATGCAACCTGGGCATATTCGTGGATCAGGCCGCCGAGCCGGTCCCGCCGCAGGACCCGGATACTTGTGCCTGCTGCGGGCGGATCCTGTCGTCCGGCGGGCGGGCTCTGGTGCAGCGTCCGATGCGGCCGGTGGGTGTTGTAGTGGCCGGTGTACACGCCGAGGACCAGATGCAGGTGCCGTTCGCCGGTAATCAGCATCCGGTCAAGGCACTCGCGGCGGGCGCTGGCGATCCACCGTTCGGCGATAGCGTTCGCACGCGGCGCCCGAACAGGTGTGTTTATGATCCGCATGCCGATCGCGGTGAACACCGCATCGAAGGAAGCCCCGGCACACTACGTGCTTCGAAGACCTTGTCGCCGCGCTGCGGGTGTGGGCGAAAGGCCTGCTGTGCCTGGAGGCGGCCGTTGAGCTGCTGATCGGGAACCGGTCGTGGCTCTTCCGCGAGGACT
>WNGK01001502.1_pt1 | contig 26215 bp, 26 predicted proteins | sample 5400601 | NCBI WGS metagenome assembly WNGK01 (sample SAMN13153376, study PRJNA577476) | soil metagenome | isolation source: 60 cm soil or saprolite under Garry oak tree replicate 1 | place: USA:California | collected 2016-06-15
CAATGCGAATACGCGCGACCGGTTCATTTACATTCACGGAACCAAACATGAGGATGAAATAGGGACTGCGGCGAGTCACGGTTGCATCCGGATGCGCAATGCGGACGTGATCGAATTATTTGAGCTGGTTGATGAAACCACGCAGGTGGTCATCCGCGAATAGCTTATACCCCGTAAAACATCCAAAAAAGCGTTGCTTCGATGGCGTTCCATGCCTAGAAGAACGGAGCAACACAACGAAAGGAGGCGAGAATAGATTGAAATTCATCAAAGCGATCATGATCATGGCCGTTTTAGCGGGCGCTCTCAGCTTGGGGGCGTGCGCTCAACACAAAGAAGCGGCTACCACCACCACAACGGCACCCAGTCACTACGGCAAGTAACCCCTTCGTCCAAGTTGTCCCAAACAGGGATGCCTTTGACAAGAAGGCCAGGTCGCTTTGGCGGCCTGGCCTTTTTTAATGATGTTATCAATGTGAATTTCAGATCGGTTTTGATCTTAGCACTTGCCGTTTGCGCCACCGCGGTCTGGGCGCGAGACGAGAAATCGATCAACGATTTACGCGATGCCATCGTGGCGCTCGCGCCGCGTAGTGTCGATCCGCACGAGGCTGAGCTGTTGTCCGTGACGGCTCACAACATGTCCCGCCAGCTCGCCCGCGAATACCGCGTCATCGGCGACCCTGCGATCCACAATTTCCTGATCAACATTGGCGCGAGAAAGCGCGGCATCTGTGCTGATTATACCCGCGATATTGGCTCGCGCTTGAAAGAGTTTCATTTCAAGACCCTTGTCCTTCACTGGGGCGCTGCTTACGCGAAAGAACCCGATGAGAATAATGGTTTGGTCGTCACGGCACGGAACCAGCCTTTCATCGATGGGATCGTCCTCGATGGCTGGCGCAAGGCCGGCCGATTATTTTGGTGCCCAGTGAGAAAAGACCGCGACTACGAGATCGGACATCGCTACTTGGTTGGTCAGTTGGGAGGGCATCCCCATTCGGGAATTACAGCGTGGAAAGAAGATCTCCAGGAAACCGCCTGGCTCCAAGATCATCAATCCGCCCAAATGGAGCCGAAGCGCAGGTGATAGACGCGCCGCTGCCTTCCATTTGCTCGAGTCGTGACGCGCGACGCGGTTGTGTATGGCGTCAACACTGGCTTTGGCAAACTCGCGGACGTACGAATCCCTGTCGACGAAATCGGCGCGCTTCAATTGAATCTCGTTCGCAGTCACGCCTGCGGCATCGGTCCGCCTTTATCCGAGCCCGAAGTGCGCGCGATGATGTTGCTGCGCGCAAACGTTCTCGCGCTCGGCTTCAGCGGCATTCGCCCGGAAGTCATTGAACTGCTTTGTGAGATGCTTAATCAGCGGGTGCATCCAGTTGTTCCCGAAAAAGGATCGGTCGGTGCAAGTGGCGACCTCGCGCCATTGGCGCATCTCGCTCTGAGTTTGCTCGGCGAAGGCGAAGCATTTTTTGATGGAAGGCGAATGGAAAGCGGCGAAGCGTTCAGACGCGCCAAATTAAAACCGGTGCAATTGGAAGCCAAAGAAGGTCTCGCGTTATTGAACGGCACTCAAGCGATGCATGCGGTCGGGGGATTTTCGATCTTGCGCGCGAAGCGCCTGGCGAACGTTGCCGATGTTGCTGGCGCGATGACGCTCGAAGGTTTGCGCGACACGCCGGCAGCGTTTGATCCGCGGCTGCACGATGCAAGACCTCATCAAGGACAAAAAACTGTCGCCGCGCATTTGAACTCGCTCTTGCAGGACAGCGAAATTCGAGAGTCGCATCGCAAAAACGATCCGCGCGTCCAGGACGCCTACAGCGTTCGTTGCATGCCGCAAGTGCACGGTGCCGTGCGCGATGTTCTGGCTCATTGCGAACAAATTTTGTCGGTCGAATCCGCATCCGCGACCGATAATCCACTGGTGTTCATTGAAACCGGCGATGTTGTTTCCGGCGGAAATTTTCACGGTGCGCCACTCGCGTTTGGTTTCGATTACGCCGCAATCGCCCTGACTGATTTAATAAACATCGCCGAGCGCCGAATCGATCGTTTGGTCAATCCCGATAAAAGCGAGGGTTTGCCGGCATTCCTGGCCCGTCGGCCTGGTGTTGAGTCAGGTTTCATGATCGCGCAGGTCGCGGCAGCATCATTGGTCAACGAAGCTCGCGTGCTCGCTCATCCGGCGAGTGTCGATAATGTCACGACTTCGGGCGGAAAGGAGGACCACGTTTCCATGGGGATGACGAGTGCGCTCAAATTGCGGTCGATTGTCGATCTTGCCGAGAATCTTTTCGCGATTGAGCTGCTCACGGCGGCGGAAGCGCTCGAGCATCGCCGGCCATTGCGAGCCGGCAAAGGTGTCGAGCGCGCGTTCGGACTCGTTAGGCAAGTTGCGCCGCCGCTGACAACCGACCGGCCGTTGTCCGGCGACATCGCAAAACTGGCTGAGAAGATTCGCGCCGGCGCATTCGACGATTTATGAGCGGGAACCAATCCGCCAGTCCAATGCCAGTGCGGCTCGCACCTCGGACTCTTCGCGCTCCGCGCGGGAGCGAATTGAGCTGCAAAGGATGGCACCAGGAGGCGGCCATGCGGATGCTGATGAACAATCTGGATCCGGATGTCGCCGAGAATCCGGATCAACTGATCGTTTACGGCGGCACCGGCCGGGCCGCGCGCAGTTGGGATGCATTTGACGCGATCGTTCGTTCGCTCCGCGAATTGGAAAACGATGAGTCGTTGCTGGTTCAATCCGGCAAACCGGTTGGAAAATTCCGGACACACGATGAAGCACCGCGTGTTCTAATCGCGAATTCAAATCTTGTCGGCAACTGGTCGAATTATTCTGAATTCAATCGGCTCGAGCGACTCGGCCTGACGATGTACGGCCAGATGACTGCCGGTTCGTGGATTTACATTGGAAGCCAGGGCATCGTGCAAGGAACATTTGAAACTTTCGCTGCTGCTGGAAGAGAACATTTTGGTGGTTCCCTAGAAGGAAAATTTGTTCTGACCGGCGGGCTCGGCGGAATGGGCGGCGCGCAACCCCTTGCTGCGACGATGAACGGCGCGGTTTTTCTCGGCGTCGAAGTCGATCCAGCCCGGATCGAGAAAAGATTGAAGAGCGGTTATTGCGATAAGATCGCGCGCTCGCTTGATGAAGCGTTGAAGATAATTGAAACAGCGCGCAACGATCGACTTCCGCTTTCGGTCGGACTGGTTGGCAATTGCGCTGACGTTTTGCCCGAAATTGTGAAGCGCGGGGTTGTTCCCGATGTTCTCACCGATCAAACGAGCGCGCACGACGCGCTCAACGGCTATGTGCCGAATGGAATGCCGTTGAAGGCCGCGCTCGCGCTGCGGAGAAAGAATCCAGACGAATACATCGAGCGCTCGATGCAATCGATGGCAGTGCACGTTGAAGCCATGCTGGCGTTACAAAAGAAGGGTGCGATCACGTTCGATTACGGCAACAACATTCGCGCCCAGGCGCAGAAAGCTGGTATCAAGAACGCATTTGATATTCCCGGCTTCGTTCCCGAATATATTCGTCCGCTTTTTTGCGAGGGCCGCGGCCCCTTTCGTTGGGTCGCGTTGAGCGGCGAGCCGGAAGACATCGTGCGCACGGACAAGCTCGCGCTCGAATTATTTCCCAAAAATCAAACGCTTGCGCGCTGGATGAAACTGGCGAAAGAGAGGATCCAATTTCAAGGATTGCCCGCGCGGATTTGCTGGCTCGGTTACGGCGAGCGTGCGGAGTTCGGTGTCGCCATGAACGAGCTCGTCAAACGCGGCGAAATCAAAGCGCCGATCGTGATCGGCCGCGATCACCTCGACGCTGGTTCAGTCGCATCCCCGAATCGCGAAACCGAAGGGATGATAGATGGCAGCGACGCGATCGCCGATTGGCCGTTGCTCAACGCGCTCATCAACACGGCCGCCGGTGCGTCTTGGATTTCAATTCACAATGGCGGCGGTGTCGGCATCGGTTACTCGCAACATGCCGGAATGGTCATGGTTGCTGATGGCAGCGAAAATTCGAAACGAAGATTGGAGCGGGTCTTGACAAGCGATCCGGGAATGGGCGTGCTTCGCCACGCCGATGCCGGTTACTCGCGCGCAATCGATTTCGCGGCGAAACACAAGATCGACATCCCGATGCAGCCCAAGCCGCGCGATTGAGCATGCAAAAGCTGATCGAGTGCGTGCCGAATTTCTCGGAAGGCCGGGACGAGAACATCATTAGGCAAATTAGCGATGCGATTAAGTCGACTGACGGCGTTTCGCTGCTCGATGTCGATCCTGGCGCGACCACGAATCGCGCCGTGGTGACTTTTGTCGGCAATCCTGAAGCCGCAGTCGAAGCGGCCTTCCGCGGAATTAAAAAAGCGGCGGAGCTGATCGATATGCGCAAACACAAAGGCGCGCATCCGCGCATGGGCGCGACCGATGTTTGCCCGTTTATTCCGGTGAGTAATGTCAGTTGGGAAGAAGCGATTGCCTGCGCGCAACAGCTCGGCAAGCGCGTTGGCGAAGAATTAAAGATCCCAGTCTATCTCTACGAAAAAGCCGCCAAGGATAAGTCGCGGTCTAATCTCGCGGTGATTCGCGCCGGCGAGTACGAAGGTTTCTCTGAGAAGATAAGACAGCCGGAATGGAAACCTGATTTCGGGCTGGCGAAATTAAACGAGAAGGCGGGCGCGACCGCGATTGGCGCGCGAGAATTTCTTGTCGCCTACAACGTCAACTTGAACACGAAATCTGTCCGACGCGCCAACTCGGTCGCGTTCGACGTTCGAGAGCAGGGTCGGTTCAAAACGGAAGATGGTACGCCTTCGGGAAAAAAGGTTCTCGACGCAAACGGCGAGCCGGTCCGTGTTCCTGGAATGTTGAAGCACGTGAAAGCGATTGGTTGGTTCGTGAAGGAATATGGGATCGCGCAAGTTTCCATGAACCTGACTAACATCGAGGAAACGCCGTTGCACGCGGGGTTTGACGCCTGCTTCGAAGCAGCGAGCAAACGCGGTCTTCGTGTCACCGGCTCAGAAATCGTCGGCATGGTTCCAAAAAAATGTCTCACCGATGCGGGCCACTATTTTTTGCGAAAACAAAAATGGTCGGAAGGCGCTTCCGAGGAAGAACTGATCGAGATCGCCGTCCGCTCGATGGGACTGAGCGAACTGAAACATTTCGATCCGAAGGAAAAAGTGATTGAATTAAAGATTGAATCCGATTCGAAATCGCTTGTGAAAATGAACCTGCGCGAGTTTTGCAATGAAACATTGAGCGATTCTCCCGCGCCGGGCGGCGGATCGGTCGCGGCGTTGATGGGCGCGCTTGGGGCGTCACTTGGGGGAATGGTGGCGAACCTCTCGGCTGGCAAACGCGGTTGGGACGATAAACTTGAGTATTTCAGCAAGTGGGCGGTGAAAGCGCAGCAGCTCAAAGACGAGTTGCTGGAGCTCGTCGACGAAGACACCGCTGCTTTCAACAACGTGATGGACGCGTTGGCGTTGCCAAAACAATCCGCGGAAGAAAAAGCGTCGCGCGCAGCCGCAGTGGAATCAGCGACGAAATACGCGGCGGAAATTCCACTGAAAGTGATGGAAACGGCGTCGAAATCGTACCAGTTGCTGGCGGAAATGGCGGAGAAGGGGAATCCGAATTCGATTTCGGATGTAGGTGTCGGAATTTGTGCGACCCGTGCGTGCATTGATGGAGCAGTGTTGAATGTTCGGATTAATCTCGCCAACCTGAAGGATGAAAAATTCAAATCCGATCTTCAGAAGAAAGTTCGTCAGCTGCAGGGAGATTCAGAGTCCGCGTTTAAGAAGATCGATCAGATCGTGCAGAGCAAACTGACTTGAAGTCTCTCGCTCTTCTTCACGCGTCGCAGCTCGTCACGTTGGCGGGTCCGAAACGCCCGCGCGTCGGCAATGAATTGTCCGACCTCGGAATGATTCGCGCCGGCGGAATGCTCATTCGCGATGGCAAGATCGATATCGTCGGGCCGAGTAACGAAATCGAAAAGCAAGCCGGTGACGCGGAGATTGTCGATCTTGGCGGGCGCGTTGTTTTGCCAGGATTTGTCGATGCGCACACTCATTTGGTTTTCGCTGAAAACCGTGTGGACGATTTCGAACGCCGCTCCCGTGGCGAGACGTACGAACAAATCGCTAAAGCCGGTGGCGGGATTTGGTCAACGGTCGAGAAGACGCGCGTGGCGAGCGAGGCCGATCTTTTCGCGCGGGCGAAGAAACATGCGGAATGGTTTCTGAAATGCGGAACCACAACCGTTGAAGTGAAATCGGGCTACGGCCTCACACTTGAGGATGAATTGAAAATTCTGCGCGTAATGCGCCAACTCAACCAAAAGACGGCACTCGAGGTTGTTCCAACATTTCTGGGCGCGCACGCGGTCCCGCGTGACACCTCGCCAGGCGAATATGTCGATCTTGTGATCAACCAGATGTTGCCACGCGTCGCGAAAGAAAAACTGGCGAAGTTTTGTGATGTCTTCTGTGAGCGCGGTTATTTCGACATCGAGCAATCACGCGGGATTCTGACGGCAGCGAAGAAGCTTGGGCTCAAACTTCGTGGCCATGTCGATCAACTGACAAATTCAGGCGGCGCGAAGTTGATGGCAGAACTCGGCGCGACAACGGCGGATCATTTGGAAAAAACAGCCGACCAAGGGATCGCGGCGTTGAAATCTCGAAACGTGCAGCCGGTCCTGTTACCTGGATCGGTTTATGCACTTGGATCGACATCCTATCCGCGCGCGCGCGAAATGATTGAAGCTGGTCTCGCCGTTGTGCTCGCAACCGATTTCAACCCGGGTTCGTCGCCGACGCCGTCGATGCCAATGGTTTTGTCGCTCGCTTGCACGCAAATGAAAATGTCACCCGCGGAGGCGATCACCGGGGCGACGATCAATGCGGCGTATTCGTTAAATCGCGGCGATAAGATCGGGTCGTTGGAACCCGGCAAACTCGCGAACCTCGCAGTGTTCGACTGCGAAGATTATCGCGAGATCGCCTACTGGTTTGGGTTTTCGCAAGCGCATTGCGTCTATGTCCGCGGCGAACAAGTATGAAGCGGGCTGTTATTTGCGCAATGTTTGCGCTTACAGTGTCTTGCCAAAACAGGAGCAACGCCGTGGAGGAAGAACTATTGAAATTGGAAAAGGAATTCGCGCGAGCCGTCACGCAGAACGACGCGGAAGCGATCGGCCAATTCCTTGCCGACGACTGGGTCATCATCGACTCGGACGGAGGCGTTATCGACAAGTCGCGTTTTCTTAGCGCGATCAAATCGGGCGCTTTAACCCATGAGACGATGGAGTCCGACGATGTCAAGGTTCGCGCCTATGGAGACACCGCCATTGTCACGGCACTGACGACGACGAAGGGGAAATTCGCGGGACAAGAATTTAGTACTCGAGAGCGAGCGACAGATTTCTTTGTGAAGCAAGGCGGCCGCTGGCAGTGCGTGTTTTCGCAGCTCACAAAATTTAATAGGAAGTAGTGGTGTAATTTGCACAGGGCATCGCGCGTCGGTAACGTCGCCTTCGCTCATGAAGGTTCAGGTGGAAAAAAAGCCGGAATCGATTTCGACGCTAAAGATCGAATTGCCGGCGGAAGAGGTATCGAAGGAATGGGACACAATCGCCAATAGCTTCGCGCGGTTTGCGAAAATTCCCGGTTATCGGCCGGGCAAAGCGCCGCGGGCGGTGATCGACAAACGATTTCGGAAAGAAATTCGAGACGAAGTGACAAAGAAGCTTGTCTCCAAGAGTTATCGCGAAGCGATCGAGCAGAAAAACTTGCGGGTCGCGTCGTTGACGAACTTGGAAGACGTCCACTTCGGGGACGACAAGTCGATGCGCTTTCAAGCGACGGTGGTGATCGCACCGGAGTTTAAATTGCCCGACTACAAAAATATTCGGGTCGAGGTACCAGACACGAAAGTGACCGAGGCGGAGATCGAAGCGACGCTGGAGCGGTTGCGCGACCAAACCGCGGACTTTGTCGATGTGCAGGGGCGCGGCGCGCAGATGGAGGATTTCGTGGTAGTCGATTTTGAAGGAACGGTTGACGGTAAACCGATCAACGAAGTCGCCCCGAAGGCGAGCAAGAATTTGCACGGCGGCAAGAAATTCTGGCTGCATTTGGCGGCGGACAATTTTCTCCCGAAATTCTGCGAGCAGATCGTTGGACAAAAGCCGGATGAGACGCGCACGGTGGTTGTCGATCTTCCGGCGGATTTTCTGGTCAAAGAATTGGCCGGCAAACAGGCTAGCTACACGGTTGCGCTGCGGGAGATTAAAGAGAAGGTGCTGCCGGCAGTCGACGACGCGTTTGCGAACAAATTGCTTCCTGGAAAATCGCTGGCCGAACTTCGTCACACGATCGAGCACGATCTCGAGCATGAAAAAGAGCACGAGGTCGAGCGAGCGAAGGAAGCGCAGATCGTGAAATATTTGCAGGAAAAGATTCAGTTCGATCTGCCGCCAAGTTTGCTTCGCAACGAGACGAAGCGGGCGTTGGCTGAATTGGTGCAGCGAAATCGGGCGCGGGGAATTCCTGACGAAATGCTGAAGGACAAGGAGAAGGAGCTAATTGAGACTGCGGCAAGCGTCGCGCATCACCGGTTGAAAACTAATTTTATTCTCGAGCGAATAGCCGAGCACGAAAAAATCGAAGTGCGGAAGGAAGATATCGATCTTCGGATTCGACAGGAGGCGCAGCACTACAATATTTCCAGCGATAAAATGCGGAAGGAACTCGAAGAGCACGACGGACTTAACGCGCTCGCGGAACAGATTCTGCTCGGTAAGACTCTTGATTTCCTAAAGGCGAATGTTAGCGTCCAGCCGGTTTCACAAGAAAACACCGCGGAAAATAAACCATGAGCGAACGTCGTAAAAATCTCTCGCAATCGGTGCTGGTGCCGATGGTGGTGGAGCAGACTGGCCGCGGCGAGCGCAGCTATGACATTTATTCGCGGTTGCTCAAAGACCGCATCGTTTTCATTGGAACGCCAATTGACGATCACATTGCGAATCTGGTGATCGCGCAGTTGCTCTTCTTGCAGATGGAAGATTCGAAAAAGGACATAAACGTCTATATCAATTCACCGGGCGGCAATGTGACGTCGGGGCTGGCGGTTTACGACACGATGCAGTTTCTAACCTGCGACGTGACGACGTATTGCCTCGGCATGGCCGCGAGCATGGCGGCGGTTCTGCTTTGCGCGGGAACAAAAGGCAAACGATTCGCGCTGCCGAACTCCGACATCATGATCCACCAGGTCTCGGGTGGCGCGCAGGGTGCGGCCAGCGACGTCGAGCGCCAGGTCGACTACATGTTTAAGTTGAAGAAGCGCTTGATCAAAATTATTTCCCAGCACACGGGCAAACCTGAAGAACAGGTGCGGCTCGATTCAGACCGCGATTATTATATGTCGGCGGCCGAGGCGAAGGCTTACGGGTTGGTGGATGAAGTGATCAAGTCTCGTAAGGAAGTGAAAGGACTCGACGGCGCCCAATCGGGCGATCAGTCTGAGCGCAGCTCCGGGCGGAAATCGGAGGAATAGAAGCTGCTCCCTTAACGGCAAATATGGCGCGCGCGACCAACCTTACCATGTGCTCGTTCTGTGGCAAGAGCCACGCCGAGGTGCGCAAGCTCATTGCCGGGCCGGGCGTTTATATTTGCGATAGTTGTATCAACGTCTGCAAAAGTATTCTCGACAAGGAACTGAACGAAGACGCGCGGCGGCAATCTTCCAACATTCGCGTCCCGAAGCCGCAGGAGATTCGCCGGATGCTCGACCAGTACGTGATCGGACAGGATGTTGCCAAGAAAACGCTTTCGGTGGCCGTGCACAATCATTTCAAACGGGTCCTGCAAACATCGTCGGCGACCGATTCTTCGGCGGCGTTCCAACCCGATCCGTTTGCCGAAGTTGAAATCGAGAAGAGCAACATCCTCTTAATTGGACCGACTGGGTCCGGCAAAACGCTCCTCGCTAAAACCCTGGCTCGAATTCTCGATGTTCCATTCTGCATTGCGGACGCGACCACGCTGACAGAAGCCGGTTATGTCGGCGAAGACGTCGAGAACATTATTTTGCGCTTGTTGCAGAACGCCGATTACGACGTAAAGCGTGCGGAGATCGGGATCGTTTACATCGATGAGATCGATAAGATCGGCCGCAAGACCGACAACGTTTCAATTACGCGCGACGTTTCAGGCGAAGGCGTGCAGCAGGCGTTGCTTAAAATTCTCGAAGGCAGCACCTGCAACGTTCCGCCGCAGGGCGGCCGGAAACACCCGCACCAGGAATATATCCAGGTCAACACCGAGAAGATTTTGTTCATTTGCGGCGGCGCGTTCATCGGACTCGACAAAATCATTCAGAAACGGATCGGACAAAAAGTGATGGGCTTTGGCAGTCCGACGCTTGAAGTCGAGGAGGCGGCGCGCAAAGAAGCGATCCGGCACGTTGAGCCGGAAGATTTGCTTTCATTCGGAATGATTCCGGAATTTATCGGCCGTTTGCCAGTGGTCAGTTCACTGGATGCCTTAACTGAAGAAGAGATGGTGGCAATTCTGACTGAGACAAAGAACGCTATGATCAAGCAATACACCAAGCTCTTCTCGATGGAAGGCGTACGGCTGACGGTGACCAAAGACGCGTTGCGCGCTCTGGCCGCGCAATCGGTCACGAAGGGTACCGGTGCTCGCGCGCTGCGCTCGATGCTCGAGCGGATCATGCTCGACATCATGTATGACGTGCCGAGTCGGGAAGATATCGCTGAAGTCACGATTAATCGTGCCGTGGTCGAAGGCAAAAAGCTGCCGCTGATTCGCAAGAAGCAGGACAAAGACGCCGCCTGACAGCCTTCGGCCGCAGGTTAAAAAAGTTAGAAGCGTTACAAGGTTACAAGGGTTACAGCTTCCCTTGTAACGTTGTAATTTCTTAACGAATCACGTTGCCGACATGCGCGCCGTTCTTCTTAACACCGGCACCGAGCTTCTGGCGGGCGACGTGCACGACACGCATCTGGCCTTTATCGCGCGCGAGATTTTTGCGCTGGGCTTACGGATCGATGAACGCCGAACGGTCGGTGACGGCGCGGCGATTGGTGAAAGCCTGCGGGAATTATTTTCGCGGGCGGAAATCGTCTTCGTCACAGGCGGGCTCGGTCCGACGAGCGACGACATCACTCGAGACGTCGTTGCTAAGTTGCTCGGTTTGGAATTGCGCAAGAACGCGGAACTGCTCGCGTCATTGAAAGAGCGACTCAAAGCGCGCGGAATCAAATGGGTTTCCAGCATCGCGCACCAAGCCGAGGTGCCGGACGGCGCGCAAATTCTGCCAAACGAAAACGGAAGTGCGTCGGGATTGTATTTGAAAGCCGATATCAATCCGCAGATTCGTTCGCCACACATCTTTCTTCTGCCGGGCCCGCCGCGCGAGTTGCAACCGATGTTTCGCGAATCGGGGATGTCGATCTTGCGTTCGATTGTCCCAGGTCCACCACGATTCGAGCGGCGATTTTACAAGATTGCGTGTGTGGGCGAGTCGCTGATCGAAGAAGCGATCGGCAGAAAAGTTCTTTCAATTCCAGGAGTAGAGCTCGGTTATTGCGCGCGACCGGGCGAAGTCGACGTGCGGATCATCGGCGACCGCGCCGCGCTTGATCAGGCCGATCAATTTGTTCGATCGGAACTCGGTGATTTAATTTTCACTGCGGACGACGAAACGCTCGAAGAAGTGCTGGTCAAATTGCTCATCAAGAAAAAACAGACGCTCGCAATTGCCGAGTCGTGCACGGGCGGATTGCTCGCGAGCCGGATTACGAATGTGGCCGGGGCCTCCGCGGTTTTGCTCGCAGGATATGTTTGCTATGCGAACGAAGCGAAGATCGACATCCTCGGAATCGACCCAAAACTGATCGAGGAGCATGGCGCGGTCAGCGAACGGGTCGCGCGCACGATGGCAGATGGCGCACGCAAACGCGCAAGATCGACATATGCGCTTGCGACGACCGGCATCGCCGGACCGAGCGGCGGTTCGAGCGAAAAACCGGTGGGAACAGTTTATGTCGCGCTCGCGTCCGACGGACAAACAAAAGTCAGGAAATTATTTTTCCCAAGCGACCGTGAGACGTTCAAACAACTCACCGCGCAGGTGGCGTTTGAAATGTTGCGGCGAAAGTTAATTTAAAAATCACCGACATCGACCGGCGTGCCGACTTTAGCGTGGTCGTAGAATAACTTCGCGCCGTCGACTGATTCGCGAATACAACCGTGCGATGCGGGATAGCCGGGCAAAATTCCGATGTGCATTCCGACGCCGTCTTCAGTTAGTCGAAGAAACCATTTCATCGCCGCGCCGGCGAAATGGGTGCCGCTCGGTGCGGAATCAGCTCGCGCACTGACGCCAGCCCGAACGATCCGACCGGAGTGATCAACAAAGTCGCCGTACAGACTCGAATGATGATTTGGATCTTTTTCGAGCACGCGAATATGGCCCTGCGGCGATTCGTGTCCGCGTTTGCCGGATGAAACCGGACCGTCGGCCACGATTTCCTCGCCGATCATCAGATAGGCACGTTGCTTCGGGATCGACACGACGATGCGCGTGTTATCCGGCGTCGCCTGTTTAAGCAAATTTTGATTCACCTTCATCGGCTCTTGTTTGTGAATCAGCTCGGCCGGTTTCTTCATTTTTGGCTGGAACAACTGAGCCTTGGCCAACCCGGCGAGCGCGACGACCGTCAAGACGAGAATTGTTGTTAGGCAAATTCGTTTCATGAATTTTCGCTGTAACTGTGAACGCGATTGAGCCAGCCGGGCAACCAGCGGGCCTCGTGTCGTTCCGGTGGCGAATTCTGGACGCGGCGGCGCAACATTGCAGCAGCGGAATTTGAAAATTCGCGCGCGGCACTAGTGCCATTTTCGGTGCCGTGCATCTGTTCGAGGACTTGCAGCAATCCCCAGCCTTCACCGTGATAACGCTCGGTATACAAGACGCCTTCGCCTTTGAAATTCACATAATCGACCAGTGCATAACAGCCATGCGGCGTGCTAGCGACGCGCTCAAACTGCCGCTCGATATTAAAGCGCTCTGCGGACGCGGCCTCATCAAGCATCTTGGCCAGCGATCGTTGCAAACGCGCAACCATGAATTGTGCCTGAAGATCGATCGTCCGCGATAAAAATTGTCGGAGTTCGCGCATTTGCGTCAAATTTTCGGCGCTGGAAAATGCGGCGCGCGAATTCCACGGGCAAGCGGGGGACTGATTCAACCACGCCGGAATCGCGGCGCGGTGTTCTCGGGCAAACGCGAGGAATTTGGGAAAGCTTTCTTCGAACGGACCGTGCACGCCTTGGGGATACCAAATGAAATGACCAATTCCAAGTGAAGCGAAATTTTCTCCAGCGTTCCAGGCGGTAAGTCCGGCCACGGTGCCGTTGCTTTCGTTTTGCCAAATCTTTTTCCCGATTCGAAGCGCGTCAGCATCGGAGATACGAACCGGTTCAGTTGCCCAGGCCGTTCCGGCGGGTGCAATAAAGAATAAGCAGGCCCCCAAGATGCGACCGATGTGGTGTTGAGTTGACGAGCGCGGTTTCTCCACTAGCGTTGCAACTTTCTGCGCTGTTCCAGATTAAAGCGCAATCACATTTGCAATCTCATTTTATGAAATCCATGCTCCTTAGCGCTGTTGCTTTGTTCCTCGCGGTCAGCGTTTTTGCGGAAGAGAAACCGCCACAGCTCAAAGATCTGAAAGACAAGGCGAGCTACAGCCTGGGGCTGAACTATGGGATGAATTTCAAGACTCAAAATATCGATCTAAACGCAGATGCGTTCGCCGCGGGTTTCAAAGACGGAACGAACGGTAAAAAGCCGCTTTTGACCGTGGAGGAAGTCAAGGCGACGTTGACGGCGTTCCAACAAGAGATACAAACAAAACAACAAGCGATGGCGCAAAAGAACGCAGCAGAGGGCGAAAAATTCCTTGCCGAAAATAAAACGAAGGAAGGCCTGAAGACGACGGCGAGCGGCTTGCAGTACAAAGTGTTGAAAGAAGGTGCCGGCGCGCAACCGAAAAGCAGCGACAGCGTGACGGTAAACTATCGCGGCACCTTGCTTGACGGCACTGAATTCGACAGTTCCTACAAACGCGGCGAGCCAGCCACGTTTCCAGTCGGAGGCGTTATCAAAGGTTGGACTGAAGCGCTACAATTGATGAAGGTCGGTTCCAAGTTTCAACTTTTCATTCCGGCAAATCTTGCCTACGGCGAGCAAGGGCGGCCAGGAATTCCTCCAAACTCGGTCCTGATTTTCGAGGTGGAGCTGATGGATGTGAAATCGCCGCAAGCCGGTGAGGCGGGCCCGGCGCCTTCGCCGAAATAATTCGCGCGCTGAGAATGCGCGGCACGGGCATCTTGCCCGTGTTTGGAAATCATCGACTGGAAGCCGATGCCACTGCTTCCCACGCAACCCGCGGCGCGTCGCCCCACAAATCTTCCAAGCTGTAAAAGGCGCGCTTGTCGCGGTGGAAGATGTGGACAACCACTTCGAGATAATCGAGCACGATCCATTGGCTCGCCGGAAAACCGTCAATCGCCGCGGCGCGCAAACGGTGATCTTCTTTCAATCGCGTCTCAATTTCATTGGCGATCGCCTTGAGCTGCGGCTCCGAGGTGGCCGAGCAAATGACGAAGAAATCGGTGAAGCTGGAGATGCCGGCAAGATCGAGCACCACGATATCTTCGGCCTTTTTGTTCGAGGCGAGATCAGCGCACGTCGTGGCTAACTGTTTTGCGGTTATGTCGCTGACTCCCGGTAAAGATTTTCGTGGCGAATAATTTCCTCCACGGCCCGAGGTACGAGATAGCGGATAGAGTGGCCGGACGCAACTCGGTTCCGGATTTCAGTCGCCGATATGTCGATGCTTCGTTGGATGACGGGATAAGGCTGTTTCTCTCCGCTACAGGCGCGGTCAAGCACGACGAATTGCACCAACTTCTTCAGTTCTTCAAGGCGCCGCCACTTGCTTAGTCCGCCGACATTGTCCGCGCCAATCAGCCAAAACAATTCGCTCTTTTGCTCACGCTCGCGAATTTCCAGCACGGTGTCGATGCTGTAGGAAGGCGGTGGCCGCTTTAATTCACAATCGTCGACCGCGAACTCGTCCTGGCCTTCGATCGCCGCCTGCAACATCGACAATCGCGCTTGCCCGTTCGCGCACGCCGCTTTCTTAAACGGCGACAGCGCGGCTGGAACAAAAATTAATTGATCGAGCCCCAACTCCTCGCATGCTTGCCGCGCGAGAATCAAATGGCCGTGATGAATCGGATCGAACGTGCCGCCGTAGATGCCGATTTTTCTCATTCCAACCGCTTTTTTATTCCCGCCGCTAAGATCGCCATCTAAGTTGCGAAGTTATGAACGACAGTTCACTCGGTCAACTGATACTCAATGCTGGAGGTGGATCGCGCGCTCCGTCGCGCGATGTTAATTTCGGCGCCAAAGGCGCATTATTTCTAGCATCGAGCAAGGGACTGCTCGATCCACCTTCGCTTAGTCTGCATGAGAAATATGAACAGTGATTCGCTCGGTCAACTGATACTCTGCGGCGTTCCGGGGAAAGAACTCGAAGCCGCCAGTGCCGAATTGTTCCGTCGCGTGCAGCCGGGCGGGTTCATTCTTTTCGGGCGCAACATCGAAAGCGCGCCGCAATTGCGCAAACTGATTGACGATTTGCGCGATCTGAGCCAGGTCGAGCCGATCATTACGATCGATCAGGAAGGGGGTCGCGTGTCGCGTTTGCGATTGATCGGAACCGAGCCACCGAACGCGCAGCAATTGCGTGACAAGGAGGATGTTGATCTTATCCGCCAGCATGGCGACATTACAGGTCGCTTGCTTCGAGTTTTCGGATTCAATCTCGATCTTTGTCCGGTGCTCGACATTTCTTTCGACGACAACGCGGACAATTCCTTGCGCGGCCGATGTTACGGCACAACGGTCGAGCAAGTGACATGCAACGCCGGCGCATTCAACGACGCGATGCGAAAACAGGGGATCGCCAGTTGTGGCAAACATTTCCCCGGCTACTCAGCGGCGAAGTCGGATGCGCATTATGAATTACCGAGGATCGACCGAACGCGCGAAGAGCTGGATCAAAACGAGCTCGCGGTCTTCAAACAGTTCATTGATCGCGTGGACAGCATGATGATTTGTCACGGTTGGTATCCGTCAATCGAGCCGGAAAAAACCCCGGCGAGTTTATCGCGACGCGTGATTACGGATTTGCTTCGTGAAGAATTCGGATTCGTTGGGCTCGTCATGACCGACGATCTCGACATGGGCGCGATCCTGAATGGTTACGGACTTGAGCAAACGATCCGGCTCTCAATTGGAGCCGGAAACGATCTCGCGATGATTTGTCATCGGATTCCGGAAATCGAAAATGTTCGCAAGATTTTGGAAACACTGCCGCACGAACAAACGGACCGCGCGCTCGCCAGCATCGCGGCATTTAAGAAAAAAATCGCGCCGCCTCATGAATTTTCCGAAGCCGCGTTTCGTAAGATCGACAATGAGGTTTGGGAATTGCGTGTCGGGACTCTGGGCGAAGAACGTGCTAAACAGCGGAGCGTCGAAGACGGCAAACCTTCGCCGGTAGAAGTTTATTAAGTTCCGACGCGTTGGCGCGTCGCGCGAGATCAGAGTACGTCGGCTTGACCCCTGTCTCGCATCCACCATATCCTCCGCTCTCGTCGGTGGGCCGCGAAAATTCGGCCGTCCATAAATTTAGAACGAACCCAACCATGCGAAGAATGACATCATGAGCCTTAGCGAACAAACACGGAAAGAACTTACCGTTCGTGGCCTGATTGTCGGCGTCATCATCACGTTAGTGTTCACCGCAGCGAATGTGTACTTCGGGCTCAAGGCTGGTCTCACCTTTTCGACATCGATTCCCGCGGCGGTGATTTCGATGGCGATCCTGCGCGGTTTTCGAGATGCCACAGTTCAGGAAAACAATATCGTGCAGACGGTTGCCTCAGCCGCGGGCACGCTTTCATCGATCATTTTCGTGCTGCCCGGTTTAATCATGATCGGCTATTGGACCGAGTTCCCCTTTTGGACTTCGTTTTGGATTTGCGCGCTCGGCGGGATTCTCGGTGTGATGTATTCAATCCCGCTCCGGCGCGCGCTGGTGACCACTTCGGATTTGCCGTATCCGGAAGGCGTGGCCTGCGCGGAGGTGCTCAAGGTCGGCAGCAGCGGCGATTCCGCGCACGCTTCCGATATTGAACACGGCCGCGCAGGTCTGCTCGCCGTTTTGTGGGGATCGATCGTTGCAGCGGTGTTTGCCGTGATCGTTGGTACGCAAATTTTCGCGGCCGACGTGGCGCAAACTTTTCGGATCGGCAGGCACGGCGCAGTGAGCGGTTATGATTTCTCCCTTTCGTTCGCACTGCTTGCGATCGGGCACCTGGTCGGTCTCTCAGTTGGTATTGCGATGCTCATCGGCACATTGATTGGTTGGGGCTGGGGAGTCCCGCATTTTTCGGCGATGGCCGGCGATATCACGGCGGCGGCCGCGACGCTCGCACAAAAAACATGGAGCACGAAAGTCCGTTTCATTGGCGCCGGAGCGATTGGTGTCTCGGCGATCTGGACGCTGCTGAAGCTGGTAAAGCCTGTTGCCAGTGGTCTCGCAGGCGCGATGGCTGCATCTCGCGCGCGGAAAGCGGGCCAAGCGGACACATTGCCAATTACCGAACGCGATATTCCGATTGGAATCGTCGGCCTTGTCACATTGGTTTGCATGCTGCCGATCGGATGGCTTCTCGGATATTTTGGAAATGCGAGCGGCCTTGGCGCGCATTTGCCGACGCTCATCATTGGCGGGGTTGCCTACATCGTTTTGATGAGCTTCTTCGTGTCGGCCGTTTGCGGTTACATGGCGGGCCTGATTGGTTCGTCGAACAGCCCGCTGTCAGGAATCGGCATTCTGGTCGTCATTGGTGCGGCGCTGCTTCTCGTGATCGGCGTGAAACCGTACGTTGGTCCCGATGCCAGCAAAGCGTTAATGGCGTTCGCGCTTTTTACGACGGCGGTAATTTTCAATGTCGCCGCGATCGCGAATAACAATCTGCAGGACCTCAAAACCGGTCAGCTCGTTGATGCGACGCCATGGAAGCAGCAGGTCGCGCTGATTTTCGGCGTGATCGCAGGTGCGTTCGTTATTCCGCCGGTGCTCGATCTGGTTAATCATGCGTATGGATTCGTCGGCGCTCCGGGCGCCGAGCTGCGCCCACATCCGCTGCCAGCGCCTCAAGCCGGTCTGATTTCCTCCCTGGCCCAAGGGGTCATCGCTGCCGACATCGATTGGAGCCTGATCCGAATCGGCGGATTGATCGGCATCGGCATCATTTTGTTGGACGAAATTCTCGCGCGCACGACGAAACACATGCGCGTTCCACCGCTGGCCGTGGGTCTCGGGATTTATCTGCCGACGCAGAGCACATTGATGATTGTCGTGGGTGCAATCGTCGGCTGGCTCTTCGATCAGCGGGCGAATCGCACTCCAAAGCCGGAAGCGACCAAACAGCTGGGCGTGCTGCTCGCGTCGGGCTTGATTGTCGGCGAGAGCACCATCGGTGTCGTGATCTCCGCGATCGTCGTGTTTTCCGGCGTGTCCGCGCCGCTGGCGCTCGTCGGGCCGGGTTTTGAAACCGCCGCGATCATCATCGGCGGCGTTGCCTTCGCCGCTACCGCAGTGGTACTTTACCGGTGGGTCTTGCGCGTGGGTTCGGCAAGATCGACATGAAACGGAAGTGGAATTGGCCGCTCTGGGTTGGGTTCGTGGTCGCCGTCGGCGGCTTGTTCGCATACGAGTTCTTCGCCCAGTTCCCCTTCACGCGCGATTTTCCGTGGGCGAATCTTTTGTTGTTCGGCATCGGCGCCACTCTGCTGCTGGTCGGTCTATTCCGTGCCTTCGGGCGGCCGCAAGTTTATCGCGGCAAAGTTTTCGGTTCGGTCTTCGCTGTAATCAACGTTCTTTTCTTTGTTTTTTTTGCTTATGAAGTTTTTTACGTTCTTCGACAGGTTCCGACCTCGGCACAGGCCCCGCGCATCGGGGAAAAAGCGCCGGAGTTTTCATTACCCGACCAAAATGGCAAGTTAGTGAAATTGGCCGATCTGCTTTCACCCAACGGCGCGGTCCTGATCTTTTATCGCGGACATTGGTGACCACTCTGCAACTCCGAGTTGCGGAGTTTCCAGAAACGCCTTTCCGAATTTACGGCGCGCGGTGTTCATCTTGCCGCCATCAGCGTTGATTCTGTCGAAACTAACCATGGGCACGCGCGGAAGATGGGTTTCACTTTTCCGCTTCTGTCGGACGCCGACGCAAGTGTGATCCGTCGTTACGACGTGCTTCATCGCGGCGCCGGACCGAAAAACAACGACATTGCTCGACCAGCTGAATTCTATGTCGATGCGAACGGGACGGTTCAGTGGGTCAACTTGACCGAGAACATCGCAGTGCGCGCGCGGCCGGAACAAGCGCTGAGCGCGATCGATTCGGCCAATGGTGGCCGGCGCGATTGACGCCGCTTCGCCGACTTAATAACTTCAGCGCACGTGCAGGCGGAACTGGAACAACTACTCATCCTTCAAGATCGACAACAAAAGATCAGGCAGATCGAGAACGAGATAAAAAATCTTCCGTTGCAACGAAAGCATCTCGAATTGCAACTGGCGGAAAGCGCTGCCAGTCTGGAAGCGCTCAAGCAAAAAGCGCGACAAGTTGAGATTCAACGCAAAAAGCTCGAGCTCGATGTTGGCACTCGCAATGAAAGCATTTCGCGCCTCAAGACCCAGCAATATCAAACGCGCAAGAACGACGAATTCCAGGCGATGGGTCACGAAATCCAACGTTACGAAAACGAAATTACCAAGCTCGAAGACCAGGAACTCGAGCTAATGGAGCAGGGGGACAAACTGAAAGTCGAAGTCACCGCCGAGGAAAAGAAAGCAACCACGACCAAGGATTCGATCGCGCGACAAATGAACGATCTCGGCGAGAAATCGAAAACGCTGGAAACGCGGCTGCAGGAGTTAGCGAAGGAGCGAAAAGAATTGGCTGAAAAAATGGACGAGGATTTGTTGAATCGCTTCGAACGACTGTTCACGAGCAAAGGCGACTCAGCCATTGTCGCGGTCGAACATGGCGTTTGCACGGGTTGCCATATGAAGCTGACGACCGCGACCGTGAAGGACGCGGAAGCTGGCAAGGAAATTGTCAGCTGCGAACAGTGCGGGCGAATTCTCTACGTGCCCGCGTAAAGCGATAAATTACTGTGGCAGCAGACGTCTCGCCTGCAGGTTTTAGAATCGCGGTCGACACGGCCGCCCCTACAGCTCACACATTGAAGCGAAAAGTGATTACGTCACCGTCGCGAACTTCGTAATCCTTTCCTTCGATCCGAAGTTTGCCGGCTTCGCGCGCTTTCGCGAAAGAACCGAGCGCGACCAAATCGTCACAGGCAATTGTTTCGGCGGCGATAAAACCGCGTTCAAAGTCAGAATGGATTGCACCCGCTGCGGCCGGCGCCTTTTCACCGGCGTGAATGGTCCAGGCGCGCGTTTCTTTTTCGCCAGTCGTCAAAAAAGTGCGCAAACCTAGCAAATGATAAACCGCGCGAATCAGCGCGTGAACGCCGCTGTCTTCGACGCCGAGGCCGCGCAAGTATTCGAACGTTTCTTCCTCGCTAAGATCGACAAGTTCGCTTTCGATGCGGGCACTGATCACGAACGCTTCCGTTCCGAAATGATGTTGGGCGTAATCCTTAACAAGATCGACATCCTTCGCGGCGGCCTTTGTTCGATCGCCCTTTGCAACAGCGGCGAGATCGGTCTCGGCAACGTTGCACGCAAACAGGGTTGGCTTTGAAGTCAGCAGAAAGAAATTCCGCGCGACGATTTTTTCCTCGGGTTCAAGCGGAGCGGTAATCGCCGGTTTCCCAGAATCCAAATGCTGCAAGAGCTTTTCAATCACTGTACTTTCGATTTTCGCGCTCTTCTCGCCAGCGCGAACTTCTTTTCGCAACCGGTCGTGCCGCTTCTGGAGGGTCGCGAGATCCGCCAGCACCAGCTCGGTGTTGATGACTTCGATGTCGCGAATCGGATCGATCGTGGCGCTGACGTGATGAACGTCCGGATCCGCAAAGCAGCGGACCACCTGAACGATCGCGTCCGCTTCGCGAATGTGATGGAGAAATTGATTACCGAGACCTTCGCCTGCGCTGGCGCCTTTCACCAGGCCGGCGATGTCGACGAACTCGATGGCAGTTGGGGTAATTTTCTTCGAGTGAGAGATCTGCGCAATTTTTTCGAGGCGTGGATCAGGCACGAAAACGACGCCGACGTTGGGATCAATGGTGCAGAAAGGGTAATTTTCCGCCGGCGCTTTGTGCGTTCGCGTGACGGCATTGAATAACGTCGATTTTCCGACGTTCGGCAGTCCAACAATTCCGGCGCTGAGCATCCTTTCTTTTAGCGGCGGTCTAAGACGGTCGCAAAATGTATCTCCAAAGGGTGGAGATTTGGTCGCTTCTGGTAAATAGTTACACTCTTAGAACGGGCTGTAGTTCAGCTTGGTAGAACGCTTGAATGGGGTTCAAGAGGTCGTGGGTTCAAATCCCGCCAGCCCGAGATCAGAATTTTGACCTCCCAGAATGAACGAGCGCCGAATTGCTATCCTCATTGCGGCTTTGATCTCCTGCGGTGGGAGCATCGCCTTCGCCAGAGCTCCGGCAGAAGGCCATCCGATCACATTCAATCGTGTTGCTTTCGATTACGCCTGCGAACTGATCGCAGGTGGTCGCGTGGTTGCCGATAAGAAAGGTAGCTGGCGCGCACATCACCCTTCACGCTCGGAGGAAAACAAATTTATCCACAACCATGGTTTTGCTGAATACGCGAAATGGCACTTGGGCATCGACAGTCGTCACTCGTCTCAAAGCAAAACGCATTACAAGTTCCCGTTTGGCGATTTCGCGGCGCTCCACCGTTGTGGCTTGCTCGCGGCCAAGGCTCGCGCGCATCAGTCTGGCTATGCCGAGATCGAAGCTGCTGCGGACCAGTTATTGAGTCGGATTGAAATCAGGCAACCCACGCGCTGAGAAACGCATCGATTAATTCCGGCAAATCGTTGCTGTAGCCGCCTTCGAGAACGGCGGCTGTCGGGATGTCGATCTTGTGCAACCACTGACCGAAGCTCGCGAAGTCTTCTCGTTCAAGGGTCATCTGCATGAGCGGATCGCGCGCGTAAGCGTCGAATCCTGCGGAGACGAGAATTAATTCTGGTTTGAAGCAAAACAATTTATCGAGCGCGCGTTTTACAACATCGACATGTTCTTTCCGCGGCGTTTCGGGCGCGACCGGATAATTGTCGATGTTAGCAAACGATTTCGCTCCGGTTCCGGGGTACGCGGGGAATTGATGGATCGATGCGAATTGGATCCGGGGTTTGTTCGCGACAATGGCTTCAGTCCCGTTCCCGTGATGCGCATCGAAATCCCAAATCGCCACGCGCTCAGCGCCGTGCTCGAGCGCGTCAAGCGCCGCGATGGCCACATTGCTAAAGTAACAAAAACCCATCGCGCGATCGCGCGTGGCGTGATGTCCCGGCGGCCGCATTAAGACAAAAGAGCGCTCGCCGGCAAGGGCAGCGCATGCGGCTTCGATGCTGGCGCCGGCAGATTTGAGTGCGTAATCGTAAATTTTTGGAATCGCCGGGGTATCGAGATCGAAATCGCCGGTCGGATTTTTCACATGCTCGATATGTTCGCGTGAATGCGCGCGTAGCAGTTCATCGATTGTGGCTACTCGCGGCTCGCGCCACTGCCAGGGTAGATGTCGATCTTTCAATATCGGCACCGTTTGGATAATGCGCTCTGGTCGCTCGGGATGGCCCGGACTGGAATAATCGACGCAATGTGGATCGTGAAAAATGTTCATCAAAAAATTGGGGAATTGGTGGACGCAACCCTACTTCGGCATGGTGGTTGCTGCATTTCCAACATTGAATCCACCGGAGATTAAAATGAAACATTACATTGCAAAAATTGCTGTTGTGATTTTGTCGGGGTTTGCCGTTGCTAGTGGACTGCGAGCCGGTTCAAGCGCAGATGACGTGGGTGATGCCGAGACATTCGGCCACCCCGCACTTTACATGGGCGCGGCCAGCGGCTTCGTCACACTGTCCTCCGATCCGTGTCCGGCACCGACACCAACGCCGTCGCCAATGCCAAATGGCGACAGCTTTTGTGATCAACTGAACGCTGCGCCGGGGCAGACAGGCTTCAGCCACGACAATATTTGCCGGATCAAATTGCCGAAAAAAGCAACAAGGAACGTGATTTACCCGGTCTTGAACATCTTCCTCAGCTACCAGTTGCAGAACTCCACCGGTGTGGATCAAACAGGACTGCTTCGTTTCACAGCTGGCATTACGATCGAGAGCGATGCCTTGAATGATCCGAGTTGCGTCGATCAAAACACAGGTTTGCCATCTGGCGGCACGTTGACTCTCCTCTTCGACTACAACTATCGCGATGACCGTAACATGCATGACGGCGACCGCCAGCGCTTACGTGAGACGCTGGTCCGAGCCGGGAACACCGGTCTCACGAGACAGCAGTTCCGGGACTCTTTCGGCCTTTCGGCAGCGACGGTTGATGCATTATTTACCGGACCGATGACGGTTCGATTGGATATTTCCGGCGCGGCGAAATTGGTGAGCGATGCAAGCATCACTTGTAACATGCGCCTGTTCGGCGACTAATCGCCGCCCAAGGAAGTCTGGTGGCCGCTTCGGAGCGATTCGAAGCGACGATTTTTTTTGCTGCGATTCGGACTTGATGAACGGAACGCGAATGCGGATGGTGCGCGTCGTTCGGTCAACCGACTAAAATGCTAAGCGGCCAGAAGATCGTCGTGGTGATGCCGGCATATAATGCTGCCCGCACCTTGCAGCGGACCTACGACGAAGTGATGGAGCAGGGGATTGTCGATCTTGTCATCGTGGTGGATGACGCCAGTCACGACGAAACGGTTGCGATTGCGCGCACGCTCAAGGACGTGCAGGTGGAAGTGCATCCGGAAAATCGCGGTTACGGCGGCAACCAAAAGACCTGTTATCGGCTCGCGCTCGCCGCGGGCGCCGACATCGTGGTGATGATTCACCCGGATTATCAGTACACTCCGCAACTTCTTCCCGCGATGGCGTCGCTGGTGGGGAACGGTCTTTATCCATGCGTTCTCGCCTCGCGCATCCTCGGCGGCGGCGCGCTCGATGGCGGGATGCCGTGGTGGAAATATATCGCGAACCGCTTCCTCACTTTCGTCGAAAATTTTTTGATCGGCGCGAAGCTTTCAGAATATCACACCGGTTATCGCGCGTTCGCGAGGAGTTTGCTCGAGCGCGTGCCAATCGAACAAAACTCCGATGATTTCGTATTCGACAATCAGATGCTCGCCCAAGTCGTCTGGCTCGGCTGCAAAATTGGAGAAGTCACCTGCCCGGCGAAATATTTGCCCGAAGGATCTTCGATTAACTTTCGCCGCAGCGTGCGTTACGGCCTCGGTTGTCTTGGGACGGCGTTGCGTTTCCGGCTGGCTCGCTGGCGGCTTCTCCCGCCGCCGGTTTAACGATGCCGACCGTGCTGGCGCAAGCCAACTCGCAAAACGATCGCCGAATCACGATCGCGGTCTGCATTTTTCTGACCGCGATCGTCTGGGTCGTCTTCGGCCAAACACTCGGTCACGATTTCGTCAATTTCGATGACGACCGGTATGTTTACGAAAACCCAGAGGTCAGTCGTGGACTCACTATCGACGGATTGAAATGGCTTCTAACTCATAGTCACGCCAGTCTCTGGCATCCGCTCACGACCCTGAGTCACATGACGGATTGCCAGATTTATGGATTGAAGGCTGGCGGCCATCATTTCACCAACGTCGTTTTGCATAATATCGGAGCGGTCCTCCTCTTTTTGGTCTTCCGAGGAATGACCGGCTGCATTTGGCGAAGCGCATTTATCGCGGCGATTTTTGCGATTCATCCCATGCGGGTGGAATCCGTCGCATGGGTTGCGGAGCGCAAAGATGTGCTCAGCGGTGTTTTCTTTATGCTGACGCTCGGCGCGTACCTGCATTACACACGCGTGCCGAGTCTCTCGCGCTACGTGACGATGTCGATCTTTCTCGCGTGCGGATTAATGTCGAAGGCGACTTTTGTGACTGTGCCATTCGTGCTGTTGTTACTGGATTACTGGCCGTTGCAGCGCGCGAACAATTTTCGTGCGTGGCAAGGACTCGCGATCGAGAAAATTCCATTATTTGTTCTTTCGGCTGCCGCGTCGCTCGCAACCCTGTTCGCGCAGACGGTCACGATGGCTTCGCTGGATCAGTTGCCGGTTTTGCCCCGGCTCAAAAACGCGGTCGTCGGTTTGATCGCGTATATCCGGCAAATCTTCTGGCCCACGGACCTGGCCGTGTTCTATCCCCATCCGCACGATCAATTAAACATTTGGATCGTCGTCACGGCTGCGGCGTTGGTCATCGCGATTACGCTCGTCGCGATCTTCGTTCGCCAAAAACATCCTTACGTCTTCGTCGGGTGGTTCTGGTATTTACTTCTGCTCGTCCCAGTGCTTGGCATCGTTCAAGCCGGTCTGCAGGCGCGGGCCGATCGATTCACTTATTTACCGCATATTGGAATCACAATGTTGCTGACATGGACGTGCGCGGATTTGACGCAACAGTGGCGAAATCGTCGGGTCGTTCTGACTTCAATGGCTGCGTGCGCAATCGCGGCCTCGATCATTCTGGCCCATCAGCAAACAACTTATTGGCACGACAGCATTTCACTTTGGGAGCATGCCCTGGCAGTGACTCCGAACAATCAAACCGCCCATCAAAATCTAGCGGCAGCGTTATGGTCGAAAGGTAAAACGACCGATGCGCGCATGCATTCGCGCGCTGCTGCCATCGCCCACGCCCGGACGACGCTTAAGGATTATCCATTCGATGTCCCGACACATAATGATCTCGGAGTGCTCCTCGTTCAAAATCGGGATGTCCGCGCCGGGATCGAGCAATG
>WNGK01001872.1_pt1 | contig 26206 bp, 25 predicted proteins | sample 5400601 | NCBI WGS metagenome assembly WNGK01 (sample SAMN13153376, study PRJNA577476) | soil metagenome | isolation source: 60 cm soil or saprolite under Garry oak tree replicate 1 | place: USA:California | collected 2016-06-15
ATGGCGCCGCTCCCTCACATCGTCGCTTCTTTTTTCGCCCGCCGTCCCTACAAGCGCAAAGCTGGCCACTACCCCAGGTGGAATGGCTTCTATATGCTCCTGTATCGGGATGTGGAGGACGGCTGGAAGCTGGTGCGGATACGGAGGGACTCTCCCGACACTGAGTTTGTCCCGGTGTTCGCGGCGAGAATCAAGGCGGTAGAGGAGATCAACAAGCGGCTCGACAACGATCTGGAAGACAATTAGGAGTGAAGGTCAGCAAGCCAACTGTTCCTAGAATTCTAGGAACAGTTTCCTATAGATAGAGCATTTAAGTAAAGGGCTGTTGTCGACGCTGACGGAAGCGACCGCGACCGCAGGCCACATCGAAAACGACAGCCAGGGGACAAACGAACTCCAAGGGGACGTACTAAAGGCTGCGGAAGCAGGTGAGACTGCGCGCCTTGCCACCGAGAAAGCCCTCGGACGCTCAGTTGTCTCCTCAACAAACTTTCTGGACGCGCCCAGAAGGAAATGGAGGAAATAGCTACCGTCGCCGGAGCAATCATCGCTCTTTAAGCAGGCCGAGCCAGATCAGTAGCAGACCCGGCGCTTTCCCTCATACCTCGTTCAACAATGCGCCCTGTCACAACGTGTGACACATAAGCCAACGGTTTCCCATCTCGGAACAGATGGAACGCAGCAAGAAAAGAGGTAGCAGATCCATGCCGCAGCACCATCCTCTGACAATCACCGTCAACGATCAGCTCACCATCGACGCCGGATACTGGCAAGAATGCATCGAAGAAGAGCAGACGCCCTACCGCCTCATCTCACCCCCGCAAACCGCCATGTACCGGCAGGCCCTCTCGTATTTGGAGGAAGCGACCAAAGATATGAAGGCTCCTGCGAAGTCCCGGCTGCACTTTGGCGAAGTGGCTATCGCGACCGTCGCGGTGTGTCTGCGCTGGGGGTCGTACTTCGCCGTGCTGGCCAACCACGACCTGCCGCAGTGGACTGCCGCGTTCGATCCCGAGATCAGCGGCATCGGCGACGGGGAGATGGCCCGCATCAACATCGAGGCCTCGGCGGCACTCTCCGACTGGATTGACCTCATGCAGGCGGATCAGCAGCGATTCCGCAAGCTGGTCAAGGCAGCCGTCCAACTCCTCCCTTTCCCCATCGCGCATCTCGACGGGTCGACGTATTACAACCGATTCCGGGCGTTGGGCGCCATCAATTCCACCACTGGCAGACGCTACCTGATGGAGGCCTTTGCGCGGGACTTCGGGTCGGAGTGGTTGGAACGGGAGAAGGCTCGCGTCCTCGTCCATCCCACGCGCGCGCTAGCCAATGGCGTACTCAACGAGCACTGGCGCAACGGCTCGGGCATCGAGGACATCCACGCGGGCGGCATTGCTCCCCCGCGGCCACTGACGCAGTGCCGCCTCACGAAAGCGCAGGAAACGCTGTTGATGCAGGAAACGGCGGAGCTGTTTGTGCCGACCCTGCGCGCCCTCTATCATGTCGTCAGCAAACCGAGCGAGGAAACCTGGCCGGAACAGGCGCTCCCGTACGCGATTGCCTTCAAGCCTCCGGCGGATTGGTCACTGGATGAACAGACGCGTGCAATCGCCTTATCAGGTGCGGAACAGGAGTAGCCTTTCATGCGCTCTGTCCCTCCGGGAGGCAGGTGTTTGTGGCGCTCGCTCCATCCAGTGACCTGCTCCTGGCTCAACCAACGGTGGGCGCTGTCTGTCTCAGGGATCGGCGGCGCGGCAGGCGGTACCGATAGGGGGATGGCGTTTGGCCTCTGCACGGAGCAGCAGTGACGGTCAACCGGGCCCGTTTCGCGCTGAAGCAGTCCCCGTGGTCTCTGGACACCCCATCCAGGCCCAACCGGGACAGCGTCTGTGCCCCCATCGCAGTGTAGTACTCTCCCAATTCCCGCAAAACCAGCCCTTGCCGGATGCGTCGCGCGAGCTCGCGGGTGTAGACGGCCGGCTCAGCCTGCTCCTCCTGGAGCACGTCCTCAGTGTACTGGTAGAGGTTGAGAGCCTCCTGCCGCCTCTCCTGCTCCACCAGCAGGATCATCAAACGGCACAGGGCATCCTCGTCGGCCGGATCCTCCTCCAGCGCGGCGAAGAGCAGTTCCTCCGCCGGGCCCACCTGCTCGTCATTGAGGTAGGAATCGACCAGCTTGAAGAGCACACGGTGCCGCGCGCCGTTGATCGTGTGCCGTCGTGGCTGTGCCCACGCAGCATACAGGTCGTCTTCGAGAAACTCGCCCCTGGCAAGAGCATAGGCCTCCTCTAGCAGGGGAAGCGGGTTCTGCCCCTGGCACTCCGCCCGCAGCGCCTGCGACGCGAGTGAGAGCAACGCATCGGCGTCGACCCAGAGGCGCTGCTGGCCGGCCAGTTTGAAGATCGTCTCCCCGCCGCTGCGCAGCGTGAGCAGCAGACTCCCCATCTCGCCTGCGCGCAGGATGTGCCGACGGAGGACGGAAACTGCCGACTCGAGCGCGTGGGTGGCGTTGATCTCCCCGTGGTCGGGCCAGATGGCCTCGATGAGCTCATCGCGCGATGCCCGGCGGTTCGCCCGGCACAAGAGCACTTTCAGCAGGGCCATCGCCGGGCCGCGGTTGCTCCACTCGCTCCGCGCCACTCCCTCGTAACGCGGGGACTCGTCCGAGTCCTGCGAGAGAGCGGGAACGAGCCGCTGGAGGGCGAACTCTCCTAGTGTGATGATCCGAATCGGCGGATGCTTTGTGCGGGCGTACTCATCTGTGTCATGCATCGTCTGCACCTCTCCTTCTTCTTTGGCTGAATCCTCTCCGGGCCTGTAAGGGAAATGCTGTGTTGAGCCACTTGCTCGTCTCGCCCTCTCAGAGCCTGCGTGCATTCGCCCCCGATTATAGCAGAACCGCCCGCGGAACGAATGAGGATGTCGTGATTGTCCGTGAGTTGATCGTGAGGAGGAGGCTCCTCACCGAACTTCGCTCCCCTCCTATCTCTCGGCTATTCTTCCCGGGCAGCGAAAGATCGGAAGGGAAATGCCCGATTTCCCTGGCCTCCTTCGCTGGGCGACGCGGCGCATTTACCCATTGCCTGCCGCATCCAACATCGTGAGGATGTCGTGAGGATGCTCCTCGACCTGATGAATGCCCAAGGGCAGCGCGTGAGGAGCGCATGCTAAGGTTCCTGTGGAAGTCAGACTGCCGACGAAGAGTGTGACAGGCCGGGAGTAAAGGAAAGGATATGAAACGGCAATTGAGGGTCATAGTTCTGGACATCTCGCCGACATCGCGCAAGATCCTCGAGGTCATCCTCCGGCGCGAGGGCCACCAGGTCGTCTGTTTCGATGATCCGCTTGAGGCTTTGCGCTTTCTCTCCCGCCATGGACCTGCCGACCTGCTCTTTCTCGGCATAGACCTCCCGAAGATGGATGGCTTCAACGTGCTCAAGTACCTGAAAGGCGAAGCGCGTTTCCACTCGATGGTTTCCATCGCCCTCCTCAGCGAGCAAGATGGGGTCCTGAGCCGCGTGAAAGCCCGCCTGGCAGGAGCGCAGCAGGTGATGCTGAAGCCGCTGGTGCGGCAGCGGATCGTTGCCCTGGTGTCCTGGTACCGCCTGGGCATTTCTGACCCGGAGGCAGATCTGTGAACAGAGAGCTTATCCATGACGATGGCCAGGCAGTTTCCTGTTGAGAAAAGAATAAGAGCGATGGAACAGACTCGGGAAGCATCCTGTGAACTCGCATCTGAGGCGGTCGATCGCATCCCCTGGTTGCGCAGGCGCCTCCTCTCCTGGTTGTCGTCGTCGCGGAAATCCTGCTGCAGAGGACCACCGCGGCCGGGGTTGTGCGGGCCTACTCGGGGTTCATCGAGCGCTACCCATCGTGGGCAACCCTCGCGCAAACGCCCCTGGATGGCCTCGAGAACGCGCTCAGGCCCCTCGGGCTCTGGCGGCAAAAGGCGCTGGCCTTTCAACACCTGGCTCAGTCCGTCGAAGAGCGCGGTGGCGTCATTCCTCGCACGCGGGCCGAACTGGAGCGCCTGCGGGGAATCGGCCCCTACACAGCAAGCGCGGTGCTGGCCATCGTGTACGGTCGGACCGAAGCGCTCCTGGATGTGAACATGACCCGTCTCCTGGGGCGGCTCCTTGGATCGCCTGGGAGCCCTGAGGCTGGGGCTAAGGGCCAGCTACACGCATTCGCGCTGCGCCTGGTGAGCGGGAAGCGCAGCCTCGAGATCAACTGGGCCGTGCTCGACTTCGGGGCGCTCGTGTGCCGTGCCAGGCGACCGCGCTGCCAGGAGTGCCCGCTGCGGACCAGATGCCGGTCCTTCATAAAAAAGCGGCATGGAGACCCGCCACCGTTTACGGGGCGGGAGGAAATGCCGCCCCTCCTTTCTTCGAGTTGAGAGAGACCAACCAGGAACGGAAGGCCATCCAGGTACAGATGCGGCAATCCTTGACCTTCGCCCCCTGGGTCAGTCGCTTGTTGCTGCGATATACATGCAGGCTGATCGTCTGTTTCTTGCGGTCGAAGCCGCCAACGGTACACCAGCCATACTTTGTGTGTCTTACCAACGTTCCACGTTTCAGCCCTAATGAGCGAGTGCCCCCGTAGGGCTTGCGGATGCCACCCTTGCTCGCTTGCAACCGGTGCAATTGACGACGGTGCAATCGTGCAGGGACGATGTACCACAGCCGCGTGCACGTGGGCTTTTTCGCCCCACTGTGTGATGCCGCTAGCACCCAGGCGTCTACTGCGTGGCTCTCGAAAGACTGCTTGGACTTCCTGTTCGTCTTCTTGAGTCCGTAGGTGTCGCGCAGTGCTTTGGTCTGCCACCCCTCCTTGAGATGGAGGGTCAAGCCCATCTTGCAGAGCAATCCATACAGATGGTCTTTGCCGACCTGGACGGGACTAAAGGCCGCATTCCACTTGCGGTGCTTGCCCGTTCTGGTGACGGCCTGCACATCTTCGACCACGGCAGAGTTTATAGGCAAAATGGCACACAGCTGTTTCACGATCCGCGCCTTGGCTTCCCAGCGGCTGCGAGTCGAGGGCGGTATCCTCTTCTTGCGGTTGAGCCGATTATCGAAGCGTTTGGGGCGTCGCCACTTGCGAGAGCGTCGTGTTCGCCGCATAGTACGTCGTCCCTCCACGGCCTCTTTGACGTGATCGGGTGCCTCCACCATGAGGTTCACCACCGTGTCACGGGTCCCGACGACGCTGAACCCCTCGAACGCACTGCCAGGATCAATCCCCACGGTAAGGGATTGGTTATCCGGCTGCTGCTGGTAGCATAACTGCACGTAGAACAGCCCTAATTTGTTGCGCTTTGGTCGGGCAAGACCACCTTTGAACAAGTGGCGGGCCTTCGCAGGCGTGCAGGGCATCAGGGGAACACCTCTGCTATCTACTACTGGTACTCTCACAACAAGGATTTCCTTTCACCCGGTCCAGGCCAGGGTAATATGACCCTTCGTGATGGCAGACAGGCATAGCTCTGAATGTATCCAGAGCGGCTGTTTGGGCGCGACAGGAAGCGGTTTCTGTTAGGGTGGCGCAGAAACGTTCTTGTAGCCCATCCCGCTGCTGCCTCTCTGATGAGAGGCCCACTAGTCAAGACTTACGATGTGATAGCCCTCCTCACAAGCCCATCCCTTCAATGGGATGGGTCCCTGACGCAACTGCAGCCTCACCCTACTCCCACCGCAGGTGCTCTTTGAGGCTCACGAAGCGCTGGTGACCGATGATAATGTGGTCGACCAGTTCGATGTCCAGGATGCGGCCCGCCTCCACCAGCTGCCTCGTGGAGGTGATATCCTCCGGGGAAGGCGTCGGGTCGCCGCTGGGGTGGTTGTGGCAGAGGATGAGCCCCGGGCAGTTGCGGATGATGGCCGGCCGGAAGATCTCGGCGGCGCGCAGGACCGAGCTGTTGGCGGTGCCCTGGTAGCTGCTGATCTTCTCGACCAGCTGGCCCTTCGCGTCCAGCAGCAGGATGCGCATCTGCTCGGTGTCCAGGTACGCCAGGTCCAGCATCACCAGGTTCGCCGCCTCGGCCGGGGTGCGGATCCGGTAGCGAGTATCGGGCTGCACGAGCGCCAGCCTGCGCCCGATCTCCAGGGCCGCCTTCACCTGCGCCGACTTGGCCTCGCCCATGCCGTGCTCGGCGCACAGTTCGCGGAAGTCGGCGCGAACGAGCCCGGGGAGTCCCCCGTACTTCGAGAGCAGTTTGTTGGCAAGATCCAGGGCGTTATCACCACGGGTGCCGGTGCGTAGGATGATGGCCAACAGCTCGGCCATCGAGAGCGCCTGGGGGCCGAAGTGCTGCAGCCGTTCTCGCGGGCGCTCGTGGCTGGGCAGTTCGCGCACTGTCGCATGGTAGTCCAGCCGGGTGTGTTTATCGGAGTTGGCGTCGGTTTCGCGAGAGTGCATGTGCACTTTTCCTCCTTTACGGCGTGATTGGTCTCCCTCATCTATTCTGAACAGGGCCGGGTAAAAGTGGAAATGCGGCATCGTCTGGTCGTGAGTGTTTCGTGAATTTCGGTGAGGTAGGCATGAGCATGGCCTTCTATACTAGAAGGAGACTTCCGCTTCGTGCTTTGGGGCGGGACCGCCCTGAATTTACGAAGAGGTCTTCAACTTTTAGCCCTCGGCCAGGCTTTTATCCGGAAAAGGTGTTATCAAAAGGGCGTTGGTCGAAGGGAAGAATGGAGAAGCATAGTCAGCGACCCCATGCATGAAGTGCAATGCGGCCTTCGCGCTCCGTTTTCAGTAAAGGAACTGGGAGAAGACCAAACGCCAGAGCAAGAACTCTCAGATGACTTGCTGACCCTCATCGCTTGCCTTTCTGGCCGGTTGTATAGCATGCGTTCGCACAAGCAAAAGGAACTCTTGAAGTGCGCACAAACCGTGATCAACGGCCCTTGAGCTATCCTCTGCGTCTTCCTGATGAACTGCAGGCAGATGCGCTCCGCTTGCTTGACCTCTCGCGAGAGGTCGTCAATGCGGTGGTCACTTCTCTGTGGGATCGACTCGACGACTTTGGCGAGCGCACGAACAAGTACGCCTACAAACAGGTGGAGGAGATGACCAGCAGCCCGCAGCTTCATGGAGACCGCCAATGGCGATGTGAAGCCGAACAGGCAGGCAGAATTCTTCGTGGACAGGCAGAACGTAAAAAGCAGTTTGCGCTCATTCTTCCCATCCTCTCTCAAGGGATGATCCAGCCCAAAACCGAGACCAAACGGGCGGGAAAGAACCGCAAAGCGATCAAAGAGGCGTTAGGCGATCTGCGTGAAGAGAACACCGATGGGGGAAGCGCTGTCGAACTGCAAAGCTTAATCGAGCAGGCATGCAATTACTATCTAACCCATGGCTGCTTCCCCGACCACTACGAAGACATGCAGGCGGTTCCCATTCAGCAAACGGCGGTCCTCCCCTATGCAGGAGACGATGGGAGAGCTATGGGCCAATCCTACCGCATGTCTCTGGATCTAGAGCACAAAATGATCACGCTCGCCATCCGCACACCTTCGGAATCAGGCAAGTGGGCACGCAACTGGCGGGAAAAGACGATCAAAATGGTCCTGCCTGAGCTTGTCCTTTCTCGCGTGAAACAGGGGCAGGTCCTGGCTCTCAGCTTGCGGGAAATCAAACAGCCAGATGGAGTTCGCTATGCCGTCCTCGATTTTATCGTCGAGGTTCCCATCCCAGAAGCCGCCAGGTGGCCTTCCATGCGGTATGTGCTTGGGTTGATTGGGGGGTGCGCACGCTCGTCACAGCCAGCGTGGTCGATCTGGAGGGCCATCGAGTTGGGCGTCCCTTCTTTCTGGACACAGGGCCGTTTGATGGACGACAAGCCCGCACCCGGCGGCAGATCGACATCCTCAAGGCGAAAGTGGCCAAAGTGCAAGCCCGCCGTGACCATTTCTCCGAGGGTGATCCCGGGCAGGAGCCAGCCACGCGAAAACTTGCAGTGTTGCGCCGGGAGATTGCCCGGTGCTGGCGAAAGTACGAGACCGGGAATAAAGACCTCGCCCATCTCGCTGCGAATGTGCTACTCCTGCTCGCCACGGCTTCTGGCTGTGAACTAATCGCTGGAGAGTCACTCAAGTCGATGAAATCCACAGGGCGGGGCAAAGACGCCCGCGGGAAGTGGAGGAACTGGCGCAACAACTCGCAGATCCGGGGCGAGTTATGGCGCACCCTTCGCTACAAATGCTACCTGTCGGGCATTCGGCTCGAATGGCAACAGCCCCGGAAAACGTCACATACGTGCCATCATTGCGGCAAGCCTGCCGACACCTTCCGCTCGCCCGCTCATCTCGATAAGGTCAATGATTGGGGAGCCTGGCTCGTTTGCTCGAACCCAAATTGTCAGTGGAATGGCTCGCGGGACTATACCGCTTCCCTCAACATTGCCCGCCTTGGGGCCTCCTTGTTCAGACACGCACAATCCACCGGACGTATACATCATCCTTCCATTGCTGACACAGCGGTGAAAGCCGTGTCCTATATGGGCGCGGTTGAGGTGCTACGGTAATGCATCATACAATACCCTTGCGAGGTGCATGTTGAACGAAGAGCAAGATCTTCTTCCAGTTGAGCAACAGACGCTCACATTTTATGGCAAGCCTATTGTTGTTGCGCGCCTGCCTGATGGGCAGCCAGGTGTAGTCCTTCGTTTCCTCTGTGAAAATCTCCAGATCGATACAGCCGCGCAAACGCAACGCATTCGAAGTACAGAAGCGATCGCGGAAGACCTTGTTTTTTGCGCGGGTCGAGACTGACGGGGGCTCTCAAAGAATGGCGGTGCTCATTCTGCATGCCGTTCCTTTCTGGCTGGCGGGTATCGATCCCAAACGAGTGCGCGGGGAGATTCGCCAGGAAATCTTACATTACCAGCGCGAAGTGATTGATGTCCTCTACGCCTGGCGCAGTCTCCCAAAGCGATGGCGGCCCCGCGAGGGCTCGTGCCGGTGGAACAGACTACGAGACCGGAGGTACCACCTGACGACGCGGGTCTCGATGCCTGGCGCGAATATTGTCATCGGATGGTGCTCTGGATTGATTGGCAGCGTGATATCGACGTCTGGCGTGGAAGTGTCGAATCTCGCTTAGACGGCGTTTGGGGTACTCAGGTATGCTGATATCCCCGACCAGGACTGGCCGCGAGTGGCACAGTGGTTCCGGGTACAGCTAGAGCCATGGCAAAAAAAGTGATGCTTTATCAAATGACGAAGAAGGGCATGAGTTGTGAAGGTGTTGCAGCTTATTCAGACCAGGCTCTTCGCCTTCTCTTTCTCTCCTGAGAAAATGCTGCTATACTTGCTGGTAGCAAGATACTAATACAGCCTCGCGGAAGTAACGCAGGAGTCTAGAAACGGGCAGGAGGTCCTTTGTAGGGGAAGTCGAAAGGCCCCATTGGACGTGCGATTGTAGTAAGCAATAAAGGCCAGGATGCGGGTACGCAACTCCTGCACAGAGAGGCAACTGAGCCGGGAAAGCAAGCGACGAACAAGGAGAGAGAACCAGATCTCCATCTGGTTGAGCCAGGAGCTGTGTCTGGGAGTGTAGACGCGCGCGAATGCGATGGCTTGTGTCGGAGAGAAAGGCCGCCCGGGTACTCATGTTGGCGAGATGACCACTTTTCCCTTTGAGACCCAGTTCCTCCTGGATGCCACACTGCTCTGCTACCAGGTGCACCAGCGCTTCGGATTGATGGGTATTGAGTTGATCAGTGACAAAGATCCAGCCGGCTTGCGGATGCGTTTGGATAGTCTGGGTGATATGCGCGGCAAAGTCGGCAAAGGTCGCGCGGGGGTCCAATGCTGGGAGCCACAAGTTGTCCGGTCGCGACGTCCAGGTTGGCGATCAAACTCTGCGTGCCATGCCGCTTGTCTTCGAATTCCTCTCGCTCAACATGACTGGGCAGCATGGGCAAGGATGGATGGAGCCGCTCAAGAGCCTGAATGCCGGTCATCTCATCGGTACTCCTCACATGGGCACCTTGCGCCGCAAGCACGGGAGTTGCCTGGGAGACTTCACACACCGTACAGATTTGCTCGCTCAGTTCAGTGGGGTCATCTGGCGGGGGAGTAAGCCAATATCGCTTGCGATGGGGCTGGAAAGCGCTCACCTTTTAAAAAGCGCTCCACGGTGCGGGGAGAAATCTTCGTCACGATGCCCCGTTTGATGGCTTCATCAGCCAGTTCGCGTGGCGTCCAATGACTTACCGACCGCTCTGCCGCCTCGGGTTTTTCACACGGAAGCCGCCATGATCTGCATGAACTGCTCGAAGGTGAAGGTGGCGGGCGCTCCTGGGCGGGGCTCATCAGTCAAAAGGACTTCAATGGCCTGACTCAGCAGTTTTGGCTTGCCTGTCGCTTCGATGGCCTGCAAACGGGACTCAGCCGCTCGCCAGCGATCACGCCACCGTCGCAGCGTTTCATCGTCCACGTGCTGGTGCTGCGATATCTTCGTCTTGCTCGTTCCCTTGCATGCGTCCAAGATGATTTGCGCTCGCTTGACGAGTCGCTGCGCGCTCGTGGGGCGTCTTCTCATGTGCTGAAGGATGTCGAGTTGCAAGGCACTGACATGGATTGGGGCTGCCTGAGGCTCTGGCATAGCCTGTTTCTCCTTCGCATCGCTTTTTCCCTCATTCTATCATACCCCACCCTCCTGCGTTACTTCCGCGAGGCTGTACTAGCACAAGGAGACCGCGGTGACGATATTGCTCTCCCTGAAAGGAGCTAATGTATGGAAGAGGATGCCAATCTGATGACCCGTGAGCAGTACATAGAGATGCTCATTGATGTCTCATGTTGGGATGCCTCAGAAATGGAGTCAGGCTTCAGGTCCTGGTGCGAACGACATGTCCCAACCTGGCGTACACAGGGATATGATGAAACGTGGATTCGTCGCCGCATTGAAACGGCGCAGAGCACTCGAGTGCTCCACCGAAAACTGAAGGAACAGGGCTTTACGATGCTGGAGATCCGTGATGAGCTTCGTAAGACGTACGCAGATCACCCAGTACTCTATGACCTGGCGAGAGAACGCGAATATATCCACCCTAGCCTCTTCGCTACCGCGGGAATACGGGTGATCTCCGGCAACGCTATACACTGCGCGTTATGATCTATGAAACAGATAAACTGACCTATGAGAAGTTTTGTTGCTGGAGTAGCCTACCAGTGCCGGGTCCCGAGAGCGTTTTCTTTGAGCAACCGGCTCACGTACGAGTGGTGCGTGATCTGAGTACCGTCGAAGAATTGGAACTGATGCTGGCAATGAGCAGGTATGCGCTCCAACTTTTTGATGCGTCGGAAAACCTGACCAAAGACCAGATCGCTCCACTCATGGAAGCGCACGGGAAGCAACTCCGTGCGGCATTTATCGCTACGCATGGATACCGGCCGGAGGATTCGACAACGCCATATGTCCCCGTCACGATTGATGGTCCCCAAGATCATGATGCCTACTATGCCAAAGAATATCCGTAACAGTCAGAGAAGAGTGGAATTCTTGTCATTTTACCGATGGTCTTGCAGATTCGTGAGACCATGGTTTTGCAGCGGGTTGAGCTTGAGGGAAAAGGAAGCCCGCCGCATTTTTGCGTTTTCGGCCCGTCAGCAGCCCCCATGGGGAAGCATGGTTTCGCAGAAAAACTTCACCAAAAGTAGAAATCGTCGCTTGACGAGTTTGGGACTTTTTGCGTCTCGCACAACCACGCCGATCTCGACATTTTTGACCGCCTGATCAGCTTCGACTTTTCAAAGGGGGCAATCGTGAGGATTTCGTGAAAATTGGCAAGGCCCCGGTGAGGTTACCCAGTATCATTTCTTGAGGAGAGCGCTTCCTGCTGTGGCCCTCTTAAGAGTATAACGGTACTCAGTTAGAAACCGGGCCCGGTCTGGCAAGCCGGTGCAAACAGAAGGGGCGTGTACAGTACACGCCCCTTGAAGGAGGTGAAATGTGAGCGAGTATCAGGAACTCATCCCGATTGAGCAGCACACCCTGACCTTCTACGGCAAACCCATCATCGTGGTACGTTTGCCCGATGGTCGGCCAGGAGTCGTCCTCCGGTTCTTATGCGAGAATCTGCACATCGACACCAATGCTGTCATTTTACCCATGGTTTTGCAGAAAAACTTCACTGATAGTAGAAGTTGAAGCGCCTTTCTCCGAATTACTGAGAAGGAGCCTCAAAGCTTTTTTGTGAATCCTGGTAGTGGACGTTAGACAGTTGCTGCCAAAGGATGCCGGTGTAGTATGTTCTCTGTGAGCAATGAAGGAGATATATGACGGAAAAAGGGCGTGCATTGGTCAATGTAGGGGATATCAACCTGATCTGCGGCGCATCAAGCGCTCCCGAGAAGAAGCGTTTGGCCGCTTGAGCAATTCGTGTGGGCTGAGGAGAAATTCCAGAATGTTCACCTGAGGATCCTCGGCACGATAGAGATATAGCCACACCTTTTTCACTTTGATATAGGTCTCATCGACGCGCCACGAGTCATTTGTCACTTTGAGATCGGGTCGGCAGCGCTTCTCCAGTTCTGGCGCATAGTGGTGCACACAACGGTAGATCGTTGTGTGATCGACATGCAAGCCGCGCTCGAGCATCATCTCCTTCAAGTCTCGGTTACTCTGTGGATACTGCAGGTACCAGCGGACACACAACAAAAGAATCTCGGCTTGGAAGTGATGCCATTTGAATGGGGTCGAGGTTTCCATGATTCTTTCTTGAAGGATAAAGCTTTTAGGGGAGGACCTCACCTACCAAGGTATCGAGTGCCAGGGCCAATTCGCCAGCATGCTGCGCCCTCTTGAAGGCGTCTCTGACTTCTGATGTGAGCAAGAGGGGGGCTTCATAACCCGCGGTATACCCCCTCCATTGCTGGGCCGTCAACAGGCCAGGAACCGCGGAGGGCGGGTGGGCCTCATCTGAGATCACCCAGAAGGCATCCCTATCCACTAGCACCGGCATTGTGCCCTTTGTCACCAGACTGACCAGCTGCGCAAACAGGAGTGCTCGACCCAGGCCGACGACCTGGACCCACCAATCAGGCCGGGACCAGCCCCCAACTGTCTGCTCCTGTGCGAGGATGGAGATACCGAGCTCGGCGAGCCGGGTGATGGTGTGCGAAGCATTGGCTCGCCCCAGTGCATGCCGATAGACCTGGGTGTGTATGTGCAGGCGCGAAGCTGCTTGCCACAAGGTGGTGCCCCAGCGCTTGAGCAGGTCGTGGGCTTCTTGCCAGTACCAGCCCTCCCGTACCTGGACCCGGTAGCCGATGTCCTGGCAGCACCTGACCTGGGGCGTACTCATCCACTCCCCGTCCAGGCCACTCGGCAGCTGTTTGCCGTCAAAGACGGAGCCAGCCCGCTCGACGTGGGCGCGCCAGATGCCGGGGCGCATGCTATCGTAGGCACGTCCACTCGCGCAATACTGCGGCGCTCCTTCCCCCAGGGGAGCGCCACACGCCGCCTGCAGATGCCAGGAGAGGTGAACGTACTTGTGCACATACCGTTGGCACTGTTCCATGACCGGCAGGGGGCGCATCCACACCACATCGCGCGCGCACTCCCTGAGCGAGACAAGCGTTGTGCCGCTGCCAGATAAGGCGTCCAGGTCGAGCGCGGAGGAACCGAGTGGCGAGTCGGCAGCGTCGGGTGTGAGGTCGTTGAGCAGCTCATGCGCCAGCAGGTCGGGGGAGTCGGTCACCGACCTGGTCAGCACCTGGTCCAGGTAGCTCACGGTGGCGAGCAGGCTCCGCGCGTCTGTGAGTTCCCAGCCCCACCTGGCGTACTCGGGAAAGGCGAGTGCCAGGCGACGCGCTTCCCACTGGTTGCGCTCCCTTGGCCAGAGTAGGACACGGACCGGCCTGGTTGGCTCATGTGGATCGGGATGGACACTCACCACCCAGTGGTTGCTCGCCTGCTCAAGCCAGGAACAGGTGACGGTCCGCGAGAGGGTCGTGGCTGGCATCACCCAGGCCGAGTGGAGCCCAGCATCCCAGAGGTATTTCAGCAGGCGACCTGGCTCGCTCACGTCAGTTGGGAGCTGGAGCGAGCGAAGCATGCGCTTCCCCTGGACAGCCTCAAGGAGCAGGAGCTCGTTGTCCATCAGGATACCCATCGCGGTACGAGCCGGCGTGATGGAGGAAGTGTTGTCTCTGTTGATCATAAACATCGCCGCCCGCAGGCGCCCTCCTTTCGGTATGTTCCCGCTTTTTGGGAAACTCATAACCCTATTTTGAGTTGTTGGATAAACTCTCGCATTCCCTGTTCTCTTCTCCGAGCATTCTCCGTAAAGCGAGTAGAGCTATCCTGATAATATAGCTGGTTATATGCAGTCTTCTCTTCCTTACGAGTGCGTTCATACTACTTGAAGTATCCACGTCCATCTCTTTGTGTCATTATCCACACCTCCTGTTTAACCACCAGCCGTAGAGCGCGGGACTAGAGTGGGCATCCCACGGTACCTGTCTATTCGCTCCTATCGTAGCGGCTCCCAGACTGGTTGTATCCAGACTGGATGGAACCGCCGAGCAACTGCTCATGCCGTTCGTTATTTGAGTTCTTGCTCCTTTATGTTGTAGGGGGCCTGCACTTGTAGGTCTTCCCCTCTTTTTGATTTGAGCGCATCGTGTGAGTTTGGCAAGGCAGCATGCAGCAGCTGTTCCAGCGCAGCGGCTCGCGAGGGCCCGACACCGGGGACCGTCGAAAGTTGGGCGGCGTCAGCATTCAACAGGTCATGCAAACTGCGAAATCGCGCGCAGACAGCGCGCGCGGTAACCCAGCCGATGCCTGGCAGGGACAACACGATCTGCATCTGCTGCTCGGATTGAGTAGCTCGGCGCCGTCCTCCGGCAGGACCGTGAGTTGCAGAGCTGTGAGCCGCTTGCCCAACCTGGCACTGCCTCGCAGCAGCATAAACCAGGTGCGCCGACTCTGCCGGTCCGCTGCTGGGCAGGATCGGCACGCGCAGGATAGCGGTGATGTAGGCGAGTGCCCCGCGGATGCTTTCAGGGCGCATCAGGGAGTGATCGACGCGCAGCGGGTCCCCCTCCAGCAGTAAGATGGGCGCGAAGCGGTTTTTGCGCAGCGTGGTGAGTTGCGCGAATAAGCGTCCCTGCGCCAGGCTGCTGAGAAGGTCACCCCCTGTTTTGCGCTCGAAGACCCGGCGTGGATTGCCGCCTACGTCATAATCACCCATGCGCAGTGGAATCATCTCAATGTGTACCTGCGGCATGGCGGCCAAAAGCGCGGGGATGCCAGAACGTTGTTCTTGCGAGTCGATGCGGATATGGATCGGGGCTGGCGGGTGTTGCGGCATTGTATGTGTCTCATTTCTTGTTGGGTGGCCCATCACCTGACCGCGGTTGCCAGTGTCTCCAGCCTCCAGAACCTGGTACCATTTCCGGCCTGTGACGACAATGGGCCCCTATAGTCCGGCTGGATTGCAGCAGCGGGGGACTTGACATCAGCTTTGCTTTTCCCTAACAGCCACGCGACCTGGCTGACGGTTAAGTCCTGGTCACCGTGGTTCTGCCGCCAGTGCTCGATGCGCGGCCCAGAGTCCGGCTCGACAGCGCCTCCGCAGAGGGGGCATATGCCTGGGGAGCGCTCTCCCTTGTGCCGGTGGCCCTCGAGCCGGGAGGGTACCTCCCAGACTTCATCATCCCAATCCTCCTCCTCGTCGTCATCGTCCTCCTCATCGCCATTCCAGGAGGGATATCTCCTCGCCAAACGAGATACATATTCCTGTTTCTCAGTGAGTCTGTATGGGCAAACCGCGGCGACGTCGACTCCAAGTTCGCGCAGGATGTCCCCAAGCGGGTGCTCCTGGCTCTCCGCCTCGGTGATGGTTCGCCCGAAGAATTCTCCGCACTCCCGGCTGGTTCCCGGCCGGTTTTTCAAATCGCGGACGCGCTGCTCCGGTAAAAATCTCTCGGCCATGCGAAAAGGAAGATGGAAGATGAAGTGCGCACTCGCGCCGGCATACTCGAACGCGATCAGGCTCAGTCCTTCCGGATCGAGCTGGACCGCCTCACTCTCGTCCAATTCGTCCCAGCGCGGCGAGGGGCGGTTCCGGCTCCAGCGGACATCGAGCAGGTCTACCGGTTCGACGCAGAGAGCTGCGAGCTCGCTATCCGGGATGGGCTGGCGGGTAGACCGCGCCTGCGCTATGAGCGCCTCGAGGTGCTCCTGGAGAAAGGCCTTGGTCCCCTCCGCGTCGAGCGCTTCGATGTCGGCGCGTGACATTGCCTGGTGGCCCATGATGCGTGCAAAGAGGCGTAGGACGGTGGAGTCGCTCTCTTCCTCATTCGCCGGGAGGTATTCGTCATCCTCGATCAGCATGGCGAGCCGCTCGATGAACACCTCGGTCGCTATGTCGGCGGCGAGATCGAGGGAAAACTCACGAGCAAAGCCTGGGGACCCGTCGACGTAGGAGACCGGGCTGACCAAGCCGGCCGCGAAGGCCTGCTGCACCACCGCGGCTTTCACCCGGTAGAGCCCCTGGCGGTCGGCGTACAGCAACCGCTCCCTCGCTTTGGCCCAGTGATTGAGGAAGAAGAGCAGGTGCAAGGTCCGCTCGATCCGTTCTTGCTGGCAGAGCCACGCGAACCTGGACGGAGAAATGCCGCCGGGCGCCGGGCCATCATGCGGCCCGACAGCTGCTGTCGCGCTCCCCGCCGGAGGGGAGCCACTCTCGCTGGGTAGGGCACCCCAGATGTCCACGCCCGCGAGCACGCGCTTTGCCAGCTCGACTAGCTCTTCGCGGAAGCGGAGGTTGTCGCCCGTCGAGCGCAGCACCGATCCCAATGCGAAGCTGCAGGGAACGCGGGCATTGGTGACGCTTGGGAACGAGGGGAGCAGTGCGGCGATCGCATCGCGGGCTGGCTGCCCCTGTTCGGAGAACGATACATAGGCGTACTCCTCGTGCGGCGAAACGACCAGCAGTTCGCGTCCCTGAAATCGCACCTTTCCCGAGACGCCTTGGCATGAAAAGCGGGTGGTCACGCCCGGGATGCGGTTGAGCGCCTCGACTGCAGGCAGAATGAGCGGATCGGGCTCGCCCGCGCTCGGCTGGAAGGCGGAGTCCTCCTCCTTGAGGCGATGATACTCCGGGAGGGCCAGTATCTCCTCGGCGTGCGCATCGACCCAGCGGAAAAAATCGTGCGCCCGGCGGTCGTAGTCTCGCCCGTTCGAGAGCAGCGAGTCTTCGCCGACCACCGACAGCAGATTCCTCGCGAACAGCGCGTTGCGCCTCACCCAGCGGGTTTCTCCCGCCAGCACCTGCCGCCGGTACGCCTCATCCAGGGCGAACTTGCGGCAGAAGTTGCGGATGTGCGCATGGTTTGCCTCTTCGAAGTAGAAATCGCGTAGGGAGAGTTCCTCGCCAAAGACGCGGCTCTGGGTCTGCAGCGTGTCGCGGTCGAACCAACGCCTGTCCAGTGACCACAGCTCTCGCCGTGCGAACTCCGCCTCGAGCCCCTGCAGGGCCGACTTCATCTGCTCCCGCAGCTTGCGCGCCTTCCGCTTCACCTTCTCCGGTATCTTCTGCCCCTGCTTTTGCCCCGCTGCGCTAAAAGGCTGCTGGAGGTTCGCGGTCTCCAGCTCGAAGGGTTGCTGACAGGCGTGCCGCTCTTCCGCGAGCGCAGCGTCTAGGCGCGATCTCTCCGGCTCGATCAGTGCGCTCAGCAATTGGGTCGCCCCGAACTGTTTGAGCGGGACGGTATCAATGTCGACCTTTTCGGCAACCCAGACGGTGAGCTGGTTGGACCCGGTCTCTGAGCCCGAATCGAACTCGACTACGAACCGGTAGTTACCGTAGTACATTTTATCGGTCGCCATGCGCATAGAAGAACACCGCCTTTCAGTAGAAAGAACTACAGCGGGCACTCCCGGCCGTCTTTACCAGCGTATCCCGTCAGAAAGAGACGAAAGTGACAAAATTATTTTGGTTTGAGCGCATCGCAATGCATGCGCCCTTCTCAAGCTATGATAGCAGGCGGGCCTCTTCCTCACCTCACGAACTTTCACGAGGTACTCACGTACATCCCGCGCCGTCCGCCGTAACGTGAGAATGGCAGGAGCGTGAGGAGAGACGTCATCTGCTGTTAGAAGTTTCCGCCTTTTTCGTAAGGATCTCGTGAAATTGTGTGAGCCAGGGCTGAGTTTGGTCTGCTATCATTGCCGCAGAGGGCGGGGCGAATGCATAGGTTCCCTTTTTCTCTCGTTGTTAGAGAATAGCCCTACAGGAGATAGTTGAGCTGAACGGCATTCCCCAGAAGGAGGGAGTCAGGCGTGCCGCACTTCACGGAAGACAACCTGCAGCGGATCAGCATCAATCCGTTCTACGCTATCACCGTTGCCCCTCAGTTGGCCGAGGAGCATGAGCCACCCATGGGCGAAGCCGAATGGGTGCAGGGGAACGCCTCTCTGATGGAGGAGTTGGGAAGCGAGCGGTGGCTGCGGCAGCTGCTGGACGTGCTGGAGGGCAAGGCCGGCGCCCCGGATCAGCCGATCAATCCATCCCAGGCCATCAATATCGACCCGCTATTCGCCGCCGAGCACCGCCCTCTCATCGGACGGAATATGTGGGTCGACGTGAACATCATGCAAATACGCAATATGGGGACGGAAGAGTGGCTCCGGCAGCTGCTGGATGTACTCAACGGCGACTTCGTGACGGCGGAAGAGGTCGGCTTAGCGCCGCCCAGTGGCACGTTCGGTTACAGCGCGCCCGGCAGATCTCATCTGCAGCGGCGGGGAAAAAAGAAACGGGAAAAGAGGTACTACAAGTAAGACATGAGCGTGGCTACCGTGCCACGTCGTTAGAACCCTCAGAACGACGGGGGTGGTAAGGCCGGGGCGAACAAACACGGAAGGGGCGCGCGACGAGACGCCTACCACCTCTTCCCTGCTTGGTACCGGAAGAGCGATCAGGAGGAATAACCGATGAAAAGCTTGGCCTTTTTAGAGCACGTGGACCACGACCGCAAAGTAGCGATTTATGCGGCAGAGCACGACGGCAAAATGAGGAATTTCGCGTATCACGAGGGGCTCGGAGAGTGCCGTGAGACGTTTTCTCGATTACTTCAGGGCATTCAGCAGGGTGAGATCGGGGTAGTGATGACACCTGACGCCGCCTGCCTATCGATTGAGGCGTCGTCGGGCTGGATGGAGGCGTTTATCCAGGCTGTCAAACAACACCAGGTCCTCATTGGCGACCACGGACACGACCTGGTCTATGATCTGCGCGACGGGGAGGATGAGGCGCAGTTTCGGAATCTGTATTCGCAAAGAGAATACGAGCGAGCCAGGAGCGCGCCCCGCCCGCTCGTCGATGCCATCGCGCAGAGTCCCTTCGCGGCCGCCTACATCGAGAGGGGAGAGAACTGGTTCCTGGTCACCCGCTTCGAGGGCCAGGACCCAGACTCTCCCATCTACAGTCTTTCCAGTGGGGCAAGAGGGCAGGACGTGGACATGCTCGCGTTAGGGCGTTGGAAAGAGCTTCTGGATGTCCTGGCCCCCTATGGGATTGCAGAGGAGGAGGGCTGGTGCCCGCTTCCCCCGGAACGAAAAGACTGGCTCTCCCGCACGCAGCAGCAAGAGGACGCGATGGCCGAGCAAACAGCAGCTGCGATGAAGCCGCACCGGGGTTCCCTACCGAAAGGCGCGCAGGTGAGCGTGATCCTGCCTGGCAGCGGTAGGGCGCAGGGTAGGCAAAGACGGAAACGGGGAGGAAGAAACCGATGAGAGAGCCACCTTACTTCGCGCACGAAGAGTACCAGTTGACGAAAGTGGCGCTTGCCCGCGAGGAAGTACCAGTCGGAGCTATTGCTCTCCTCTCTGCCTGGATCGAAGCGGAACGCCTGCTAGTGGATGACCGGGAGGAGGTGGGAGGGATCGACTTTTGCCGGATGGATTCAAAGGTCATGGCGCCGCTTCCCCACATCGCCGCTTCTTTTTTCGCCCGCCGTCCCTATAAGCGCAAAGCCGGGCACTACCCCAGGTGGAACGGCTTCTACCTGCTCCTGTACCGGGATGTGGAGGAGGGCTGGAAGCTGGTGCAGATACGCAAGAACTCCTCCTACGTTCAGTTTGCCCCGGTGCTCGCAGCCAGAAGCAAGGCGGTAGAGCAGATCAAAAGGCGGCTCGGCAACGATCTGGGAGAAGACCAGGAGTGAAGAGGAAAAAACTCAAGGTGAGTAAGCCCCGTAGCTCGCTGTTTCCAATCGCGAAACAAGAGGCAATGGCCCAGGAGGAGGTGACGAGCATATGGCACAGCACCATTCCTTAACAATCAACGTCAATGATCAATGCGCCATCGACGCGGGGTACTGGCAGGAGCGCGTTGAAGAGGATCAAACGCCCTACCGCCTCGTCTCGCCGCCGCAAACCACCATGTACCGGCAGGTCCTCTCGTATTTAGAGGAAACCACAAGGGACGAGAAGTCCCTGCCCACATCCCAGTTGCACTTTGGAGAAGTGGCCATCGCAACCGTCGCGATATGTATCCGATGGGGATCGTACTTCGCCGTGCTGACCAACCGCGGCCTGCCGCAGTGGACTGCCGCGTTCGATCCGGACGTAAGTTGCATTGGCGACGGGGAGATGGCGCGCATCAACATCGAGGCATCGGCATCCCTGACCAGCTGGATCGACCTGATGCGGGCGGACCAGCAGCGCTTCCGCAAGCTGGTCAAGGCCGCCGTCCAACTCCTCCCCTTCCCCATCGCGCAGCTCGACGAGTCGACGTATTACAAACGTTTCCGGGCCTTCAGCGCCATTAATTCTGCCAATGGAAGACGCTACCTGGTGGAGACCTTTGAAAAAAACTTTGGGTCGGAGTGGTTAGAACGGGCGAAATCGCGCGTCCTCGTCAATCCCACGCGCGCGCTGGCCAATGGCATCCTCAACGAGCACTGGCGCAACGGCTCGGGCATCGAGGACATCCACGCGGGCGGCATTGCTCCCCCGCGGCCACTGATGCAGTGCCGCCTCACGAAAGCGCAGGAAACGCTGCTGATGCAGGAAACGGTGGAGCTGTTTGTGCCGACCCTGCGCGCGCTCTATCATGTCGTCAGCAAGCCGAGCGGGGAGACCTGGCCGGAACAGGCGCTCCCGTACGCGCTCGCCTTCAAGCCCCCTGCGGACTGGTCGCTGGATGAGCAGACGCGTGAGATCGCCTTACCAGGCGCGGAGCCACGGTAGTCTTTCAGGTGCCCTCATTCCACGGAGGGCGAGAGATGTTTGCTGTGATGGTCGCTCCATCGTGAGGCCTACTCCTGGCTCAACCAATGGTGAGCGTTGCCTGTCTCCGGGATCGGCGGCGCGGCGGGTGGTACCGATAGGGGGATAGCGTTTGGCATCCGCACGGAGCAGCGTTGGTCGTCAGCCGAGCTGGCTTGGCGCCCAAGCTGTCCCCGTGGTCTCTCGACACCAAACCCTGCCCCAGCAGGGACAACGTCTGTCCTCTCACCACAGTGTAACGCTCTCCCCGCTCCCGCAAGACCAGCCCCTGCCGGATGCGTCGCGCGAGTTCACGGGTATAGACGGCGGGCTCCGCCTGCTCCTCCTGGAGTACGTCCTCGGCGTATTGGTAGAGCTGGAGCGCCTCTTGCCGCCTCTGCTGCTCCACCAGCAGGACCATCAGGCGGCACAGGACGTCCTCGTCGGTCGGGTCCTCCTCCAGCGCAGCGAAGAGCAGCTCCTCGGCCAGGCCCACCCGCTCGTCCTCGAGGTAGAGGTCGACCAGCTTGAAGAGCACGCGGTGCCGCGCGCCGTTGAGCGTGTGCCGCCGTGGCTGCACCCATTCAGCGTACAGGTCGTCCTCGAGAAACTCGCCCCCGGCGAGGGCATACGCCTCCTCCAGCAGGGGAAGCGGGTTCTGCCCCTGGCACTCCGCCCGCATCGCCTTCGACAAAAGTGAAAGAAAAGCATCGGCGTCTACCCAGATGCGCTGTTGCCCGGCCAGTTTGAAGATCGTTTCCCCGCCGCTGCGCAGCGTGAGCAGCAGGCTTCCCACGTCGCCCGTGCGCAGGATGTGCCGCCGCAGGACGGAGGCCGCCGAGTCGAGCGCGTGAGCGGCGTTGATCGCCTCGTGGTCGGGCCAGATGGCCTCGATGAGTTCCTCCCGCGATGCCCGGCGGTTCGCCCGGCACAAGAGCACCTTCAGCAGGGCCATCGCCGGTCCCCGGTTGCTCCACTCGCTCTGCGCCATGCGCGCGTAACGCGGCGGCTCATCCTCGGCCCGCGAGGGGGTGCGAACGAGCCGCTCGAGGGCGAATTCCCCCAGCGTGGTGATCCGCACCAGCGGATGTTTTGTCTGATCGTGTTCAGCTGTGCTGTGCATCGCCCGCGTATCTCCTTTCGCGGCCTTCCTGGCTCTTCGTCCACCGATTATACCAGAAGCACCGGTCGGCTGAGCGAGAAAGCCGTGATTCTTCGTGAGCCGTTCGTGAAACGGGTATCCTCCTCTCGACCCTTGCTCGTCTGCCCTTCCTCCTCCCTCTGGCTCATTCTTCTCGCAGCGCCGAAGAGCGGAAAGGAACCTGCTCGTCCCACGCGCATCTCTTTCTCCCAGGCGCAAGGAGCGTGCGCGGCCTCGTGGCCGAATGCCGTGAGCGAGTCGTGAATAGGCGCGTGTGTCCGGTGAGCGTTCATGAGGACGGCATGAGGGAGGCATGCTATGCTCGCTGCGGAGATCGCGAACGGCGGCTGAGCGCATACAGGTACGAAGCAGCAAGGAGGAAGCACGTGACAGGGCAGCTGAAAACCATCGTGCTGGACACCTCGCCTACGACACGCAAGATCCTGGAGGTCATCCTCCATCGAGAGGGCCACCTGGTGGCCTGCTTCGATGATCCGCTCGAGGCGCTGCGCTCTCTCTCCGGGCATGGCACCGCCGACTTGCTCTTCCTCGGCCTTGATCTCCCCAAAATGGACGGTTTCGCAGTGCTGAAGTACCTGGGAGGCGAGCCACGCTTCCGCTCGGTGGAAACCGTCGCCCTCCTGGACGTGCGCGACGGCATTCTGATCCGCCTGAAAGTGCGGCTGGCAGGCGCGCGGCAGGTGGTGACGAAGCCGCTAGTGCGGCAGCAGATCGTCGACCTGGTGTCCGCCTACACCTACCAGAGGGCTACAGCCCGGGAATCAAGCCAGAGAGCAGCGAGTACCCCTCCTTGAAGGCGGTGAGGCGGCCCCCGGGCTAGAAAGGAAATGAGCCTAGTTGGACAGTTAGTTCGTGCGCCATACGAGATCTCGCCCGAGGCGGTCAAGCGTATCTCCTGGCTGCGCAGGCGGCTCCTCTCCTGGTTCGCGCGAAACGGCCGCTCCTTCCCCTGGCGCGACCCCGGCAGGACGCCGTACGAGGTGGTAGTCGCGCGGGCGTACGCCGGGTTTGTCGAGCGCTACCCATCCTGGGGCACCCTCGCCCACGCGCCCCTCGATGGCCTCGAGAACGCGCTCAGGCCGCTTGGGCTCTGGAGGCAGAAGGCGCTGGCTTTCCAGCAGCTCGCGCAGTCGATCGAGGCGAATGGCGGCGTCGTTCCCCACACGCCCAAGGAGTTGGAGTGCCTGCGAGGGATCGGCCCCTACACGGCGAGCGCGGTGCGGGCCATCGTGTACAGGCGGGCCGAAGCGCTCCTCGATGTGAACATGGCCCGCCTCCTGGGGCGGTTCCTCGGATCAGCCGAGCACGCTGAGGCGAGACCCAAACGCATGCTGCTCGCGCTCGCTCTTCGGTTGGTGCGCAGTAAACGCGGCCTTGAGGTCAACTGGTCGGCGCTCGATTTCGGGGCGCTCGTCTGCCGCGCCAGGCACCCGCTGTGCCCTGAGTGCCCGCTGCGGACCAGGTGCGCGTACGCCAGATCGCTCCAGCTCCAACCTACTCCCAGCGCAGATGTTCTTTCAGGCTCACGAAGCGCTGGTGGCCGATGATGAGATGGTCGACCAGCTCGATGTCGAGGATGCGACCGGCCTCCACGAGCTGTTTCGTCGTCTCGATGTCTTCCTTTGACGACGTCGGGTCGCCGCTAGGGTGGTTGTGGCAGAGGATGAGGCCGGGGCAGTTGCGGATGATCGCCGGGCGGAAGACCTCGGCCGCGCGCAGGACCGAGCTGTTGGCGGTTCCCTGGTAGAGGCTGGCCTTCTCGACCAGCTGGCTCTTGGCGTCCAGCAGCAGGACGCGCATCTGCTCGGTGTCCAGGTAGGCCAGGTCCAGCATCACCAGGTTGGCCGCATCTGCGTAGCGGGTGTCCACCTGCACGAGGGCCAGTCTGCGCCCGATCTCCAGGGCCGACTTGAACTGGGCCGACTTGGCCTCGCCCATGCCATGCTCAGCGCACAGTTCGCGGAAGTCAGCGCGCACCAGGCCTGGGAGCCCTCCGTACTTGGTGAGCAGCTTGTTGGCCAGATCCAGGACGTTGCCGCTCCGGGTGCCAGTGCGCAGGATGATCGCCAGCAGTTCGGCCAGCGAGAGCGCCTGGGGGCTGAAGTGCTGCAGGCGCTCGCGCGGGCGCTCATGGCTGGGCAGTTCGCGCACCGTCGCATGGTAGTCCAGCCGGGTGCGCTTGTAGGGGCCGGAACCGGATTCGCGGGCGAGCATGAGTAGTTTTCCTCCTTCACAGCGAGAATGGTCTCCCTCCTCTCTCCTGTTATTCTGAAAGTGCCCGGGTAAAAGTGGAAATGCAGCCATCAGCGGACGCCCCGCGTTGCGCATAGCGTCTCGGACTCCCTCGGGCAGGGGTAAGTCCGAAGAATCCTCGTGAGTAATCCGTGAAAGTTCGTGAATTACTGTTGAGGTGACCATGGTATCATGGCAGGAGAGCCCTTCCCGTCGTAGGACAGCGTATGGAACAAGGAAGTAAAAAGGGGTTCGCACAGTACGGATCCCCTGGTGCTGGCACGACAAGCCTTCTGAACGTTGACAAAGTGCACCATACGCCTATGCGGAGGTGGACTGCGTGTTTCTTGCAGTCAACCGAAAAGGGACGCCGCACTTCGTGCCCTTTCTTTCCTCTCATTGCCCGAAGGCAGTCGGGTCTCCAGAAAGGATTTGTGATGAAGTGCAGTGCGGCTTTCCCGCTCGGCCTTCTGTAAAAAGGGTTGCGGGTGGTAGCCCCGCTGTCGTACGTCGCGTATGGCCTGCGTTTTCTTCTCCGGCGTATCCCAGAGAACCTTGTCCACGCCGGGGGTTTTCTTGCCCTGGTTTTCCGTCACTCGTCGCACAGCTAGAGCTTTGCCGCTAAACGAGTGGGTTAAGAGTCGTTGCAAAGCTTTCACCTTGCCCCATCTCTTTTCCTGAGTCGCCTTCACGATACGCGCCTGGAGCCGCCGCACGTTGCGTTGGGTTCGATACCACAGAATACCGTCCCAATGGTCGTCAGCGTGGGAGGACGCACCAGCAGGTCTTTCCTCTTCTTTCGTTGAGGGTATCTCTACCGTCATCTGCTTTTCCTCCTGTGTCGGTTCTTCATGCGTTCTCGTGATGAAAGACCAGACGGAAGTCTGCCCGCTTTCGCGTGGGGTGATGTTGCCTGATGGCGCAACCCCTATCTCCTTCATTACCAAGGAGCGTTCGCTTTCTCCGTCCTCCTCTATCCGCAGCTCCATTGGCGTTCCTGACGGTTCGCTTTCCCCTTTTGGGAGAGCTACGGACTTTCCATGTTCCGCTTGTATGCCTTGACGGGTTAGGCTCTGCCTGTTCGCCGGTGATGTTTCTGTCTCCGATGGAGGAAGCTGGATACCCCCATGCCCATCACTTTACCTGTTGGTTCAAGCCTATCAGCACCTTTGGCTTGTTCGTCGTAACGACGTTTATCGGCAGTTTGCATATGCTAGCCATACCATCAAACTCTAGCACCCCAACTACCCTGATGCTGGTAGTTCTCACGTTCCCTCACGGTTCAATGATCCTGTACAGGAGGGTTACATTGTTCCGAAAGCTTCCCACCCCCGAATTGCTGCGGGCGCGGGTTTCGGTAGAGTACTGGTGGGAGAACACCAGGTTGAGTCCTGTTATCCAGTCTCAACAGCCACGCAAGCGACTTCATGTCGCAACCAGCTGACTACATAACGTGAGTACCAATCCAGGATCGCTACCAAGTACATCCAGCCTGCATGCAAGCGAATATAGGTGATGTCGATGCCCCAAATATGATTGGGGTACGCACTGGTGATATGACGCAATAAGTACGGA
>WNGK01004743.1_pt1 | contig 26180 bp, 29 predicted proteins | sample 5400601 | NCBI WGS metagenome assembly WNGK01 (sample SAMN13153376, study PRJNA577476) | soil metagenome | isolation source: 60 cm soil or saprolite under Garry oak tree replicate 1 | place: USA:California | collected 2016-06-15
GCCGCCGAACTACGCGCATATTCCGCTTATCTTGAATCGGGACGGCTCAAAAATGAGCAAACGCGATGAAGGCGCGGCAGTCGCGACTTACATTGAGCAAGGTTACGCGCCGGAAGCCGTCCGCAATTATCTTTGCCTGCTCGGCTGGTCGCCCAAGGATAATCGGGAAAAGATCGACATCGACGAAGTCGTCAAACTTTTCGAGCTCGAGAAAATAAATCGCCGCAATGCCGCGTTCGACCTAGACAAATGTTTTTGGCTCAACGGCCAGTACATCGCGCAAATGTCGCTCGATCGCTTCATCGAGCTCGCACGGCCGTTTTTGGAAAAAGCGAAGATCGACATCTCCGACGAAAAATATCTGCGCGACGTGCTCGCGATCGTGAAAGAGAAGATCAAGCTGTTTAAAGATGTGCCGGAATGGACGTCCTATTTCTTCACTGAAAATTACGAGTTTGATTCCGAGTCGGTTAAAAAAGTCTTCGGAAAACCGGAAGCGGCTGCGCGTTTGAAAGCTTTGCGTGACGAGTTTGCCAAGATCGACAAGTGGAATCCCGCGACGCTTGAATCGACTCTCAAATCCCTGGCCCAAAAGCTTGGTTGCAAGACCGGCGACTTGGTTCATCCCGCGCGCTTGGCGGTCAGCGGGCGAAGCGTTGGACCAAGTTTGTATCACATGCTCGACGTGATGGGCAAAGAGCGCGTGCTCAAACGCTTCGACCGATGTATGACGCAGCTAGGCGGAAAATGAAGAAGCGTAAGACGCTGAAAAGCGTCTACACACTTGGGGACTTAAAAGAATGGCGCGATGTCGATCCGCCCATTCGCCTCGGCGTCTTTGGCGACCCGGTCGCGCATTCGCTGTCGCCGCAAATGCAGAACGCCGCGCTCAAGCATTGCAAGATCGACATGCAGTATGCGCGATTTTACATTTCGCCTAACGAATTGCGCGAGGCGATCGGCCTCATCCGCAAAATGGAATTCGTCGGTCTGAATCTGACCATTCCGCACAAGATTGCCGCTCTGGAACTGCTTGATGTAGCCGACGAAAATGTGAAGCGGATCAGCGCGGCCAATGTGATCAAGGTCGGAGGTGGCAAGTTGCGCGGTTTCAACACCGACGGACGCGGATTTGCGCGCGCTGTTCGCGAGGAATTTTCGGTGGATCTTCGTGACCTTCGCGTGCTCGTGCTCGGCGCGGGCGGCGCGGCGCGTGCGATCGCGCTGCAATGCGCCAAAGAAAATTCCGAGCGACTTGTCATTGCCAACCGCTCATTCGAAAAAGCGCAGAAGCTGGCTGACGAACTGCGCGATCTTTTTGCCGGCCCGAAAGTCCTCGGGCCGGTACCGCGTTTGCAGGCGATTCCGTTGGAAGAAGCTGCCATCCGATTTCAAATCGGTCATGTCGATCTTGTGGTGAACGCGACGCCGATGGGTTTGAACCGTGGCGAACCGTCGCCGATTCCGGCGCGATTGCTCGCACCGCACGTGATGGTTTACGACACGATTTATTCCGCCGAGCGCACGCCGTTGGTTTCAGCTTCGCTTGAAGCCGGTGCGCGCGAGGCAAATGGATTGTCGATGTTGCTTCATCAAGGCGCGCTCGCGTTTGAAATTTGGTTTCAGCGCGAAGCGCCGATCGAAGTAATGCGCAAAGCGTTATGAATTCTCCTTCGCCATTTCCTGGCCACGTTTAGCAGCGGCCTCGACCGCGGCGACCAAACTCTCGCTTGTTCCTAGTTTTTCCATCACGGCGAGCCCGGCCGCGGTTGTGCCGCCCGGCGTAACGACCATTTTTCGCAGCTCTTCCGGCGACATTTTACTTTCCTGCATCAGCGCAGCCGCTCCGAGTGCAGTTTGGGTTGCAAGTTCTAGCGCGACGTCATCCGACAAACCCATTTTTGTTCCGCCTTTGGCCAGCGCTTCGATCACTGTGTAAATGAAAGCCGGTCCGCTCCCGCTCAACGCAGTGACGGCGTCGATCTGTGCTTCCTCGACTTCAACGACCACGCCGATTGCTCCGAAAATCTTCTTCATAAGATCGGCATCTTCTTTTGTCGTGCGTGTTCCGAGTGCGATTCCCGTCGCCGCGCGGCAAATCGCCGCTGGCGTATTGGTCAGTGCGCGCATGAAGCGCGCGTTGGCAACTTTTTCCATGCCCGAAATCCGAACGCCTCCCGCGAGCGAAATAAGAAGTTTGCGTTGAAGCTTGTCGCTCAGTTCCTGCAAAACCGGCAAGACCATCGCCGGCTTCACTCCAATGAAAATAACTTCAGCTCTCTCAGCGACCTCCGCGTTCTCTGCGGTCACGCGAATGCCTGTTTCTTTTTGTAACGCCGCTCTCGTCTGTTCATTTGGTTCGCTCGCGATGATGTCACCCGGCGGGCAAAATTTAGCTCGGATCAAACCGCGAATGACCGACCCGGCCAGTTTGCCCGCGCCAATAAAACCGAGCCGGTAGATTTGAGAAGCAGTCATTTTCCGCGATAATAATTCATGGTAGCACCGGGTGTAAATTTCGGTTCGAGCCGAACTGGCACTTTGAGCGGGAGTAGCAGTGATCTCGCACAAGAGCTCCGCGAGCTCGCGCGTGAGCGCAATGCCGTCATTCTCGCCCACAACTATCAGGTGCCGGAGCTGCAGGAAGCGGCCGATTTCGTCGGCGATTCGTTAGGCTTGAGTTACCAAGCCGCCAAGACCGATGCCGACGTCATTCTTTTTTGCGGCGTTCATTTCATGGCGGAGACGGCGAAGATCATTAACCCGACCAAACGAGTGATTTTGCCCGATCTCGAAGCCGGTTGTTCGCTTTCCGAATCGTGTCCGCCCGAAAAACTGGCCGAGTTTTTGAAAAGACACGCCGATAAGAATTATTACGTCATCGCTTACATCAATTGCAGCGCCGGCGTAAAAGCGCAGTCCGACATCATTTGCACCAGCGGCAACGCGGACAAGATCGTGCGCGCGGCGCCGGAAGATCGACAAATCCTGTTCGTTCCGGACCAAAACCTCGGCGCGTGGGTGATGGAACGGACCGGGCGCAAAATGGATCTGTGGCAGGGGACTTGTTACGTGCACGTCGAGTTTACCGCGCGCAGCATCAATCGGATTCGCGAAGAATATCCCGACGCGCCGGTCGTCGCGCATCCCGAATGCACGTACGCGGTCCGGATGCTGGCGGACGAAGTTTGTTCGACCGAAAAAATGATCGCGTTCTCCAAGAATTCAGCGGCGCGCGAAATCATTATCGTGACCGAAGCAGGGATGCTGCATCGATTGAAGAAGGAAATTCCCGACAAAACATTCATTCCCGGGCCGACCGACAATTGTTTTTGCGGCGAATGCCGGTTCATGAAAATGAACACATTGGAAAAGGCCTACGGCGCGTTGCTCAACATGGAACCGGAGATCACTTTGCCGGAATCGATCCGCCAACGCGCCGAGTTGCCGATTCTTCGAATGCTGGAGCTCAGCCGCTGAGACGGCAGCGACGAGTGACAGGTGACGAGTGACGAGATTAAGACGCGCTAGTGTTGTCACTGGTCACTTATCGCTCGTCACTTCTTTAGTCTTGTCACCGGTCAGTTGTCACTTTTCACTCCTGCTCGATGGAGCGGCCGTCGATCTGGGTCATTATTGTCGTGCTGTTGCTTGGCGTTTTGTTCCTGCGCGAGCCGCGTTTCCAGCGTTCTGAGGAAACTTTTTTGCGCTGGCTGATTCGACATTCGCAACCGGCGGTCAAGGCGGTACCGATCACGATCGTTGAAACCGGGCGAGAGAATCCGCCTTCACCGCTCGAGACGGCCTTGCTCCTGCAGGGCGCGCTCGAATTCAAACCGACGGTCATTGCGATCGAACCCGTTTTGCAATCGGGTGAGCCCAGCAAAGATCAGGAGCAGATTTTTATCGACCAGGCGATGCGAGTTCCGAAGCTGGTGCTGGGCGCGGAGTTGACCGCCACGCCTGATCCGGATGCGCCGGTCGCTGAAATTCCTGGCTTCACGCGAGTCACCGGTCGCCGCGGAGATCTTCCGGAATTTTCCGGGATCGAGCATCAACCTGGCGAAGATGTTCGGATTCTTTCCACGCTTGGCTTCATCAATTTGCCGGAAGAAAACGCCGCCGATCTCCACGTGCCGTTATTATTTCAGTATCGCGGGGATGTAATTCCGTCGTTTGCGCTTCAAGCCGCGCTTCTTTGGATGCGTCTCACGCCGGGCGAAGTAAAGATAGACATCGGATCGGCAATCACGCTTCCGAACGGAACTAAAATTCCGATTCGTTCCGACGGCACACTCTTGATCAATTCAAGAACGGTCCAGCGTGCGCGTCGCGTCACACTCAACGAATTGTTGCTCGCGGCCCAACAACACGAAAGCGGCGCGGCTACTGCGATTCGACTCGAAGATACGCGAACGCACCTCGTGCTGGCGCGCGTAGAGACGAACGCGCCCGATCTTTTCGCCGCCGCCATTGGCGCGATCCAAACAAATTCGTTTCTCCGGCGCGTGAGCTGGATTTTCGATTGTGCAATGGTCGTGATTGCGGCGGCGGTCAGCGGCGCGCTCCGGAGATTCTCGCGCATCGATCTAATCATCGGAGCGATCGCGTTTTCCGCCGCGTATTGTTTGATCGCGCTCGCGATCATTTCGCGTTTTTCAATTTGGATCCCGGCCTGGTTGCCGCTCGGAGCGACTTGGATTTCGGTCTTGTTCGCGATCATTCTTCCAAAACCAAAGGACTCTGTGCGCACGGTTTCAATCGCTGCGCCGCCTCCGGCGCCGTGATGAAATCGAAGGAATCGATTGAAACGCAGGTCGAGCGATTACACACCGGCGGTCTTATCGACATGCACTTCGATTTGCCGATGGACTTGTACGAAAAGCGCAGGCGGCCAAATGTTCTCGCCGCGGAATTTTTGCCGGACTTCGAAGCCGGTGGGACGGGAATGATTGGCGCTGCCATCTACATTGAAGAACGATATCTTCCTGAGCGCGGGCTGCAGGTAGCGCTTGATCAGATCGCGCGGCTTTACACCGAAGCCGAACAATCGAAGCGGTGCGTCATTTGTCGCACGCATGATGAAATTTCGCGCGCACTCAATTCCAAACAGACCGGCTTTCTCATAACCATGGAAGGTGTCGAGCCGGTCGGCGACGATTTGGATTTGCTGCGCGCATTTTATGAACTCGGTGTTCGCGCAATCGGACTGACGCACGCGCGCACGAATGCCGCTGGTTATGGCGGCATCTTTGCGGCCAGCGGCTCATCGCCGGAAGGATTGACGCCGTTCGGTCGCGAGCTTGTCCGCGAATGCGAACGGCTCGGTGTTATCGTCGACCTTGCCCACATCAATCCAGCGGGCTTCAAAGAGATTGTCGACCTCACAACGAAGCCGCTGGTTGTTTCGCACACGAACGCCCGAAAATTTTACGATGTCGAGCGCAACATCAGCGACGAGCAGATCAAGATGGTCGGTCAACGCCGGGGCGTCATTGGTATCAATTCAGTCCTGGTCAGTCCCGCACAAAAGGAGACCACGCTGGACTGTTATGTCGATCATATCGAGTACGTCGCGAGTCTGATCGGCATCGATTGCGTCGGGATCGGCTTCGATTTCTTCGAATTCATTTATCGGCAATGGCCGGAATCAAAGAAGAAATGGATGGCTGAGAAACTGACGACGCCGCATTTCATCCCTGACCTGACAAATCATTCGCACGCCCCAAATCTCACGCGCAAATTGATCGAGCGCGGTTTCAGTGACGTCGACATCGAAAAGATTCTGCGCGGCAACTGGATGCGCATTTTTGACGAGATTCTGTAGCTTACACAATTGCCAGGGCCGGAAATTTTCGGCCAAGCACAACCTGGCTCGGCGCTTTCAACCATCGATCCAGCACCGTTCCGTAAACGTTGCGAAAGTCGGTGTTGAACTTCAGATCGCCGTGATCGAGATCGGTCAGGCTTGGATATTTGCCGAACAATCCGGGTTTGGTCCCGCCGCCGAGCACAAACATCGGTGCAGCTGCGCCATGATCGGTCCCGCCGTTTGCGTTTTCCTGAACGCGCCGACCAAACTCGCTGAATGTCATTAACAATATGCGTTCGAAATTCCCCTGTTGCTTGAGGTCGGCCACGAATGCACTGACTGCATCGTTAAACTCCCCCATCAAGCGCTCGTGCGTGTTGATCTGTCCGGCGTGCGTATCGAAACCGCCCTGACTCGCGTAATAAACGCGCGTTGGCAGTCCACCGGCGATCATCCGCGCGATGATATTCAAACTCGCCGCGAGCTGGCCCTGCGGATACGTCACGCTCGATTTATACCTACGCGCGATCGCGAGAATTTTGTCCGAGCTCAGTTGCGCATCCAGCGCGGTGCGTTGCAAAAAGTCGAGCGTGCTCAAATCGTTTTTCGCCTTTCCCGGAATCGCGCCGATCGATCCACCGGTGTTCGATGCAACCGTGCCGCCTTCTTCGGCGGCGCCGGCTTCATTGAGTTGCCGAAAAAACATTTCTTCTGGGCTCAGTTGGCCCTTGCCAGGTTCGGACGGTTGAAATCGAAATTGTTCCGGACGCGAAAACGTTACGCCAGTGGGATTCTTCGCGGCGAACGCTTGCGGCGTTTCTTCGCCAATGGCAACGCCCACAGTTGGATCGGCGCCGGCGCAGCAATTATCGAAGTAACGGCCGAGCCAACCACCGCTCACCGTGCGATCTGCATCGGAAGCGGTTTGCCAGATTTCCGTGGAACGAAAATGCGAGCGGTTCGGGTTTGGATAACCAACACCCTGCACGATCGCCACGTGACCCTCGTCGTAGAGTGATTTCAGGCCAGTAAGCTTTGGATTCAGCGCGATGTGATTATCGATTTTCAAGACCTGATCTGCGGAAAGCCGAAGCCGCGGCCGCGCAACATGGTAAGCGTCGTCGGCGTAAGGGACGACCATGTTGAGTCCGTCGTTGCCGCCGGCCATCTGCAAGACCACGAGAATGGTTCCATCTTTGCCGGTAACGGCTTGCGTCATCGCATCGGCCGCGAGCGCATCGAGCGTGAAGAAAGTTTTTTCGAGAAAAACCGGCAGCGTCCAGGTGGCGGCCGCGCCAAGCATGGAAGTGCGGAGAAATTTCCGCCGTGTTTGCAATGTGGGCTTCGTTTTCATTCGTTAGGCCAGTTGAAATTGTGACGTGCTCATCATCAAGTGGATGAGCTCGCGCAAGGTTACGTCGGTTGTTTCGGAGCTCCGGGATTCGAGATATTGCACAAGAGTGTCGATCTCTTTTTGTGCAGGCCGAGTCTGAAAAAATCTGTGGACGAGAAGATCGACAACTTCGCGGGGTTTGTTGCGAACATCGGCCGGCACAAGTTTACTAACGTCGATGGGCTCGCGGCGAACTTGCTCGACCAATTGCGCCGCGCGCCCAAAACCAACATCACCGCCTTGTCTGCGTTGTTGATTGCTTGGCGGCAGGATTGCGTCGCCGTTAATCAAGTAGTTGGCGAAATTGTATCGAAATAACAATGTCGACGTGCTGATCCACTCTTTGCCGCCGTCCCAGCCTTTCACGTTCGGCGGCGCGAAAAGAATCTGTCCCATTTGTCGCATTGCATTCTGGGCCGCGACGGGTGCTGGCGGCGGCGCATTCAGGAGCTTCGAAGTTTGAACGATGTACTGAATCGGGCTTTTGATTTGGCCGCCCATGACACGCTCGGAATAAAATTCCGCGGAGCTGAAAATTTCGCGCAGCACCGGACGCATCTCGAAATTGTGCGCGCGGATACGCTGTGCGATCGCATCCACCATTTCTGTGCTTGGATCGTCTTCGACAAAGAAGCGCCAGAGTTTGCGACCGATGAATTGTGCGCAAGCCGGTTTACTGATGAGAATGTCGATGATGTCATCGCCGTTCAAATTTCCAGTTTTGCCCATGAACGATTTCGGTCCGCGGTCCTGCTGAAATGGCGCGAACCGGAATTGCTGCGTAGTCATATCGATCCGATAACCGGTGAACGCGCGCGCCGATTCGCGAATGTCCTGCTCGCTGTAGTTGCCAATACCGACCGTGAACAATTCCATTAGTTCGCGCCCCCAATTTTCGTTGGGGTGCTCTTTTCGGCTCTGTTGCAAATCGAGGTAGATCATCATCGCCGGATCGCGTGAGATTTTCTTCACCAGCGTGGCAAAGTTTCCAAAGGCGTTGCGACGGAGGGTGTCGTTCTGGAGCCACATCCAGTAAGCGTCTCGCACTTTTTGCGCGCTGGTTGCGAAATGTCCGTGCCAGAAGAGTGTCATTTTTTCCAGCAATGGCGCCGGGCCATTGAGCATTCGATCAAGCCACCAGCGGCGAAGATCAACAATCTCGTCGCCTTCCATCAGGCGAACCTGACGCGCCTTGCTTTGAAAGTTTTCGCCACGGTCCTTGGCGGCTTTAATTTCCATTCGCTGAGCCTGAATATTTCGAGGATGCACCCACATCGGGGGCGGCACATTTGCTGTCTCGCCCCTAACCTCAACGAAGTCGCGCACCGCTGCCGCGAGCCCCTTTTTTCGGAGCGCTTCGATCTCTGCCGGGGTGCCGCCGAACGCGGCGCGATTAAGCAGATGCGCCGCCGTCGCCTCGTTCCACTTTGAGTTGGGCAGCGTCAGCATGTTGATTGAACCGGTTTGGGCGAGCGTGGTTGCATGATGGACTCTACTTTGTCTAGACCGGCTTACGGCCCTTCTGGTTACATGCCTTAAATCGGAAGCAGAGGAACCGGCTTTGAAATTCATTAATCTGACGCGCCGAACTGAGATTGGCGCCAATTCGTACTATTTAGAGGCCGGCGACCGTCGGCTCGTGCTCGATTCCGGGATGCATCCGAAGTTCGAAGGAGAGGAAGCGCTGCCGAATTGGAAAGCGCTCGGCGATCGCCGGCTCGAAGCGATTATCGTTTCGCATTCGCATCAAGACCACATCGGCACGTTGCCAGTCTTGATGCGGCGCCAACCGCAGGCGCGCGTCTTCATGACCGAGCCGACCGTCGAAATTGGTAGCGTGTTGTTGCACAACTCAGTCAACGTGATGACGCGGCAACGCGAAGAGCTCGGAACAACTTTGTATCCGCTCTTCACCCATCGCGAAGCCGATCGCGCCGCCGATCGCTGGCAATCGTGCGCGTTGCGACAGGCGTACACGCTTTCGGGTGAGCGAGCGCCGAATGCGGACGGTGACGCAGTTACATTCGAATTTTTCGACGCCGGACACGTTCTAGGTTCAACCGGAATTCTCATTCGCGCTGAAGGACGCACGCTCTTTTATACCGGCGACGTTAACTTTGATGACCAAACGATCGCGCAGGCGGCGGTTTTTCCGGAAGAGAAGATCGACATCCTGGTGATGGAATGCACCCGCGGCGATAATCCTCGATTTCCCGATCTACATCGGCGGACTCAGCTCAAAGATCAGCGACATTTACGATCGGCGGGCACAAATGGGCCGGCGTCAGCTGCCGCGCCTGCAATTACTCGATGAACTTCGCCCCTTTGTTTTGAATGCCGAAACCATTCACGACGCGCGGACACGCGCTGGACGCGTTTACGCGCTTTCCAGTGGGATGATGACTCCCAAAACGCTCTCCAATATTTTCGCGCAGCGAATCGTCGATCAGCCACTCCATTCCATTTTCTTCGTCGGGTACGCCGATCCGGAATCGCCCGCGGGAATTTTGCGAAGCGCGCTGGCGAACGAACAGGTGACGCTCGATCCAGGCGGATCGCCGCAGCGCGTGCGCTGTCACATCGAACAGTTTCAATTCAGCGCGCACGCATCGCGGGAGTCACTGATTGGATTCGCGGAGCGGCTCGCGCCGAAAAAAGTTTTGCTCGTCCATGGCGATCCGCTAGCGGTGGAGTGGATGCGCGCGCGGCTGGCGTCCGATTTGCCCAATTCAGAAATCATCGTCCCGACGCCGGGAACGGAATTGGAATTGTGGTGAAGATTGTCTGCTGGAACATCAATTCGCTGCGCAAGCGTCAGGACCGATTGTTCGCGTGGCTCGAAAATACCACGCCCGATATTGTTTGTTTGCAGGAAACGAAATGCACCGATGAACAATTTCCGGCACTGGCGCTTCAATCCAGCGGTTACGACTCCGCCTATCACGGCGAGAAATCTTACAACGGCGTCGCGATTCTTTCGAAAACGAAACTGAAGGAAGTTCGCGCGTCGCTCTGTGATGAAGTTGTCGATCCGCAAGCGCGCGTGATTTCGGCAACGATCGGAAATTTGCGTGTCTATTCCGTTTATGCGCCGAACGGCCAGACCGTTGGCTCGCCGGCTTACAAATATAAATTGGAATGGTACGCCCGATTGCGCGATTGCCTGGCCAAAGAGCAAGATGTCGATCTTGTGGTGTGCGGCGATTTCAATGTCGCGCCGGAAGATGTCGATGTTTACGATCCAAAGCTTTGGCGCGGCGCGATCATGTGCTCCGATGGCGAGCGGATGGCGTTTCAGCAACTCTGTCAAATCGGTTTGCGGGACACGCTGCGACTGCACCCGCAGGAACCCGGCGTTTTTACCTGGTGGGATTATCGGATGCTTTCTTTTCCGAAAAATCGCGGGCTGCGGATCGATGCTGTCCTGGCGAGCGAAGGACTCGCCAAAAGATGTACGGCCTCGGGAGTCGATCGCGAGATGCGCAAAGGTAAAGATCCTTCCGATCACGCGCCGATTTGGGCAGAATTCTAACTGTGACTGCGTCGTGAGCTCACGATGAAAATTCCGCTTCACGTTTCTAATCTGCCGCCAAAGCCGCTGATAATTTGGGACGGTGACTGCCATTTCTGCCGGCGGTGGATCGAGCGCTGGCGCGAAATCACGCGCGGCGTGGTCGATTACGCGACATCCCAGGAAAGCGCAGAACGATTTCCAGAGATCCCGCGCGAACAATTCGAGCGCTCGGTCATTTACATCGAGACCGACGGCGCCGTTTATTCTGGGGCTGAAGCGGTCTTTCGATCATTACGATGTCGATCTTCCAAGAAGTGGTTGGCGTGGAGTTACGACCGTTTACCTGCTTTTGCGCCGGTCTCGGAAAGCCTTTACAGAATTATCTCGCGTAATCGCAGATTCGCTTCTGTGATCACGAAGCTTCTCTGGGGCAATGACGTTCGCCCGCCAACCTATTTTGCGGCGCGCCGCTGGTTTCTCCGCGCGGTCGGTTTGATTTTTCTCATCGCGTTCGTTTCGCTCTGGGTCCAGATCGACGGACTCATCGGGTCGAATGGAATTACTCCAGTGCGCGAATTTCTTCCGGCGGCCCGCGCCCAGCTGGGCGACCGCGCATTGTCGATCTTGCCGACACTGTGCTGGTTCAACTCGAGCGATACCTTTTTCCATTTTCTGTGTGGCGGCGGAGTTGTCCTCTCACTCGTTTTGATCGTCGGAATCGCGCCGGCGCTGTCACTCGTCGGGTTGGTTGCTTTTTATCTTTCGCTCACGATCGCCGGCCAAACATTTCTCAGTTTTCAATGGGATATTTTGCTGATCGAGATTGGGTTCCTGTCGATCTTTCTCGCGCCATGGCGGCTTTGGCCAAAGCGCGGCGTCGATCCGCCCGTTTCGCGCGCCGCACTTTTTCTGCTCAAGGTCCTGCTCTTCAAACTGTTGGTCATGTCCGGAGTGGTGAAGCTCACCAGCGGCGACGATTCGTGGTGGGACCTGACCGCGCTTGATTATCACTATTGGTCGCAGCCGTTGCCGACCGTGATCGGTTGGTGGGCCGATCAAAGTCCTGAGTGGTTCAAGAAATTTTCGGTCGCGAGTGGTTCAAGAAATTTTCGGTCGCGTTTTGTCTCGTTGTCGAAATTATTGTTCCGTTTTTCATTTGGGCGCCACGCCGATTAAGACTGTTTGCTTGCGGGCTGCTAATTTTCCTCCAGGTCATGATCGCGGCGACGGGGAACTATTGCTTTTTCAATTTGCTGACCATCGCGTTGTGTTTGTTGTTAATTGATGACGATGTAGCCGCTTCGCTCCGCGAAACGCGCGCGCGTCGCATAGCGACGCGGCCACAGGACAAGCTGTCGATCTGCGCCGCGACGGCGGTGATCGTTGTTACTTTGCCGCTGAATGCGCAGCTGATTTACAGTGCGCTCAAACCGGAAGCGGAATGGCCGCGCCTGCTCGGATCCGTTTATGCCCGAGCGGAGGCGTTTCGGATTGTTAATGGCTACGGCCTTTTTCGCGTGATGACGAAAGATCGACGCGAGATCATAATCGAGGGGAGCGCTGACGGACTTGATTGGAAGCCTTACGAATTCAAATGGAAGCCCGGTGACGTGATGCGCGCGCCGGGCTGGTGCGCGCCGCATCAACCGCGGCTTGATTGGCAAATGTGGTTCGCCGCGCTCGGCTCGTATCGCCAAAATCCGTGGTTTGTTCAGCTGGTGATTTCTTTGTTGCACGGCAAACCGCAAGTCGCAGCGCTTTTTGAACGGAATCCGTTTCCACAAAATCCGCCGCGCTACGTTCGCGCGGCGCTTTATCGCTATCGTTTCACGACTGCCGAGGAACATCGCGAAACTGGCGCGTGGTGGAAACGTCAGGAACTCGGCGAATACTTGCCAAGCGTCTCGCTCGAAGACGTCCGCTGAGCTTGACATCTTCCTGTAGCCGCGTCGCTCTGGGACGCGCAATGCCACCTCGACTCGGAGCGTTTCGCGGAGCGAAACGGCTACAGGCTCGGTTGAGGGACGCACCGTTCGCGGATATATTCCGCGGCGATGCCGAAGGAAGAACAGATCATGACGGAAGGGACCGTGACCCAGGTTTTGCCGGGGACGATGTTCCGGGTCGATCTCGGCGGCCAACGCAATGTGCTTGCACACATTTCCAGCAAAATGCGCAAGCATTTCATCCGGATCGTGCCGGGGGACAAAGTTTTTGTGGAGCTTTCGCCTTACGATTTGACCAAGGCGCGCATCATTTTCCGCGAGCAATAAGGCAAAAGATCGACATTCGGTGCGCGATTTGCTCAAGATCGTAAGCGCGCGGATAGTTGGAGTAACGAAATTTAACTGGAGACCATCATGGCTGAAGAAAACAAATCACATCGCGCGTCTGGAACGACCGACGCGCAGAACAAATTCGAAAGCAGCAAGACGCACGCGCGAAAAGCGGCCGAGGACTTACGCGATGCGGCCGGCGCGATTGCCGGCGAATATCGCGGCAAAGCGGAGCAAGCTTGGACCGAGGCCCGCGGGAAAGCTGAGCACGCTTGGACGGACGCGCGTGGCCGCGCTGAGCAGGCCTTGGGCGATGCACGGACGCGTGTGCGGACGTTTCAAGACGACGCGGAACAGTACGTTCGCGAAAATCCGACCAAGGCAATCTTTACCGCGCTCGGCGTGGGATTTGTTCTTGGACTGATCTTTCGGCGCTGATCGCGATTTGCTGAATGGCTGGCGAAAATTCGCCGACGAGAAGTCGAACGCGCCAGACCGGTTTCATCGGCAGTTTGGTCGCACTCGCGAGCGCGCTCGCGGATTTTTTCGAGAGTCGCGCCGAACTGTTTGCCACGGAATCAAAGGCGGCGCTCGTTCAATTTGTTTTGGTCGCAGTTTGCCTGGTCGCGGCACTTCTGTTTTTCGCGTTCGGATACGTCTTTCTGCTCGCGACTGCGGTTGTGGCGGTGGCTCATCTGGCAAAAGTCTCATGGTTGTGGACAGCCTTGGCTGCCGCCGGGCTGCATTTGTTGATGGCGCTGATTCTTCTGTTAATCGCGCGCAGTGGAATTAAGCGACCGGTTTTTCGCGCGACCACGGCCGAATTAAAAAAGGATCGAGAATGGCTAAAAAATCTGGAAACAACAAATCAGACGCGGAGCTAAAAGAGCAAATCGCGCGGTCGCGCGAAGATCTCGCCCTCAGACTGAACCGCGTTCGCGAGGAAGTTGATTTGCCGCGTAAGATTCGCCGCTCGGTCCGACGCCAGCCAGTCCCGTGGATTGTCGGTGCGATCGCGGTTGGTTTGCTGGTGACGGCGGTCGTGAGCCGGAAGAGAAAAGTTTATGTCGACGCAAAGGGCGCAACGAAATCCAAACACGTGCTGTTAGAGGCTGGATTTATATTGGGAGCGTTGCGGATCGCCGCAAGCTTGCTCAAACCCGTGGTCATGAACTTTGTCGAAAAGAAACTCGGGAGCTATTCGGGGCGCGGGCGTTCCGGGCCGAAAGGCTTTTGAGTTTACGCGCACCGTCGCGCTGCATAAGAATCGCGGTGCGTTATGTCTCCAACATCGACGGCAAGCTCTCCGCGCTCGCATCCGTTGTCGCATGTCGATGAATACCTGGCCATCGGACAAAGTGCCGGCGCGTCGGATATTCATCTTGGCGTAAACGCGCCGCCGCTCTGGCGGTTGCACGGAACGCTGCAACCGATTTGGCGAGACGCCCCGCGTCTCACTTCCGAGCAAACGCTCGCTCTCGCAGAAGGTTTTCTTTCCAGCCTGCACAAAACGCATTTGAACGAGCGGGGCGACGCCGATTTTGCCTACGCGAACGCATTCGGCCGGTATCGCACCAGCGTTGTCCGCCAGCGGCTCGGGGTCGATCTCGTGTTTCGCATCATTAACACAAAGGTGTGCACGATGGACGAGCTCGGTTTGCCCGAGCATCTCAAACTTCTCACCCGTTATCAAAACGGACTGATTCTCGTCACCGGCTCAGTCGGCAGTGGAAAATCGACCACGCTCGCGGCGTTGGTCGAGCAAGCGAACATTGAGCGGCGCGAGCACATCATCACCCTCGAAGATCCGATCGAGTATGTGTTGGAACCGAAGGGCTGCCACATCACCCAACGCGAAGTGCACACGCATACGCGCTCGTTCGCGGTAGCGTTGCGCGGCGCGCTCCGCGAGGATCCCGATGTCATCATGATCGGCGAAATGCGGGATTTGGAAACGATTTCGCTCGCCATCACAGCTGCCGAGACCGGCCATTTGGTCTTGGGAACACTGCACACTAGCAACGCGTCGCGCACGCTCGACCGGTTGCTCGATGTCTTTCCGCCCGGTCAACAGGAGCAGATTCGCATCATGGTCAGCGAATCGCTGCGCGGAGTCATTAGTCAGCAACTAATTCCGCGGTCCGACGGCGGGGGGCGCGTGCTGGCGCTCGAAATACTTACGAACACTCCGGCAGTCGCCAACGTGATCCGCGAAGCAAAGACCTTCATGCTCCCGGGAATAATTCAGACCGGAAAGAAACAAGGCATGCAGCTGATGGACGATGCACTTGCCGATCTTTACGGCCGCGGCTTGATCAGCGCAGAAGAAGCTCTTGCTCGTGCGGATCAAAAGCAGGAAATGCGAACGCGGCTCGCGAAATGACGAAGCACGAATGAAGAAACCCGAAATAATGACGAGGTCCGAAATTCAAAACGTCTCGTCACCGGAGCTTTCGTCATTTGGGTTTTGTCGTTCCTTCGTCATTCGCCATTCGGACTTCGTCATTTAGTCATGGCCTCTCTGGATCAATTTCTGAAAGTCATTGTCGATCAAGGCGGCTCCGATTTGCACATCGGCGAGGGCCAGCCGCCGAAGATGCGCAAGCACGGCGACATCGCGCCGATTCGAGAGATGCCACTGACGCACGACGAGACGATGTCGATGTTGAGCGAGGTTTGCGGCGAGCGGAACTGGAAAATTCTCGAAGACCGCGGCGATCTCGACTTCGCCTACGAGATGGACGCGGCATCCCGGTTTCGATGCAATTATTTAAAGCAAGCGCACGGCTATGGGGCGGTGTTTCGCTTGATTCCGGCGAAAATCGCAACGCTGGAACAACTTGGTATTCCAATCGTCGCCAAAGAGTTTGCGCGTTTACGTGGTGGATTGGTCCTTGTTACCGGTCCAACCGGTTCCGGCAAATCGACGACCCTCGCGTCGCTGATTGATTACATCAACGACAATTTTTCGCGGCACATCGTCACGATCGAGGAACCGATTGAGTTCGTGCACGGCAACAAGCGCAGCATCATTACCCAGCGCGAGGTCCCTGGCGATTGCGAATCATTTCCGGTGGCGCTGAAAGCGGCGTTGCGCGAAGACGCGGACATCGTTCTTGTCGGCGAAATGCGCGATCTGGAAACAATCTCGCTCGCGCTTACCGCCTCCGAAACCGGCTTGCTCGTTTTCGGAACGCTCCACACCAACAACGCGCGCAAAACCGTCGATCGAATGGTTGACGTTTTTCCAGCGCTGCGTCAACCGCAAGCGCGCGCGATGCTGGCCAATTCGTTGCGCGGTGTTCTCGCGCAATTGCTCTTGAAAAAAGCGGACGGCTCCGGCCGCATCGCGGTCAATGAAATCCTGGTCGCAAGCGCCGCTGTCTCGGCGATCATTCGCGAAGGCGCGACGCAAAAACTTCAGGACGTGATCATTTCCGGCAAAGGGCAGGGGATGCAATTCATGGACGACGCGATTTTTGCGCTGTTGGAAAACGGAACGGTCACAGCGCACGAAGCCTTCATGAAGGCGATCGATAAGAACCGGTTCAAACAATTCTTGCCGGCTGAAGAAGAACATCTCGGCGACGCCGCCGGCGCCGTCCCGGACGACGAAAAACGGCTGCCGGGAAATTTCATGAAGCGGGCGGCAACCCGCAGCTCAGCCAGGCCGCCTCCACGATAATTGTCGTCAGCTACGCGCGGTCAGGGTACAACCGTTGGTGCGGGGTCTCGTAAACGCAGCCAACAGCAACGTCACCGACGCGGCAACCACTAGGAGGAAACCGACAACGAAGAGCGGCGCGTCGAAGTAGCGCACGCCCATAAGCCAAAGCAGCATCAGGGGCAGTGTTCCAACTGTGAGAGCCGTTGTTCGAACGATCACCTGGGCCCAACGATCCGAATATGGCGCGGCATAAAAGGTCAGAAAGCCGAGAGGAAACAGCAACAGCCCGACCAAAATATGATTCAGAAGCATCGGCGGAATGAGATTGTCGGCCGCACCCTGAGAAACGCTGTGTCGAATGAGGGCCGCGATGTGGGGCGTCGCCACCAAATGCACGATGCCGAGCAACAAAAGCAGCAACCCGCTTCCTCTAAGCAATCGAACGCGAGTAGATGTGGACATTTGTAGAGGTTTCTACTTCTTAAGTTCTACTTTTTACTTTCTTAGAAGGAACGCCAATTGTGAAGCGGCCTCTTTCTCGGTGAGCTTCTTCGCGGCTCTCAGGACTTCCTTCGGCACCCACTTGGGAAATGGAACGACCAGCAATTTGTGCTTGCCCCCAGGAGTGTGCGTCTCCTTAACAGCGGCAAGCCTATTCTTCGAAAACCGGCCGGCCGACCTGACGAGGGCGGGCCACAGACGCCGATGGATGTAGGTAATTTTTCCATCTACCAGTCGGCACACCAAAATGTCGGGAGAACTGCGGATCGCTCGCGAGAAAAGGAATATCTCGTTTCCCTTCGGATGCGCCCACCAACTACCTCTCAGTGGTTCTCCCGCTACAACCTGAGCGAGACTGGGAACACTGGCATGCGCCGACTCGACGGCTATCCCACATTTTTTTATCCACGCGAGAGCTTGCTTTGCGTTCATGGATCGGCAACAGACCAGCCATCTAACGAGAAAAAGATCAGCTACGCCTCCTTCTCAAGTTTTCTTAATTCCTAATTCTTACTTCTTGCTTTCTTACCAGCCATCGGCTGCAGCGTGTGGTTAGACGTATGGCCTCGTTAATCACATGCACTTCTGTAGCAAGGCGAGTAAGCCCAAAACAACCGCGGCCGCGATGCCAATCTTCGTCCAGAGCATCACGTCTGCGTGGCGACGCTCTTCTGCAGAATCTCCCGAAGCCCTTGCTCGCTCCGAAAGAATGTCGCGAATCCTCTGCATTGTCTGCTCAAAGCGAATGTTAAATGTCGGGTTTTGCGACACAGGAGGAGGAACCTTCAAGAATTCTTCGAGTGTGGCAGTATCGAGGTTTTCAAACCGCGCCGAATTCCTTTCAACATCCGACCAAGTAGCCATGAAGTGCTATCGCTTCGCCTCTTCCCACGGGTCCTTGAACGTGAATTTATACGGACGACGGTCTTGCTTCGAGATGAAGCCTGTCGCCTGCTTGGGATTATCGAAAGTCATCTTGTATGTGTTCCCGGAACCATCGCGCTTTCGAAGAGTCAAAAATGCCTGTCGAGATCCCGTGACTCGCCACTCGTAGGTTCCTCCTTCCGACGCGACTTCAATGTAGCTGTGGCCACCGGGTACCACCATGCCTGCGGCTGTGAAGTTACCCTGAGGCCAAAACAAAAATACGATCTTCGCACAATGCCTGTCGTCCCACAGTGTCATCTCTAAACCCGCGATGGAGTTCGGAGCTATTTGCTCACCTGAACTCGCGTACCTGTCCTGCGCCCCTGCTTGAATTGTGCTGCCGATCACCATCAACAGTGTAAAAAGCACGACTCTCATCAGTCTAAGGAGACAAAGCTCAGGCACCGTTGGCGGCACCGAGTTGTGCTGCGAATTTCAATGTTGAAGCTGCCATTTGTAAACTCATGGCCGGGTCAGCCGTTGGCTGGAGCGCTTGGTTAGACTATAAACACTGCGTTACACAAAGCCTTTAACATATCTGAGGACATCATCGGGGATGGGGAACGGCGCACCGTCTTGAGCGGCCTGCTTAACTATGTCTTGCCACCTCCCCCGAAGGTCTTCGCGACGCGATCTGTCATCCTCGCGGTGTGCGCAATCTCACGTATGCCGGAAACGCCGAACTGCTGAACTAGCTCGAGCACGCGACCGTGAAGTGTGCGAAGTGTCGCGGCATCTTTTGTGGTCCACCTGATCGCCGTGCCGAGGCGCCCAGTTCGGTGCCTCGATGCGGCATGACACTCGTGCGAGGCATCGGGACGACGCCGAGCCAGCGCGTCTTCGTTAAGATGTGAGCGACACCCTCGCTGGTATCGACGGAGTCATAAAACGTGGGCATGGCGGAACGCTCGCTAATCGTCTAATTCGAAGCTTCGCTCGGAGGGAAGGGGAGAAACACCGCATTCGGTGACGAATCATGTCAGGTTCTTAGATTTCCTGCAAGCAGGCGGCGGCGCGGCCGCCACGTTGACAAGGGAAAACGCGGGTGATAGTTTCGCCGCACTTTGGCGATAATTTTCGCCCAAAGCGTGATAACCGAGGCTAATAGAGAATTTGCACTCGCTGCTAAATAGTCAGGTATTGGTGCTGAACCGTCTCTGGCAGGCGGTCAACATCTGCACGGCGCGGCGCGCGTTCTCGCTCGTCTACGCCGGCCACGCCCACGTCGTTTCGTCGGACGACGCAAACAACTTCCTGACGCACGATTTTGAAGGCTGGCGCGATTTTTCGACGGACGCGCCCGATCACGAACTCGTTCAGACGATTTCGTGGAAAATCCGTGTGCCGCGCGTGATCGTGCTGCTCTTTTTCGATCGGCTGCCGAAAAAGGAAGTCAAATTTACCCGCCACAACGTTTTCGAGCGCGACAAGAACATGTGCCAATATTGCGGCGAGGCCTTCGATCGTAACGATTTGAATCTCGATCACGTAGTGCCGCGCGACCGCGGCGGAACGACGACTTGGGAAAACGTGGTTTGCTCGTGCATTCCGTGTAACACGCGCAAAGGCAATCGTCTGCCGCAGGAAGCGCAGATGGGTCTCATTCGCAAACCGAAGCGGCCGAAGTGGCGGCCGTTCCTGCACGTCACGTTCACCGCGCCGCAGCACGAGAGTTGGCGGCACTTTGTCGATCTTGCTTACTGGAACGTCGAGCTAAGCGATTAGTTTGCGTTTCGCGAAGTCGAATTACATTTTCCGCCTCTCCCCTCCCGCAAGGGGATAGGATTGAGGTGACTCATCTCGGCGCAGATTAACCCTCACCCTACCCTGTCCCTTGAAAAGGGAGAGGCGATTCGAGACATCGCCTTAGCCTAACGACTGATTGTCGATCTTTCCGCAACGCGCTGTCGCTGCGGTCCAATTGCTCGCAGTATCGGCTGCGGATAAATGCCGAACCAAATCGTGGCGATGATCAATAAGACGATCACTGCCCGCGAGAGGGCGCTGACCGCGATTGGATTGTTGTTCGCGCTCGGCTGCCAATACATCGCTCGCACGACTTTCAGGTAATAGTAGAACCCGCACGCGACCGTAACGATTCCAACCGCCACCAGCGCGGTTTGTTTTTGTGCGACCGCGCTTACGAAGATGAAGAACTTACCGAAAAAGCCGGCGGTGAACGGAAGACCGGCAAGCGACGCCATCGCCACGAGCATCGCGAACGCGAGGAATGGTGCGCGTTTCGCCAAGCCATCGAAATTAGAAATCTCCTCGCCCGTTTGTTGCGCGACAAGAATCAAGATCGCAAAGGCCAAGAGAGTCATGAGCAGATAAGCCGCGAGATAAAATGTCACCGCGCGACCATCGAAGCAGGCGACACCAATCAGCAAATAACCGGCGTGGGCGATGCTGGAGTAGCCGAGCAATCGTTTGAGATTGTTTTGCGGAAGCGCGGCGAGATTCCCGTACACGACCGTGAGTAACGCGATGAGAACGACGAGGCGTTCGATGTTCGGCAGCATGAGAAACGGTTGGAGCACGCGCAACAGGACGACGAACCCGGCCGCTTTGGATCCGACTGAAAGAAATGCGGTCACCGGCGTCGGTGCCCCTTGGTAAACATCCGGCACCCAGATTTGGAATGGGACGGCGGCGATTTTAAAACCCAATCCAACCAACACTAATACTGCGCCGAAGGTTGCGCCGTAATTGTCGATCTTGCCGCTGGAAAGCGCCGCGGTGATTCGTTGTAGATTTGTTTCGCCGGTCACGCCGAAGATCCAGGTGATTCCGTAAACGAGAAATGCGGTCGAGAGCGCGCCGAGGATGAGGTATTTCACGCCCGCTTCGAGCGCGATTGGATTTCTTCTCGGAAAACTGACGAGCACGAAAAATGAAATGGTGACGAGCTCGATCGCAACGAAAATGAAGATGAAATCGATGGCTGAGACCAGGTACATCAAGCCGGCGCAGGTCAGGAGTGGCAGCGAGAAAAATTCGCCGAGGTTTGACGATGCGTGACCGGCAACGCTACCCAAGACCGGCGTGTAATCGATCATCATTCCAAGCACAACGATCGTGGTTACGAGCGTGAATCGTTTAAAGAAGATCGACAGCGGATCCGCGGTGTAAAAATTCCAAAAGCCATTTGTCTGGGGAATCGACGACTCCGGTAACAAAAAGAAACTGGCGACGAGCACGGCTGCGAGACCGACGATGCCGGCGTAAGCAAAGATTTTCTTGTCGATCTTGGCAGCAAAGGTTTCCAAGATGAGGATCGCCATGCCGAGCACGAGCACCGCGATCTCGAGATATGGCGCGCGGATCGCGATCATTTAGTCGCGGTGAAATAAGGTCGAAACGTCGGGGTCACCATTCGCACGAGCGTTTGCGGGAAGAATCCGAACCAGATGAGCCCGGCCACCAGCAATACGACCGGCAGTCGCAGGCCTGTGCCGAGATCGACAAGCTTTCCCCAGCGCTCATTGATTGTGCCCATGAACGTCGAGCGGTAAGCGCGCAACATGTAAACGGTAGAGATCACGATGCCCCAAAGCGCGAGCACGGTCGCGATCTGAAAAATATGGAAGCGTTGCATTTCCCATCCGTTTCGAATCGCGCCGAAGAAAATCAGGATCTCCGACGCGAAATTCGCGAAACCGGGCAGGCCAATTGCGGCAAATGCAGCAAAGCCGAAGGCGAGGCCGGCGAACGGCATCACTTTGGCCAGACCGCCGAGATCGTCGAACAGCAAAGTGCCGGTGCGATTTCGAATTTGACCGGCGACGGCAAAAAGCAGCGCGATCGAAAGCCCATGAGCGAAGATGAGTGCAGCAGCTCCGGTTGCTCCGAGAATGTTGGCGCTCGCGATTCCAAGAAAAATGTAGCCCATGTGCATCACGCTGGAGTAACCGAGCATCCAATCGAGCCGTTTCTGCGCGATCGTGACGAGACCAATGTAGATAATGTTGCCGAGCAAGAGGATGACGAGGAGATACATCCAGTAATGCGCGCCATCCGGCAGCATTGGAATCGCTAAGCGCAGCAAACCATAGAGTCCGAATTTTTTCAGGACGCCTGCGTGCAGCATCGCCGCGGGCGCGGGCGCTGATGCGTACGCTTCCGGCGCCCAGGAATGAAACAGAAAGAGCGAGATAAGAACGCCGAACCCGATCAACAGCAAAAGATAAATGTGGCGTTGTGTCGGAGCCGCAATCGCGTGCGCGGCCGTCGCGGCTTGCAGTTCCCGAATGTCAAAAGTTCGCGTGGTCGCTGGCAGACTTTGGTAAAGCAGAATCAGTCCGATCAATAGAACGAAACTGCCGAGGGTGAGATAAATTGTGATTTTCCACGCTGCGACGCTGCGATTGCCTGTTCCCCAGATTCCGATGAGCAGAAATGTCGGGATCAGCGCGAGTTCGTGGAAGGCGTAAAAGAAAAACAAATCGATTGATGCGAAAGCTCCGATCGCGCCGCCGGAAATGAACAGCAGGCAAGCGTAGAACGCGCGCTCGTGGTTGTCGATCTTACCGGTGAACCAAACCGCGGCGACGGTGACAATGGTGGCGAGGAGAAGCATGAGCAGACTCAAACCATCGATGCCGAACGCGAAATGAATTTGCCAGTCCGCCGAAACGAGAAACGAGCTGGCAAATTGAAAACCGGCTGTGACTCGATCGAATCGGCTGAGAAGAGCCAGTGTGACAAACAGATTTGAAATTGCCGCGACGAGCGCAGTCAGTCGCGCAGGCGCGCCGGCGATGATTGCAATCGCGGCGATGATCGGGCAGAGAACGAGAAAGAGAAGCATCAGCGGAAAATGGTGAAGTAAATGAGAGCCACGATTCCCAATCCGAACAAAAATGCGTAGGCCTGAAGATTGCCGACTTGAAATAATCGCAGAAACGCGCCGAGCCCAAACATGCCACCGCTTGTCCCGCGGACAGCACCGGCATCAATAATCCAGCGGTCAAAGAAGGCTGCGATGCGAGCAAGAAGTTCCTGAGTTGCCCCGATCAGCCACTCGTAAAATTCGTCGATGTAAAAACGCCGTCGCACAAGATCGACATGCAGCGGATCGCGCTCACGGTTGCGATAAAGCCAGGTAGCGATGCCCACGCCTAGAATCAGTGCGACCAGCGCGAGGGCAGGGACTGTGATAACGCTTTCCTTTTCATGCGGCACGACCAGGAAATTCTTGGCGACAGTTTCCCAGCCCGCGATGAGCGCGAACAGTGCGAGGATGAGCAAGGGAATAATCATCACGAGCGGTGATTCCTTGCCGGCACGGGCGGCATCGCTGCGAGGTTTTCCGAGAAAAACGACTATTACCGCGCGTGAAACATAAAACGCAGTCAAGAATGCAGTCGTTAGGCCGATGACAAAGATCGACATGTTGCGTTCGTAGGCAAGCGCAAGGATCGCGTCTTTACTAAAGAATCCGCTGAACGGTGGGCAACCAACCAATGCGAGCGCGCCGACGGCAAACGTGGCAAATGTAATTCTCAGTTTTTTCGCGAGGCCACCCATCTTCCGGATGTCTTGCTCGTGATGAAGGGTGACGATGACGGAGCCAGCGGCGAGAAAGAGGAGCGCTTTGAAAAACGCGTGAGTGAAAAGGTGAAACATCGCCGCTTCATTAGAGGCGAGTCCGACCGCCATAACCATGTAACCAAGTTGGGAAATCGTGGAGTAAGCGAGGATCCGTTTGATGTCGGATTGCTGCGTCGCCATTAACGCGCCGAGCAACGCGGTGATAGTTCCGATCCAGGCGATAACGAGCAGCGCGGTCTGCGACGCCTGAATAAGGAACGCAACGCGCACGAGAAGGTAAACGCCCGCCGCGACCATCGTCGCCGCGTGAATCAATGCCGAGACTGGTGTTGGACCCTCCATCGCGTCCGGCAACCAAACGTGGAGCGGGAATTGCGCAGATTTGCCGACCGCGCCGCAAAAAATCAGAATCGCGACAATGGTGAGATAGCCAGGGTTGCTCGTGATCTTGGAAAGATGCGCGACGATATCGTCGAATACGACCGAGCCGGTCGCCATCCACACCATCAGAATTCCGATCATGAATCCGAAGTCACCGATTCGGGTGGTGAGAAACGCTTTTTTCGCGGCATCAGCAGCGGCGTCGCGTTCGAACCAGTGACCGATCAGCACATACGAGGTGAAGCCGACCAGTTCCCAGAAAATAAACATCATCACGAAATTGTTGGCGAGAACGATCCCAAGCATGGCGAACATGAAGAGCGAAAGCGCTGCGAAGTAGCGCGACTTGCCTTCGTCGTCGTGCATGTAGCCCAATGAGTAGATGTGGATCAGCGATCCGACGCCGGAAACGACCAGGAGCATCAATCTGCTCAGATCATCGAGAATAAAAGCAAGCGGAACGATGAAGACGCCGCGGATGTCGATCCAGATTAATTTCGGCGCCGAAATGTCAGCTTTTCCAAAAATCAAACAGCTACACGCGAAACTTCCAAGAACAGCCGCGACTGAGATCAGAGCGCTGGTATTCTTCCAGCGACGCGTGAACAAAGTAATAACTCCAGCCGAAGTGAGCGGCAGGAGCAAAACTAACCACGGAAGCAAGCTGTTGGCGGTGAAGGTCAAAACTTTAAACTGGTGATGTCTTCGACATGCGTCGTCCGTCGGAGGCGAAAGAGTGCGACCACAATCGCAAGTCCGACTGCGACCTCGGCCGCGGCCACGGTGATGACGAAGAAAACAAAAACCTGCGCGTTGTAATTTGGGGCCCCGCTTGGATCGACATGAAAGCGCGAGAACGCGACGAGTGACAAATTGGCGGCGTTCAACATCAACTCCAGGGCCATCAAAATGATGATGATGTTGCGTCGCACCATCACGCCGGCGAAGCCGATGGTGAACAAAATTCCGCTGACAATGAGATAATCGCCAAGCGTGACCATGTCAGCGGGTTTCGCGTCGGCTCAACATCACGGCGCCGATGGTTGCTACCAAAATGACTACGCCGATGATTTGAAAAGGCAGATTGTAATTGTCGAAAAGCAAAAGACCGATTCGGTGGACATCGTCCGATGTCGATCTTGCCAGCGATGAAAAGGTCTGTTTCGCGAGACTAAATCTGCCGACCACAGCGAAAATTTGGGCCATTAGGGCAAGCGCAACCGCCAAGCCGCCGGCGGACGCGACCCAGTTAATTTTTCTCAACTCCTCAGCCCGCAAATCGAGCAGCATGATGATGAAAAGAAACAGCACCATGATCGCGCCGGCGTAGACGAGCACTTGGATGATCCCGATGAAGTAGGCATCGAGCGACATAAACAACGCTGCGAGCGCCAAAAACGAGACGACGAGACTGAGCGCGCTCGCGACCGGATTACGGTTGATGACAACGGCTACGCCGAATACCAGCATCATCAACGCGAAAATCCAAAACAGAAATACAGACATATCACGATGTTGATCTTGCGATCACTTTTTCTCGTTCCATTTCAAAACGACTCCGTGCATCACCCCGCCGATCTCGAGCAGTTTGTCTTTGTGATGCATCATGTCTTCGCGAGTGAATCCGGTAATGGCGTAATCTTTCCGCAAATAAATCGCCTGCTCCGGACAAACTTCTTCACACATGCCGCAGAAAATGCAGCGGACCATGTCGATATCGAATTCTTCCGGATATTTCTCGACCTTGGCGAAACGATCCGCCTTTGAAATTTCGCCTGGAATAATTTTGATCGCGCGCGGCGGACAAATGAATTCACAAAGCTGACAAGCGACGCAGCGGACGCGGCCGTCGGTGTCGCGCACGAGCGCGGGCGCGCCGCGATAATGCTCGGGCAAGTTGGAGTCCCATTTTTCCTCCGGATATTCCATCGTCACTTTCGTCCGGCGAAAAATCATGTTCTTGAAATGCTTCAATGTGATCAATAAGCCGGCCGCGATCGCGGGCAGAAACATTCGTTCGCGCCAATTGAGATTCGGTCGTTGAACGGTGATCGCCATTAAAAATGGAAGTAAATCAGAATGATCGCGACGATGAAGATATTGACGAGCGCGATTTCAAAAAAGAAAAGCCAGCCCAGGCGCATGAGCTGGTCCCA
>WNGK01003246.1_pt1 | contig 26172 bp, 21 predicted proteins | sample 5400601 | NCBI WGS metagenome assembly WNGK01 (sample SAMN13153376, study PRJNA577476) | soil metagenome | isolation source: 60 cm soil or saprolite under Garry oak tree replicate 1 | place: USA:California | collected 2016-06-15
GTGCCTGACGATGTTACCCTGGAAGCGCTGCGGCTGTATTTCCGTTACGCCAACCTCAAGGTTGAGCCGACAGGAGCGCTCTCGCTGGGAGCGTTACTCACCGCGCCGCACCACTTCCACGGGAAACGCGTGTGCTGTATCGTGAGCGGCGGCAACGTTGATCCCGCGGTCTACGCACAGGCACTACTGGAAAAGTAGCCGGGTCTAACTCACGGGAAAGATCGTCAGGTTAGCAAACTTCGCCTGCGCACCCGGAGGTGTATTCGGCAGGTTTGAAACAAACAGAGCTACCAGGCCACCCTTATAACTGGTATCGCCATAGTTATACACGACGGTACCGTTCACCATGAACGTCATGCTGCTGCCTTTGGCGATCACCGTGATGTGGTTGACCTGGCCTTCCTTCTGGATAGCAGCATTGGGCGTATCTTTGACGACCTGGCTGCTTAGCGTATTCCCATTGGCATCGGTCGAACCCTTGAAGAGCGCGTAGGTGCTGTCGCCGTACAGTTCAAAGCGATAGTAGAGGCCAATATCACTATCCTGGCTCGATGCGCCTCTAATATACACACCATAGCCATTGCTGGGATCACCCCTGGTGAGGGTCGCATCCACATCCAGGCGAAAATCAGCAAAACTTTTACCAGGAAGTATCTCCCAGAGTAGTCGATTATGATCATCTTCCAGCACCATAGAGCCGCCGCCTACACTCACCGAATACTGGCCCGCAGCGCTGTTGAGATACCACTTCGTATTGTTGTTCGCAAACGAATCTCGAAAGAGCGGCGCGACGGAGGGGGTGACGATGGTCCTGGTGGGGGGTGCTGTAGATGCGCCCTGGCCCTGATTTGTTAAATAGAGCAGCCCGGCGAGCCCGCCACCTATAATCACAAGTGACAATAATCCGATCAGAATGATCAAAGCAACTCTGGGCCCACGTTTCTTTTGTTGAGGTTGATAATATTCATCAGGCGTGAAGCCATCCATGCCTCCAGATTGAAACGCATTTGATACGCCTGAAGGTGATCCATAATACAGATTTCCTTGCATGTTTGTAGAATTATTGAAACCTGCTGGCATGCCAAAATTATTGTTTGGAGGAGGCAGAGGTTGAGATGGAAAGGCTTGTCCAAAAGCATTGGGAGCAGCAAACTGCGGTTGTCCCCATCCCATGAGTTGACCTGATCCGGGTGACGTTGCTGTTGGCACTGGCGCATATACCCCGGAAGAAATCGGCGCTTGCCCCTGCGCCTGTCCCATAACCCCACCGGGTTGCGGTAAGGTGTTAAAGGTGCCGCAGTTGCCACACATTGACACATTTGGCGGCAGCGGTGTCCCGCAGCGAATGCAGCGTTGTAGTAATGGCCCACTAAATGGCGGATACATCGAGGACATAGATATCCCTCCGTCAAATACCAACGTTACACGAGGTAGAGTACGTCACCGGCCTATCCATACAGGTAAGGTGTATGGAGCAGTCCCATTTTTATGCCTTCCCCCTGGCATTCTGTAACTGAAGCGAGTATCGCATATCATCGCCTGGAAGTCTACCATATAGCATATTTAGGTAGCAGTTCCCGACCTCGTCAGTGATACTTACTGCTGTGCATTCGTGAGTAGTTCATATAACCGGCAGGGATGCAGCGGCATTTCTCGTATTCTTACCCCAAATGGGGAAAGTGCATCATCAATCGCTGAAGCGAACAGGGCAGGCACCGGTATAACACCCGCCTCACCAGCTCCCTTGACACCAAGCGGGTTCAGCGGTGAAGGTGTCTCGACATGATCGACCGCTATAGGCGGTACCTCAGCTGCAGTCGGGAGCAGATAGTCCATGAAACTGGCGTTGATGAGCTGTCCCTCTTCATCATATACCAGCCGCTCATAAAAGGCGCCGCCAATGCCCTGCGCTACACCGCCATGCACCTGGCCCTCAACAACAGTAGGGTTGATGATCCGCCCGCAGTCGTGCACTGCCGCATATTTGACAAATGTTACATCCCCTGTAGTGGCATCGACTTCGATAATTGCGCCGTGAATGCCACTCGCGAAGCTGCCATGCGGCGGACTGTAAAAGCCGCTTGCCTCCAATCCTGGGCTGCCTCGCTCTTCCGGCAAGGCTGGCCCCGGACGCGGTCCCGCCAGTTTCATCGACATCAACTTACGCGCGTTCTCGCCATAGGCATAGCGTAATGGGTTGGATGAGATGGCAACCTGCCCCAGCGTCAACGCTCGATGAGGAGCATCCTTCACAAAGACTTTGCCGTCTGCGAGTTCGATATCGTCGGGTGAGGCCTCAAACAGGTCGGCAGCCACCTGCTTCGCCTTCTCGCGCACCTTTAGCGCCGCCAGGTGTACGGCAGAACCGGCGACGGTAGCGGCGCGGCTAGCATAAGTACCCACGCCCCAGTAGAATGATTGAGAATCTCCGGTTGTCACCAGCACGTCTTTCGGCTCAACACCCAGCTGGTCGGCGACTATCTGCGCGAAGGTCGTATAGTGCGCCTGGCCCTGCGTGGTGACGCCTGTAGAGACATAGACCCGCCCATCCGATTCCACGCGCACCATTGCGCCTTCATATGGGCCAATACCGGTGCCCTCAACGTAGCAGCCTACGCCTATACCCAGGTAGCGGCCCTGCGCCCGCGCCTCGGCCTGCAGCGCAGGGAAGTTATCATAGTCCAGCAATGCCTTCAGCTTTTCCAGCCCGGCCTGGTAATCGCCGCTATCGTATTTGGTCGGTCCCCCGTCTTGATACACCAGGCCAACGTCCCAGGGAAACTCGTCGGGCTGAATAAAGTTGCGCGAGCGCACCTGGAGGCGGTCCAGCTGAAGTTCGCGCGCGATGCGATCCATGATGCGTTCCATCACGAACACCGCGTGTGGTCGGCCTGCCCCGCGATATGGGCTGACCGGCACTTTATTGGTATAGAGGACGGTAAACTCGCTGTAGTAGTGCTTCAGCCGGTAAGGACCGGGCAGGGTACACGCGGTGATGATGGGCACGATAATGCCATAGGGGGTATAGGCCCCCGTATCGTGCAGGAACCTGTCCCGCACGGCTAGCAGGATGCCCGCATCGTCAAAGGCATACTCCACCTCGTGAAGCTGGCTGCGTTCCTGGTTGGCCGAGATGAAATGCTCGCGTCGATCCTCGATCCATTTGATGGGCCTGCCCAGGCGCATTGCGGCAAAAGGCGTCAGCACCTCTTCTGCATAGAACATCATGATCTTGGTGCCGAAGCCGCCTCCGACATCGGGTGCGATGACGCGCACCTTGTGTTCAGGCAGGTGGAAGATGGCCGCCAGGCCGTTGCGAATGGGAATCGGCCCCTGCGTCGATATCCAGCACGTGAGCGTACCGTCGTGCGCGTCCCAACGCGCCAGCACGCCGCGACATTCCATCGGCATGGCCGCGCCCCGGTCCATAAGCAGAGTCTCATGGATGACATGCGGTGCGCTCGCAAAGATGCTATCGGGGTCGCCTACGCTTTGCACGAGGTGCGCGGCCACGTTGCCCGGCACATCCGCGTGCACAAGCGGCGCGCTTTCCGCCGATGACACTTCCAGACTGTGCACAACCGGAAACGGTTCGTACTCGACTTCGATCAAGTCGAGCGCGTCTTCGGCAATGTAGCGGCTGTCGGCCACCACCATTGCCACTGCTTCACCTACATAGCGAACTTCGTCGCGGGCCAGGGGTAGCTGCGTGCGGGGCTGCGTCAAGGCATGATGGGGTACGAGCAGGGGCGATGGTTCCAGCACCTCGCCCAGGTCTTTAGCGGTAAGCACAAGATGCACGCCGGGGAGGGCGCTGGCGGCGCTGGTATCGATGTTGAGGATACGAGCGCGCGCATGGGTGCTGCGCAGCACGGCGGCATGCAGCATTTCGGGGAGATCGATATCGTCCACGTAGCTGCCCTGCCCTCGCAGCAGGCGTGGGTCTTCCTGTCGTTGAACCGGTGCACCGAACCAGCGCGTTGCCATCATTCCACCTCCATGTGTTGCTCGCGTAGCCGTTCCGCGGCGAGTTTGACTGCTTCCACGATATTCTGATAACCCGTGCAGCGGCAGATATTGCCGGAAAGTTCGTGACGTATCTCTTTCTCGGTAGGGTCAGGGTGTTCATGCAGCATGGCATGCACAGACATAATAATGCCAGGGGTGCAGAATCCGCACTGGAGGCCGTGTTTTTCCTGGAACGCCTGCTGGATGGGATGCAGCTCGCTGTTCGTCCCCGCCATCCCTTCAATGGTTGTGACGGCCATACCATCAGCCTGGACCGCCAGCATGAGGCAGGAGCGCACCGCCTCGCCATTGAAGAGAACCGTGCAGCAACCGCACACGCCGTGTTCGCAGCCGACATGCGTCCCCGTCAGTTGAAGATCGTGACGCAGAAAATCGGAGAGGAGCAGGCGCACCGGCACCGTCCGTTCGTAGCGGTGACCATTGACGATAACCGCGATCTCGCATTCCTCGACGCATTGCGAAAAATCATCATCTCGCTCTAGCATCATCCCTCTCCTCTCTGCTGCTCCTGGCGCTCTTGTCTTTCACGTCTTCCCCAGGCAGCTTTCAGCACTCGTTTTGTCAGTTCCGCCGTCAGCGTGCGGCGATACTCAACGGTAGCATGTACATCGCTCATATCCTCGCTCACGATCTCCCGTGCGGCTTCGGCCGCGGCATCGAGCGCCCGTTGATCGAGCGTCGTTCCCACGAGCATTTGCTCGACGGCATGCGCGCGTATGGGCGAGCCTGCGACGCCGAGGTAAGCGATATGGGCAGACATGCAGGTATCATCGGGCGCGGGTGTTAGCACGGCGGCGGCTCCCACCAGGGCATAATCTCCCGCCCGGCGGGCAAATTCCATAAACGACCACCCGGCCCGCGGCGGTATCCAGGGAAAGCGCGCTTCTGTCAGCATCTCACCAGGTTCCAGGGCTGTCGTGAGATAGCCGGTGAAAAACTCCTCGGCTTTGATGACTCGCTCACCATGAATGCTCTGCGCCAGTACTTCACCGTTGAGGCAGGTCAACAGCGCGGGAAGCTCGGCAGCCGGATCGGCGTGCGCAATGCTGCCCACAACGGTGCCGCGATTGCGTATCTGCATATGCCCGATGTGCTTAATGACCTCCACGAGCAGTGGATGCTTCTCCTGCACCAGTACAGAGCGTTCAATTTGGCGCTGGCGCGCAATCGCTCCAATGGCGAGGTAGCCATCTTCCGTCTCAATGTAGTGCAGTTCGGAAATATGGTTAATGTCTACAATGTAGGCAGGCCCCGCCAGGCGCATATTGAGCAGCGGCACAAAGCTTTGCCCGCCCGCCAGCACCTTGATGTCCTCGCCATGCTGATCGAGCAGGGTAAGCGCCTCGTCGAGGATGCGCGGCGCACAGTATTGAAAACGTGGAGGTTTCATAATTCCGCTTCCCTATTAAATACTTGTCCTTGTGAAGTGAAGCGATCTATTGACCGCCTTAAATTAAGGCCAGAGCGTCATTCACGACCAGGTCGCCCATCATTGCCCCCTGTTCGGGAATACAGACTAAACTACTACTCTCCCGCCGTTCTGTCAAGCCCTTTTTCGCGTAAAACAGCATTAAGGCCTGTTACAAGTGATTCGTTGCTGCAACGGGTAGCAATGAGTTAGAACAGGTGATACAATTTCAGTACGATTGTGACTATGATCTGACCAGGAGTGACATGCATCTTACTTCTTCCTCGCTCTCCAACGCCATCAATTCCCACACCGAAGACGAATACCTCTTCGGCTGGGACCCTATACCCGGCATCGTCTCGGTCTGGGCGAATCGCGAGGGACGCGCCCTCATCTGGAGACGTGAGGGAGAACGCATCACCTGTACCAGGGAACGCTTTCGACCCTGGGTCTTTGCTGCCACCCTGGATGACCTCTCCCACCTGGGATCATCCCTGATCTCTGCATCCGCGCCCATTGGCAGCGCTGCCAGCATCACCTATCGTGAATTGGATGGCCCGGCGGATGCTTATCGTTTCCTGCTTTCCGCCAGCGATGGGCGCATGCTCGAAAACGAATTGGTACGGGGAGCAGCGCGTCGCCTGGATCGCAAAATTACGAGCATCAACGATTTGCCAGATCAGTATTATCGTGTTGGCCCAGTCGAACAGTACCTCATGACGAGCGGGCGCGTCTATTTCCGGGGTTTGAGCTACGAGGACCTGCACCGGCTGCAGTTCGACCTTGAAACAACCGCGCTTGACCCGCATCGCGGGCGTATCTTCATGGTTTCCATACGTGATAGTTGCGGGCTGGCGACCACACTCGATGCTCCTCGACCCGAAGATGAGGCGCGCCTCATCACCGATCTGTGCGCGCTTATTCGCCAACGCGACCCGGATGTGATCGAAAACCATAACCTCTTCGGTTTCGATTTGCCTTTCCTGGAGCAGCGTGCCGCCGCGCATGGCATCTCGCTGCACATTAGCCGTGAAGGCGGACCATCCCTCTTAGAGCGCCGCGAGGAGACGCTGGCCATAGGCCCGGAAGCGCGCCGCCGTATTCGCTACAGCGTCGCCGGACGCGAACTGATCGATACGCTGGATGCCGTGCGCCGCCACGACTTCGTTGTACGCGATATGCCCAGTCACAGCCTGAAAGATGTCGCCCGCTATTTCGGTATCGCCTCGCCTGACCGCGTCTACATCGAGGGCTCGGCAATTTTTGCTACGTATCAACGCGATCCTGAGCGGGTTCGACAATATGCTCTGGACGATGTTGAAGAGGTAGACGGACTATCGCGACGCCTGCTTGGAGCACCGTTCTCGCTGGCAGGCATGGCTCCCCGCCGCTACGAGCGCCTGGCCTCGGCTGGCCCGGCTATGGGCATCCTCGAACCCATGCTGGTACGCGCCTACCTGCGCAACGGCGCTGCGCTCCCCCGCCAGAGCGCCGATCAGGCCGTAGGACAAGCATTGCACGAGGGCGGAGCGGTGCATCTTTTCGCGGAAGGCGTGGCCGAACACGTGGTCAAGGCCGATGTTGCCTCGCTGTACCCCTCGCTCATGCGCACCTTCCAGATCGGCCCAGCCTGTGACCGCCTGGGTGTCTTGCTCAGCATCCTGGGCAGGTTGACCGACTTGCGCCTGGCGCATAAGGCCGCAGCGAAGGCTGCTCCTCCTGGATCGGTGGAGGCCAATCATCACGACGCAACCTCGGCGGCTATGAAAATCCTGGTGAACTCCGCCTATGGCTACATGGGCGCTGGCTCGATGGCCCTCTTCGCCGATGGCCACGCCGCCGGAGAAGTGACCAGGCGCGGGCGCGAGATACTCACGCAAGTCCTCGCATCGCTACGCGAACGCGGCATGGCGCTGGTGGAGGCCGATACCGACGGCGTCTACTTTGCCGTCCCCGCCGATTGGACGGAGGAACAGGAGCGCGAACTGGTCGCGAGCATCGGGGCGGAGTTGCCAGCGGGCATTCGCCTGGAATACGAGGGGCGTTACCGCGCCATGCTCAGTCACGAAGTCAAAAACTACGCCCTGTTAACCTACGGTGGCCAGTTGATCGTGCGCGGCGTTGCGCTGCGTTCCAGCCGCTCAGAGCCATTCGGCGAACGCTTCCTGCGCCAGGCATTACTCTGTACCATGACCGGCAACGTGCTTGGCGTACGCGATGCCTACCTGGAGACAACTAAAGCGCTGCGTGCGCGCGCTTTTCCTGTCTCTGATGTCGCTGCGCGCGTGCGCCTCTCAAAATCGCGGGAAGCCTATCAGACCTCTCGCGCCGGGCATACTGAGCAGGCCTATGAGGCCCTGTTAGCGGCTGGCCGCACGAAATGGGCTCCCGGTGAGCGCGTACGGTTCTATCGCGCGCCAGGAGGAGCCTCCATCTGGGTGCCTGATGAGAGCGAAGATATCTCCTTCAATGAAGCAGAGGAGCCAGCAGTAGGAGCAGGTGAAATGGGGGAGCCTGGCGAACCTGCCCGCCACTCTCATGCGAGTGATGCAAAAAAACAGCGCGACTATGACGTGGAGCACTATCTCCGCGTGCTGGTAACTTCGTATGCCTCACGATTGCGCAAAGCATACTCCCCGGAGGATTTTGAGCAGTTGTTTCGCCTCGATGAACAGCTCGGGCTATTTGATCGTCCCATTGAACACATTCATCCCCTTTGGATCCGTTGCCAGGGTGAAGGCACATCTGAATAATACCGCGGAGTATTCCCCTCAATCCAATAAAAGGGATAAGCCCGCTGTAATGAAGGGGAAGGCCTGAGCTACAGTAACGCCAACTGCGCAGGCGCTTGACGACCGTCGAGCAAAATATACGGCGCAGCCTGTTCAGGAGCGTGAATATGCAACTTTCGCAGGTGCGACAGGTCCGTGATCTTCCCAAGGCGGCGTGCACGCAGAATGGCATCGGCTCCTACCGGACCGATGCCTGGAACTCGCAACAACTCCGCGCGATTTGCTGTCATGATTTCAATGGGAGCTTCGCGCAGATACTTCTCAGCCCATGCGCGTTTAGGGTCGATATCGATCTGCAAATTCCCATCTTGCAGAAATGCCAGATCCTGCACACTCCAACCATAGTCGCGTAAGAGGAAGCTGGCCTGGTAAAGGCGAAACTCACGTAAGGGATCAGTGGGAGCCAGGTTTTCAAACGGCGTCTGTTCAACCGGGCTGAAGCCCGAATAATAGGCACGCGTCAATCCCGCATGGCGATAGAGCCTTTCACTCAGCGAAAGTAATTCCTGGTCGGTATCCCCTACCGCCCCCACCACAAATTGCGTCACGGTGTGGGCGAGTTTCTCCTGGGGATTGTCGCGCCGTATCACCTCGGCCCAGCGCAACATTTTGAGCAATTCGGCTGTGAAGTCCTTTTTAGGGGCAAGCGCGCTCAATCGTTCCTGGGTTGGAGCCTCAAGATTTACCGAAATGCGATCTGCCAGCTGCATGGCCCGGTACAACTGCTCATATTGCACACCCGGCATGATCTTGAGATGAACATACCCGCGATAGGCGTAGCGGTTACGGATGATCTCCACCGTATCAATAATCTTATCCTGGGTGGTCACGCTACCTTTGATAATCCCCGATGAAAGAAATAACCCCTGCACACGGTCAGTATGGGTAAGCGTATCGAGCGCGCCCGCGATCTCGTCCGGGGTGAAGGTGACGCGCTTTGTCTTGCTCCGTCCGGCCCGGAAAGGGCAGTAGAAGCAGTTGCGTTCGCATGCCGTAGTCAACATGGTCTTGAGGATCGGTTTCTTCCCTTGCGGCGTCGACACATTCGTTATGCATTCATCAAGGCTGCGCGACTGGTAGGGCGCGCGCCTCCGTTCCTGCTGCGGTTGGTCGCCAGCAGGCTCATAAATTGTCGCATCACCCATCTGGGCAAGTTTTGTCAATGTGTCAGGTGGAGATTGCACTAACATAGATACAATATACCGAACTTATGTTCTACTTGTCAATACCAGCAGGCTCGAGTAATTTGCCGCTTATGAGACTTCCTCCGCCAACGCGTCGAGCGCCGCAGCCAGTTGATCAGCATGCTCCATTGACCTGAATGCCTCTCTGACGTGAGAGGAGAGGGGAAGCGGTACCTCGTAGCCGATGGCATACCCCTTCCAATGGCGAGCCGCCAGCAGGTCAGGAACCGCCTTCTGCGGATGAGGTTCATCGGAGACCACCCAGAGCGCGTCTCCCGCGAGCAGTGCTGGCATCGTGCCCCTCCTCGCCAGGCGGACCAGGTCTGCAAACTGCAAAGCCCGAGCGCGCCCGGTAATCTGTGCCCACCAATCCGGTCGCCCCCATCCCCCTGCCGCCTGCTCACGGCCAATGACAGCCACACCGAACTGGGCGAGCAGCTTGAGCGTATGAAGAGCATTGGCCCGCCCTTCCGCGTGTCGATAGTGCTGTAGATGGGTGTGCAAGCGCTCGGCTGACTGCCACAAGCTCGTGGCCCAGCGTGTAAGTGGGGCGTACGCTTCTCGCCAGCAGGAGCCTTCCTGCACCTGCATCCGGTAGCCGATGTCCCGGCAGCAGTTGATCTGTGGTGTACTCATCCACTCCTCATTCAGGCAGCTCGGCAGCAGTTTGCCATCGAATATCGACCCGGCTAGCTCGCCGTTCACCCGCCAGATGCCGGGGCGTACGCCATCATAGAGTCTGCCGCTGGCAGCAACCTGTGGATCTCCGACCCCCAGCTGGACGTTCAGGCATGCCTCCAGATAGTGGGAGAAGTGGGTGTATTTGTGCAGATACTTCTGGCGCTGTTCTACCAGCGTGAGGGAACGCTTCCAGACGAGACCGGGCGCCTGTACCCCCATTGGGATGGAACAACCCTCCAGACCTGGCAAGCGGTGCAGATTCACCGTCGAGGAACGCATCTGCGAGATGGGCTGATCGCGGGTGAGGTCGGCGAGCACCTGGTGGGCCACCAGATTCGGTGCATCCAGCACGTGCCTGCCCACAGCCTGATCCAGGTAGGTGACGGTGGCGAGCAGGCTCTTCATGTCAGCGAGCCTCCACCCCCAGCCTGCGTACTCTGGAAAGGAGACCGCCAGGCGGCGCGCCTCGTGCTGGCTGCTCTCTTTGGGCCAGTACAGTACACAGGTGGGTTTCGCAGGCTCAGCTGGGTCGCTGTGGACAACCATAGACCAGCGACCACCCGCCTGCTCCTCTAACTGAGAACAGGTGATGCCGCGCGACAGAGCCGTGGTCGGCATCACCCAGACCGCGCTTAACCCGGTTTGCCACAGGAAATCCAGCAGCCCGCTCCGCCCATTCACCTCAAGTGGAAGCAGTAGTGAACGCATCGCACGCTTGCCGGATACCTCCTCAATGAGGAGCATCTCGGTATCCGTGATGACACCAAGTATTGGTTGTGTATGTAGAATGGAAGTCAGGTCCATACGGTTGCTCATCGTCGTAAGTGAGAATTCTTTCAAGGGGAGATAAAAACGGTCAGAACCCCTGATAAGTATACCATCTCTTTGAGGGGCGTGCTATGTCCTGCAAGTCCTCAAGCATCGAGCCGCCTGTGACGCAGACCTTTCAAATCGGCTCGCGTATATCCAGGCATTTCGCATCATCCCCCTCGACTATGGGTTGCGCAGTGGCAGGGTGCGCGATGTTGCCCGTGCCGAAGTCTATATTCACAGCCCGTGGACGAACGATCCCTGGCTGCTCGTAGGCACGGCCATTCGACGCACACCCTGGATATTCGATCCGCGCTACTTGCGCAGACCATTCTATTACATGACCGAAGCCAATCGCCTGGCGACGCTGCTCGTCCTCGAACATGCCCGTTATAGTCCACTCTATGCCGTCTTTCAATTCGGCCACGAGATTCGAGTAGCCCGTCTACACCTGTTTTACCGGCTTCTGCGCTGGCTGGGTGTGGATGTCGAAGAGAAGGTATTCGCCGATGGCACCTTCCAGTTTGACCAGTTCATCTGTTGGCTTGAAAAACGTTTCGGACAGGGCAACGCTTTGCCAGAGAGATGGTATTTATGTACAGATGAAGAAGCGATTGCCGACATCCTGCTTCGATGCGAAGCTGGCGAAACAATCACCGCCATAGATATTGCATCGCGATATACCTACCCAATCAAATACGTTGAAGAAGTACTCTTCAGCAAGGTTCACGAGCGCACCAGGCGTTAACCTGTTCTCAAGCAGGGGCAGCTCTCCCTCTACTCACTTCTCCAATGGAACTTCCTCTGTGGCTTCTTGCAGAGTGTGGCGGAAGCCCATCGCGTACAGCGATGCATACATTCCATTCTGCTGGAGCAGTTCTGTATGCGTTCCCTGCTCAACAATGCGTCCTGCTTGTAATACCACGATCTTATCTGCCCCCTTGATGGTCGAGAGGCGGTGAGCGATGACGAGCGCGGTGCGCCCCTGTAGAAGTCGCTGTAGGCCTTGCTGCACCAGTATCTCTGTCACAGTGTCGATATTGGCGGTGGCCTCGTCCAGGATGAGAATGCGCGGGTTCGCGAGGAGGGCGCGAGCAAACGAGATAAGCTGGCGCTGGCCCACGCTGAGGTTCCGTCCCCGTTCGCGAATGGGCGTCTCATAACCCTCTGGAAGCCGCGTGATCAAATCGTGCAGGCTTACCGCGCGGGCCGCTTCCATCACTTCTTCGTCGGTTGCATCAAGGCGACCATACCGGATATTGTCACGGATGGTGCCGGTGAACAAAAACGGGTCTTGCGGCACAACACCGATCTGGCTGCGCAGTGAGCGCTGTGTCACGTCCCGCACGTCGTGGCCATCTATCAGCACCTTTCCATGCTGTATATCATAGAAACGCGCCAGTAGCCCTGCAATGGTGCTTTTACCAGCGCCCGTTGGCCCTACAATCGCGACCGTCTGTCCGGCTTCGATATGCAGGTTCAGTCCATGCAGCACCGGTCTATCGGGGCTGTAGCCAAATGTGACGGCGCGAAATTCCACTTCTCCACGGAGCTGTGGCAGTTGCTCCGCGTGTGGGTCATCCACCAGGTCAACCGGCATATCCAGAATCTGGAAGATACGCTCGGCAGCCACTCCAGAACGCTGTAACTGCGTGTACTGCTGGCTGAGGTCTCGAATGGGGTCAAAGAAACGGTTGATGTAGAGAGTGAAAGCCACGAGTACACCTACCTGCAGCTTTCCCTGTGATACCAGGATGCCGCCATAAACAACTACGAGGGCAATTGCTGCCGCCGCAACCACCTCTACAAGCGGCAATACGAACGCCGCAACCCGGCTGGCCTCGAGGTTGGTATCGCGGTTGTAGGCGTTGAGTTCGTCGAACTCGGCCCGATTGCGCTCTTCACGCGCCAGGCTTTGAATTACGCGCATGCCGGTGATGTTTTCCTGCAGCGTCGCGTTCACCACGGAGATGCTGGCGCGTGTACGCCGGAAGGAGCGCTGGGCATGGCGTTGCCAGAAAGCGGCAATCACAAACATGACGGGCAGTACCGTAAAAGAGAGCAGCGCCAGCGGGACGTTCATTGCCAGCATTGCCCCAACGATGCCTATCAAAGCTACGAGAGAGCCGAGAATAGAGAGTAAGCCAGAACTCAACATCGCCTCCAGCACATCGATATCGCTCTGCAGGCGCGACATGACGCGACCAATCTGCGTGCGGTCGTAGAAACGTAAGGAGAGCTGTTGCAGGTGCGCGAACATATCGGAACTGAGGTGGTAGAGTATCTGCTGACCCGCCCACGACATCGTCCACACCTGCCAGTACTGGGCCTGCCACATGCCAATGTTCACTGCCAGCAGGACTACGCCAAGTATCGCCAGTCCCCCCAGATTGCTGTGTGTGATGAACTGGTCGATAGCCACGCCAATCAGGTAGGGGTTCGCCAGGCTGAAAGCTGTGTAGAGCAGCATCAGCACCACACTCGCAATCGTGGCGAAGCGATAACGGGCAAGGTAGGGGGCGAATTTGCCGATAAGGTGCCAGTCGAACTTCCGCGTTACATTCTCGTCATCGCTTTCCAGGCTGTTTTCGCGCCAGCGACCGAGTGGACGGCGTTGCCTGTAAGTGCCAGCCTTCATCGAGCCACCTCCCGTTCCTGATCTATAAGCGAATCAAAGTCAAACGTGCTCGCCTCAAATTCTTCCTGCTCGCGCAGCTGCAAGTCGTAAATCTGCGCGTATATGCCACCCTTCTCAAGCAGTGTCGTGTGTGTTCCCCGTTCCACAATCCGCCCTTTGTCCAGTACCAGAATCTGGTCGGCATGTTTGATCGTGCGCAGGCGCGAGGCAACCACAAATGTCGTGCGATCTCGCATCACCTCATCCAGGGCCTGTTGAATGAGGTACTCGGTTTCCATGTCCACACTCGATGTAGAGTCATCGAGGATCAGGATGCGCGGGTCGAGCAGAATGGTTCGCGCGATAGCCACGCGCTGCTTCTGACCCCCCGAAAGGGTGACGCCGCGCTCTCCAACCCAGGTATCATAGCCATCGGGCAGGGAGGAGATGAAGTCGTGCAAGCGGGCAATCTTCGCTGCCGCGATAATCTGCTCTGTAGTGGCGTTGGCTGCACCATAAGCGATATTCTCGCGCAGCGTGGCGTTAAAGAGGAAAACATCTTGCAGGACCAGGCCCACATTACGCCGTAGAGATGTCTGCGTCACCTCGCGTATATCCAGCCCGTCAATCAGGATGCGTCCGCTCGTCGGATCGTAGAAGCGTGGCAGGAGGTGCAATATAGTGCTTTTACCGCTTCCGGTCGCGCCAAGTAAAGCGATGATCTGGCCGAGGTGCGCATCTATAGTGATGTCATGTAGCACATCTGGCCCATTGCCATAGGCGAATGAGACGTTTTCAAAGCGCACGCGACCCTGTACATACTGGAGTGCTTTGGCGCCGGGCACATCGGTAATCTCCGGGTCGGCGTCCAGCACTCCAAAGATGCGCGTGCCACCGGAGAGGCCGCGCATGAACCAGGTGACCATGTAGCCAAAGGTACGTACCGGAGTCCCCAATAGCAGGATGTACTGCGTTACGGCGACCAGGGTTCCCAGACTTAACTGGTGACCGATGACCGCAACACCACCTATCCACACGATTAACACGGTAATCACATTGAGCACCATTACCATGAGTGGCTGGTTCCACGCTGAGAGCCGCATCGCGCCCAGGTTGAGTTCTCGCAGTTCGCGGTTTTTCGCGTCGAACTTGGCTATCTCGAACTCTTCGCGCGCAAAGGCCTTGACCACGCGCACTCCGCTCAGGCTCTCCTGCATCACCGTACCCAGCGCGCCCGTTTCGTTCTGCACACTCTGCCACATTGGGCGCAGGCGGCGCGCCACCTGGACAGTGAGCAGTATCAAAATGGGGACACAAATCATCGTCACCAGCGCCAGGTGCCAGTCGAGCCGGAACAGGATGATGCTGACGGCCCCAAAGGTCACGAACGCCAGCAGCGCGCGCAGCAGTCCGAGTGGAATGAAATTGCGCACCGCCTCGATATCGACCGTGAGGCGCGACATCAGTTGCCCGGTTTCGGCTTCGTCATGGAACGAGAAACTCAGGCGCTGCAGGTGATCGTAGACGCGATCACGTAAATCGTAGGCGACCAGGCAGGAAACTGCCTGCGAAAGATACCCCTGTCCGTAGGCAAAAAGGCCGCGCAGCGAACTGGTGACAAGGATCGCCAGCGCAACCAGTAAAAGCGGGCCGATCTGACCGTGTTGGAAGCCCATGTCGATAATCCATGCCAGCAGCCAGGGCACAGCCAGCGCGAAGCCGGTTGAAAACCCCAGGCAGATGACCGCTCCGATTGATTGCAGCCAGTGAGGACGGAGCAGTCCGATAATACGCATATAGATCTGCCAGTTATATCTCCACGAATCCATAGACATAACTGCATTAGGCTTGTTTGTCCCCGGTGAAAACACACGCTTAACCTTTCTCGATGCTTTTTGCCTCTAGCGAGGATGCTGAGGGGATACAGAGGATATTTCTTGTCGGTTATAATAGTATACAGGGGAATGGTTGACATCTGTATGTCAGTCTTTACGGTTTTTCCTCTAAAGAATTGTAAGTAAATTCCTTTTTGCTACCTGGCTAGCTTCGAGGATCATCCATCCATGCAGAAAACCGAGCGCCTTATGGCGATTGCCCTGCCGCTTCATGCACGCGGTAAAATGACCGCAGCGCGCCTTGCAGAAATCCTGGGTGTCTCAACGCGCACAATCTATCGTGACATCGATGCGCTCTCATTGGCGCACGTACCCGTCTCTATGGATTATGGCCCCGGCGGAGGCTATTACCTGCCGCAGGATTATCGCTTTGACCCCGCGTTCTTCACGAGCGAAGAAGCCGTCTCCCTGGTGCTGAGCGCAGATATGGCTGGCAACTACAGTCTCTTCGCGGATGATGACGGTCTGCAACGCGCACTCATCAAATTGGAGGCCGTCTTGCCGGAAGGATATCGCGCGGATGTGCGAGCCGCCCGGGAGCGCATTCTCTTTGATTCGACCGCGTGGTATGAACGCTCGAATGGCGAGGCGGTATACCTGGAGAATATCCGCCTGGCCGTGTTAGGAGCGAATCCGCTCGATATTCTCTACCCGTGTGATGGCGCTCTTGTCTGGAGGCGTGTCGAGCCTTATGGCCTGGTATTCAAAGGACTATCACGCCGGCACGCCCGTACCGGTGTCTGGTACCTCGTGGCTTTCTGCCAGACCTGCCAGTCATTCAGCACTTTCCGCGTCAGCTACATCGAGGACCTGAAAATGTACGAGGAGAAGATAGCGCCGCAACTCGATTTTGATCTGCGCGCCTACTGGCAGGAGGCCCGCAGAAACCTGGAAGAGCAAGAGCAGCCGCTTAACATGGTTTTGCGCGTTCTACCAACCGCGCGCTCCAGTCTGCGCGGTGATTATGACGTGTTACGCGAAGAGCGCGATCATGGTGTCATTGTGCAGGTCAAAATAGAATCTCTGGATGAAGCGGTATCCTATGCCCTCTCTCTTGGCACCAATGCAGAAGTAATCTCGCCCAGAAAAGTGCGCGAAGCCGTGTCCACTGCCGCGCGGGCCATAGCGGAAACGTATGGAACGAAATAGAGGCTTGCCGTTTTCGTACTTTCCTGCTAGACTAACCCGCAGCAGAAAACTCGGCGCAGAAGGTACCTTCATGGAACCTATAATAATGCCTCAACTGTATTGTCCCTTTGGAGTGAGAGCACTCCACTACGAGAGAAGAAGCAAGAGAAAGGAGTGAGAGACGAGTGCCCACATATACGCAAGGGCATATCGTCTCTCTCAGCCGATGACCGATACCATAAACACTGTCTTTCAGCGTTACCACCAGGAGATCCTCCAGGAGCTTCACCAGGCATTTCTCACACAAAATACATCTCTTGCAGAAAGGGTCAATTATGATACTCTCTTAAAGATATATGGACAAATGCAGTATCACCTCGGTTGGGTCGATCAGCAGCTTCGCCCTACCGATGGTCAACCGGGCAAACTGCTGCGTCCCAAACTTCTTCTGCTGAGCTATGAACTGGCCTGGGCACAGGGACAAACCCCTTCAATAAATCCCCTTGCACCCTCTCTGCGACCAGCTCTGCCTGCAGCTGCCGCAGTAGAATTGGCGCATAATTTTACGCTGCTGCATGATGATATTCAAGATGGAGACGTCGAGCGTCGTCATCGCCCTACTGTCTGGTCTGTGTGGGGAATACCTCAGGCGATTCTTGTTGGAGATGCTCTGTTTGCGCTGGCTCGCCTCCATCTCTGGAAGGTGCTGGATGAAGGGGTAGAGCCTGCAACTGCACTGAACCTGGCTAAACTGTTCGATACGGCTTTACTCAAGCTGACCGAAGGACAGCATCTTGACATGTTCTTCGAAAAGCAGCAACAGGTTTCTCTCTCAAGCTATGAGGAGATGATCAGCCACAAGACGGCCATCTTGATGAGTTGTGCAACAGAGATGGGGGCTAAACTTGGTACCTCTAACCAGGAGATTATCGAGGGCCTGGCTCGCTTTGGTCACGCTCTGGGGCTCGCATTTCAGGTACGAGATGATATGCTGGGAGTCTGGGCGACCGAAGCAGAATTAGGAAAGCTACCCGTTGGTGATATCTATCGACGTAAGAAAAGCTTGCCTATCCTCCATGCCTTCCAATATGCACAACCCGTCCGGACACAGACCAGGGAGTACTGCAACCAGTTTCTAGCACAGCAGTGTCAACAAGCACGTTTGGCCCTTGCTCAGGTAGCTACTACAAACAACGCGCTTGCCACTCGCGCCCGGACTGACCTGGAGGCAATTATCAATTTTGTAAAAGGAAGGTGACTCTGTTCAAGGAAGCACTTATGGAACTCGACCTTCTTACCAAATATCCATATTCAGAGCAGCGCATAACTCACTCAAGGTTTGATTACATCTACATCTCTCCCCATCTAGATGATGTGCCACTGTCATGCAGCGGTACTATTTGTCGTCAGCAAGCTCAAGGACTCAACATCCTGGTCGTTACGATATTTGCAGGCGAACCTCAACCACCTTTCTCCCCTTTCGTACAGTCGGTTCATCGCTCATGGCACGCACCGGAAGAGAGACCGTATCAAGTACGCAAGGAAGAAGAGAGGAAAGCCATGGCGCTGCTGGGAGCGGATTACGCCTGGCTGGATTGGTTGGAAATACTCTATCGCGACCCTGAGTTATCAGATGCGAATGATTTCTTCTGGGAGCCTGGCACATCAGTAGTACCCTCTCGTGATGCTGCTCTCTTTACAACGCTGCGCGCCTGGCTTGCCGATGCATCGCTGGCATATCCGGACGTGCAGTTTGTTCTACCACTCGGTCTTGGCATGCATCGCGACCACCAGTTCGTGTTCCAGGCGGCTCTCAATACGCTTGATTGTGATCGCGTCCTCTTCTTCGAGGATTTTCCGTATGCTACCTATTACTCTAAAGATGAGCTTATCGAGTATGTAAGGCCATATAACGTGAGTTTCATCGAAGTAGATATTTCCGAGTGCCTTGAGCAGAGGATTGCTACTTCTGAGGCGTATCGATCACAGATTCCAACGCTCTTTTATATGGCTTCCAGCTTTCGAGAATTGATTCGTGCGTACACCCTGGAAGCAGGCAAACAACAGCGTCCGATCGAGCGTTACTGGAGGATACCCCGGTAATTTTCCCAAAGGGCCCGCTAGTGCGATCAGTGTACTATCCCCTATTGCATATAATAGCGGCCCTTCCACGTAGCGCCCTTTTTCCGGTAATGCCACCGGATCGAGTTTAGTAGGAACAGGCATTCAAGCATCATGGAGATTGGATGCAGCAGACTGAGCAACATCAACAAGACGTGCTGAGAACGTCCGCAGGCAAGGGTCAGCAGTATCCGCATCAATACGGCAAGTGTGTAGCTACCGAGCGAGAATAGCACAGCGAGTGGGGCAAGAGGGACAAATAGCGATGCCAGTGCAAGCAGAGGTGGCACTACAAAAAGTGCCAGGTCGAGAATGATAATTGCCGATGCAGCCAGGATTGAATAGTTGTAAAAAGCGAAGAAAGTTCTTGAGAACCCGACCCATAGTTCAGCGAAGGAATCGTACATGTAGCAGCTCACCATGTCTTGCCCATCTACATAGGCCATACGGTATCCGGCTGCTTTGACCGAACGAGCTAGCGAATTGTCTTCCAGGATAGAAGTCTTCACCGCTTTGTGGCCACCTATTGCCTCATAGACTGAGCGCTGAAAGCAGAGCAACGGCCCGTTGGCTACAGCTAGAATTGGCTCTGGTCGGTGTCTCACAAGCACCAGGGGCAAGAGTGTGAAGACCTTAAAATAGAGCAATGGAATAGCAAGGCGCTCTCCCATCCCACGGAGGATATAGCGGGGATGCGCTGTGAGGAATTGGACGCCGAGATCATGCAGCCCTTGAATAACTGTACTAACCGTCTGTGGCGCGTGAACCGAGTCGGCGTCGGTGAAGAGTAAATAATCGCCCTGAGCATAGAGTGTCAACTGGTAGCAGGCAAAGTTTTTTCCAATCCAGCCATTTGGTAAGAATTCACCATGCAGTAATTGCAAGCGGCTCTTCTGTTCAGGCGGCAGTTCGTCAATCATTCGCTGTACAATAGTCGGCGTTCCATCGGTGCTCTGGTCATCAAGAACCAGCACCTCCAGTTTTTCATATCTCTGTTCTATCAGCGAACGCACACACTCCTCTATATGATCTGCCTCATTTCGTGCCGGTACGAGAATGGAAACCATTGGGCAAGTGCCGAGTTTCCTTTGCACGTCTTCCCTTGTAGCAGACTTGAGTCGATCAAAGACAAGGAGGTTAAGAAGGAGGTTGATAAATAGTGCAAATAAAGAGCCGAAGAGAATGCCTGAGATTATGTTAAGATACATGGTGGCTATGATCACAACTGTCCTGGGGTGTTCTGGTCAACGATCTGGAGCACTTCGCCGCGGCTGAGCTTACCGTCGCCACGGGCTAAGGATTCCAGGGTAGCATATGCCAGAGCGAGCGGAATGGAGCAAAAGTCCAACACGGGACCAGGAGGAAGGGCATTGGTGTAGGCATCAGCCAGGGCTAGATTGCGACGTGCGTAGGCATGCATGTCCTCTGCCCGCCAACCGGGTGGAAAGAATTCCACCCCGCGCGCCACATCTTCTGGGTGGTTACGTAGGATATTGACGGATTGCAGGCCACGCCCGAATCCCACGGCGTGGATGCGGTTCGATTGTGTTCCATTGTACCAGGCCCACAGATCCGATAGTAACAGGCCGACCGAACCGGCTACCCCAAACGTGTAGCGGTCCAGATCCGCCTCTGTCCGGATCATCCAGCCATTGTCTGCCCACTGTGCCATGCGATCCGCCATGGTCGCCGTTGCTTCCCACACGCGCGGAGCGATGGATGGGGGTGCGAGCAACGCCCAGTCGCCTACTCGAAGCGTCACCTCTGGAAGTTCCTGTTGATAGCGGCTCAACGCTGTTGTGCAGTCGCCAGCGGTAAAGGTCGTTTGCAGCGTGTGGCTGATAGAGTGCAACAGCATGGCCTTCGTGCGATTATCCAGTCCGGGATGATCTTCCACTTCATCGATGGCACGCAGGCATAAGTAGCCCGACATGACCGCATCCTGCAGTCCGGCTGGTAAACGGCTTATGGGGATAAAGAACGTTCGGCTGGTTTCTTTCAGCATGTCTAGTGCATCTTTACTAATACTCACTATGTCAGCTCCTTCCGCTATACATCCTTTACTCAGCAAATATGCGACCTTGTCCAGTGCCAAGCCCGACTTTCAGCACGTGTGCTGCTCGCAGTGCATACTGGGGGGCCACACGGCTGAGCCAGAACAACTCCCGCCAGAGCAGCGGCTGCAGCAATGCCCTCGTGGGCCGCAGCCAGTCTGGGGAGATGCAGCCCCGCTGGGACCAATCGTGACGATCGCCGCCGACAATAATGGATTGGGCAGTCAGCAGCGGCCCGGTGTCAGGTCGAAAGTGTAATGTGCGTGCGGCTGTCACCAGTGCTTGTACAAGTGTGGGATCGCAATGCATGATCCTCCCATCAGCAAGGCCGACCCAGTCAGGTATCAGAACGGTCCCCGGACGCACACCGGGTGCGAGCGCTCCTGCCAGACCACACACTACCACGATGGAGCCCTGGCGTGCCCCTTTCCAGCGTGCTAATCGCACGCCCGCCCAGCTAGTACGAGCGTGGGGGAGTGTGCGCCGCACTGCCCAGTACTCAAGGAATGTTGGTGCCAGAATCTCCACGCTATACATCACCTGGTAACGATGAGGCGCACCGGCTACGAGCGGTGTGATGATGCCCCAAGAAGTTTCCCCCTACTTGTTAAGTGGCATACCCGTTGTCGCGGTACCACCGAACTGCCCGTTCCAGGGCTGCGGTTACAGATGTTGCTTCAAAGCCAAGCTCAGATTGAGCCTTAGCAGAGCTGACGTACATTTGATGACGAGCCATCCGAACCCCTTCGAGTGGGATCAGTGGCGCTGCCATGCCACCTTTCCCCTTGCGAAAGAGCTGGCAGCGGAGCTCGTCAGCCCAGCCGAGGGTAAGTGCCAACCGAAAGGGAATGCGGACGGTCGGGGCTGTGCGACCACAGATATGAGCCAGCCGTTCCCACAGCTGGGACAGACTGATATTCTCACCGCCCACTAGATAGCGCTCCCGGGAACGTCCGTATTGAAGCGCTAGTACATGCGCCCTGGCCACATCCTCCACTGCTACTACGTTCAGTCCGCCACCCAACGTGGCGAAGATCCGCCCGCGCATAAAGTCCACTACCATCTTTCCCGTGGGAGTCGGCTTCCAGTCTCCCGGCCCAACGGGCGCGGTTGGCAAGACGAGAACGACCGGTACTTGTGCCGCCAGCGCTACCCGCGCTTGCTGCAGCTTCGACCGGTGGTATGCTGAGGAGCCAGCATCTACGTCCCAGTCATCCTCGGTCGCCGGACGCCCCCCAAAACTCGGCCCCACGGTTGACGAGCTCGAGGTGACGACGACACGCTCAATGCCTGCCTGGTGTGCCGCCTCCAGCACTCCCGTGCAGCCGCGCACGTTAGTGGCGAACATCTCGTGATGCGTGCCTGGTGAGAAGGAGTAGAGAGCCGCCACGTGTACGAGATAGCGGCAACCCACCATGTGTTGGACCAGATCACCGGAGTGGAGGACGTCACCCCATATAGCCGTACACCCGTCAAGTGGGGGCAGTGGCCTGGAACCCGGACGCACCAGAGCACGCACGCGATACTGAGCCGCCAACAAGGCACGAAGTATGTGGCTACCCAGGAATCCGCTGGCCCCGGTCAAGAAGACCGTGTCGCCCGCTTCTGTCATCCGCTGTAACTGCTCAGCCATCAGCTTTGTACTACCGTTCTTCTAGACTTACCTACTTTAAGTGAAGATAGATCGCAGGCTGCCGCGCAGCACATCGACCGTGGCTCGTAGCGACTCACGGGGCGACTTCATGGTAGCTGCCACCGCAGAGGGCTCATAGCCGCAATGCGCCATGCAATTGGCGCAGCGAGGATCCTTGCCCCGACCATAATGCTCCCACTCGGTTGTCTCGATTAGCTCCTTATAGGAGCTAGCGTACCCATCGGCCATCAGATAACAAGGCCGCTGCCAGCCCAGTACTGAGTAGCTGGGGATACCCCAGGCAGTGCAGCTAAAGTCGACCTTGCCCTCCAGGAAGTCCAGGAAGAGCGGGGAGTGGTTCAGGCGCCACTTCTTGCGCCTGCCGTCTGCAAAGGCTTGACGGAAGACCTCGCGCGTTCGCTCGACGCCGAGAAAATGCTCCTGGTCTGGCGCTTTCTCGTAGGCATAGCCCGGGGAGATCTGCATCGCATCTACCCGCACATCGTCGTTCAGGAAGTCGAGTACATCACTGATGCTGCGCGCATCATCCTGCGTGAAGAACGTGGTGTTGGTGGTAACCCGGAATCCCCGGCGTTGGGCCTCCTTGATTGCTTCAATCGCCTTATCGAATACGCCCTGCCGGGCAACTGATTGATCGTGGCGCTCCCTCAAGCCATCGATGTGGACCGACCAGGAGAAATAGGGGGATGGTCTGAACTGATCAAGCTTCTTACCCATGAGAATGGCGTTGGTGCACAGATAGACGAAGCGCTTGCGTTCTATCAACGCCGCCACAACCTCATCGATCTCACGATGGATGAGCGGCTCGCCGCCAGCGATGGAGACGATTGGCGCGCCGCACTCCTCAACTGCATCGATACACTGCTGAACGGAAAGTCGCCGCGCCAGGATATCCAGGGGATGCTGTATCTTGCCGCAGCCAGCACAGGCAAGGTTGCACTGATAGAGCGGCTCTAGCTGTAACACAAGCGGAAACTTCTCACGGCCCCGCAACCGCTGCCGGACGATATATGCCGCGATCTGAAGATTCTGGCGTAGGGTGATCGCCATAGCTTGCTCTCCTTCTCTGTGTAGTCTGCATAACAGAGCAAGCTTATCATTACCAGGGATTTCTGGTTTTCCCAATACTACTGATCGAGCTTGCTGACTGCGTAGCAGTAGACGCGCAGCGTCGTTGCAAGCGCGCGTTTCAAGATAGTCCCGAAAGAATAAAAAAGCTATTTTTGCTATAATAAATAAAAATGAGGAAACACCTGTAAATACATTACTACATTCAACGAAGGAAAGCAAACCGGACAGGAGTTATTCTGGACTTATGGATAATAATAAGCCGAGCAAGGAGGGGGAACCTCGGTTGAAGCAAGCACTGGATCGAGCAGTGCAATGGCTGTTGGAGAGTCAGAATGTCGAGGGCTGGTGGTGCGGCGAGCTGGAAACGAATGTGACCATGACGGCGGAGCATGTCCTGCTGCTGCGTTTCTTGGAACTCAGCCCGGATCGGATCAGGGACGGCGCTCTACGACACATCCTGAACAATCAGCGAGATGATGGCTCATGGGCGCTCTACTTCGGCGGCCCTGCGGATCTGAGTACCACGATCGAGGCCTATGTCGCACTCAAGGTACTCGGGGTTGATCCCGGCAGCGACGCGATGCAGCGAGCGCTCACGGTTATTCACCAGCAAGGGGGAGTAGCCCAGGCCAGGGTCTTTACCAAAATCTGGCTGGCGCTATTTGGTCAGTATCCATGGTCTGGCATCCCTAGCATGCCTCCGGAGTTGATCTACCTGTCGCCCAAGATGCCGTTCAACCTCTACGACTTCGCCTGCTGGGCACGTGGTACCATCGCCCCGCTGCTGATAGTGATCTCCCGGCGTCCGGTAAAGTCACTGGGTTGTAGCGTGCCCGAGCTCGTTGTTCCGGGAACCGAGGACTTGCTCACCCGAGTCCCAGGGTCCGGGCTCTTCTGGTGGACCGATAAGCTCCTCAAGCTGTATGAGACTTTTCCATGGCAGCCAGGTCGGTCACGTGCCCGGCGTCGCGTGGTCGATTGGATCGTGGAACGCCAGGAGGCAGATGGGAGCTGGGGTGGTATCCAACCACCCTGGGTGTACTCGCTGATCGCTCTGTATCTGGAAGGCATGGGCACCGATCACCCGGTCATGCGCCGCGGAATCGAGGGGCAGGAGGGCTTCGCGCTAGAAGACGAGAGCGGGTGGCGGTTTCAAGCCTGTATGTCCCCTGTCTGGGATACCGCCTGGGCACTTCTGGCCCTGCGCCACGCCGGTGTGGAGCGCGACCACCCGAGCATGCAACGTGCGGTCCAATGGATCCTGCAAGAGCAAATCTCCGTGGGCGGCGATTGGCAGGTGCGTGGTGGCACTGTGCCGTGTGGTGGCTGGGCGTTCGAATTCGAGAATGATATCTATCCAGATATCGACGACACGGCGGTCGTCGTCCTGGCTTTGCTAGAAGCTGGGGCAGAGACAGCCGTGCGGATCGCCGTGGATCGGGCTGCGCGGTGGGTGCTGGCCATGCAGTCGAGCAACGGGGCCTGGGGGGCATTCGATAAGGACAATACGCGAGCGATCGTCTACCGGCTGCCATTCGCGGACTTCGGGGCGCTGTTGGACCCGCCCTCCGAAGACGTTACGGCTCATGTGTTGGAAATGCTGGCACATGTAGATGCTCCAGACAAGGAGCGGGTCATACGAGTGGCGCTCAAGTACCTGCAGCATACGCAGCGGCCAGATGGTTCCTGGTTCGGTCGCTGGGGTGTCAATTACGTCTATGGAACGTGGTGCGTCATCTCAGCGCTCGCTGCGCTGCGCGATGAGGGGTACGCCGTACAGGACATGATTGATAGGGGATCCTCCTGGCTGCTAGAGCATCAGAACAGTGATGGCGGCTGGGGTGAATCCTGCTACTCCTACGAAGACAGCTCCTTTGCGGGCATTGGGCAGAGCACGCCATCGCAAACGGCCTGGGCCGTCTTAGCCCTACAATTGGTTGGCTTAGGCCAGCATGCTGCCTGCCTGCGTGGTTTGACGTATCTTTGCGAGACCCAGGTAGATGGTACGTGGGAAGAGCGGGAATATACGGGCACGGGCTTCCCGCGAGATTTCTACATCAATTACCACCTGTACCGGCATGTATTCCCGACTATGGCACTGGCGGGAGCCTGTAAAGCGTAGATGTGTATGGCATTGCCTTGACGCTGTCCTTTACTCGTGGCTCCCACGTTTCATGAGCACTTACTTACACTGTTGAATCTGCGGCTTCTGTCTCCTCATCGCTACTACTGAGCGTGATTACCTCGTCCCCAACATGCACGGTCGCATCCCAGGTGACCGCAATGGCATCCTGCACACTTGCGTGGGCCGGGCAACCCTGGGGATGAACTCGAATTGCGCGCATGGCAGACTCGCGCGTTTCAGGTGGGATAGTGAGGTCGTAGTGAATAGCTATTGATTGAATGCGGATGGTCTTCCCAGCACCCGCAATGCGGCCATCAACCGTGGCCGTATAGCTCTGGCGGTCAAAACGAATCTTGCGCCCTGACAGGGCACCGGCAAGTGTGCCGTACATTCAGCCAGCGACGGCTGCAACGATATGATCGAGGGTCGAAGCCACTGGCGGCCCCTCTTTTGCCCCGTAATACTGGCGCAATCCGCCCTGTACCCCATAAATGACAGGTTGTATTACCTCGCCCAGGTAAGCATAGCGATAACCTTCGTGATAAACCAGGCGGGAATGGGAGATATACTCAAATTCTTCAGCCATAGAGGTTTGCACTCCTT
>WNGK01001388.1_pt1 | contig 26170 bp, 24 predicted proteins | sample 5400601 | NCBI WGS metagenome assembly WNGK01 (sample SAMN13153376, study PRJNA577476) | soil metagenome | isolation source: 60 cm soil or saprolite under Garry oak tree replicate 1 | place: USA:California | collected 2016-06-15
CACGTCGATCTCGTACGCAGTTCCCTCAAAGGAGAACGAAACTGTCTCCTTACTCACGACCTCGCCATCGTGGGGAAGGTCGCAGACGACCGTCGTCGTAATCTTCCGTGCCATGAGATCCAGCCCTTCCGCTGCAGCAGGCATTTTAGGTTTGCCAAACATATACCAGAACCGTTGCGCCTGACAATTCACGGCACCGCGATTCACGCCACGAGTTGCGCCTAGTACGGGAATGACGGCATTCCGGAAGTTCGCAGTAACTCTCCGTAATCAGCAGCCTGAGCCACCTCGACAATGCCTGCGGTGCCGGGCAGTAGTGCCCGGGACATGTTACTGACGAGACAGCCAACTTCACTGACGGGGCAGGCAACCGCCCTGCCCAGTTTCGGTGTGCGGATCATTGCCAGTCCCTGCATCGGGCGCCGTAGCAGACTCGCCGATTCCGCGATCCGGGATCTGGTCGTTGTCTGAAATATCGGCCGGCCGCTGGCCATCGCCGCCTCGGCCGCGGGTACCCATCTCATGCCGCAGGAACGCCCAGATGGCGATCAGCAAAGCCGCGCAGACGACCAGCGGCGGAGTGAGCACCGCTAGGTCACCGAGCACTGCGCCCTCCTCGGTCAAGGCCGGCTGACCAGGCCACGGTAGCGGCCGCGGGCGGCCAAGCGGCAACTCCCTTCGCATTGTCACGCACTAGCCATGGCGCGGTCGCGCCGGGGAGCGTACGCGGAACTGCGCATCCGGGACGGCCTGCCATGGCAATATCAGACTAGGCGCAGCGCCTGGCGCCGTTTCCCCCAGAGCGGACCGCGACAGCTTGTTCCATGCCGACCTGCACATCCACTCCAGGTTCTCCCTGGCCTGCAGTAGGGACTGTGACATAGAGCACCTTGCGTGGTGGGCACTGCGCAAGGGCATCACCGTTGTGGGTACTGGCGATTTCACCCACCCCGCCTGGGCGGAGGAACTGAAGGAAAAGCTAATTCCCGCCGAGCCGGGCCTTTTCCGGCTCCGTCCCGGGATTGCGGACCGGGTACGGCGCACCTTGCCGCCGAGCTGCGATCAGCAGGTCCGCTTCATGTTGTCAGCCGAGATCTGCACGATCTACCGTGGCGGCGATCGGACCAGGAAGGTGCACCATCTTCTGTATGCGCCAGCGTTCGGGGCAGCCGACCGCATCACTGCCGCGCTATCGAAGATCGGGAATCTGGCATCGGACGGCAGGCCGATCCTGGGGCTCGACTCACGTCATCTGCTCGAGATCACCCTTGACGGCGGGCCGGGCTGCTATCTTGTGCCGGCTCACGTTTGGACACCGTGGTTCGCGGTGCTCGGTTCTAAATCGGGCTTCGATTCGGTCGCGGACTGCTACGCCGATCTGGCCGGGGAAGTCTTCGCAATCGAGACCGGGCTGTCCTCGGATCCGCCGATGAACTGGATGTGCTCGGCACTGGATGGCTATCGCCTGATGAGCAACTCAGACGCGCATTCTCCGCCGATGCTCGGTCGCGAGGCGACCACGTTCGGTACGCGCCTTGATTACTTCGCGATGGCGGACGCGCTGCGCACGGGCAACGGACTGATTGGCACGGTCGAGTTCTATCCGGAGGAGGGCAAGTACCACCTGGACGGGCACCGGAAGTGCGGCGTGCGCTTCGAGCCCGCGCAGACCAGATCCCGCGACGGGAGCTGTCCTGAGTGTGGCAAGCAGGTAACCGTCGGCGTGCTGCACAGAGTCGCTGAGCTTGCTGACCGGCCAGCCGGCTATCGGCCGCCCGGCGCGGCCCGGTTCACTAATCTGGTGCAGTTGCCGCAGGTCGTTGGCGAAATCCTGGCAACCGGCCCGAAGAGCAAGAAAGTCGGTGCCGAGGTCAGCAGGCTCGTCGCTGCATTCGGCCCGGAACTCGGCATCCTCTGCGACGTTCCGCTGCGCGATCTCGGCCGGACCGGTGGCAGCCTGCTGGCCGAGGCGGTCGCTCGCCTGCGCCGTGGCGAGGTGCGGCGGGAAGCCGGGTATGACGGCGAATACGGCGTGCTGCGCCTGTTCGGTCCCGGGGAACTCGAGCAGTCCGCACCGCTGTTCGAGCTGCCGCTGCCGCCATCGGAGCTGCCGCCATCCGAGCTGCCGCCATCGGAGCTGCCGCCATCGGAGCTGCCGCCATCGGAGCTGCCGCCATCGGAGCTGCCGCCATCGGAGCTGCCGCGGCCAGCGCTGCCTGGCCGGGCGGGCGGCCCGCCGGGCCGGCCGCCCGGCAACGGGCAGCCGGCGCTTCCTCGCCGCGCTCCGCCGGGTGACCTCGATCCTGATCAGCGCGCGGCGATGCTGGCAGGCAGCCCGCTGATGATCATCGCGGGGCCGGGCACCGGCAAGACCAGGACGCTGGCCCACCGGATCGTGCACCAGCTCGCCGAGCGCGGCGCGGCACCGGGGTCGGGCCTGGCGATCACCTTCAGCCGGCGGGCGGCGCGAGAGATGCGCGAGCGGCTGGCCGCGGTCGCCCCGCAGCAGGCCGGGCAGATCACCGTCACCACCTTCCACGGCCTCGGCCTGATGATCCTGCGGGATCACTACGAGCGCGCCGGGCTGACCGGCGGCTTCCAGATCGCTGACGACGCCGCACGGCTCAAGATTGCGGCAGAGCTGGCCGGTTCCGAGCGGGACGGCCGGCGGCTGCTCGCCGACGCAGCAGCCGACCCGACGCAGCGGGACCTGTTCACGGCGGCGCTGCGGGCCCGTGACCTGGTCGACTTCGACGGCCTTGTCGAACTGCCCGCCGCACTGCTGCACGCCGATCCCGCACTCGCGGGCCGGCTGCGCGACCGATGGCCGCTGATCAGCGTGGACGAGTACCAGGACATCGATGCCGGGCAGTACGACCTGCTGCGGCTGCTGGCGGGCGACGGCCGCGGGCTCACCGCCATCGGGGACCCGGACCAGGCCATCTACGGCTTCCGCGGCGCGGACGTGGGCTTCTTCCTGCGTTTCGCCGCTGACTTCGCCAGCTCCGCCACCCGGCAGCTGACCAGGAGCTACCGGGCGAGCCTGGCCATCGTGACCGCCGCGGCGCAGGCGATAGCCCCGGCGACGCTGGTCCCTGATCGCCGTCTCGAGGCCGTTCACCCGGCTGGCGCCCCGGTCACCTGGCACGAGGCGGCCGACGAGCACGCCGAGGCCGCCTGGATCGCCGCGGCCATAGACCGCCTGCTGGGCGGATCGTCTTTCCACTCGCTGGACAGCGGCCGCTCGGACGGGGCCGGCCAGGACGGTATCGGCCTGTCAGACATGGCCATCCTGTACCGGACCGATGCCCAGGCCGGCCCGCTCGGCCAGGCGCTTGCGCGGGCCGGGCTGCCATTCCAGAAAAGCTCGCACGACCTGCTTGAGCGCAGGACTGGCGTAGCTGAGATCCTCGGGGAGCTGCGGCTGGCGAGCGCCGGGCCCGGCCGCAGGCCGGATGCAGGCGGAGCCGGGGAGAACGGCCAGCCGGTGACCGCCAGGCTCCGGTCTGCGGTCCGCAGGCTGGCCGCCAACGGCCCGGGCCAGGCTGCCGCTGGCGGCTGGGCGATAGACCTGCGGTCGGCCGGCCAGCTGCTGCTCCCGCTGGCCCGCCGATGCGGCAGCGACCTGGATCAGTTCCGCACCGAGATCGCCCTCGGCGCGGAGGCGGACGCCCTGGATCCGCGGGCGGACGCCATCACGCTGCTGACCTTGCACGCCGCCAAGGGCCTGGAGTTCGGCACCGTCTTCCTGGCCGGCTGCGAGAGCGGCCTGCTGCCGCTCCGGCTGCCCGGCGCCGCCCCGCTATCCGGCCAGCACCTGGCCGAAGAACGGCGGCTGCTGTTTGTCGGGATGACCCGGGCCCGAGCCCGGCTATTCCTGACCTGCGCCGCCCGGCGCAGACGGCACGGCAGGTCTGCGGCCGCGGGCCCGTCGCCCTTCCTCACCGCCATCGACCCGGCACTGCTCGATCGGCTGGCATCGCCCCGGTCAGGCCGGCCTGCCGGGCGGCAACTCCGGCTGCTCTGAACATTCTGCGCGGCAATTCCACCAGGGTTCAACGCAGTGTTACGAAGCAATTACGTAGTGCCGTTATAAGATCCGGCCGCCGCTCAGCCAGCGCCCGATAACGCGCAAATCACGGATGCCTGCACCGAGGTAAAAGCCAGTCACAGTCGACACTGCAGCAAAGTCCGGAACTTCTGTCGTTCTGGTTCGCGGCAGGCCCTGGTTCGATTAGTCTCCAACGCTGTTACCCCTTTGTTAGCTGCCCCGCCCGGGGCGGCTGACACGACCCGCCGAGTTCCTGGTGCGCGACCCCGCGTCCCAGGGAGCCGGGGACCCATTTTTCCCCGGGGTGAATCGGCGGCCGTGCTCGCTCCGGCGGCCGCTGTAGGGCTGCTCCGGCCCGAACCCGTCAGCTAACCCGGTAGGCGGCCGAGGAGAGGAGACCGCACGTGGAGCGCTTGCCCACCGGCAGGCAGGCCGAAAGTCGTTCGCGGGGGAATCGCGCCCGCGGCGGGTCTTACCGGACAGCCAGGTCGCGCCGGGCCCGGGGCAGCATCGTCATGCTGGCCGCGGCGGCGACGCTGGCCAGTTTCGCGCTGCCGGCCGTGGCCGCCAGCGCGGACCCGGCCCCGACGCCTGCCAGCCTCAAGGCGCTGCTGGCTAAGGCCGCCAAGCTGTCCAACCAGATCGCCAGCCTCAGCGAGCAGTACGACGGGCTCAAGATCCAGCTCACCGAGGCGAAAGCCGAGGCCAGGATCGCCAGGCAGACCGCCGCGCGGGACGCCAGGCAGCTCAGCGCCGGCCGGGTCGCGGTCGGCCAGATCGCCGCCCAGGGCTACATGACGGGCAGTTTCGACCCGGCGCTGCAGCTACTGCAAAGCAGCGACCCGCAGTCGTTCATCAACCGGGCATCGATCATGCTCCAGCTTCAGCAGGAAAACGGCGACAAGGTGACCGGCCTGGTCGCGGCCGAGGCCGCCGCCGAGCGGGCCAGGCTGACCGCCCAGCAGCAGGCCCGCAAGGCCAAATTGCTTGCTGCCCAGATGAACACCAAGGTCCAGGCGATCCAGCGCAAGGAGAACGTCCTGAACGGTGCTGCGTTCGCACGTGCCATGGCGGTTTTCCGGCAGACCGGCCAGTACCCGAACTTCAAGATCCCCGGCAACTCGGTCGGCGTCCAGGCACTCAGGTGGGCGCTGACCAAGCGCGGCGATCCCTATGTATGGGGTGGCGCCGGGCCGAACGTCTTCGACTGCTCCGGCCTCGTCATGTGGGCGTACGCGCAGATCGGGATCAGCCTGCCGCATTTCACCGGGGCCCAGTGGAACTCCGGCGTGCACATTTCCCGAAGCCAGCTGCAGCCGGGTGACCTTGTGTTCTTCTTCGCTGACATCAGCCACGTCGGCATGTACATCGGCAATGGCCTGATGGTGGACGCGTCAACGTTCGGCCAGCCCGTGCATGTTCAGCCGATCTTCTGGAGCGCCTACGTCGGAGCTGTGCGGATCGTCGGCTGAGCAGCCTGCCCGTCCAGCCGGAGAGCTCGCTTATCCCGTCCAGCCGGAGAGCTCGCTTATCCCGTCCAGCCGGAGAGCTCGCTTATCCCGTCCAGCCGGAGAGCTCGCTTATCCCGTCCGGCCGGGGAGCTCGGCTATTCCGGTCGGCCGGGGAACTCGGCTATTCCGGCCGGACCAGCGGGAACAGGATCGTCTCCCTGATGCTCGCACCGGTGAGCAGGATGAGCAGGCGGTCGATGCCCATGCCCATCCCGCCGGTCGGCGGCATGCCGTACTCCAGTGCCCGCAGGAAGTCCTCGTCGAGCTGCATGGCCTCGGCGTCGCCGCCCGCGGCGAGCAGCGACTGCGCGGTCAGGCGCGCCCGCTCCTCGCCCGGGTCAGCGAGTTCCGAGTAGCCGGTGGCGATCTCGGTGCCGAACGCCACCAGGTCCCATCTCTCCGCGAGCCTGGGATCCTCGCGGTGCGCCCTGGTGAGCGGCGCCACCTCGACCGGGAAGTCGCGGTAGAACGTCGGCGCCGCTGTCCGCTTCTCGGCCAGCTGCTCGTACAGCTCGAGGAGCACCTGGCCGCGGTTCCAGCCGGCCTCCAGCCGGATGTCGGCGCTGGCTGCCAGCTTCCTCAGCCGCTCCTCGCCGGTGTCCGGGGTGACCTCCTCGCCGAGCGCCTCGGACACCGCCCCGTGCACCGTCTTGTGCTCCCACTCACCGCCGATGTCGTGCTCGGTCCCGTCCGGCCTGCGCAGCTCGGTGCCGCCGAGCGTGGCCAGCGCCGCCGCCTGGATCAGCTCCCTGGTCAGCGTCGCCACCGAGTCGTAGTCGCCGTAGGCCTCGTACAGCTCCAGCATGGTGAACTCGGGGTTGTGGGTGGCGTCGGCGCCCTCGTTGCGGAAGATCCGGCCGATCTCGTAGACCTTCTCGATGCCGCCGACTACCAGTCGCTTGAGGTAAAGCTCCAGCGCGATCCGCAGGTACAAGTCCATGTCATAGGCGTTGATATGGGTGACGAACGGCCGCGCGTTCGCGCCGCCATGCAGCGCCTGCAGGACCGGCGTCTCGGCCTCAAGGAACCCGCGCTGGTGCAGTTCCTCGCGTAGTGACCGGGTGACCCCGGCCCGGAGCTCGGCCATCCGCCGCGCCTCGGGGTTGACGATCAGGTCCACGTAGCGCTGCCGGACCCGCGATTCCGGATCCGCCAGGCCGGCATGCTTGTCCGGCAGCGGCCGCAGCGCCTTGGCGGTAATCGCGAAGGAATCGGCGAGTACCGAGAGCTCGCCGCGGCGCGAGGTGATGACCTCGCCGGTCACCCCGACATGGTCGCCGAGGTCGACGTCGGCCTTCCAGGCGGCCAGGGCGTCCTCGCCGACCCGGTCCAGCGAGATCATCACCTGCAGGTCGCCGGTGCCGTCCCGGACCGTGGCGAAGCACAGCTTGCCGCTGGTGCGATAGAGCATGACCCGGCCGGCGATGCCGGCCCGCTCGCCGGTTGCCGCGCCAGGCTCCAGGTGACCGAATCGGCGCCGTACCTCGGCGATGGTCGCGGTGCGCGGATAGCCGGCCGGGTAGGGATCCGCCCCGGCGGCCCGGATCGCATCGAGCTTCGCCAGGCGCACTTGCATCTGCTCCGGAAGTTCTCTGGCCGGCCCGGCCGGCCGCTGACTGCCAGCCTGATCCGCTGTCATCTGCCCGAGGTTACCGGCCGTCCGCCGCGGACTGCAGCCCGGTTACCGCCGGGCTGCCGCCGGCCAGGCTTGCGCCGCTGCCGGCCATCCGCGGCCGCCGGCCATCCGCGGCCGCCAGCCATCGGCTGCTAGCCATCCGCGGTGTTGCGCTCGAACGTCAGCCGCAGGCCGATCAGCGTCAGCCAGGGCTCGTAGACGTCGATCAGCCCTACCTCGTCGATGACAAGCGGCGCGAGCCCGCCGGTGGCGATCATGGTGACCGAGTCCGGGTCCGCGGGGGCGAGTTCCTTCGCCATCCGCCGCGCAATGCCCTCGATCTGGCCAGCGAACCCGAAAATGATGCCGGACTGCAAAGCCTCGACCGTATTACGGCCGATGACGCGATTCGGGCGGGCCAGCTCGACCTTGAGCAGCTGCGCGGCCCGGCGGGACAGCGCGTCGACCGATACCTCGATGCCCGGCGCGAGCGCGCCGCCGACGAACTCGCCCCGCTCGCTGACCGCGTCGAAGTTGGTCGAAGTGCCGAAGTCGACAACCACGGCTGGCCCGCCGTACAGGTGTGCGGCCGCGGCCGCATTCATGATCCGGTCACTGCCGACTTCCTTGGGATTGTCCATCCGCACCGGCACGCCGGTCTTCACCCCCGGCTCCACGATGATCGCTGGCAGGTCGTCGTAGTAGCGGCGGAGCATCTCCCGCATCTCATGCAGAACAGACGGCACGGTGGAGCACAGCGCGATACCGGTCACCTCAGGCTCCTTGACCAGGGTGCTCTGCGCGAGCAGGCCCTGCAGGATGACGGCCAGTTCGTCGGCGGTCCGATCCGGGACGGTGGCGATGCGCCAGTGCTCGGCGACCTCATCGCCGTCGAAGATGCCGAGCACGGTGCTGGTGTTGCCCACGTCGATCGTCAGCAGCATGGCGGTCTCACCCCCGTCTCCTGAGCTGTCACTGCGGGCCGCCGATCAGCAGCGGCATGTTGTCGATCAGCCTGGTGGATCCGGCCGTGCCCGCCACAAGCAGCAGCGCCGGGCCCCGATAGTCATCGGCCGCGTCGTCGAACGTGGCCGGATCGACCAGAGCGAGATAGTCGGCCAGCAGCGGCGGGTTCCCGCGGGCGGCGTGGTCGAGCACTGCTTGCGCGGCCGCAAGCACCTGCGCCCGGCCGGCCCGTGCCCGCTGCAGGCCCGCCGTCAGCGCTCGGGACAGCGCAAGTGCCGCCGTCCGCTCCGGGCCAGACAGGTAGGCGTTCCGGCTCGATATGGCCAGGCCGCCGGAGTCCCGGACGGTGGGTTCCGCGACGATCTCGACGCCAAGGTCGAGGTCGGCGGTCATCCGCCGGACCAGGGCAAGCTGCTGCGCGTCCTTCTCGCCGAATATCGCCGCATCGGGCTGGACCAGGTGGAAGAGCTTGAGTACGACGGTCAGCACGCCGCCGAAGAAGCCGGGCCTGGACTTTCCTTCGAGTAGCTGGCCCAGCGGGCCAGGATCGACCGTGACTGCGGGCTCGACCGGATACATCTGCCCGCGATCCGGCGCGAAGACGACCGCTGCGCCTTCTTCCCCGCAGACCGCCATGTCCCGGTCCAGCGCCCGCGGATAGCGGCTGAAGTCCTCGCCGGGCCCGAACTGCAGCGGGTTGACGAAGACGGAAACCACCACTGCCCCGTCTGGGAGCGAAATTTGCCTGCCGCGGCGGAGCAGTGCCCGGTGCCCGTCGTGCAGCGCGCCCATCGTCGGGACGAGCACTACCGGCCCGGCCAGGCCGCCGCGCGCCGCTGCCAGCCCGGCCCTGGTCCTGGCCAGGACGGGGATCACCGCGGAACCCCGGCGAGCACGTCTAGCAGCCGCTGTGCGTCCGCGGTGGCGAGCGTGCCCGCAGCGAGCGCCCGGTCGGCGGTGAGCCTGGCCAGCGCGACGTAGGCGGCCACCGCCGCCGGGGACGCGGCCCGCAGCGCCTGAATGTGGCCGGCCACGGTTTCGGCGTCGCCGCGGGCAACCGGTCCGGTCAGCGCCGCGTCGCCGAGCCGCAGCGCGTTGTCGAGCGCGGCGGACAGCAGCGGTCCGAGCATCCGGCCCGGATTGGCTACCCCGGCCTGCTGTAGCAGTTCCGCTGCCTGCGCGACCAGTGTCACCAGGTGATTGGCGGAACTCGCGAGCGCGGCGTGGTAAAGATCCCGGTGCTCCTCGGCGATCCGGACGGGCTCCCCGCCCATCTCGACCACCAGTGCCTCGGCCACCGGGCAGAGCGGCTCAGGCGCGGTGACGCCGAAGCAGATCCCGGCCAGCTTGTCGATGTCATCCGGCCGCCCGGTAAAGGTCATTACCGGATGCAGCGCGAGCGGCAGCGCGCCGCCGCGGACGGCAGGCTCAAGCACGCCGAGCCCGTGCCTGCCGCTCGCGTGCGCGACCAGGCGGCCCTGCAGCGGCGCCCCGGCCGAGGCCAGGCCGGCCACCAGGCCTGGCAGCACGTCATCAGGCACGGTAAGCAGCACCAGATCGGCGCCGGTGAGGACCTGATCGGGTGGCAGCACCGGCACGCCGGGGAGGTTCCTGCGGATCCGCCGGACGGACGCATCGGATACGGCCGAGACGGCCGTGATCCGGTGCCCGGCCCGGCCGAGCGCGACGGCCAGCACGCTGCCTACCCGGCCTGCGCCGACAACGCCGACCCGAAGCCGGGCCGGGTGCGGCCCGCGGTCGCCCGCTGGCGCGGCGGACGGGCCGCTCAGGTCGTCATTGCTCATCTCGTTCCAGTCCTCGCCGGTACCGGACGGCGAGGATCAGCATATCCGCGGCCGGGCCGACGCGGGGAGCCTGACCTGGCTACTCCGCTGCGTCGTCGCCCGGCGGATCGGGAGCCCGGCAGCAGCGTTCGAGGTAGAGGGCCGCCGCGGTCAGGGCCAGGGCGGCCGCCAGGGTGGCGCCCGCCGTGATCGCGTCGGTTCGTGGCGCCGGCTTGTCAAGCAGGCCGCCCAGGTAACTCAGGAAACCAGCGGACAGCCCGCCGAAGATGACCGCGACCAGCGCGCTGGCCTTGGCCAGCACGGCCATCCTGGCCACGGCGATCACCTCGACCGGCTTCGCGCCTGGCCGCCGCTGGATGCGTGCTCGCACGCTCCGCCCGCTCCAGGCCTCCGCCACCGCGAGCAGCAGCAGCGCGGGCACTGCCGTCCACGGCAGCGGCGGGAAGGAGGAGTAGGTCAGCCGGATCACCAGCCACCCGAGCACGGCTGAGCAGATCGTCAGCACCACCAGCGGCCACGGCCGGATCGGAGTCACCGGCTCGCCGTCCGGCCCGGCGGCGGGCAGTGCCCGGTCACGGCGGCGGCCGCAGGCGGCCGGGCACCCGGCGCACGCCGTCCGCGGCGCTCCCGGCGGCCGCTGCCAGGTCCGCTACCCGGCCGTGGCCGGCCACGCTGGCGTCCGGGTCCACGTCATGCCATGGCGCGAGGACGAAAGCCCGCTGGTGCGCACGGGGGTGCGGCAGCGTCAGCGCGGGGTCATCGCTGACCACGTCGTCGTAGCTGATGATGTCGACATCCAGCGTGCGCGGCCCCCCGGCGACTCCGCGGACCCGGCGGCGGGCCGCCTCCGCCGCGTGCGCGCGGTCGAGCACCGCGCGGGCCGGCAGCGCGGTGCTGGCCAGCAGCACCGCATTCAGGAAGTCCGGCTGGCCGGGCCCGCCGACCGGCGCGGTCTCGTACACCGGGGAGACCGCGACGAAGCCGAGCCCCGGCGGCCCGCACAGCGCGTCCACCGCGGCCTGCAGGTTCGCCAGCCGGTCGCCGAGGTTGCTGCCGAGCGCAAGCACCACGCGGACCGGCCGGGCCGGCTCTGCGGCCCCGGTCATCCGCGATTCCGGCGGATCGTCACGGCCACGTCATCGAACGGATGCGCGATCGGGGCCTGCGGCTTGTGCACCGTGATCTCCACCTCCGCCACGCCGCCGCCGACCAGGCACGCGGCAGCCAGGCGGGCTGCCAGCGTCTCGATCAGCCGGACCGGCTCGCCTTCGACGATGGCGGTCAGCCGGTCGGCCAGCGCGCCGTAGTCGACGGCATGGGACAGGTCATCGGCCTCCGCGGCCGCCCTGGTGTCCGTCCAGAGCACGGCGTCGATGACGAACTCCTGGCCGCCGGTGCGCTCATGGCCGAACACGCCGTGCCGGCCGCGGGCCCGCAGTCCGCGCAGCGCGATCCGGTCCGTGCTCACGCCGGCTCGCCTTCCCCCGGTCCGGCGGCTCGCCACCGGGCGGCTACCCGGACCGCGTCGGCGTTGCCGCCGACCGCATGCACCCGCACGCACCAGGCGCCGGCCGCCGCCGCCAGCGCGGTCAGCGCGATCGTCGCGTCGTCGGAGCCTGCGAACGGCCGCGGCGTGCCGTCCGCGGCTGCGAGCAGGCGGCCGATGAACCGCTTCCTTGACGCGCCGACCAGCACGGGGAACGGCGGTCCGCCGCCAAGCCTGGACACCTCGGGCAGCCGGGCCAGCAGGGCCCAGTTGTGCTCGGCTAGCTTGCCGAAGCCGAGCCCGGGATCGACCACGATCAGCGCCGGGTCGACGCCGTCGCTGACGGCCGCGTGCACGCCGCTGCGCAGTTCGGCGCAGACTTCGCGTACCACGTCGCCGTACTGCGCCCTGTCCTGCATGGTCCGGCTGTGCCCGCGCCAGTGCATCACCACGTACGGCACGCCAGCGGCGGCAACCAGACGGCGCATGGCCGGGTCGGCGAGGCCGCCGCTCACATCGTTCACCAGCTTCGCCCCGGCATCGAGCGCCCGCTCCGCCACCGCTGCGCGCATCGTGTCCACGCTGACGGTCAGCCCGGCGGCGGCAAGCTCCCGGACGACCGGGCCGACCCGGCGCTGTTCCTCGGCGGCCGGTATCCGGTCCGCCCCCGGCCTGGTCGACTCACCGCCCACGTCGATGATGTCCGCGCCATCGGCGGCCAGCTGCAGGCCGCGGGAGATCGCGGCGCCGGGCGCGAAGTACTCGCCGCCGTCGGAGAAGGAGTCCGGGGTGACATTGACCACGCCCATGACAAGGCACCTGCCCGGATCCGGCAGCCCGCGCACGGCCGGAGCGTCCGCCCGGCCAGGGACCGGCAGCACGGGATCCGGTCCCGTCGCCGGCTGCGCGTCGCCCATCATGAGCGTCAATCTACGGTCTACCCGGCAGACCTGGTCCGGCGCCCTCCAGGCTGCAGCCGTCGCAGCGGGCCCAGGCCGAGCTTGCGCGCCAGCCGCCGCATCTTCAGGTTCGGCCAGACCAGGAACGCCTCCGCCTCCAGCGCCGCCAGGCCGATCCGCGGCGTATCCCTGGTGCTCGGGAAGACCATGAATCGCGGCACCCAGTCCGGGCAGAACTTGGCGTTGAACTTGTACAGCGACTCGATCTGGAACCACCGGGACATGAACAGCAGGATGCGGCGCCAGGCGCGGATCACCGGGCCGGCCCCGATCCGCTCGCCGCGCTCAAGGGCGGACCGGAAGGCCGCGAAGTTCAGCGAGATCCGCCGGACCCCGAGCTCGGGCGCGCGGGAGATGGCCTCGACGATCAGGAAGTCGTTCAGGCCGGGCTGCGCCGCCCGGTCGCGGCGCATCAGGTCAAGCGAGAGCCCGTCGGGTCCCCACGGCACGAAATGCAGGATCGCGCGCAGCGCGCCATCCTCGGTCGCGGTCGCGATCACGCAGCGTCCGTCGTGCTGGCCGCCTACCCGGCCGAGCGCCATCGAGAAGCCGCGCTCGGTCGGGCTGCCGCGCCAGGAGTCGGCCTGCCTGATCAGCTTGTCGATCTCCGCCCGCGGCAGGTCGCCGACCCGGTGAAACTCAGCCACGTAGCCGTGCCGGCAGACCCGTGTCACCATCTGCCGGACATTGCGCATGGCCCGGCCCTCAAGCGAGAAGCTGGCCACGTCCACGATCGCCTCGTCGCCGAGCTCGAGCGCGGTCAGGCCGCCCTCACGGCACCACACCTCAGCGCCCTGCTCGCCGCAGCCCACCACGGCAGCGACCCAGGCATGCCGGGCCGCCTCATCAAGGAACGCGTGGATCGCGCCCGGCCACGCCTCTGGATCCCCGATCGGATCGCCGGCCGCCAGCATCACCCCGGACAGCACCCGGTAGCCGATGCATGACTTGCCGGTCGGCGACCAGATGATGCTCTTGTCATCGCGGAGTGCGAAGTAGCCAAGTGAGTCCTGCTCCCCGTGCCGGTCCAGCAAGTCCCTGATCCTGGCCGCATCCTGGCTGCTCGGCCGGCCGGCCGGCTCGGCGGGCCGGAGGAACACATACGCGGTGACGATCAGCGTGAACAGGCCGAGCGCGCTGGTCAGCACGTCGAAGAGATCACCATGTCCCTCCGGGCCGAACTGGGCGGGCCCGGAGAATCCGAATAGCCCGTAGATAACGGACTGCCCTCGCTGCATTAACGAGTAGTCGGCCTTGAGCCCTCTGGTCAGCGTGATGTAGCTAAGCCCGATCACGAGGTCCGCCAGCACCAGCCAGCCAAGCACGGCCAGCGCGCGCCACCGGGTGCGCGGATCGCCGACCGCGTAGAACTCGCGCCGATAGCAGAACAGGACGACGAGCAGCGCGGTGGTCACCACTGCCCGGCCGATGTACGGGTAGTGCGCCAGGTGCAGCACGACGCTGGCGCCAAGCAGCAGCATCACTGCCTGGCTGGCCCGGCGCTTCCGCCTGCGCAGCCCGTGCGACAGCATGAGCAGCAGCAGGCCGGTGATCACGTCGGCGGTGCGGGTGAGGTTGGTCAGGGCGCCGGGGGCAAGGTCGCCGATCCGGTGCAGCCGGTACTGCGCATACATGCCGGGCACCGCGCCCTCGGCTACGTCCGCCAGGCCGATCAGCAGCGCGAGCCAGCCGGCCGCGACGGGCACCCACCGCCGCTGATGCCTGCGGTCCGGCGTGCGGCTCACCGACGGCCGCGCAGGCCGTACTTCGCCGCCGGGCACGGACGCTGCCGGGCCAGGCCCGCTGCGTTCAGTCATCTCGGACAAGCTGGCCAAGCCCCTGATCACGGGGCATCAGCGTAGTCGTCACCGAGGTCTGCCGCGGGTAAACGCCGCAATGCCCGCGGCGCGGCGTTCCGGCGGCCGCGGCGAAGTCAGCCGCCGCGGCGGCCGAGCAGCAGGCTCATCGCTTCGGCCCGCGTGCCGGTGTTGTCGCGGAAGCTGCCGCGGACCGCGGAGGTCACGGTTTTCGCACCAGGCTTGCGCACGCCGCGCATCGCCATGCACAGGTGCTCGGCCTCGATCACGACGATCACGCCGCTTGGCTCCAGCACGCTCATCAGGCCATCCGCGATCTGGCTGGTCATGCGTTCCTGGACCTGGGGCCGCCGGGCGTACAGGTCCACCAGCCTGGCCAGCTTGGACAGCCCGGTGAGCTGGCCCTTCTCGTTCGGGATATAGCCGACGTGCGTGACGCCGAAGAACGGGAGGAGATGGTGCTCGCAGGTGGCATAGACCTCGATGTCCCTGACCAGGACCATCTCGTCGTGGCCCGCGTCGAAGACCGTCGTCAGCACGTTCTCCGGGCGCTGCCCGAGCCCGGCGAACTGTTCCGCATAGGCACGCGCGACCCGGGCCGGGGTATCGCGGAGACCGTCCCTGTCCGGGTCCTCGCCGATGGCGAGCAGGATCTCCCGTACCGCGCGCTCGATGCGCGGGAGATCGACCTCCTCGCCGGTCAATGAGCCCCGCCGGGCGGCCCATCGCCTGGCTCGCGAGCGGACATAGGCGCGCCCGGGCCCATCGGCCCGGTCGCGGACGGCCCGATGGCCCCGGGCCCGCCGATCGCTGACGAGCCGTCGGTACCGGATCCGGGCGCCTGCCCGTTGCCCACGGCAGGCAGCGCGGTGCCGTCCGCGCGGGTCAGGGCGAGTTCCTTGGGCGTCTGCACCGGCGGCCGGTCGGACGGCAGCCGCTTGCCGTAGCCCGTGTACGAGCCGCGGGTGGTGCGCTTGCGCACCGGGCCGAAGATCACCAGCACCTTATCCCTGGACAGGGTCTCGTGCTCCATCAGCTGCAGGACCAGGTTGTCGAGCACGTCGCGGTACTGGACCAGGATCTCCCATGCCTCGTCGTGCGCAGCCTCGATGAGCCTGCGCACCTCGTCGTCGATGGCGGAGGCGATCTCCTCGGAGTAATCCCTGCTGTGCGACATCTCCCGGCCCAGGAAGGGCTCGCCGTCCCCGGTGCCGAACTTCCTGGCACCGAGCCGCTCGCTCATCCCGTACTCGGTGATCATCCCGCGGGCGATCGAGCTCGCCTTCTCGATGTCGTTGGCCGCGCCGGTGGTTGGCTCGTGGAATACCAGTTCCTCCGCGGTCCTGCCGCCGAGCAGCATGGCCAGCTGGTCCATCATCTCCGCCCTGCTGACCAGGAACTTGTCCTCGGTGGGTGCCGAGGCCGTGTAGCCGAGCGCCCGGCCGCGCGGGATGATCGTGATCTTGTGGACCGGGTCGGCGTTAGCTAGGGCGTGCCCGACCAGGGCATGGCCGCCCTCGTGATAGGCGATGATCTTTCTTTCCTTCTCGGAAAGCAGCACGCTCTTGCGCTTCGGGCCGGCCGTTACCCGGTCGATCGCCTCCTCGAGCGCGGCCATCGCGATCTGCGTCTGGTTGCCGCGCGCGGTCAGCAGCGCGCCCTCGTTGATCACGTTGGCCAGGTCGGCGCCGGTGAATCCGGGGGTCCGGCGGGCGATCATGTCCAGGTCCACGTCCGGCCCCATCGGCTTGCCGCGCGCGTGTACTCGCAGGATGCCCTTGCGGCCCACCAGATCCGGCTGCGCGACCACGATCTGCCGGTCGAACCGGCCAGGACGAAGCAGCGCGGGGTCCAGGATATCGGGCCGGTTCGTGGCGGCGATCACGATCACGCCGCCCTTCGTGTCGAAGCCGTCAAGCTCGACGAGCAACTGGTTCAGGGTCTGCTCGCGCTCGTCATGACCGCCGCCGAAGCCCGCGCCGCGGTGCCTGCCGACCGCGTCGATCTCGTCCACGAACACGATCGCCGGCGCGTTCGCCTTCGCCTGCTCGAACAGGTCACGTACCCGGGAGGCGCCGACGCCGACGAACATCTCCACGAAGTCAGATCCGGAGATCGAGTAGAACGGCACGCCGGCCTCGCCGGCCACGGCACGCGCCAGCAGCGTCTTCCCGGTGCCCGGCGGGCCGTACAGCAGCACGCCCTTCGGGATCTTCGCGCCGATCGCCTGAAACTTACCGGGGCTTTGCAGGAACTCCTTAATCTCCTGGAGTTCCTCGATAGCCTCATCCGCGCCCGCTATATCGGCGAAGGTCGTTTTCGGCGTGTCCTTGCTGACCAGCTTGGCCTTGGACTTGCCGAAGTTCATCACCCGCGAGCCGCCGCCCTGCATCTGGTTAAGCAGGAACAAGAAGATCAGGATGACCAGCAGGAACGGCAGCCAGCCGACGATCAGGGCCAGCCACGAGCTGCCCTTGGGTACCTGCACGTTGTAGCCCTGCGGCAGCTTGCCGGCGTCGACCTCCTTTTGCAGCAACTGCGCGAGTTGCGTGCCCTGGTTCTGCACCCAGGACGCCTGCAGCGGCGATCCCTTGAAGGGGGTGATCTGGATGGTCTGCTGGTTATCGATCAGCAGGGCGGACTTAACCTGGCCCCGCTCGATCATCTTGATCACCTGAGAGGTGCTGGCTGCCTTGTATGACGTGCCTGAACCCGCGTACTTGACCACGAAGAAGAACAGCATCACGACGACGAGGAGGGCGACGAGCGGCCCGCGGAAGTAGCGCTTCAGATCCATCGGCGAACGACCCCGCAGCTTCGGAGCCGGCCCCTCCTGACGATCATCATTACCCGCCGGCCTCCGGCGGGAGTGCCATGCGTCCCAGTGACCACGCGCGGTTTCCTTGTCTTCCCGGCTGATGCGCAGGGATATTCGACGGTACACCGGACCGGCTGGCGCCGGTACGCAAGAGCCGCCGCCGGGCGCGTGCCCGCTCCCGGCTGGCCTCTACTGACGTAAACGTATTTCATCGCGGGATGTGTTCCCCGGCATAGACCTGCGGTGCGAGCGTGCCGATGAACGGCAGGTTCCGGTACCGCTCGGCATAGTCGAGGCCGTAGCCGATCACGAACGCATTGTCGATATCGAAGCCGGCATAGCCGACCTCGACGTCCATCTGCAGCGCGCCTGGCTTGCGCAGCATCGCCAGGACCTGCAGGGACGCCGGCTCGCGCGATCGCAGGTTGCCGACAAGCCAGGACAGGGTCAGGCCCGAGTCGACGATGTCCTCGACCACAAGCACGTGCCGGCCGGTGATGTCGGCGTCCAGGTCCTTGAGTATGCGGACCACCCCGGACGACTTGGTGCCCGAGCCGTACGACGACACCGCCATCCAGTCCATCTGTACCGGCAGGTGCATCGCCCGGGCCAGGTCGGCCATCACCATGACGGCGCCCTTCAGCACGCCGACGAGCAGCAGTTCGCGGCCGGCGTAATCCGCGTCGACCTGCGCCGCGAGTTCCGCTATCCGGGCCTGCAGGCGCTCGGGGGTGATCAGCACGTCCTCAAGGTCGGCGCCCATGTCGTTCGCGTCCACCCGCGCCCTCCGCGTTTTCCGCGTTCTCCGGCTCCCGCGCATGCGGCCCCGCGGTGAAAGTCAGCTTGCCATACCGCCGCAGGCCGCGGACGCCGCCTGGCAGGTCCGCCCAGCGCTGGCCGTGCCAGTCGGTCACCAGCGCGTCAAGGCCGGCCACGTGCCGCGCGGTCAGCGCCCCGGGCGGGCAGCCCGCCGCCATCGCGGCGGCATGCAGCACCCGGGTCCTGATCGCTGCGGGCAGGCAGGCCAGGGCTTCGGCGGCTAGCCCGCCGTCGCGATCTCGCAGCCGCATTGTCTCCGCCTCGGCCACCGCGTCCAGGACGTCCGCGTCCGCGCGCAACTGGCAGGCCGTGCGCGCGAGCGCCTCGGCGATGCCGGGGCCGAGCGCGTCGGCCAGGGCGGGCATGGCCTGGTGCCGGACCCGCGCCCGGGCGTAGGCGGGATCGAAGTTGTGCGGATCCGCCCATGGCTCAAGCTTCAGTGCCGCGCAGGCTGCCAGGGTCTGGGTACGGCGGACGCCAAGCAGCGGGCGCAGGTAACGCCCATGCCGGGCGGGCATTCCCGCCAGCGACCTGGCACCCGACCCGCGGGCCAGGCCGAGCAGAACCGTCTCGGCCTGGTCGTCCAGCGTGTGGCCGAGCAGTACGGCTACCGCGCCGGCCCGGTCAGCCGCATCATCAAGCGCCGCGTACCTGGCCGCCCGGGCGGCCGCCTCCGGGCCGCCTGGCCCGGCCGGGCTGACCCGGACGCTCGCCGTGGGCTCAAGGCCCATTGCCGTCAGCGCGCCGGTCACCCGCCTGGCCTGCTCGGCCGAGCCTGCCTGGAGGCCATGATCGATGGTGACGCCGCCGCCGCGCAGGCCGAGCCGGGGAGCCTCGAACGCCAGCGCAGCCGCCAGCGCGAGCGAGTCGGCCCCGCCGGAACAGGCAACGAGCACGAGATCACCGGAGGCCAGGCCCGCCAGCGCCTGCCGGACGCCGAGCCGTACCTGGGCGACCGCCGGATGGGGGCCCATGACTGGTCAGCCCGTGGCTGCGCTGCTGCCGTCTACCCGCTCCAGCCAGGCGCGCGGACTGGCGATCTCGGCCTTGGACGGGAGGGTTTCCGGCGATTCCCACACCTTGTTAAAGGTCGCCATGCCCGCCTGATCCACCACTGCGCGGACGAATCGCGCCCCTTGCTCGTACTGCTTCATCTTCAGGTCGATGCCGAGGATGCGGCGGATCGCCTGTTCCAGCCTGCCCGCGCTGCCGCGCCGTGCGCTGAACCGGGCCCTGATGTCGGCGACCGATGGCACCACGCTCGGGCCGACCGCGTCCATGACATAGTCGCCATGCCCCTCCACCAGCGTCATCACCGCGGTCAGCCGCTCCAGGATCTCCCGCTGCCTGGCGTTCTGGATGGCCTCGATCAGGCTCTCGCCATCGCCGCCGCGCACCGCGCCTGCCACCGCGTCCGCCGCCGAGCGCAGCCGCTCAAGGATCGACGCCGGATCCAGGTCCGAGGCGAGCAGGAATTCCGTCATCTGCTGCTGCACGTACGGGCGCAGCCAGCTGACCGAGGTGAACTGCGTCCGGTGGGTTTCCTCGTGCAGGCAGACCCAGCGCCGGAAGTCATGCGGATCGACGCGAAGCTCCCGTTCCACCATCACGATGTTCGGCGCGACGAGCGTGAGCCGCCCGGCCGGCGCGACGGCGGCCGGCAGGTCCGGGTCGGGCGGCAGGAACAGCTCGTACTGACCGAGCACCCGGCCCGCCAGGTAGGCCAGGATCAGCCCCGCCTGCATGCCGGTGACGCGCGAGCCGACGGCCGTGATGACCGACGACCCCTGCGGGGCGGCCGCCCGCTTCTGCAGGTGCTCGACCAGCGGGTCGAAGACGACGCGGAACCCGTCCACGTTCGCCCGGATCCAGCCGGGACGGTCCACTACGGCGACGCCGCCGCCGTCGGCCGGGCCGGGCAGCCCGGTAACCTCGCGGACCGGATCGCGCACGGCAGCCGCAAGCTCGCGCAGTTCTGCCACGACCTTTCTTGCCTCGGCCCGGCTAACCTGCGGGCCGGGCCTGGCCCAGCGGACGCCGGTAGAGGTGGCCACATCCCAGTCGATCATCTGTGCGCTGCTCACCCCTCCACCGTACGTGCCCCGGCGGCACCTCCGGTCAGCGGCAGCCGCAGGCCGCGAGTTCGGTGGCGAGCTTGTCGATGGCGCGGCCGGCCTGGCCCAGCGCGTTCCTGGGAACGTGATCTGCCATGAACGCGAACGCGAGCAACTCGCCGTTCCTGGCATAGGCGACTCCGGCCAGCGCTGCGACGCTGGTCAGGTTGCCGGTCTTTGCCCGCACCACGCCGAGCGCGGGCCGCCCGGCGGCATCGAAGACGCTGCCGCCGGGGGCGAGCGTCCCGGAAAAGCCCGCCACCGGCAGCCCGGTGATGGCTGGCCGCAGGCCGGGTTCGGCGTGCCGCGCGGCGACCGTGATCAGCTGCACCAGGGCGCGGGAGCTGATCCGGTCATCTGGCGACAGCCCGCTGCCGTCCACCAGATGGATGCCGCGCACGCCGAGTTGCCGGTCGGCTGTCGTCACAGCCGCGGCCCCGCCGCTGAACGTGGCTGGCCCGCCCGCGGCGATCGCCACCTGCCTGGCCAGGTTCTCGGCGATCACGTTGTTGCTCTCGATCAGCATCCACTGCACGATCTGCGCGACCGGCGGCGAGGCGACCCTGGCGATGGTGACGCCCGCTCCCGGCGCCGCGGCCGGCCGCACCGGCCCGCGCACCCGGATCCCGTGACTGGCCAGCAGCGAGCCGAACGCACGGGCGGCATCGGCGGCCGGGGCGAGCGAGCGCGGCCGGAAATTGCCCGGGTCATCGGCGTCCTGCGGCGAGCCGCCGCTGGTCAGCCTGCCCTGGTCAACCTCGAGCGACGTGATCGGGCTGACGTTGCCTGTGGCCACATAGCTTGACGGCCACGACGGCGCGAGCAGCGGGCCTGCGTACAGCGAGCCGTCGTAGCCAAGCCGCACCGTGCGGCGGTGCCCGGCGCGCAGCGCGCGCGCCGTTCGCGCGGCCAGCGTGGCGAGCGTCGCGGGCTGCGGATAGTCCGACGCTGGCGGCCGGCCCGCAGCCAGCGTCGGATCCCCGCCGCCGACCAGGACGATGGCTGAGCGCCCGCGGCCGGCCACTACCCGCGTGCTGAGCCGGGCGGCCGGGCCGAGCACGTGCAGCGCGGCCACCGCGGTCGCCAGCTTGGCCGTCGAGGCCGGCGCGGACGGCGAGCTGCCGTCCCTGGCGAACAGCACCTGGCCGGTGGGCAGGCTGGCAACAACGGCGGTGACGTGCGCGCCCAGGGCAGGCACGCCGAGCGTGCCGGACAGCCGGGCGGTCAGCCCGCCGGGCGTTACGGCCCGGCCAGGCGGCTGGCCCGCCGCCGGGAGAACCTGGCTGGCGGCTGCCAGCGGATGCCCGGCCACCCGCGGAATCTGGAAGCGGGCAAGCCGGGCAGGCAGCAGATGCGCGACCGCGCCGCCGGCCGCGATGGTGGTTGCGGTCAGCAGCGCAAGGGTCAGCAGCGCCACGCGCCGGAGCCGGCTGGTCACGACTCCTCCCCTCGCGAGATGCTGATCAGGCGGCAGCAACAGATGCCGGGCATGCATCCCGGCAACGGAGTTAATCATCTACGTGCGCAGGGAGCGGAATCGTGGAATTCGATGTGGTCATCGAGATCCCGAAGGGCCAGCGGAACAAATATGAAATGGATCATGAAACCGGGCGGATCCGGCTGGACCGGATGCTGTTCACCTCGACCCGGTACCCCGCGGACTACGGATTCGTCGAGCACACGCTCGCCGATGACGGCGATCCGCTCGACGCGCTCGTGATCCTGGAGGAGCCCACGTTTCCTGGCTGCCTGATCCACTGCAGGGCGATCGGCATGTTCCGGATGCGGGACGAGAAGGGCGCGGACGACAAGGTTCTCTGCGTGGCCGCAACGGATCCCAGGATGGCGCACCTGCGGGACATCGAGGACGTCTCCGGGTTCGACCGGCTGGAGATCCAGCACTTCTTCGAGGTTTACAAGGCGCTGGAGCCCGGCAAGGAAGTGGAGACGGCTACCTGGGTAGGCCAGGCCGAGGCCGAGGCCGAGATCGCGGCGTGCAGGGCACGGCTCAGGTCGGCGGAAAGCCACGGGGGGCACTGATGTCCGCAGGTAACAATTAGGCGACACTGGGTTTAGCTGACACTGGGTGTTGAGCAGCGAACGCAGCCGAGGAGGTACCCGTGGATCACGCGGATGACGTGCTCAGGCGGGCGCCGCTGTTCAACGCGCTCGACGACGACAGCGCCGCCGCGCTGCAGGCCGGCGTCACCATCGTGCAGCTTGCCCGCGCCGAGCGGCTGTTCGAGGAGGGGGCTTCTGGCGACCAGCTCTACGTGATACTCGACGGCAAGATCAAGCTGACCCGGGCAGCGGCGGACGGCAGGGAGAACCTGCTGAGCGTGCTCGGCCCCGGCGAGATGTTCGGCGAGCTTTCCCTGTTCGACCCGCGGCCGCGGACCGCGAGCGCGGTCGCGGTCACCGACAGCAGCCTCGCCGCGCTCGCCCATGCCAACCTGCGCAACTGGCTCACCGGCCGGCCTGACGTGGCCCTGCACCTGCTCCAGGCGCTCGCCCAGCGGCTCCGCCGGGCCAATGACGTCATGGCCGACCTGGTTTTCACCGACGTGCCCGGCCGGGTGGCCAAGGCCCTGCTTGACCTGGCGGACCGGTTCGGCACCAAGCAGGAGGACGGGCTACACGTAAACCATGACCTCACCCAGGAGGAACTCGCCCAGCTGGTCGGGGCGTCGCGGGAGACGGTCAACAAGGCGCTGGCTGATTTCGCGGCTCGCGGCTGGCTGCAGCTAGCCGCCAAGTCCGTGCTGCTGATCGAGCCCGAGCGGCTGCGCAAGCGATCACGCTGACCCGCTATCGCGCGCGGGCGGCGGCACGCCGCGCTCAGCGAGGTAAGCCAGCTGCGCCCGGACCGACCACTCAGCGAACGGCCACAGGCCCCGGTCCACGGCCGCGTACACCCGAGCGACGATATCGGCGGGCGTGCGGTCACCGGCCGCGATGGCCGCCTCGACCTCGGCGAGCCGCTCCGCCCGGTGCGCGATGTAGAAATCGAGTCTCGCCGCCGGGTCCGCGACGATCGGCCCGTGGCCTGGCAGTACCGCGATCAGCGCCGCGGAGTCGGCCAGCGCGCGCAGCCGGTCCAGCGAGGCGAGGTAGTCGCCGAGGCTGCCATCGCGGGAGATCATGGTGGTGCCGCGGCCGAGCACCGTGTCCCCGGTGAGCACGGCGCGGTCGGCAGGCAGCAGCAGCGACACCGAGTCGGCGGTATGGCCGGGCGTCGCGATGACGCGGATCTCGCAGCCCGCCGCGGTCACCACGTCGCCGGAGCCGAGCCCTTCGGCGCCGAGCCGCTGCGCCGGATCCAGCGCGAGCACCGGCGCGCCGGTCAGCTCGGCCAGCCGCCGGGCGCCAGCCGAATGATCGCGGTGGCCGTGCGTCAGCAGGATCCGGCTCACCTGCTGATCCGCATCCGCCGCCAGCGCGTGCACCCGGCGCAGGTGCCCTTCGTCGTCGGGTCCCGGATCCACCACGACCGCCGTGGCCGAGCCCGGCTCGGCGATCAGCCAGGTATTCGTGCCGTCGAGCGTCATCAGCGACGGGTTCGGGGCCAGCACGCAGCGTGCCCGCGCCGTCCCCGATCCGTCGATGCCCGGGTCCGGCGGCCCGCCGGAGACCTGGGCAGTCACCGCGGATACTCAGTCACAGCCGGTACTCCTGCTTGCCGGGAACCTTGATCCAGGCCGCGCCCGATCGCATGGTGACCTCCGGCAGCAGCGGCGTGACCTGCCGGGGCGCGGCCAGCGCGGCCGCCACGCTGGCGCAGTCCGCGAGCTCGCCGAGGGTCGCTGCGGTCGGCAGCCACAGCAGCATCTCTTTCCGCCGGCCTGCCGCGATCGCATCGGCCGGCCTGATCCAGGCGACCTGCGCTGCCTCGCCGCCGACGTCCCTGGTCCGCTGGCCGGGCGGCAGCGCGGCGGCGAAGAACCTGGCGTCGAACCTGCGCTCCTCGACGATCGGCGTAATCCACCGCGACCACGGCCTGAGCAGGTCTGCGCGGAGCACCAGGCGGCGCCGTCTTAGCAGCCCGGCGAGCGAGAGCGACCGGTCAAGCAGTGCGTGCCGGTCGGCCTCCCAGTCATCGCCCCTGGTATCGGCTACCACCGTCGCGGCAGACGGCCCGGCAAGCAGGACCCCCGACTCCTCGAAGGTCTCCCGCACAGCCGCGCACACCAGCGCCCTGGCCAGCCGGGCCGGCGCGTCGAATATCCGGCCCCATCCGGCGGCGGCGGGACCTGCCCACGCGACCCCTTCGTCGGCGTCCCTGGGATCGACGGAGCCGCCGGGGAAGACGAACGCGCCGGGCGCGAACGCCATCGATGACTTGCGCCGCAGCATGTACACCTCAAGGCCATCATCTCCTGGCCGCAGCAGCATGACGGTTGCGGCGTCCCGGGTGGCGGCTGGCGGCACCCTGCCCGCCAGCACGTCGCCGGCCCGGCCGGCCAGCATCGGCGGCAGCCGGGTGCCCGCGTCATCAACGGGACCTTCCACGACGAGCCTCCCGCGCCCTGTCCGCGCTTCGCCGGTCCCGGTCGGCCTAGCCCCTGACCTCCGCGATCAGCTCGACTTCGACGGGGGTATCGAGCGGCAGGACGGCCATGCCGACCGCGCTGCGGGCGTGCCGGCCTGGCTCGCCGAGAACCTCGATCAGCAGCTCGCTCGCGCCGTTCACAACCTGGGCCTGCGCGGTGAAATCGGGTGCGCTGGCGACGAATCCGGTTAGCTTCACGATCCGCCGGACCGCCGACAGGCCGCCAGTCACCGAGGCGACCGCGGCCAGCGCGTTGAGCGCGCAGATCCGCGCGAGTGCACTTGCCTCTGCCGTGCCCACCTCGGCACCGACCTTGCCCGTAGCGGGCAGCACCCCGTCCACGAACGGCAGCTGGCCGGCCGTGTAGACATAGTCGCCGGTGCGCACGGCCGGCAGGTAGGCCGCCAGCGGTGCCGTCACCTTCGGCAGGGTCAGGCCGAGCGCGGCCAGCCGTTCCTCCGGGGACTTCTCACCCGGGGCTATGTTCCCTGGCTGGCTCACTGCTTGATGCCCTGGCTGGCTCACCGCTTGATGCCCTGGCTGGCTCACTGCTTGCCCCTCTTCAGGTAGGCAACGAGCTGCTCGGGATTGGGGCCGGGCACGACGGCAACAAGCTCCCACCCGTCCTCGCCCCAGTTGTCCAGGATCTGCTTGGTCGCATGGACGAGCAGCGGCACCGTTGCGTACTCCCACTTCTGCATGATCCGACTCTAGCGGGAGGCGGCCGGGGCCGGCCGCGCGCGGCCGCGGTGTTATGCCTCCTGGTCTGCCGGGGCCTGCTGCTGGCCGCCTGCTGCCCGCCGCTGGCCGCCCGCCGTCCGCCGCTGGCCGCCAGCCGCTTTCCGCTGCCCGCCTGCCGCACTCCGCCTGGCGCCGGGGGCGTCCTGCTCCGGCACCGCATCGCTGACCGCGGGCGCGGCATCGCTGATGGCGGGGATGGCATCGCCAAGCTCCGCGGTGATCTCCGGGATGGGCGGGAGATCGGGTATCTCGAGCGGCGCCGCGGGCGCGCCGCCGAGTTCCGCCTCGGCCTCAGCCTCGGCCACCGCCACATCGCCGAAGTCCGCCATCGAGGCCGAGTCCGCGGCCGACTTCTCGCCAGCAGGCTCGGCCGGCGTGAACTTGTCGAAGAACCTCAGCAGCTCGACCGGAATCGGCATGACCAGCGTGCTGTTGCGCTCCGCGGCTACCTCGACCACGGTCTGCAGCAGCCGGAGCTGCAGCGCGGCGGGATCGCGCGCCATCACGTTGGCGGCCGCGGCGAGCCGCTTGGATGCCTGGTACTCGCCGTCGGCCGTGATGATCCGCGCCCGGCGCTCCCGCTCCGCTTCCGCCTGCCGGGACATGGACCGCTTCATTCCCTCGGGCAGGCTCACGTCCTTGATCTCCACGCGCTCGACCCGGATGCCCCACGGCCCCTCGGTCGGCTCGTCGATGATCCGGCGGAGCTCCTTGTTGACCGTTGCCCGCTCGGCGAGCAGCTGGTCCATCTCCGACTGGCCGATGATCGAGCGGAGCGACGTCTGCGCCTGCTGCGAGACTGCGAACATGTAGTTCTGCACATTCACCGTCGCCTTGATCGGGTCGACGACGCGGAAATAGACCACCGCATCCACCCGGACGCTGACATTGTCCCTGGTAATGCCCTCCTGTGCCGGGA
>WNGK01007477.1_pt1 | contig 26151 bp, 23 predicted proteins | sample 5400601 | NCBI WGS metagenome assembly WNGK01 (sample SAMN13153376, study PRJNA577476) | soil metagenome | isolation source: 60 cm soil or saprolite under Garry oak tree replicate 1 | place: USA:California | collected 2016-06-15
TCGCGATTACGGCCTGACCCTTAAAGAAGTCCGTGATGGTGTTGGCGGCGCCAATGTCAACGCCTCGGGAGGATTTATGGAGCGCCCGGACCTCGAATATTTCGTTCGAGCGCGTGGCCGGGTGAACACACTGGACGATCTCGCGAATTCCGTTGTTGCCGTTCGGAACACCACACCCATCCTGGTCAAGAACGTGGCTGACGTGCGTATCGGCCCGGCAATCAAAAGAGGGGATGGCAGCTTCAACATGCACTCCGACGTCGTCGCAACGATCCAGAAACAACCAAACGCCAACACCCTCGAAGTCACGGCCCAGATCGAAGCGGCGCTGGCAGGACTGAAATCCACTTTGCCGGACGACGTGACCATCGACACCAAAGCGTTTCAACAGGCCGCGTTCATCGATCGCGCCATCGAGAACGTCAAGCGAGCATTGCTGGAAGGTGGTCTGCTCGTGACAGTCGTTCTGTTCCTGTTCCTTTGGAATTTCCGGACGACCTTCATCAGTCTCACTGCGATTCCGCTTTCCCTCGTGGCAGCCGTGATCATGATGACCTACTTCGGAATCAGCATTAACACGATGACACTTGGCGGCCTCGCCATCGCCATCGGCGAGTTGGTGGACGACGCGATCATCGATGTTGAAAACGTCTTCCGCCGCCTGAGGCAGAATGCGCAAAACGGAATGGCGGAATCACCGGCAAACGTGATTTTCAAAGCATCGAGTGAAATTCGAAGCTCAATCGTGTTTGCGACCTTGATCATCATTCTTGTCTTCATGCCGTTGCTGAACCTCGGCGGATTTGAAGGCCGAATGTTCGCACCGTTGGCCTTCGCATATATCGCCTCCGTTGCTGCTTCTCTGCTGGTCGCACTGACGGTCACGCCTGCTCTGTGCTATTACTTGCTGGGACGATCCCGATTGGTACGGGAAACAGGCGACTCCGCGCTGGTGCGGCTGCTGAAGCGCTATTACTCGAAAACTCTCGAATGGACACTCCAGCGTCCGGCGCCGATTGTGGCTGTGTCCGTTCTCCTGCTGGCCGTGTCGATCATGCTTTTCCCTTTGATGGGACGCGAATTCCTGCCGCCATTCAACGAGGGAGCTTTGAATATCAATGAATCGTTGCCGCCGGGCACGTCCCTGCAGGAATCCAACCGTATCGGTCGAATCGTTGAGGAGACTCTTCATCGAACGCCTGAAGTTGTTTCGACGACACGGAGGACCGGACGCGCCGAATTGGATGAGCACGCCGCTGGAGTCAATGCGAGTGAAATAGAAGTCGTCACGAAACAGCTTGATCGGCCACAGGCCGCGATTATGGAAGAAGTCCGGCAGAATCTTTCCCAGATTCCGGGTATCACCTCCGAAGTGGGGCAGCCCATGTCGCATCGTATGGACCACTTGCTGTCGGGCACGCGCGCTCAGATTGCGATAAAGTTGTTCGGACCGGATCTCGTGACGCTTCGGAACAAGGCCGAGGACATTCGAAAGGTGATGGAAACCGTGCCGGGTGTCGTCGATCTCATGGTGGAACCTCAGGTCGGCGTTCCCCAACTCCAGATCAATATGAATCGAAAGCAGGCCGCCGCCGTGGGACTCCGTGCCGAGAATCTCGCCGAAACCGTCGATACGGCCTTTAATGGCGAGGCCGTATCGCAGGTCCTGGAGAATCAACGTACCTTCGATCTTGTCGTTCGTTTCAATGATGCGGCAAGACAATCCGCGGAGGCGATTGCATCGACGCTGATCGACACGCCCATCGGAGCCAAAGTGCCAATCAATCAGGTGGCATCCGTTCAAGTGGATCAAGGACCGAACACGATCAACCGCGAAAACGTTCAGCGCCGGATCATCGTTCAATCCAACGTGGCGGGACGAGATCTCGGTTCCGTGATCAATGAAATCCGTCAGAAGATCGCCCGCGATGTGGCGCTGCCGGAAGGGTATTTTGTCCAATACGGCGGTCAATTCGAAGCTCAGGAAGAAGCAGCGCGCAAGATCACGGTCATGAGCGTGGTTGCAATCGCGGGAATCTTTCTTCTGCTTTATTTGGCTCTCGGCTCCGGACGGCTCGCGCTACTCGTCATGGCCAACTTGCCATTGGCGCTCATTGGAGGCGTCATCATGGTCTTCGTGTCAGGCGGCACGTTGTCTGTGGCCTCCCTGGTTGGTTTCATCACGTTGTTCGGGATCGCTACTCGAAATGGCATCATGCTGATCACCCACTATCAGCACCTGGCAGCAGAGGAAAGTGTTCCGTTCCGGCAATCCATCATTCAAGGTTCGCTGGAACGGCTGAGCCCGATTTTGATGACCGCGCTGGTGACGGGCGTCGGGCTCGTCCCACTCGCGCTTGGAGTCGGCCAGCCAGGCAAGGAAATCCAGCAGCCGATGGCCGTCGTCATCCTCGGTGGTATTGTGACATCCACGTTCTTGAACATGATTGTTATTCCACCACTCTATTTTCGATATGGCAGGGCCGGAGTTCGAGTTGAAGATGAAGTCTATTCACCGGGTGCCGAGGCCGCGCCGGCCGGGGATTAGGAAAGGTTGATGCAGATGACGATGTGGCGTTTCTCGAAACGAGTTCTCGCAACCGGTTTCGTTTTACTTTTAGTTTTGCCGGTCCTTTGGCCGGCGACAGCGAGCGCGCACGGCGTATCGAAGCGCGATGCGTCCTTTGTGCAGTCCAACGCAGGGAGGGCGATCGGACCATTTTTATATCTGGGTGCAAAGCATATGGTCACAGGTTATGACCATCTGCTTTTCCTGGTTGGTGTGATATTTTTTCTCTACAAATTGAGAGATGTCGTTCAGTACGTCAGTCTCTTCACCATTGGGCACAGTGTCACGCTACTGGTTGGGGTCTTGGGCGGCGTTCACGCGAACCCCTATGTTATCGATGCCATCATCGGTCTTTCGGTCGTCTACAAAGCCTTTGACAACATGGATGGATTCAAGCGCTTCTTTGGGTTTCAACCCAACACCAAGGCTGCGGTACTCGTCTTTGGTTTGTTTCATGGCTTCGGCCTGGCCACCAAACTCCAGGAATTGGCGCTAACCCAGAACGGCCTCGTCACCAACATTCTCAGCTTTAACGTCGGGGTAGAGATCGGACAGGTCTTAGCGCTGACCGGCGTTCTCATCGGTTTGAGTTACTGGCGTACTCACAGTGGTTTTCTCCGGCACGCCTTCGCAACCAATACGGCATTAATGGCGGGTGGGTTCATTCTTGTGGGCTATCAACTCGCGGGGTATTTCACGCAATGATCGAAGAAGAAACCATGTCAACCACATTAGAACATCCATCGAAAAAAAAGATCGCCCAGGCCACCGTGGTGGCAATTCTGATCGCGGGCGTTATTTTAATTACGGCGGTGCTGCCGGCGGAGTATGGCATCGACGCGCTAGGCACCGGTGCGGCTTTGGGCCTTACCGATCTTTCGAAGTCGGCGGCAGCGCAGCCACCAAAACCGGTTCCTGGTTCCGCCACTCCGGTCGATCCTTCGGTCTCAAGCCCCAAGCCCGAACCCTCGGGAAATGGTGAAGCGCCTATCATCAAAGGTGTCTTCACAGCCCAACCCAGCCGGTACAAAATCGATTCGCGCGAACTCAGGCTTGCCCCTGGCGAAGGCATTGAGATCAAGTACCACCTGCAAAAGGGTGCCGGCATGGTGTACTCCTGGACCGCGAACGGAGGAAATGTCCTCTATGAATTCCATGGCGAACCGGATGTCAAACCTGCGGGAGCGCCGGAGGACTACTTCGAAAGTTACGAGAAAAACGACACCGTAGGAAAAGACCAAACCCACGGAACATTTACCGCCCCAAGCACCGGAATTCACGGTTGGTTCTGGGAAAATCAGTCGGGCGGACCTGTAACGATCAAGCTGTTCTCCGCTGGTTTCTACGACTTCATCATGCAGAACAAGGACGATATAAAGACTCGTCTGCGGCCATCGGACCTGAAGTAGCGCCGGCGCAGTAACGTTCGTGAATTCAAGGAAGGAATTTGCTTTCTTCAAGTGTGAAGATTTTTGGTTAACGATTAGCTACCCGCTTGGCGGGATTTGTCAAGGAATTCGTGTAGTGGGTAGTGGGTCAATTTGAATGAACGCGGGCTAAAGCCCGCGACTACATGAGACCGAAACGCCGTCGCACCAATGTAGTCGCGGGCTTTAGCCCGCGTTCAGGAGTGGCAATTTTTTCGAAATGACCCACTACCGTGTAGTGTAGCAGAAGTTACCGCAGGGCAAATGTGAACAAACCGTTCCCCGCGGCGACCGCCACGAATTGTTTTCCGTTCACGGCATACGTAATCGGCCCGTTGGCTACCTGTCCGCCGAGCATCGCCTTCCAGAGCAGCTTTCCATCACGTCCATCGAGAGCGAAGAAGTAGCCTTCGCGGCCTCCGGCGAAAACGAGACTGGTAGCGGTCGTCAGGACACCGCTGTCGGTGACCTGAGACATTTTGTACGTCCACTTGATATCACCGGTGCGCGGGTCGACCGCTTTGATTGCGCCAAAATATCCTTCGTCTTCTGTCCGTGCGTAGGTATTCAAGGGCGTGAGGCCGACCGGTATTGTCGGACGGCCGCCGCCGAATACGGTTCCGGGTTTGAACTCCTGTTCGCTCTTCGTGAACACGGAAGAGGTTTCCTCCCAGGTTGGAATGTAGAAGAGGCCGGTGCGCGGGTTGAATGCGGGGTTGTACCAGTTCGTGCCGCCCTGGTTGCCCGGATAAACCAGCACTCCGGATGTTGAGGTCTGCACGGCGCGGATCGGCTTACCCTTCGCATCAAATCCATTCATCCAGGTCACCTTGACGAACGGCTTGCCGAGCAAGAACTCACCGGTTGCGCGATCGAGCACATAAAACACACCGTTTCGGTTTGCCCACATCATTACCCTGCGCGGGCGTCCTTGCCATTCGATGTCCGCGAGAACGGGAACTTGTGTGGAGTCGTAATCGAATTCATCGTGAGGCGAAAATTGGTAATGCCATTTAAGCTTTCCCGTGTCCGCGTCGAGCGCGACGACGGAGCATGTATAAAGGTTGTCTCCCGGACGAGGATCGCCGTTCCAATCGGGGCCCGCGTTGCCGGTTCCCCAGTACGTGAGATTCAGTTCCGGATCGTAGCTGCCCGGCGTCCAGATCGATCCGCCACCGTGAATCCAGGAATCTCCTCCCCATGTTTCATGTCCGGGCTCGCCGGGTTCAGGAATGACGTGGAAGCGCCATTTCTCGTCGCCGGTCTCCGCATCGAACGCGGCGACGTAGCCGCGAACTCCGTATTCACCTCCCGCCGGGCCGAGGATCACCTTGTCTTTAACGACGAGCGGCATGAGTGTAAAGGAATAGTCGATGGGAGTACCGGTGGCCGGCGACTCCACTTTGTTATTCCAGATTTCGCGGCCGGTCTTGGCATCGATGGCGATCAAGTGGGCATCGATTGTTGCCAGATAGAGTTTATCTCCCTGGATCGCGACGCCTTTACTGTTGCGCCCGCAGCAGGTTCGGGCTTCGCCGGGATTGTACGTGTACGTCCAGAAGATTCGCCCCGTGGCAGCGTCCAGCGCGAGAACTTCATAGTTCGGTGCCGGCGGCTTCACCACGTACATGATTCCATCGACGACCAGGGGAGTCGCCTCAAATTTCGTGGTTCCATCCATCGCGCGGACTTGCAGCACCCACTGCAGCTCGAGGTTTTTAACATTATCCGTCGTGATTTGAGCCAGCAGGCTGTAGCGCTGATTGAAAAGCGTTCCGCCGTATGTCAGCCAATTCTGTGGCTCTTTGTTCGCATTGAGGATTCGCTCGAACGGTACTTGCTGGCCGTAGATGGCGCCGGCAATCAGTAATAGGAATAATGCGAGTCGCAGTTTCATTGCTTCATCTGACCTTTTCTTGATGGCTACGCCCTATCGGGCTTGCATTCGCTCCGCTCATTTCAAGGACATCAGATAGGCCAGCAGGTCTGACAATTCCTGGGGAGCCAGCTTGTCACGATAAGACGGCATGGGCGATTTCAACAACGCGAAGTCGCGAAGATCGGACCTTTGCAAGGTCAACAGTCGTTCCTTGGAATCGAAGAGCTGGATAGTGAACGTATCGAGATTGAGAAGTCTTCCGCTGACCGTCGTGCCGTCCTTTAATACTGCGCGGTATGTCCGGTTCGCGGGAGCAACCTCAGAATCGGGATCGAGTAACGCGCGCTGCAGTTGCTCAACGATGGCGGCCGGCGCCGGCGCTGGAGGCGGAGGTCCGAAGAAGACGGCCGCGGGCCGTGGAGCGCCGATGGTCGTGAGATCAGGTCCCACGCGGGAACCGTTCTCACCAATACGATGGCAACTGAGGCACTGACCCTTGCCTTCAAGAATCGCCTTGCCTCGTGATGCGTCGCCCAGCGCAGGCAGATCGCCGGATGAGGTTCCCGCTACTGATCGAAGGTAAGCGACAACCATGCCGGCCTGCCGTTCGGTGAAATTGAAACTCTGCATCGCGGTGCCGGGTATGCCATTCCGAATGATGCCCGCGACCTCGTCATCGGTCGAAGCGCGCCGGAATTTCCCCGACATCAATGCCACGCCCGGCACCTGATCACCGGCCGATCCATGGCAGCTCGCGCAGTTGGATTGGAATAATCGCCCGCCCTCCGCGATCTCGTCGGGCGAGAATGCGTGCTGAGGGAAAAGGAGCGTCAAAACAAAAATTGGCGTTGACAACATGTTCATAGCCGCGAAGCGGCGCCATACGATAGCCCACGGCGTAAGCCGGGAGTTTCTACTGAGTTTTTCATGACGATGATCCGACTCGATTATACCTCAGGAGACGTGCAGGCGGGTTGTCGGCCCAACGGGGCAACGTCAAAGTGTGGTGCGGTGTTGTTGTACCGAAAGTGAGGACATTTTTGTGCTGGAAAGTAGCTAGCCGGGCCTGGATTCGCGAGACTCGCGCTGAAGCTGTTCAAATTGCGATGACACGGCTTTCCCTGAAATTCCAGACTCGATGCTGCTTGAGGCAAGGGGTATCCGGACTTCGAATGTTGTTCCTTCGCTAGAAGTGCTGACCACATGGATCGATCCTCCATGGGCCTCAGCGATCCAACGTCCTATCGACAAACCAAGCCCGGCGCCACCCGCCTCTCGGGATCGGGCCTTATCCGCGCGATAAAATCGCTCGAAAATGAACGGCAGATCCTCGTTCGCGATGCCAATTCCAGTGTCGCGGACAGTCATCACGGCGCGGTTAGCATCGCTCTGGAGATCGATCGCAATACGACCCCCCGGCATTGTGTACTTGATGGCATTATCTATAAGAATTAGGAACAAGCGGCGGAGTGCGTGAGCGTCGGCGTTCACGAGTATCGGACCTGGGCCGAACGAGTGCTCAAAGTGAATCGGCTTGAGGTGTGCAAGGGGATCGCTTTTGATACATGCCTCACGAAGAACCGGCACGATGTCGATGGTTTCGAAGCTGAGTGCCTCTCGACCGCAATCCATCCTGGCCAAGGTCATCAAGGTTTCGATGAGCTGGCTCATCCACTCGGCCTCTTCCAGGATCTGGCTAAGGCCTTCTCGATACTCCAGTTCGTTCCGCTCGCGGCGCAGCGAAAGTTCCGCCGTCGTGCGGATGAGCGCTACCGGCGTTCGCAGTTCATGTGAAGCGTCTCCTGTAAACTGTGTGATCCTCCGGAAGGCACTCTCCAGGCGATCCATCATCTGATTAAAAGTCTCGGAAAGCCGCTGCAGTTCATCACCGGTCTCCGCAATGGCAAGGCGCATGGACAGGTTGTGCTCGCTGACGGATCGCGCTGTCCGTGTGATTTCGTCGACGGGCGCCAGTGCTCTGCGGCTCATCCAATATCCTCCCGAAGAGGCCAGAATCAGGACAATAGGAATGGAAGCCACAAGTAGCCACCGGAAATCTCCCAGGATGTGGTAGGCCTCGGCAAGAGGGGCAGCCAACTGAATCGTGTAGTCGTTTCCGTGAACTTTCACTTTAGCGGATAAGATCCGCAATGGAGTTCCTTTGAGTTCCAGAGTTTCGTAGCGCGACTTGTTGAGTTCTCCAGCAGGCGGTTCGATGTCGTAATCGCGGATGGAGACGGAGCGGAAGATCCAGCTTCGATCGGCATCCGCAACCTGGAAAAGATCGCCTCCAGGACGCAATCCGGAATGCTCTCGAAACTCGTAACGAATGTCGTCCAAAGACGCGGCAGGGTCATGACGCTCCATGATCCTCTGGACTCCAGTGAGCCTGCTTTGCAGGTCCTCGTCGATCGTGGCGTGCACGCTCGCCCGCAGCGCGAAAAAGATCCCGTTGCCAAATGCCGTGAATGTGACGAGGAAGACGGCAAAGTACCACAATGTCAGCCGCATTCGGATGGATAGCGTTCTCATGAGTCCCGTCCTTCCTGAAGCACGTACCCGAAGCCGCGGATGGTGTGGATCAGTTTTTGTTTGTTGCCATCGTCGAGCTTGCTGCGAAGGAGTCGCACAAATGCATCCAGCGTGTTGCTCTCAATCGAGCAGTCAAACCCCCACACGGCTTCGATGATCGTCGTGCGGGAGAGCACACGGCCTGCGTTCCGCATCAGAAACTCCAGGAGTGAGTATTCCGTCTTCGTGAGACGCACCTGTTTGGAACCCCTACGGACCTGGTGAGTCGCAGGATCGAGGACCAGATCCGCGATCCTGATTTCCGGTAGCTGTTCCGCAGGGCCTCGGCGGGCCAACGCTCGAATACGCGCCAGCAGCACATCAAACCCAAAAGGTTTCGTTAAGTAGTCGTCCGCGCCGGAATCTAAACCGTTCACGATATCGGCAGCGGCGTCGCGCGCGGTCAGCATAAGGACCGGGACTCGATTGTCGGCCTGCCTCAATCGCCGGACGACCTCAAAGCCGTTGATGCCAGGAAGCATGATGTCGAGTATCACGACATCGAAAGAATACGCATGGCTTAGTTCCAGCGCTTCGGCCCCTGCAGCAGTCAGCGTTACAGAGTGTTTCTCTTCTTCCAGCCCCTTCTTCAGGAGTCTGGCCATTTTCATTTCGTCTTCAACTACCAGGATGCGCATCCTTAAACCCTCTTACCGACTGACATTAACGTTCCTTTCTGAAAATCACCTGAAAAAGCGTTTAATACGGGTCTTGACGTACTTGTTCGGGTTGTCTGGATTGATTAGAGTCTCACAACCATGGAGTTTCGTACTCTCAGATCCCCCTCGTTGAACGTACGCGGCTGGGTGTCGGGGGCAACGACATCCGATATGTAGCCGGAACCTTTTGGCGCCGGATCCGCGTCGTTTACGACGACGCAACTTGATCCTGGTTCTTCGAAGGATTCTATCTGCCGTTCACTTGAGTGGCGGCCTACGTTTCCCCGCGCTGAAGACGTTGTCTTGATACTTCTAGAACTGTTAGGATGATTGCTATGAACCGGCGCGTCCTCAGGGTTTTATTTGTCTTATGGCTGTGCTGGTACCTGTCGGGCCCTCTGTTTGAAGCCATCGATTTTTGGGATACCACCCAACAAGAGATGGGCGACATCGAATGGTACAGCGTCGTACTCACTCTGCTGGCTGTTGGACTCTGTGTCGGAATGTTTCTATTCCGGCAATTCTGCGCGTACTGCAGCTACTTAGCCAGATCTGCCCTGGGAGAGTTGTCTCCTCTAAGTTTCAAACCAGTAATACAGTCTCCCGCCGGAGAACAGAGACTCATCCTCGCGACCTCTCCCTTACGAATCTAGAATCCTTCCCTTCAATACTGGCCGGGGCACATCCAAATTGAAGAATCGCTCCGGTGGGCAAAGGTGCTCGACAGATACTTCTCGATCGCTCCCTAGCAATATGGAACTCTTGCTAATCGGTTTCGCCATTGTTGGCGTTGTGATCGGAATCGCATTAATCGGCCATGCGATCGTTCGAATACTCCTATCGGGCCCGCCAAACTAGACATCGTTGGATTGGCGGGCCTCGTCGCTTTCTCGCGCGTTTCGAACCAAAACCATTTTCCCTCGGATGTCTTCGCAGCAGGGGTTTTCGGATATTCGATTAGCCACTTCGTGGTGGTCCGACCCAAATGATCATTTCGCGATTCTCAGGAGGTCACGTTCATCTATGATGCTACGCGGTTTCAGCAGCGTCGCTCTTGTCGTTGCGGCTGTCCCGTTGTCGTATGGAATCCAAAGTTCGCCAACGACCGGAAACCTTAACGGTACAGTCCGTGATGCGACAGGTGCTGTGCTGCCGAATGCTCTCATCATCGCGCGGAATCTGGGCACGAATCAGGCAAGGCAGGTGTCTTCGGCAGAAGACGGCAGCTACCGATTCGTAGCACTTCCCGTCGGGGACTACGAGATCGATGCTGGAGTGCCAAGCTTCGCTCCCTATGTGAACCCGACCGTGACGGTCGCGTTGGGACGCACGATTCTTTTGGATATCACGCTCAATCCCGCTGGAGTGACGCAGACGGTTAATGTGACAGAGCAACCGCCGCCGATTGATCCCACTGCGACGGCTACGACGACCACGATCGATCCGGAACGTATCGAAGAACTGCCGGTGAATAGTCGCAATTATCTGGAGTTCACGCTGCTTGCACCGGGCGTTGCCCCCTCGAATCCACAATCGATAGCATCCGGCAACGGACAGTCTGGAGCACCACTCGCAGACAGCGGTTTCACGTTCGGCGGTTTGCGTCCACGGAGCAATTCGATCTCCATTGACGGACTCGACAACACGGACGAAACAACCGGTGCGGCGCGGGTAGCACTATCTCCGGAGATCGTGCGTGAATTTCAAATCATCAACAATGGCCTGTCGGCGGAATCTGGCGGGGCCGCCGGCGGCGCGATCAACGTTGTGACGAAGACAGGGACAAATGATTTTCACGGCGACTCCTTTTTGTTTGCGCAGAATGAATTGTTCAACGCCCGTGACTCGGTGACTGCCAAAGCAGGCACGGGGCGGCCTCTATTCCGCCGGTACCAACCAGGGTTCGCTCTCGGTGGGCCAATCCGGCGCGATCGCCTCTTCTTTTATGTGGCCGGCGAACAAGAGCATCTTTCGGCGGAGAGTGCTTCGGAAATCTCGCGGACAGCGCGATCTCGCATCAACGCCGCACTGGCCTCAAGTGTCGCGCTGAACCTTCCGGTGAGGTCGCTTCAATCGGGACGGTTTCCGATCGGTGCCGACGAAACGGAAGCGGCTGGGAAGCTGACTTATTTCGCAGGGTCCCGCCACACTTTGAATTCCCGGTTCGCTTTCACGAATTCTCGTCTCCGCGTGGACGCCTTCAATACGGAAGAGTTGAACGATGTCAGCGCTCGTGGAAGCTCTTATACGAAGGACTACCAACTCACGGCGTCGGATTTCATGGTCGTGTCACCCACATCAATCAATGAGTTTCGTTTTCAGGGCAGCACAAGACGGTCGGAACCGCCCGCTTTGGCCGTCCCTTTGAAGCCGACACGACACGCCGTGAAAGCCGCGTGCAGTTTGTCGATAACCTTACGGTTAACCGCGGACATCACGAGATGAAGAGCGGTATTACGGTCAACCACGTCGGACTACGTTCGGCAATGCAGGATGGTTTTGGTGGAATGTTTACATTCCGCACCGTGGACGATTTCATCGCTGGCCAACCGGTCGCTTGGCGTCAAGCCTTCGGAACACCGATGACAGACTTCAGCGTGACCAGTGTCGGCGGATTCATTCAAGACCGGTACCAAGCTCGTCGCGGTCTAACCCTAAATCTGGGCGTCCGCTACGACCTTGAACGACTGCCCAAACCCTTCCCGATCGATTTTCGGAATGTAAACCCGAGGATCGGACTCGCGTGGAATCCGTCAAGCGCGTGGATCTTCCGCGGCGGCTTCGGCATCTATTACGATCGCATACCGCTGGCTTTCATCAATCGAGCGATCGAGAAGGACGGTATTCACGCATTCGAACAAGTGGCTACCGACAGTGTTGCCTCGACAGTGTTTGCAAGGAGCGGTGGCGGCCATGTTGCCGCTCCGTTTTTGATTATTACACGTTCGGTATTCGCCGCAGAGCCAGGCCTCGCCACGCCTTACAGTGCCCAGGCGAACGCCAGCGTCGAGCATTTGGTTTCAACGGATGTAACGGTCCGGGCGGACTATCTCTTCACGCGCGGGATTCACCTTTTACGAACGCGCAATATCAATCTGCTGCCGCTGCTGTCCGGTTCGGATGGCCGGCCGATCTTCAGTCCTGGGAGAATCGATTCTCGGTTTGATGCGGTATATCGGCTGGAGAGTTCCGCAGCCTCGACGTACAACGGCGTAACGATGAGTTTGAACAAGCGGCTCAGCGATGAGTTTGAGTTGCTCGCGTCGTATACCCTGTCGAAAACCACCGATGATGCGTCGGATTTCGACGAGCAGCCGCAAAATCCATATATCCTTCGTGCGGAGCGCGGACTATCGCGCCAGGATATGCGCAATCGATTCGTCGTCAGTTCTCTTTTCGACTTGCCAATCGGGGAGGAGGAAAAGGATCGAAGGAAATCTCAAAATCAGCAGAATCTCGTGGAGACACTCTTCGGACATATTGAGGCCGCTCCCATCTTTACCTTCAGCAGTGGTCGTCCAGTCAATGTGCTCACGGGCACCGATGAAGAACGAAGCCGGGCCTATCCATTTGCATCGCGCCCGCTTGGTTTCGGCAGGAATACCTTCCGTACACCGCAGGTCGTCGACGTGGACCTCCGCATCGTAAAATACATTCCGTATGGCGAACGGAGGCGGCTCGATTTCGTTACGGAAGCCTTCCATCTCCTGAACCATCGGAACGTTCTCGCCGTAAATGCCTTCTACGGCCCCGGCACAACACCCCTACCCAGCTTTGGCGCTGTGACGGCTTTTGCAGCGCCCAGGCAGATAAGGTTCTCTATCGACTTCGAGTTTTGAGAATCTAGTGGGCAACTGCGAACGGACTATCCCAATAAGGGCCTTTGTCACTCATCGGGTTCATCCTTTCGATACACCTTATGGCTGTGCCAGGTTGGAGCCAATCCAGCATTCGAGCACTCAGGCTGACAGGACAAGTGCGAGTGGATGGGATCTTGAACGAGGAGTTCTGGAACCGGGCGCCGAAAACTGGACATCTCCATGCATGAGCCTCAAAAGGGCCAGCCGGCGCGCGAGCGGACCGAGGTGTACGTGATCTATGACGACAGATTCATATACTTCGGTTTCAAATGCTTTGATTCACAACCCGGGCGAATCGCCGCACAGTTGACGCAGCGCGACAGCGACCTGATGAGCGATGACGCCGTTGTGGTCGTTCTCGACACGTTCCACGACCGCAGGTCGGCGTATTACTTCATGACGAACGCTTTGGCAACTCAAGCCTCCAATGTGCGGGCTTTTGGCTCTTTCAGGAGATTTTCAGATGCGATTCGTACTCTCAGATCCCACTCGTTGAGCGTACGCCGCCGGGCAAGCAATCTATTGCGCCTGTCGGCGCCTGAGTGCAGATGCGGCTTACGTTCTGACCTCTATAAGAGCGGGTGTCCTGATTCGGAGTCCGAGGTGAGAAGAGCTACCCTGATTTCAATTTCTAGAACCCAAATTAGGGCGGATATTGCTGCCACTGTGAAAAGGAGGACCATATGAAATATCTCTCTGTCGTTATCGCCTTGAGTGTTGGCATCTGCTGTTTGGCCACAACCCAGAGTCAAAGGCGTTCCCAGCCGTTGAAACTCGTCCAAACAATTCCGTTGCCCGGCGTGGAAGGCCGCATCGACCATATGAATGTTGACGTCCAGGGGAAGCGGTTGTTTATGGCCGCGCTGGGAAATCAGAGCGTGGAGATCGTTGACCTGGCTGCGGGAAAACCGCTCCACAGCATTGGCGGGTTAGGAGGAGACCCAGAGGGCCTCGTTTATGTTCCGGAGTCGAACCTGCTTTTTGTCGCCGCTGGGACGCCGGGCGTCAACATTTATGACGGTACTTCCTTTAAACTGATCCGCAGCGTGCCTGCCCCGAGCAATGACAATGTCCGGTACGACCCACAGAGCGCGAGTGACTACGGAGCCGGGCTTGTTTTTGTGACTGTCGTACCTGGGCTCAAGGCTCTGGACTCGAGGGATGGCAAGCTCGTTTATGACGTCAATATCACCCCGAGTGGTCCCCGCCCGGAAGGATTCCAGCTCGAGAAACTCCCCGGATCGCGCCGGCTTTTCGCCAATATGACTTATCAGGGCTATATCGCAGTCGTGGATTTGGCCAAAAAAGGTCAGGTGATCGCGAGGTGGCCGGTCGAGGGCTTCAAACAATTTTTTCCGATGACTCTGGATGAAAAGAACCACCGTCTTTTCATCGGGAGCCGAAACCCTGCGGCAGTGGTTGTGTTCGACACGACGTCAGGCAAGATGGTGACCAGCGTGCCAGGCGTCGCCCATACCGATGATGTCTTCTATGACGCTGCGCACAAGCGCGTTTACATGGCTGGCGGCGAAGGCGAGATCGCGGTCTTCGATCAGCGAGACCCTGACCATTATATACTCGTAGCGAAGATTCCCAGCGTGCCAGGATCGAGTACGGCATTTTTCGCGCCCGAATTTAATCAGCTTTTTGTGGCGGCGACGCGTTACAAAGGCCAGCCCGCGAAAGTGTTGGTGTATGAAGCGCAGCCTTAGCTGCCCGAGTCTATGGGACTCGCGATGACCGCTACGTTCCAGCAAACCTGCAGCTACTCGCCTTGAGGAGGATGAGTATGAGATATCGTCTTTTCTGTGTAATCGTTTTGGGCGTGGGACTCTGCTGTTTAGCGACAGCGCAGAGCCAACAGACGCCTCAGCCGTTGAAGCTCGTACAAACCATCCCGTTGCCCGCCGTACAAGGCCGCATTGATCACTTATCGATTGACGTCAAGGGCAAGAGGCTGTTTCTCGCTGCCCTGGGCAACAAGACGGTTGAAGTGATGGACCTGGCTTCGGGAAAACTGATCCACACGATTGGTGGATTAAAAAAGCCGCAGGGCGTGCTCTACGTTCCGGAGTCCAATCAGCTTTTCGTCGCAGATGGGGAACAGGCTGCCTGTTACATTTATGATGGCTCGTCCTACAAACTGATCCGCACCGAACCCGAACTCAAGGACGCCCATAGTGTCGGATACGACGGACGTAGCGCCAACACTTATGGAGTAGGGCTTGTTCATGTGGGTTTTGGATCTGGGACTGAGGCGGGGATCATTGCCCTAGATTCTAAGAGTGGCAAGCCTATGTTTGAAATTCCCGTTGACGGCCACCCCGAGTCAATCCAGTTCCTAAAGGCTAGCAATACAATGTACGTCAGTATACCGACGGCGGGCTATATCGCTGTGGCGGGTTCAGGCACGCGGCGCGTGAGCGCTAAATGGCCGGTTCAAGGATTCAAAGACTTTTTCCCCCTGGCCCTGGACGAAACGAACCAGCGCCTTTTCATTGGAAGCCGGAATCCTCCTGCGCTGGTTATCTTCGACACCAAAGCAGGCCGAATGGTGACCAGCGTGGAGAGCGTTGGCCAGACGGATGGACTCTCTTACGACCCCGCACACAAGCGCCTCTACATGTCAGGCGCCGATGGCATGATCGGCGTCATCGAACAGCGCGACGCGGATCATTATGCGCTCGTGGCCAAAGTTCCCAGTTCCATGGGCGCCGGCAGTTCACTGTTCGTGCCGGAACTGAATCGTCTTTACGTCGCCGCGCCACGCAACGCAACCCAGTCCGCGAGAGTGCTGGTGTATGAAGTGCAGCCTTAAATTGCAGTGGCGACATCCGCGTCCCCGGTTGGCGACATTGAAAGCATCAATGCCAGCTGTGACTTTCGGCCCCTTTTCTTTCTTGGATGAATTCAGAAAGAAGTCCTTCGACCATCGCAGATCGAAGCCGACGTATCCCGGTCCCTCCAAGCTGTTTCGATGAACTCCGGCAGGCCGATCGATTGCTAGGCCATCGTGATTGTCGTCCCGGCCAGTGGTCAGGCTGTACGGCCGTCCGGACTCCGCCTGGAGCGCGACTCCGAGATTGAAGAGGCGGCCCGCCATTTGAAGATTAACTGAATAACCCGAAATAATCTTGCTGCTGGCGAAATTCAGCAGATTTTCAGATTCGCGCCGCATCATATAACGATCGACTCGATACAATTAATGGAGGCTCCAATGAAAACACTGGCAACAATAGTGCTCATGAGCGTAGCGCTGGCTGTTGCGGCACAGGCCCAGACCGTGAACTTCGACAATGCCGCCGCGGGCACTGCGCCCACTGGCTGGACCGCCACCAAGACGGGCAGCGGCGACGCGAAGTGGACGATCGAAAAAGACGACACGGCGCCCAGCAAGCCGAATGTACTGAAGCAGTCCGGCGTGGCCACGTATCCGGTCTGCTTCAAGAACGACACGAGCCTGAAAGACGGCTTCGTGGAAGTGAAGTTCAAACCGATCTCCGGCAAAGAAGACCAGGCGGGTGGAGTCGCTTGGCGCCTCAAGGACGCGGACAACTACTACATCGCCCGAGCCAATGCGCTTGAGGACAACGTCACCATATACGACACTGTCAATGGGCGGCGCACCGAAAGGAAACGGACGAATATGAAGGTCGCCACCAACCAATGGCACACTCTGCGAGTTGACTTCCAAGGCAGCCACTTCACCGTGACTTTCGACGGGAAGAAAGCCATTGAGTGGGACGATCAAACTTTCAAGGATGCCGGCAAAGTCGGCGTTTGGACCAAGGCCGACAGCGTGACGTTGTTCGACGATTTCAACTACGGCGCCAAGTAGCCGCAATGTAGACGGGGAGACATCGATGAAACGAGCGATCTTCGCCTTGGCGTTCTCAGTCCTCCTGATGGGGGTGGGCTGCCGAGCGAACCAACCGCCCGCCAATTCCGCCGGACCGGCGGCAGATCGGACGGTCGTCGTGTACTCGTCAGCCGACAAGGAATTCGCGGAACTCATTTTTCGAGCATACGAGCAGAAGACCGGGGTCAAGGTCCTTCCGCTATACGACACTGAAGAAACCAAAACGGCCGGCTTGACCGCTCGATTGGTTGCGGAGAAGGACCACCCCAGAGCGGACGTCTTCTGGTCTTCGGATACGAGCCGAGCCGTCGCGCTTGTCGAGGAGGGAGTGGCCGACTCCTACACGCCCAGGGAAGCGGCCACCATCTCTGACCATTACAAGAGCTCGACGGGACTGTGGACGGGATTCGCCGCTCGAATTCGGGTTCTGCTGTACAACACCGATAAGGTGAAAGCGGCCGAGGCGCCTCATTCGATCCTCGACCTGGTCAAGCCGCGATGGAAAGGTCGTTTTGCTTTCGCGAATCCGCACTTCGGCACCATGTCCTTTCACGCCGCGGCACTCTTCGCGAAGTGGGGCGATGCCAAAGCAACGATGTTCCTGGAGGCCCTGAAGTCCAACGGCGCGGTCATTGCCGCTGGGAATTCAGATGTCAAGGACCGCGTGTCCGACGGCAGGGTCGACGTCGGCATCCTCGATGAGGATGACGCAGTCGTCGCGGTGCGAGAAAAGAAACCGGTCGCGCTGCTCGTCCCCGATCAGGATGGTCCGGATGCGCTCGGAACGCCCTTGATACCGAACGCGGCCCTGCTGATCCATGGCGCACCGCACGCCGACGAGGCGCGCCGCTTCATCGATTTCCTCACCTCCGCGGAAGCCGAGCAGATTCTGGCGGCGAGTGACGCGGCACAATATCCGTTGCACCCCGGCGTGAACGGTCCCACGCTGCTACCTCCACTTGACAGCCTTCGGGTGATGGACATCGACTATGCGGAAGTCGCGCGAAGGCTGCCCGCGATGGATGCCGCAGTTAAAACCATCTTCGGGTTGTGATCCGAACCGGCTGCCGGCGGTCTTGGAGTCTTGTAGCCTTGCCAATGGGACTGGTCCTTGGCGTGGCGTCAGTGCCGCTGCTTTTTCTGTTCGCACAATTCTCAGCCAAGGGGATCGGGATCGAATGGTCTTCCTTTGGACCGACGATGGCATTCGCAGCCGGCGGAGCCGCGGTTTCGACGATGGCCGGTGGCGCGCTCGGTATTCTGATAGGAACGCGAGAGTTCCCGGGCCGGAGGTGGCTGCTTGGTTTGTCGGTCGTGCCGATCGCCGCGCCGCCCGCGTTCTGGTGGATTGGTGCGACGCGACTGACCTCGGCATGGGGCAATCTGACCGGCCCCGCCGCTGCCGCGTTGGTTGCGGGCCTGGCCCTGTCGCCGGTCACGCTGCTGCTGGTTGCCGCCGCCCTCCGTCAATTGCCTTCAAACATTTACCAGGCGGCCCGCGTGGCTCTTCCGCCAGTGGCGCGGCTTCGAGCGGTGCTGCTCCCGCTTCTGCGCCCGGCACTCGCGGGCGGCTTCGTGCTCACCGTCATTCTCTTGCTGGGCGAATCGGAGCTTCCTTTTCTGTTCGGCTTTCGGACGTTGATGACGGACGTGGTCACAACGTTCTCTCAGACTTTCGATGTTGGGAAGATTCTGCCGCTCCTGATCCCTCTTCTGCTCGCAATAGTAGTTCTGGGATTCCTGGCAGGAAGGCCACTCATGCAAACTGTCCTGGCGTCGTCCCGCGGCGCTCACGGCGTAATCCGCAAACCCGCTTCCGTGGTGCTCAGCTTCTGCGCGGCCGCGCCAGCCGGCTGTCTGTTCCTCTCGGTCGGCGGGTATGCGTGGCCTATCATTGCGGCATTGCCGGGCGGCTGGCCAGGCGTACCGATCCACTCTTCGACAGGCGCCGTGTCGGTGATCGAACCGGTGGGCTGCGCCTGGAGCGCGCTGCTCTTAACGCTTATCACCGCATACCCGGCGCGGCGATCCCGTGCGATGCGTTACTTTCTGTGGATCGGCCTGCTGCTCTTTTGCGTTCCAGCCGCCATCTATGCCATCGGCTGGCTCGGCGTAGGCTCGATCCTTGGGGGTGTCGCCGTGCCCCCGATCGTCGCTTACACGTCCCGCGCCGTGGGGTTGTCCACTCTCGGCTTCGCCATCGGCTACTCCCGGCTGCCGAGGTCCCTGGAAAACGCTGCAGAACTGGTGCGGGTGTCGGCCATCCGGCGGGCATTTGTCTTCGTGCTGCCGCTGATCGCCGGCTCTCTTGTCGCATCGTCCGTGCTCGTCGCCGCGCTCACATACGCGGATCGGGATGTCGCGTCGCTGCTGCTGCCTCCCGGCGCGTCGCGGCTGACCCTGAATCTGTATCTGGCCTCCGCGAACGCGCGATCATCGATCGTCGGCGTTCTTGCGTTCGCCGTTCTCATCGGAGCGGCTTTGACCGTGGGCCTGGCTGCGTTGGGTCCAGCGCTCCTGTGGAGGCGGCGTGGCTGACCTTGTCGTCCGCGATCTGCTTGTGGAACGAGACGAGAGGGTGGTCTTGAATGGCTGCAGTGCAGAATTCCCATCTGGCCGACGAACGGTCCTGTGGGGTCGCAGCGGGGCGGGAAAGTCTACGCTTCTGACCGCCATCGCCGGTCTGATCTCGCCGCGGTCCGGCACAATCCAGATGGGCCCGCGTCTCTTCTTTTCCAAAGCTGCCGGAATTGATGTGCCCCCACATGAACGTAATATCGGTTTCGTTTTTCAGGATCTGGCTCTGTGGCCTCATCTAACCGCGATGGATCACGTCTACCTCGTGGGCCGTCCAGCAGGCCTCGATCACGCGGGTGCGCGGGGGCTCCTGGAATCGGTCGGGCTTGAAGGCCTCGGAGATCGCCGCCCGGGCGAGCTGTCGGGTGGGGAGCAACAGCGCCTGGCGATTGCACGCGCTCTGGCGGCAAAACCGTCAGTGCTGCTCCTGGATGAACCTTTTTCATCCGTCGATCGGCGGAAGAAAGATTCGCTGTAAGCGACCAGAGTGAGGACGCATGCCGTTGTCATTGTCGAAACAATGCGAATATATTCCGAACCTGAAGATTCAATGAAGATCCGGAACTTGACGGAATTACCATCGGCTTGACCTGCGCGGAGCGCTGGCGTAGATTGGCGAGCGCCGACAATCTCAATGCCATTTCCAGATCCCAACACCGCGCCCATCGAGCGGATCATATTGCAAACGCCGCTCATCAAGATTGGTACGCTTCGATGTGCGGTCGATCATGCCAGCTTTCGACACCCCGGCCCGACTGAGAACTATGTCCTGGTCTTTGCAAGAAGCTGCGTTTACGTTCGGCGTGCAGACGGCGCCAAATTTGTGTCGGATCCTAGCGTGGTGGCGTTCTGGAACCGTAACCTGGACTATTTCCGTGATCCGCTGAGCCCGGAAGGCGCGCAGTCCGACTGGTATGCCATCGATCATGGCGTCGTTCTGGATGCCGTGCGCTCCATAGATCCTGCAGTGGAGGCCACTCCGGACCGGCCGTTTCGCTTTAGCCACGCGCCGTTGGACGCACGAACATATCTTTTACAGCGGCAGATGCTTCGTCTTGTGTTGGAAGGTGGAGTCCGCCAGTCGCTTGAGATCGAAGAAGCCACTCTGCAAATGCTGCGGCGTTTGATGGACAGGGCCTATCGCCACTGGGGCCGCAAGACGATCTCTTACGAAAGCATGAAGGGCTCTCTACAAGAAGAGATCGTGGAGCGCGCGGAGGCAGTCATTGCAGCACGGTTTCGGGAGCCCCTGTCGGTTTCCGACATTGCCCGGCAAGCGGGAGCTTCCGCGTTTCATCTCTGCCGGCTCTTTCGACAGCACAGGAAAACGACACTGCATGCTCGCTGCAATCGAGTTCGCCTCCGAACGGCGCTGGCATACGTGTTGGATACTCAAATGGACCTGAGCGAACTCGCCTTCGATCTTGGCTATAGCAGCCACAGCCACTTCACCTGGGCTTTCCGAAGAGAATTCGGCCTCACTCCGTCCGCACTTCGCGGAGAGGACAAAAACAAAGCAATTTTTTGATAGCAACACGCTGAGGCTGCCGCTATCTTCCCGCTATTCCCCCGTGCGTGAGAGCGCGACGATTCTGAAGGATGGAGGAGTACGTCTATGCAACGCATTCTGCTGGCATCGGTGGCCGCGTTCATTGTGACTTGTATTGTGGGATCACTCCTATTTATTGGGCATGCGCAGGCATTGCCCGCTCCAACTGTGGATCGCGTCGGATTTCCGGCCGGCTACAAAGACACGTTTAAGCTTTTCTACGTGTTTGACAATTACCAGAACCGGCAGATCCGGAAAGTGTACGGCAATGCTATTTCAGCGTCGGTAAAGCCGGGAGAAACCTTCAACTTTCCATACGGCTCGGTCATTCTCTTTGAAAGTTGGTCCGTGCGGGAGGACGCGAGCGGGGAACCGGTCCTGGACGAGCAGGGGCGTTTTATACCGGTGAATCTCACAACCCTATTTGTGATGCGGAAAGAGAAAGGCTTTGGCGAAGACTATAAGGAGCTTCGGAACGGCGAATGGGAATATGTTGCTTACCGGCCAGACGGAACTTATTCCACTCCGCCTACAGGTACGGGGAGCTGCGCTCTCTGCCATCTGACCGGTGGCGGCCTTAACTTGTCATCAACCTCCAGGCCCAACGGCGCAAATTGGGACTATGTGTTCCGCCCGGATCTCTATTTAAGCGGTGGTTCCGGCGCGGTTCCGAAAGGTGTGCTGCAACACTATGTCTTCGTTCCTTCCACGATTCACGCTCAACCGGGCGAAACAGTCACGGTCTACAACTCCGATCAACTCTTGCATCGTATTGTTGCCGATGATGGCAGCTTCGACACGGGCGTCATGAACCCTGGCGCGAGTTTCACTATCAAAGCGGGCGCGCCCGGCACAACAGTGGCGTACCACTGCACGCTGCATTCTCGTATCAAAGGCAAGATCGTCGTGGATCCTCCTCCCCCGGTACTGCAGGCAACCGGTATCGCCATCAGCCGGACGATTGTTCAAGCGGGCACGTCTTATACTGGCGAATTTTCGGGCTCCAATCTGAACGCTCAAACATATTTCGATGTACGCTTCCGTGGTCCCCGCAGCACTGTTGATCAAGAAGCTTTGAATTGGCAGCGAGGAACGTCGGGCTCTCATACGGTACCCGCCGGCACAGCCATCGGGACGTGGACTTTCACGGGTGTGCGCGCGCATCTGGACGAAGCGGATCATAGCGGTGGTTACACTGCAGTGTCGGTGTCGCTGACGATTCCCGCATTCTAGCTACGGATTGCCCGGATTGCGCCGATTCGCGCGCGGCATCGCATGATCCGCGCAATCCGTGGCTCCAGACTAGTTTAGTTTGCGGACCGAACCGCCGTGCCCAGATCGGCGAGGAGTTTTTCTGTGGGTATCAGCCCTCCGGTCACGCTGCGCCAAACAATCTTGCCTGTCTCATCGATAAGGAAGTAATAGCGCTTGGCGGCATTGGCGTTGGCCGCGTCGTACTTTGTTGCGATCGCAAGCGTGCGGTCGCTCACAAACGTCAGATTCTCGAGCGGAAGAGGCTTGCCGGACGCATCCTTCGGACTGACGCTGTCCTTGAAAGCTCTTTGTGCGCCGGGCAGATCGGCAGAAACACCAAGCATCTGAATATTGAGCGCATTGATCTTGTCATAGAACTGTCCGGCCTCGGTGAACTCGGTCGTGCAGCCCGGAGTAAATGCACCCGGAAAGAACATCAGCAGGACTTTCTTCTTGCCTTGATAGTCTTTCAGACTGACCGGAGCGGCGCCGCGCCCGCCGCCGGAAACCTGGAAATCCGGAGCCATCTCGCTAACCTTAGGTGCGTTATCCGGACCGGTCTGCGCATTCAACTGAGCAAACCCCGAAACGGCAAACAACAGCGTAATGACGGGAACCAAGCACAACGCTTTTTTCACAAAGCCTCCTCGATGGGATTTATGGATTCTGCAACCCAGTCTGCCTCAACCGGCCACGGCTTTCAAGTAATAGAGGAAGGACCTCAAAGTCAGTCGCAAAAATAGCCGCGGCTACGAACTTCGACTGATCCCAGGCCCCACTCTTCTCGCTTCTTCAAACAGCCGGCAGGCGCGAGTCGGATTAAACACACCGCAACTGCAGAAGCGGGCCAAGGTGGCGGAGGCCTGTTCGGGTGAGCGCCTGCCCTGCTTTACCCATTCCACAAGCTTGCGTACAAAGTCGAAAGAGAGCATGCCATGGCCGCACATCGTGGAGAGTTCCAGCGTGTGGCGGTCGGCCATTCTATCGGTCTGGCCGAAGAAGCCGAGCGAATACTCGACGCTGTGCCGCTCAAGACCGGCGCGGCGGGCACACTCCTGGGCCTTGTCTAGAGCGGCGCTGATGTTGATGGAAAGGCCGAGGTCTTCTTGCCTCAATTCCTTTATGAAGGCCACGACCTGGTCGGGATTGTCGAAAACCGCGGCGACTGTGCTGGGACAGGAGACGCAATTCACAACAGTATCGAAGTCTCTTTTCGGATCGCGACGCCAGTGCACCGTGGGATTCAGTTCCTTCGATGGACGGAAGATGCTGCCATGGCTCGCATCACCCATATTGATGGGCTTGTGCTTCCGGGCGATCTCGAGGAATCGCCGCTGCTTCTCGACGGCGCCCTTGTCGTTAATTCCCCGCGCTGGGATGGCAAAGACGATGTAATCGTCGTTGAAGCTCTCGCCGCTGCCATAGCGATGTAACGTATTAGTCATTCCCGCGGCCCAATCCCAAGTTCGTCTTACCCCGAACGAACGAGAAGCCCTCTTCAACCAAAACCGGGTCGAGCGCGCTCGAACCGTCTGCTGCGCACCGCGTGGAGACACCCACGGCAACCACGGTATCGAGTGTTTTTGAAATGTCGTCCACCTTTTGAAGCACGGCCGGAACATTTTCAATACGAGTCTTGAATTCGACAATCGCGGACAGGATTTTCTCGTTCAGGATGTCGTCACGGAGCTTTCCGGTCTTCTTATCGGTCATCAAATGCGTGACGGGATTTCTGGATTCAAACTCAATTCCGATAGATGCCAGGGCCCGCGTCATCTTCTCGATGTCCCGGAACCGCACGCCGACGGTAGGCCGGCCGAACTCGACAACATATCCCACTTCACCCAGACCAACGCGGTTGGTCACATCGTTGGTCTTCACTTCTTCGGTCCCACGGCCGTGGACACCCGTACTCTCGTGGGTCACCTGAGGGTCGCTGAACGCGCGTCGCACGACTCGCGGCCAGGTAAGCTCATCCGGTGTGATGGCTGAGGTTGGACAAACGTCCGGTTCGGGATCGAAACGCAACCTGAAAACTTTCAGTAACCCGCGAATCGTTCGCACCAGCACCGGGTTGAGCTTCTCCATGCTCATGCCGCGATAGCATGTGTAGCACTCAACGCACTCGTCGGCATTGACCCCTGCTCTATTCCGGACCGGGTCGATCGAGATTGCGCCCATCGGACATACCGGCACGCAGTTGCCGCAGGCCACACATTTTTGTTGGTCAATCTGCATAAACAGGCTCTGTCCACCACATAATACCCATAAATCACAAAGTTTTCTCCCTGCAACGGAGGCTCCGTGCTAGTATTTTGGTTGTCTTTGTCTGGTTCTCTTGTCTGGAAACCCTAACTCTGACGGCCCCGATAAAAACCCTTCCCGTCAATTCGCATCAAGGAGGACTCTGGATGAGCCGATCGGCGCTCACCGAAAAACACCCGTGGACTTTGCCCTGGTGGAAAGCCGAGGGAGAAAACTTTTGGGTGATGATCTACATCGTCATGATTCACGTTCTGGCTGTTGCAGGAATCGTTTTCTTTCCCGTTCCCGGCTGGATCGTTTTTCTTGCCGCTCTCGCCATGGCATGCTGCGGAGCGCTCGGTACCACAGTTGGCTATCACCGGGCGCTGGCCCACCGATCGGTCAAGCTCAACCCTGTCGTCGAGCAGATTCTGATTTTCTTCGCGGTATTCAACGGCTCGGGCGCCCCGAGCACCTGGATCGCGAATCATCGCAATCACCACGCCAACTCCGACACGGTCGACGACGTCTCGAGCCCGCGTCACGGCGGATTCTGGTGGGCACACCTTCGATGGCTTTATCAATGGCGCCCTTCGAGCATGAAGAAGTGGTGCCCTGATTTGATGCGGCACAGATATACCATCTGGACCAAATTTCAAATCCCTCTTGTCGCTATTTCCATCGGGTTTGGCTACTTCCTGTTTGGCTGGGCTGGGTTCTTCTGGGTTGGCGCCATCCGAATGGCCTATTCCCTCCACATGCAGTGCTTCGTCAACAGCCTTCTACATCTGAAACCCGGACTTCCTGAGGGTGTCGATTCCAGCCAAAACATTTGGTGGCTTGGCCCGTTTCAGGTCGCGGCCTGGGGTGAGAATTGGCACGGCAACCATCATGACCGCCCCGCTTCAGCATGCTTCAGCCGGCGCTGGTGGCAGGTTGATATCGGGTGGTATGTGATTCGCGCATTGAGCGGCGTTGGCCTCGCTACAAACGTGAGGAGATAACGCACTAACTTGTCAAAGAAAACAGAATGAGCCGAACGCGGGCTAAAGCCCGCGACTACCTGCTTGCCTGCACGTTATCTCAAGCTTGTAGTCGCGGGCTTTAGCCCGCGTTCGGCTTTGGTTTCCTCGAAGCCCGGAAACAACCTGCCCGCCCCGCGTTCAAGAAGTTCAGTGTTAATGAGAAATACAGTTTGCAGTTTCGGGCGGAGGCCTTCAACATTTTCAATCACCCAAACTTTTCATGGCCCAACCCGGTGACTTTTTCGGGCAATAACTATAGCTCCTCGGCGGGGGTTATTACCTCGACGGCTACGACGTCGCGCCAGATCCAGTTCGCGTTGAAGCTCTTGTTCTGACTTTGGCGTTCGCCCGCCGGATGCCAGCCGCGAATTACGCGAATTACACGAATGCGTTGGCGTAATTCGCGTAATTCGCGGCAATTAACAGGGACGTGCCTCGCCTTGCTCCATACATCATTCGGAATTTCCATATAGATGACTGTCTGAGTAAGCATTGTTCGAGTCAGCACGCGGCTATTACTCGCGAGTAACGCCGCAGCGATTACCGATTCGGGCGTAGCCGATCACTCGCCCCTTCGCGACTTATGAGGAGTCATGTCAGTTCTGATTTGTCAGACAAGGTCAGCCTGCAAGGAATCTTCTGCTCATCATCGTCTCCGCTGCCGTGTTCGGTTGAATG
>WNGK01002069.1_pt1 | contig 26145 bp, 27 predicted proteins | sample 5400601 | NCBI WGS metagenome assembly WNGK01 (sample SAMN13153376, study PRJNA577476) | soil metagenome | isolation source: 60 cm soil or saprolite under Garry oak tree replicate 1 | place: USA:California | collected 2016-06-15
TTTGATGGCGCGCATTAGATAATTAGAGATGTCTCGACTCTGCTCGACATGACAGGAATCAATTGATGCGGTGTCAGTCGGCAATGTCGTGTGTGACACGGCTCTTATTCGCCTCTACCACGCTTTCGCAGCGATCGCACAAATCGGGATGCTCCTTGCTCGTGCCAACAGCCGGCCGATGGCGCCAGCAACGCGCGCATTTCTTGTACGGCGTTTTGGTAACGGTCGCGCTCACTTCGTCCGCCTGGCGGATTGTCAGATCGCTTAGAATGAAAAATTCTTCCAACTCCTCCTTGGCGATCTTCGCAGTAACATCGGAGTCTGAATGCAAAACAACCGCTGCCTCAAGGGCATTTCCGATCAGTTTCTGCTGGCGCGCATGCTCAATCGCCTGGCCGATCACCGCGCGCAATTTCAGAAGCTCGGCAATCTGATCGCTCGCTTCATGTTGCCGATGGCGCGGGTGCGGAAAGTCCTGCAGATGGACTGAACTGCCAAGGCCTGTGTGCCGCCATGCCTCTTCGGCAGTGAATGCGAGAACAGGCGCGAGCAATTGGCACAGAGCGCCGAAAATTTCATGCATGACTCTTTGTGTTGCACGACGCCGGGGGGAGTTTGCAGCGTCGCAATACATCCGGTCCTTGGTGATGTCGATATAGAGGCTGCTCAAATCGACAGCGCAAAAATGGTTGAGGGCGTGATAAACCTTGTGGAACTCGAACGCTTCATAGGCCGATCGACAATCGGCAATCACGTTGTTCAACCGCTCCAGAATCCAGCGATCGGCCAGTGTGGCTGCTGCCAATGGCTGCGGCCCGCGGTCAGCGACCGCGGCTACAGCGGAAAAATCATAAATATTTCCAAGCAAAATCCGCAGCGTGTTTCGAATCCGGCGATAGGTGTCACCCAGACGCGTGAACATTTCCTCAGAAAACGGGACATCATCAGTGTAATCGATACTGCTGGCCCAGAGCCGAACGAGATCGGCGCCATGGCGGTCGACGAAATGGTCGGCTGCTGTTGGTTTGTCGTACGTCCCAGATTTCGAAATCTTTTTCCCATCAAGATCGACAACGAAACCGTGGGTCACGCAAGTTTTGTACGGTGCGCGATTGTTGAGCGCGACGCTGGTCATGAGCGACGATTGGAACCAGCCGCGATGCTGATCGGTCGCTTCGAGATACATGTCAGCCGGGTCGCGCAGCTCAGGATGCAGCGCGCAAACGGCTTTGTGCGAGACGCCGCTGTCGATCCACACGTCGATCGTGTCGTTGCGATGTGTCGTGCCTTCCGGTAAGCCGAGCGCACTGGCAAGATCGACATCATTCAACTCAAACCAGATGTTTGAACCGCGCTGCGCGACCAGATCAGCGAGCTTACGGATAATTTTTGCGTCTAGAATCGCTTTGCCATCCTTGGAATAAAAGACCGGGAGCGGCACGCCCCAGCTGCGTTGACGCGAAATCACCCAATCGGGACGCGATTCGACTGTTCCACTGATGCGATTTTCTCCCCATTCGGGAATCCACTTCACCGTCTTGATTGCGTTGAGAGCTTTGCCGCGCAGTTCGTCAATGCGAATGAAGAATTGTTCGACATTGCGGAAGATAATCGGCGTTTTCGACCGCCAGCAGTACGGATACGAATGGTGAAAAATTTCCTCGCCGAGCAGCATGCCGCGTTCGCGCAGCAAATTGACGATGTCGTTGTTGGCGTCGAAGACGTATTTGCCAATAAGATTTGGCAAACCGGCTTCGTCGGTGAAACGCCCGTGATCATCGACCGGCGACAAGATCTGCAAGCCTTTCTCTTTGCCTAACAAGTAATCGTCTTCCCCATGACCCGGCGCGATATGCACTGCGCCCGTGCCAGTGTCCATGCTGACAAAATCAGCCGTGAACACCATCGATTCGCGATCAAGAAACGGATGTCGCGTGACTACGAGATCGATCTTGCTGCCGGAGAATGATTCCCTGGGTTCGCCGACAGGCTCGAAGTTTGTGTTGGCGCAAAATTGCGAAACGAGCTTTTGTGCGAGCAGCAACATCTCAGAGCTGCCGTCGCGGGAAAATTCCTGGACAACATAAATTTCTTTGGGATCGACTGCGATTGCGAGATTTGCCGGCAATGTCCACGGCGTCGTTGTCCAGATGGCGATGCTCGCGTTATCCTTGAACTGACCACTTACGATCGGAAATTTAACGTACACTGCGGTGTCGTCGCGCTCCTGATATTCCACTTCGGCTTCGGCGAGCGCCGTCTGCGCGCCCGTGCTCCAAAATACCGGCTTCTTCGATTGATAGACCAGATCTTCCTCAACGAACACGGCGAACGCGCGTAGAATTTCCGCTTCGTATTTGGGATCCATTGTTAGATATGGATTTTCCCACTCGCCGAAGACGCCGAGCCGCTTGAACTGTTCCCGCTGGATGTCGACAAATTTTCGCGCAAACGCTTCCGACTTTTTGCGGACTTCGAGCGGAGAAAGGCCCCGGGATTCCCTCACAACTTTGTATTCGATCGGCAGGCCATGACAGTCCCAGCCAGGGATATATGGCGCGCGTTTGCCGAGCATGGTCTGCGATTTCACCACGAAATCCTTGAGGATCTTGTTGAGCGCAGTGCCCATGTGCACATCTCCGTTGGCGAACGGCGGCCCGTCATGTAGGACAAATAACTCTCGACCTTCTCTCGACTTCTGGATTTGTTGGTAGAGTCGCGTTTCTCCCCACATTTTCAGCATTTCCGGCTCGCGTGCGGCGAGATTCGCCTTCATCGGAAACTCTGTGTGTGGCAAATTAAGAGTGTCTTTGTAATTTTGACTCATGGCAGGGTCGGCGAGGCTACGTAACATCCACCATCGCGCAAATCAACGCGTGCATCGAAACATGCGTCCGGGCCTCGAGGCACGTAGCAGTGTGTAAAGATAACTTTCCCGCGCTATGACAACGTCTGAGAAATCGAAGGGCACCTTGTGCATTTTCGTTCTGGCCGATACACACAATCGCTGGCAGGCCGGCGACGCTAACATTCGTCAACTGGCAAAGCAACGTAGCGACCATTGCGTAAGATCGACAAACCGCCGGGAGATTCTCGCCAGACATGTTGTCCGAACGCGTCCGTTAGGCGCTCCATATCCATTTTACTGATTCTCGGCGGGTGCAAGGAACGCGTAAGCACGATAGCGCCGCGCGACGCCTGCAGCCTCGTCTCCAAAGAGCAAGTTGGATCGGTTCAGGAAGCGCCAGTGAACGAGACGAAGAGCAGTGAACGTTCGGACGGAGTTTTCCGGGTTTCCCAATGTTTCTACGCAGCAGCGGAATTCAGTAAATCAGTGAGTCTAGCACTCATACAGAAGGACCCGAATCAGCGCGATAAGCGCGGCCCAAAAGAGTTCTGGAAAGAGAAGTTTGGCCCGTATAACGCAAAAGAGAAGGAGCGCGATGGAAAAACGGAGACAAAGACGCGCGAGGAAAGAGAAGAAGGAACTCCGCCAAAAAAGATCAGCGGCCTCGGAGACGATGCCTATTGGGTCAGCAATCGATTCGGCGGCGTGCTTTATCTTTTAAAAGGGGATGCCTTCATCTCGATCGGTCTCGGCGGGACGGATGACGAAGACACCAAACTTAAGAAATCCAAAGTGCTCGCCCAAAAAGCGCTTCAACGGCTGTAAACCTTTCCGACAAGCGGGACTTACCAAGCGATGTGAGGCATCCGCGCTCGCTCATTTTCCCGAATCTTAAGGCAGATTTATCAACCTTCTGCCTATGAAAACGATTTCCTCTCCTTCAATGACCGCGCGCGCCACTATCGGCGCGCTTTTTTTTGTTACGGGTATTTTCCTGGTTGTGTTCGTGCTCTTCACAAGCGGCTTACGCTCAGCCACGCCTAGCTCTGGGACGCTTAACCCCACCGGCCCGAACGTGAATTGGGCTGGCACAGCGACCGGTGGTTCTTCACTGGACGAAAGCACCTGTGTCGAGGGTGTAAACTGCGATACCTTTGTTCTCACTCTGTCCGGTACACCGACTAATTGGGGCGGGCTCAAGGCCCGCATTGTGATCAGTTGCGCCGACCCTTCCGGTGTAAGCGATTACGATGTGTATGTTCACAAAGGCGATAACTCTGGTCCGATCGTGCCGGGCGGAGAATCTGCCCATGGCGGAACGCCCCCGGAAGTAGTCGATCTTGATCCAAGCAATCCCGATGTGGGCACTGGGCAGTTTTCTGTGCACGTCGTTTATTTCAGCGCCACTGCTGCCTTTCAATATTCCGGCAGCGCCAGTGCAACATCAGCATCAGCAGCATCCGCCTTAGCTCCATCGGCGCCTCAGGATAGGGGCCCGAAGATTGGTTTTCAGAATTTCGAGGCACCGGGGACATTGGTGCAGGTTACTGATAGCAGCCAGGGCCCCACGGTGCACACGGTCGAATACCTGGCACACGATGCGGGTGAACCGTCCATAGGCGTCAATTGGAATTCACCAAACTCAGCGAGCGGCGTGACTAATTTCCAATCAGATCTCCAAACGCTCTTCATCAAGTTCGACGATAGCTGTCCCGCGAATGGCCAGAGCGCCACCTGGTATAACAGTCCCGCCCCAACATCGCAGTTCGTTGACTCCGATCCCATCGGCTTCACCGATCGTCAGACTGGGCATTGGGACACCCAACACTCGCTGGCTGGTCACCAAGCTCTGGGCCGCTGGGATCTGGCATCGACCACGAGACGATCGGCGGCGGACCATATCATGTACCTGCTCCGCCTCCAGGCCCGTACCCAAACGCTGTTTATTATTGCTCACAAGACCTGGTCACTGCGTTTTGTTTGCGCAGCGATGACGGCGGCGCCACCTATGGTCCTCCGGTACCGACCTACACAACGCAATGCGGCGGATTGCATGGGCACGTAAAAGTCGCACCGGATGGAACGGTTTACCTTCCCAACAACAGCTGTGGCGGCACGGGGGCCGTCGTCGTTTCAGAAGACAACGGCTTAACATGGAGCATACGTCCCGTCCAAAACGCAAGCAGCCAGACGCGCGCTAACGCGAATCTTCAGGATCCAGCGGTGGCAATCGACAGTACTGGTTGCGTTTATTTTGCAATGTCCAGCAGCACAGTGGCTGATAGCGCAACCGGCGGGTCCAATGCAGTTGTAGCGACATCCACCGACCGCGGCCAGACATGGCAGAACATCTATGACGTGGGCGCAGCTTACGGCTTGAAGAACATTGCTTTCCCGGCGGCTGTGGCAGGCGATGCCGGCCGCGCCGCGGTGGCTTTCTACGGTTCGACTACGTCCGGAGACGGTTCGGCAAACACCTTCACTGGTGTCTGGCATCTTTACGGTGCGAACACATTCGACGGAGGACTGCATTGGACCACGACCGACGTAACACCGAAAGATCCAATGCAGCGTGGTTGTATCTGGATGCATGGCGGTGCCGACATTTGCCGCAATCTGCTCGACTTCTTTGACATGACCGTTGACAAGCAGGGACGAGTGCAGGTCGGCTACGTTGATGGATGTGCCGACGGCGCCTGCGCTCAGGCAGCGCTTACGGCAAAGGGCAACGCCTACACGGCGAGAGGCGTAATCGCGCGGCAGTCCAGCGGGCGCCGGCTTATTGCTAACTTCGACCCGCCGAATCCGCTACACGCTACATCGGCGCCCGGCATGCCGTTGGTAACACTGCGACGAATCAACTCAGTCGTTCATCTCGCCTGGTCGGAGGCCGACACAGGTAACTCTCGAATCACCAGCTATCGGATCATGAGAGGCACAGCTACCGGCGCTGAGACTCTACTAACGACTGTTTCGGGAAACCAGACAACCTATAACGACACTACTGCCACTGATCCCACGAAAACATATTACTACAAGGTGCTGGCAGTAAATGGCGTCGGGACCTCATGCGGAAACAATGAAGTCGCCGCACCGTATCTCGGTGATACTTGTACTGGCTTAATTGTTCAAAAGACACCGCCCGGTCATCCGGAACAGCCGCTCCAGGGGCTAGCGCCTGCCTCGCTTGCTATTGACTATGTTGCCGTCGGTGAGCCTCCCGGGACAAACAACCTCATGTTAAAGATGAAAGTCACCAACCTAGCAAGCGTCCCGCCCAGCAGCAGGTGGAGAGTAGTTTGGAACTCGTACGCTGCCCAATCGTACGATCCTGCAGCCGAGCAGTTTTACGTCGGCATGAGGACGGATCAAAACGGAACAGCCACCTTTGAGTATGGGACAATCGCTACCGCCGTCGTCGGCCTAGTTATTGGCGTTCCGACAGAAACTCCAATCGGGCCTTTGCCGGGAAGCACCTTTAACGCTGATGGAACTGTTACCCTCATCGTACCGAAATCCGCAGTCGGCAGCCCAGTTCCGGGTGATCTGCTCGGAGCTGTTAACGGAAGGACGTTCACCGGCGATACGGCTCAGACTCAAAACCTGGAGCGCTCAACCCTCCTGGTAGATCATACCTTTGTTAAAGGACAGCGGGACAACGGTCATCCGGCTGCGACATACTCCATTATGGGTAACGTAGCTTGTGGAAATCCCTGAAAAATCTACACTGACGCCGACGGCCTACAAGCTAACGAGAGGATCACGGAGTTTGTCATCACGGGATCGTTGATCTTGTTTCGGGCTTTAGTACTTGGAAGCCCAACGCAATATGCCGAATCAGGAGAAATCGAAGGAAGCATTGCGCATTTTCGTCCTAGCCGATACGCACAATCGCTTGCCGAAAAGGGTGAGTGAAATCGCCAAAGGCGCCGATGAAATCTGGCACTTGGGCGACGTTTGCGCGGAAAGCATTCTCGATGAGCTTCGCGCAATCGGACCTCGAGTGACCGTCGTGAAAGGAAATTGCGACAGTAGTTTGGAATGGCCGTTGGTTGTCGATCTTGTGCGCGGCGCATTGAAATTCCGTTTGCAACACGTACCGCCTGATCATCCGCCGAATGACGTCGATGTTGTCCTGCACGGACACACGCATGTCCCGCGAAACGAAAGGCGCGGAAGTGTACTGTTTCTGAATCCCGGCTGCGTGACGCGCCCCAACCAGGGCGCGCCTCCAAGCGTGGCATGGCTAAGAATTGCGGATGGAAAAACGAACTGGGAACTCGTCCCGCTCCGGCACTCAGCCTACAGGCAAACGTGGGAAACTTGACCAGGTCGACAATATTACCGGATTGCCAGTCGCAAACCTGCCACTTGCTGGTTGACTCCACAGCTTAAAACGATTGCGCGGCGCGCTCTCGACACGGACATGCGTGAAAGTGAAAGCCGCAACGGAATGGCTGGGTCTGCGTGAAGCACAGGCGGAAGCTCTTTATACCGCAACGCTTGGGCTCCCAAGATGACCTGCCATAGTCCTGCAGCACCAACGCTTTCGCCCACCGCTGGTTTGGCCGTGTAAACGACTGTATCCGGGATAACCTCCCCTAACGCTTCGCATTCTACTTGATCGATAAACGTGCCGTTCGCGCTCGAGATAACAAGATCGATTTCGGTTTGATTGAGATCACGCAGGATTCGCTTCAAAATTTCCTCTGCTTCCGTGCGCTTCCGGTAATATCCGCCGGGATGTGCGCAGTCGATTGTAATCGGGCCGTTTCCTGCCTCCGCTGCGCTACGGCGCGGCAGGCGTGCGAGCAGGATCGCTCCCGCTCCTTCACTCAAAATCATTCCCCGGTTTTGTTTGCCGAATGGCTCAATCGGAGGCGCCAGACGAAGCAACCGCCATCGTCGATAGGCGTCGCACAAGAGCCAATCGACTTCTTCTGTCCCCACGACCAGGCAATGCTCAAGCGCTTCGTTTGCCATCAGATCCTCAGCCATTTTTATCGCTAGAAGACCTACCGCTCCATCGCCCACCAGAGTGTAGGTGACGCCGGTGACACCAAGGATCGCCGCCAGATGGCTCGCAGGCGCGTTAAAGACCGTTTCTGGAAACAAGAGCGGACTGGCCGATTGCGCGCCCGTCTCAACGACGTCGCGGTAAAAACGCTTCGTGTAAATCACGCCGCCGTTTGAGATGGCGAAGATGAGCGCGGTTCGTTCCGCATTCCGCGAATTCAGCTTTACTCCTCCAGCTTGCAAAGCCTCCAAACCTGCTGCCGCCGCAAATCGCGAAATCACACTGGCGCGGCGAAGGCGTGGATGGGCCAACCCTGTCAGCACTGATGCCGGCACGCGGAAGGCGCTGTACGGCTGGTCCCCGAACTGTTCGGAAACCGTTGTCGCGGATGCCTCATAACCATGAAGCAGCTGCTCCCATACTGCATCAACGCCGCTTCCGAGAGGTGTCACCCACCCCATGCCGGCGATCGCCAGACTCATGCTTCGAATTTACGCATCAAAATCGAAGCATTCGTACCACCGAAGCCAAAGGAATTCGAAAGCACTGTGCGCAGAACAGCAGGTCGCGCTTCGTTCGCGACAATGTTTAGATCGAGATCGTCATCTAAAGCGCCAAAATTGATGTTAGGAGGAAGGAATTGATGCTGGAGCGCCAGCAAACATATGATGGCTTCGACCGCGCCGGCGGCTCCCAGTGAATGACCCATCATGCTTTTGGTGGAGCTCACTGGCACGTCATCAAATAATCCGCTGATTGCCTTGCCTTCGGCCGCGTCATTAAACAGCGTAGCTGTCCCGTGCGCATTGATGTAATCGACTCCATCCGCTGAAATCTGCGCGCTCTGGAGCGCTCGCTCCATCGCCTGCCGCGGTCCGATACCGGAGGGGTCTGGCTGTGTAATGTGAAAATTATCTGTAGAAATGCCATAGCCGGTAATTTCTGCCAGGACAGATGCGCCACGCTGTTGAGCCAGGTCGAGGTTTTCCAAAGCAAGGATCGCGGCGCCTTCTCCCAGTACCATGCCGGTGCGATGTCGATCGAACGGGCGACATTTCTCAGGCGTCGAGGCTTGCAGCGAATCAAAGCCTACGAAGACCATTTCCGAAAGTGCGTCATAGCCGCCGGCTGACACCCGTTGGTACCGACCTGATCGCACACATTCGAACGCATGACCGATGGCATTTGTGCCCGAGGCGCAGGCGTTCGCAATCACCTGGCATGGCGCAGAAATTCCCATGGCCTCCTGAGCGTCGATCACCGGCTTTTGCGCAGGGTAATTTGCGATCCAGGTTGGCGCATGTCGCAAGGGCCCTGCTTCGCTTAATGAGCGGTAGTAACGTTCGCCATAAGACATGCCGCCGCTTGTTGTTCCAATTACCGTTAACTCAGGTTTGAATTGAGGCTCCTGCGTTACGACTTGTCTTAGCGCCTGGATCATCATGTGCGAGGCGCGATGCAGGCGTCGGGCGCGAATACCCTCGCCCCGGTTGGCGAGCAGGCGATCATCGGAGACTTGGCCAGCTGTCTTACATCGGCATTCAGCTATCGAAAATCGTGTTATTCGGGTAACGCAATCCCGCGCTTCGCGCAGCGACTCGAGTGTTTCGGCCAGCCCAACGCCCAGCGGACTGACCACGCCTGCGGCCACGACTGCGACACGGGCGATGTGCTTTTCCCCGTTCGCGCTACGTAATTGAGCCATTGTGGAGAGACAAAATTGATCCGCGATTTCCTATTGCTTTCTTACAGGAAGCATTTTACAAGTGAGCCGAACGGAAAACGGAAGCCTGGGAGTTGGTGGATTGTCAGTTGAGTTTATTCAGTGGCGATTTGAAATCCGATAAGCGGGAACAGTGACCTGGCAGCCTTTTCCAGAATAAACTCAATGGGAACTAAATTATACGTAGGCAATCTTTCCTTCAATACGACGGAAAACGAACTGCAGGAGCTTTTTTCACAGGCTGGCACTGTGCAGGAAGTTACTCTCATGCAAGACAAATTCACCGGCAAATCACGTGGCTTTGCTTTCGTCACGATGAGCTCCGAAGAGGACGCTCAAAATGCCATTTCGAAATTCAATGGCCAAACCGTCGAAGGCCGGCCGTTGACTGTGAATGAGGCTCGCCCGCGGGAAGCACGACCGCCCGGTGGTGGCGGACGTGGCTACGGCGGCGGCGGCGGATACGGTGGCCGTCGCGAAGGTGGCGGCCCGCGAAGAGGTCATTAACTTCGAAAGCATTCGCGAGCTAACGAGTTCGCAAATAGCGGAATTGGGCAGGGCTGGATTCGAACCAGCGAAGGCGTAAAGCCAGCAGATTTACAGTCTGCCCCGTTTGGCCACTTCGGTACCTACCCGTTAGCGCCCGAAAGCTTTTCGGTTGATATAGGCTCGCGCTTTGCGCCTCGCAAGTAGTTTGGCCATCGGTGCCAGCTTCAGTTAAAGAACTCGGCAATTGCGTTGACCACAAATCGCTGCGCGTCACGCGAAATCTCGGGATAAATGGGTAGCGCGAGCGTCTCGCGAGCGGCGCGTTCCGTCTCCGGAAAATCACCTTTCTTGTGGCCGAGATACGCAAAACATTTCTGCTGGTGGAGTCCGAGCGGATAGTAGATCGCCGTCTCGATTTCACGTTTGCTGAGTTGCTCGCGCAAAGCATCGCGCATTGGCGTGCGGACGACGTATTGATGATAAACATGATGATTCGTTAGGCCACGTTCGCGATAGGGTTCGGAAGGCGCGCTGATTCTTTCCGTCAATCCCGCGCGGGAAAATTCTGCGCCATAGAAATCCGCAGCGGCACGTCGCGCCGCCGCCCACTTTTCCAGGTATGGGAGCTTAACACCAAGAATTGCAGCCTGCATTTCATCCAGGCGAAAATTGCCTCCAATGACATGGTGGAAATAACGCGGTTCCATGCCGTGCTCTCTGAGAACCCGCAATTTTCTCGCCAGCTCCTCATCTCGGCAAACAATCAACCCCGCATCGCCAGCAGCTCCGAGATTCTTTGAAGGATAAAAGCTAAAAAACCCGGCTTCACCCATCGTTCCGGCTTTGGCAGTCCTTTCGCCGAAGGGGAATTCCGCGCCAATCGCCTGCGCCGCGTCTTCGATCACATCCAGTTGATAGCGTTCCGAGATTTCATGGAGCGCGTCCATCTCGCAGCATAAACCGAACAAATGGACCGGAACGATGGCGCGGATTTTCTCTCCACTTTTTGTTTTCAATTCGCCAACCGGATCCAGGTGGCAATTCTTCTCGATGCATTTTTGAATCGCGGATGGACAGATGTTGTACGTTTTCGGATCGATATCCGCAAAAAGCGGTCTCGCGCCGGCGCGCGCGATGCATCCAGCCGTGGCAAAAAATGTGTAAGGCGTCGTGATAACTGCATCACCTGGCCCAATTCCAAGCGCCATCAAGATCGCCAGCAAAGCATCTGTTCCAGATGAAACGCCGATGGCGTGTGGTGTATTGCAATATGCGCACATCGCTTTCTCGAACCCCTCGACTTTTGGCCCGAGAATGAAACGGTGGCTCGCCAGGACTTCGTTAATCGCTTCGTGAATTGAGCCAGCCAAAACACGATATTGTTCGCTAAGATCGAGCAGCGGCACCCGCATGGCGGCAAAACATGGCAGTTTCGGTTCCTGGTTCAAGGAAGATAGACTTCCAGTCTGTCTCGGCAGGCAGGCTTGCCAGCCTGCCAACTCGACGCACCAGAGACCGGTTAAGCTGAGCGCTTATGAAGATTGATCGGGCAGATCGACTGCGTTAGTTTGTTCATCATGGCCTTAGTGCGCGGGCTTTTTTGGTTCGCCTTATTTATCGTTTTGGCTTTTTGCTTCGTTGTGTTGTTCGAATACGGGCCACGGGATTTCGCTAATGGCGTTCAGAAGGAGTATGCCCGCGTGAAATCATTCGTGATAAAGCAAACAGAAAAAATCGAGAAGCCGAAGAAGAACCGCTGACCGACGGCCTTGCGCGCCTTTTAGCCTTGTTCCTGCGGAACTTGTGCGTGCGCGGTTACAAATGCGGCCGAAGATCAACATCTTCGTTGTCAGGGTGCGGCAAATTTGGTTGGATCGAAGCATGGCTAAGCTTCGTCCACTGCTCGCAGAATTTGTTGGAACCTTCGCGCTGATCTTTGTCGGCATTGGCGCGATCAAAACCGCCGGCAATGATGTGCTTGCCGTGGCGCTCGCTCACGGTCTCACGATTGCCGCTTTTGTGTCCGCGACCATGCATATTTCAGGAGGGCAGTTGAATCCGGCAGTAACCTTCGGCCTGGTTTGTGGCGGTCATATGAAATGGGGCAACGCTTTTCGCTTCTGGATTGCACAATGTCTCGGCGGAATCTCAGCTGCCTTGATTTGTCTCGGTTTGTTCGGGCGCGATGTCGTTATTAATGGTACTCCCCAGCTTGCTATCAATCTTGCCGCATGGCAGGGAATTTTGGTCGAAGGGATTCTCACTTTCTTTCTCGTGTTTGTCGTTCACGGCACCGCCGTTGACGAACGCGGGCCCCGGCGCGTCGCCGGGCTGGTGATCGGAGCAACGATCACTCTGGACATTCTGTTCGGCGGAACGCTTACCGGCGCGGCAATGAATCCCGCGCGTGTGTTCGGTCCCGCCGTTGCAGCAAATTTTTGGCACGACCATTATGTTTATTGGATCGGACCATTAGTAGGCGGAGCGCTGGGCGGTTTTGTTTATCGCGTTTTGATCGAAAGGCGAGCTGCGACGGTATAAGCCCGAATATACGGCTGTGCCCCGTACACCCAGCCCCGAACGCTTTTGGGAGGCTGACCGCACAGACTGAAAGCTTATGTTCCGAGCGTCTCAATCGGCAACGGCGCGAGGAACTTTTTTGCATCGTCGATTTGCAAAATCGGCCGCGCCAAATGCGCCCCTAGAAAACTTATATCTGGCGACGATGCGATCCCCGCTTGCGCGATTATTTCGCACTGGGTCAATCGCTCGATCGCCGCTGACGCTTTCGCCGCCAAATTACGCTTATCAGTAAATTGGATTGTGCAAACGCCGGGCGCGGTCGCTTCCACATAAGGAGAAAGTGTGAATGCGTGCTGGAGCAAAATTTCCTCCATCAACGTTTCTTGCTCGCGCGCGCGTATTTTGATGATGAGGCTTAAGCACCGCGCCAGACCCTGACTCGGCGTCATCCCCTTGCGCACGCCAAAGTTTGCCGCAGCCGCATTCAGTTCGATGATCACGGGTTTTCTTTCCTGCGTCTCGATCAGCGCGATCGGTTTTGCACGCAACGCCGGCTGATGCCGCATTGCGGCCTGCAAATAGAAATTCGGCAAATAAATTGTCGCGAACATCAGTTTAGCTCACCTCTGATCTCCGACTTCCAACATCTGGTTGGAGATGCGACCGTTGAACACGAAAGCGTAATCGCGCTATCGCGTTTTCGTCTTCGAGATGATGGAGTTCCCAGGAATTTTCCAGAACAATTTTCAATTGCGCGCTGCTGACAATTCCCTGCCGCGTCAGGACCAGACATGCCGTAGGAGCTAATTCGACCAGCCGTTGCAAACGATACCAGGTCGTTTGCGGGATTTTGCGCAACTCTTTCGATGAATTGATTACAAGATCGACAATCACAAGCGGGAAATTGCCATCCCGTAACAGCAGATCAGCCGCTTTGATCGCTTCGAGCGCTTCCGTGCAGCGCACCCAAAGAAGATGACGAAGAACGAAATTGGCCAACGCGCCTGGATCGAACGAATCGCGCCCATCAATAACCACCAGAAAATAATTAGCATGATGCGCGCCATGGAGCAGTGCATGAATGAGTGATGCACTCCCCGCACTGATTTGTGGGCTGATTAATTCCGTGATCGCCCCTTTGGGTAAGCCGCCGGCAATTGCTTGATCGAGGGAAGCTAAACCCGTGATTAAAGGCGTCCCTGCCGGCGCAGGCGCACGTGGGAAACGATTCGCAAGAAGGTTGCGCAGATCAATAATCTTGTCGCTCGCAGCCATCGGAGAAAAATGGCATGGCCGGGAAACATGTTCAAATGAACAATTAACCTTTAGCGCTCGATCCCTTTACCAGCTTCCGCAGACGCTTGGTAGTTTCTTGCCGATCGACTTTGCTCGCCGCCACCTCGAGCACAAATGCTTCCCATTCGTCGGTCATCAATTTCGTACTCCGCAATAAATCGTTACTCTCAAGAAAAACCAAACATGCGGCGAGTGCTATTCGTTTGTTTCCGTCCACGAACGGATGATTTCGGCAAAGGTAAAAAAGATATGCTGCTCCAATCTCGATTGGATCCGAGATGAGCGACCTCCCCATCATTGTCGCCTGGGGCGCTGCGACGGCCGATTCTAATAATGCTTCGTCGCGAATACCGCGCGCGCCTCCATGTGCGGCCAATACTTCCCGATGAATGGCTTTTACAGCCGCAACCGTCAGATGCTTGATTGAGTCGCTCAAGCCAGACGTTTAAAAAGAACGGAGTTCTTCTTGATCAACCGCCTCGTCGCGGCCGCCGCCGTTTTGGGACCAATGGTTGGTCGGACCGGTGTGAGAACAATCGACCCGCCCTCGTGAATAGTGACGGTAACCTCATCGCCTACCTTCAACCGTGCCAGATCCATCAGCGCGGCATCAAAAATGATTCCCTGAGAATTGCCAACCTTCGAGATCGTCTTAGTCATGATGTAATACTATGTTTTACCAGGGGCTTTTGCAATGGTTTTGTCGCATCTTCCGCGTCGTCCACGCGACACGTGATTAGTGCTCGGTGAGAGATTCCGCAAAAAATTCTCGCGTCTCACTTCTCACTGACGTTTCCGGCGCTCTTGTTTGCGGACCAGCGATACCATCACGCCTTGAATCTTGAGCTCGCGAGCCGGAACCAGGTCCGGATAGTGCGGGTTTTCCGCTTTCAGATATGGTCGGCCGTGCTCGACGACATAGCGCTTCAACGCCGTTTCGCCATCGATCAATGCCGCAACGATATCGCCGTTGTGCACCTCTTTGGTGTCTTCCAAAATCACAATGTCACCGTCGATAATATGCGCGCCGATCATTGAGTCGCCCCGCACGCGCAAGGCAAAGGTGCCGCGATTTTTTAGGACATTGGCTGAGCGCGTATCGAGCGACACGTGGCCTTCGACGGTCTGCTCAGTCAACGTCGACATGCCCGCCGGAATTTGCCCGTAGATCGGAATATCGGTAATCCTGACCTTCATGGCTGGAGTGATCAATGCCCGGGCCTTGCGCGCATGCCGATCGAGAAAACCTTTTCGTTCCAGCACAGCGATGTACTGCATCACCGACGTCTGGCTGGCGAACCCGAAATGATTTTGGATTTCGCGCGTGCTTGGCGTGATCCCCTTCTCGCGTTGCTCGCGCTGGATAAAATCGAGAATGCTCCTCTGCCGCTCGGTCAGCATTTGATATAATCATCCAACGCGTGATTGGCCGCAAGTTCAAATGAACAGATAGGCCGGGCTGGCACCTCGATTTCAGGCGCACCAAATCAACCACAAAGCGTAGCTAAATCATCTCCCCGTGAAACCTCATTCCGAGTGGACGCGAGGAATCTCTCGGGAGCATGCGGGGTCACGCTCTCTCGCTAGCGTGTTCGAAGCTCCGATTGTGAGGTTCCTCGCTTCGCTCGGGATGCAGACAAAATTACAATCGCACCAGATCGACCAGAAACTGGCACCAAAGATAAATCATCCCACGCCAGGAGTATTTTACGTCGCCTGCCGCGGTTTGTTTGAGAACGCCTTTATGGATGTTGTGCGCGATTTGATCGCGCAGATCGTTCTCCATTTCCGTTTCAATCTGCTCTTCGTCGAGTGGGTCGATTGCGTCCACGCTTACGCCATTCCGGCGGAGAAACTCGCGATGGCTTTGATAAAGCTGCCAAAATGATTGATCCGGCCGCTGCCGATTGATGCGAAACAGAGGAGTGAGTTTTAAGCCGTAGGAGAGCGGATAATTCCACGTCGTCCAAACGGTGCCGCCCTTATTACGCGATGAAATGCGCAGATAATAAAACGAGAAATCACGCTGTTCGTTCAGGCAGATGGCGGCCTGGGCTCGATCTTCCTCTTTGTAAAACAATCGAAAAAACTGGCGATAATCTTCCCAATCCCACCCCGCGTCGCCCACGTGGACGAACCCTTCCTCTTCGATCTCGCGAGTGATCTCACTGAGCGCTGGGAAAGTGTCCGAAGACGGCGGACTTTTTGGCCGAAGCTGTTTCTCCTTCGGAAGCCGGAGAGCACGAATACGCGTGAGAATTTCCAGCCAAGGCAGAAAGAGCCAGGCTACTGCACCGGTCAAACCCCACAGCCAGCTGCCAGTAATAAAATAAATCGCAAGAAAAGTGGCGACGAGAATGCCGAGCGCGCCCGCCTTTTGTGAATACGAGTTTTGAAAACTGCGCAGGCCGACGCTGAGCACCCCCACGCCGAGTGTAAGAAGGAAACCGAAAAGCATTATGCTCCTATGGATTGATCTGGTGCTCGCTCAAAAATTTCTCGAGCTGATCGGTATCGAAATTGGCCAGCACCCGGTCGCCCGCTACAAACGTCGGGACATAAGTCTGCTGGGAAAGCTTTTTCATCTCCTCGTATGCTTGCCGATCTTCGCCGACATCAATGACGTTGAAGCGGTAACCCTTTTCGGTCAGATAATCCTTTGCGTCAATACACCACGAGCACCATTCGCGACTGTAAAGTTTCAATTCCATCGGCAGCGCGGGAATAAACAACAGGCGATTGCGCCGTCAACAGTCAAGGAGCGGCGGTTTCCAAGCCGCCGACGTCTTTCCTTTCTTTCGAAAATCTTCATTCCCTGATCCTCAATACGATTTCGCCCAAACGACGCGCCGCGAACTCGATTCTCCAGTAAAAATACAGCGCCCAGGCTCGGCGGAATCTTCGAGTGGAATGACGCGGATGGTGACTTTGAGATCGTTCTTGATTTGTTCTTCGATTTCGCGTGAGCCATTCCAATGCGCCAGAGCAAACCCGCCATGGATTTCCGGTTTGGCGGAATTCTTCGCTGTAAAGAACGCATAGAACTCTTCCTTGCTGTCGATCTTGCGCGTGTTCGCCTCCCGGAACCCTCTCGCCCGTTCAAGAAGATTCTGCTGAATGGAATTCAGAATTTCCGGCGCGGTAGCGACGAATTCCTGGATCGACATGGACTCCTTGATCTTGACTGGCTGATCGCGGCGGCTGATAACCAGCGCGTTCTTCTCGAGGTCGCGCGGCCCAATTTCAATCCGCACCGGCACACCTTTTTTGATCCATTCCCAGTTTTTGACGCCACCACCGAGATCGCGCCTGTCCACCTCCACTTCCAGTGGAAGATCGGCAAAGTACTTTCCGCGCAGTTGCAACGCGAGACTATCACACGCCTCCATTATTCTGGGGCGCGACTCTTCCTTTGTGGCCACCGGCAGGATGACAATTTGCGTCGGCGCAATGCGCGGCGGCAAAATAATCCCGTCATCATCTCCGTGCATCATGACCAGCGTGCCAATCAGCCGCGTCGTCATTCCCCAGCTCGTCGTCCAGCCGAATTCCTGTCTGCCTTCCCGGTTTTGAAATTGGATGCCGCTCGCGCGCGCAAAATTTTGGCCGAGAAAATGCGACGTGCCGGCCTGAATTGCCCGTCTATCCTGCACCATCGCCTCAATCGATAACGTCTGCACCGCGCCTGGGAAACGTTCGCTCTCGGATTTTTCACCACTGAAAACGGGCACTGCCAGATGATCGCGGACAAAACGCTCGTAAAGATCGAGAATCAATTTCGCTTCGGCCAGCGCCTCGCCTTCCGTCTCGTGGACGGTGTGTCCTTCCTGCCAGAGAAATTCAGTCGTGCGCAGAAAGAGGCGTGGGCGCATTTCCCACCGAACCACGTTCGCCCATTGATTGATGAGAAGCGGCAAATCGCGGTACGATTGCACCCATCTCGCGTAGCTGGCGCCAATGATCGTTTCTGAAGTCGGCCTGATCACAAGCGGTTCCGTCAACGGGCTGGCCGGTTTCATTTTGCCATCCGAATCAACTTCCAACCGAGTGTGCGTAACCACGGCGCATTCTTTGGCGAAGCCTTCGACGTGCTCTGCTTCCTTTGCGAAATAACTAAGCGGGATGAAAAGTGGAAAATACGCGTTGCGGTGGCCGGTCGCCCGAAACATGGAGTCGAGTTGACGCTGCATGTTTTCCCAAATCCCATAACCCCATGGCCGAATCACCATGCAACCGCGCACGTCAGAGGGCTCGGCCAATTCGGCCGCGCGGATGACCTGCTGATACCATTCTGGAAAGTCTTCATCGCGCCGCGGCGTGATTGCGGTCTTTGCGGAAGGGTCTACAGGATTTGCCATGCGAAAAGCAGAACAATTAAGCCGGCACAATGCAATTGACCAGCAGCCAGTTGAAAATAACCGGCGTGCGAGAGTGATCTCGCAAATTTACCTAAGCAGTGTTAGTATTTGGACTGAGATTTGACACTCCCTCGTGCGTTTCGTAGGTTTCGCACCTTTTTCGGCGCTTATGAAAACTTTTTCAGCCAAAGCCAGTGAAGTCCCGCGTAAATGGTGGGTCATCGACGCCAGGGACCAGGTGCTGGGACAGGTGGCGGTAAAGGCGGCCAATTTGTTGCGTGGCAAGGGGAAGACAATTTTCACGCCACATGTGGATACGGGGGATTTTGTGATCGTTATCAATGCGGAAAAAGTGCGACTTACCGGAAAAAAAGAAGAACAGAAAAGTTACATGAGTTTTTCAGGATACGTGGGCGGCCACAAATCTGAGAATGTCCGGGCACGCCGTGGTCGGCATCCGGAACTACTCGTCGAGCGGGCCGTGCACGGAATGATTCCCCACAACCGGCTCGGTCGCGCCGTTTATCGCAAGTTGAAAGTTTATCGCGGCGAATCCCATCCACATACCGCCCAACAGCCGCAGGTTGTAAAACTTGGCGGCAAGCAATCCTAATCCCATGCCACAAACTGAGGAATTTGTCGCCACAGGTCGCCGCAAGACGTCGGTCGCGCGCATTCGCATGACGCCAGGCAGCGGAAAGATCGATATCAATGGTCGGAGTTTCGAAGATTATTTCCCCACCGCGCCTTTACAGAATGTGGTGATGCTACCGCTTCAAACTGCCAAGGCTGTGAATGCTTATGATTTGTCGATTAACGCCAGCGGCGGTGGCAGTATGGGACAGGCCGGCGCGGTACAGCTTGGTATTGCGCGGGCTCTTCTCCAAGTGGATGCCAATCTGCGGAGCACATTGAAAGCCGAGGGCTTGCTCCGCCGGGATCCGCGCATGAAAGAGCGGAAAAAATCCGGACAACCCGGCGCGCGGAAACGTTTCCAGTTCTCGAAACGTTAATAAGTGACCCACATTGGACCCATGCGTCCAATGACGGCAGACACAACGGCTGCTAGGGCTGCTTGGGCGATGGCGCAGCTTGCGGTGTCACCGCCGGAGGACGCGCCAATAGCGGTGGGACTGGTGCTATCGGTGCCGGCTGCGGTGGCGCGCTTGGTTTCAGCAAGCGCAATTCCTGCAAGGCTTCGCCGGCCCAAAAACTCGTTCGATATTGCGTCAGGATAGTTTCACAGATGCGGCGCGCTTCGTCGCTTTGATTTTTCGTCTTTAGGATGTACACCTGCGAAAGCAGGGCCATTGGGGCATTAAAACTGTTCGGATAGGTCGCTGCGATCTCTCGGTACATCGACAGTGCCTCGTCGTTTTTTCCCATTGATTCCAGATTGGCTGCCATTGCCATTCGCGCCGTGCTCACCAGCTCGTGCTGCGGATACTTGGTGATGAAGGCCTGAAGAGTTGTGTTCGCTTCCGGGAATTTCTTTTCGCTGCGCTGAGCTTCAGCGACCAAGAGATAAGCGTCGGCGCCTGCTGGTGTGTTTGGGTAATGGACAATCACCTGTTGATACTCTTGCGCGTTCTTCGCGCCGGCCAACAAAGCCGACGCTGCTGCAGCCCGTCGATCGGTATAAAAACGATAACCCGTAAAGCCGATGATGCCGAGCAGGGCAATGATGATCACTGCGGCGATCTGATTTTTGAAGCGTTCCCAAAATACGCGTGTTTCCAGCGCGACGTCGCGGGAGGGAGGTGAAGCTGTCGCCATAAATTTTAGGTGCCGCGCCGACTTAAAGCGGGCGAGCGTCGTCTTATGCCATGCGAAGGTTTCCCGCGCAAGCGCGGTTGAAATAGGTAGAGACACCGCGCAGCGGCGTCCGGACAGCGCAGCACGCTGTCCCTACCACAGGCCGTCATGCGCGCGACGAAGTTTTTCCTGGGGATACAATCTTATCTATAAATGCTTATTCAAATCTCTCTTCGCGTATCAAAAAAATAGTTGACCCATATGGCCCATATGACCTATGAGACCCGTGGAACCTATGAGACGAACAAAAAAGCGGTGGATTAAACCGATGCTGAAAACCGTGCCGATCTTTTTCGAGTGCACGTGTTACGCGGGCGCGGTTTGATCGAGCGTGTTTAACTGACTGCGAAAGCTTTCGCGAGTTGATTCGCATCCGTATTCTCGGCAGCGCAGCCGGCGGCGGCCTGCCGCAATGGAATTGTGCCTGCGCAAACTGCGTCGCTGCGCGCTCTGGCAAAATTGCGCCGCAAACGCAGTCGAGCATCGCCATCAGTGGCGACCCCGAAAAGTTTCGGAGCTGGTACTTGATTAATGCATCGCCTGATTTGCCACGGCAAATCGAGATTATGCCGCAGTTGCAGCCGCGCCGGGACTCGCCCCGCAACAGTCCGATCGCGGGCGTTCTCCTGACAAATCCCGATATCGATCATGCCCTGGGTTTATTGCTGTTGCGCCAACAGGAAACACCGCTGGCCGTTTACGCAGCCGAGGAAACGCGAGCCGCGCTGGCGTGGATCGATAGCGCCCTCGCTCGGTTCTGCAGAATCGATTGGCGAAAGACTAGCACTGACTTTCAAGCGCTAGCCGACAGCATCACCTTTCGGGCGATTGAATTGCGTAAGAGCGTCGCCTTTCAGTTTCGGGACGGCGTATCTGGGGCAACCGTGTTGTTTGCTCCGAGCGTCGGTGAACTGACCGAAGAATTGCGCGATACAGTTCATGGGTCCGATGTCGTGGTGTTCGATGGCACATTCTGGAGCGACGGCGAACTAGGTGTTGTTCGACCAGGCGCTCGAAGCGCGCGCGAGATGAATCATCTGCCCATCAGCGACGGCAGCCTTGATTTCTTGCGCGAATCGCCGGCGCGCCGGAAGATTTACACCCACATTAACAATACGAATCGCATCCTGATGCCCAGCTCCTGGGAACGCGCACAAGTCAGGCAGGCTGGAATCGAGATCGCGCGCGACGGATTAGAAATCGTTATATGACTACCGGACTTTGGGACCGCGAAACGTTCGTCGAAAACCTCCGCGCCATCGGCGCGCGCGCTTATCACGACAAACATCCATTCCACGCCGCCATGAACGCAGGCCGGCTTTCGCCGGAAGCATTGCGCGGCTGGGTCGCGAATCGCTTCTATTACCAGCGAAACATTCCAATCAAAGACGCAGCAATTCTTTCCAATTGTCCCGTGCGCGAAATGCGACAAGTATGGATTCATCGTATTATCGATCACGACGGCGACGCAGAGGCCGAAGGCGGCATCGAAGCATGGCTGCGCCTTGGCGAAGCGTGCGGACTGTCGCGCGACGAAATAATGCAAGATCGACATCTGCAACCCGGGGTTCGTTTTGCAGTGGATGGCTACGTGAATTTCGCTCGCACCCAGCCGTGGCCCATCGCTGTCGCCTCATCGCTCACCGAGCTTTTTGCGCCTGATCTGATGGCGGCGCGGCTCGCGGCCTTCGAAAAGTTTTATCCGTGGATCGACTCGCGCGGCCTCGATTATTTCCGCCGACGCACCAGTCAGGCGCGGCGGGATTCTGACGAGGCGCTCGCGATTGTATTGAAATATTGCAACACACCCCAGCTCCAGCGCGACGCCGTGCACGCGCTCGAATTTAAATGCGATGTGCTCTGGTCCATGCTCAATACAATTCATCATGCATATGCTGGAAATCGCTAATGCCGCCCAGCCGCGACTGGCGCGCGGAGTCCGGTTGCAAATCGACTCCACCACAGGCAAAAGCGTACTGCTTTTCCCGGAAGGCATCCTCGAATTGAACGAAACTGCGCAGGAAATTCTTACCCGCTGCGATGGACGAACAGTAAGCGAGATCGTCCGCGCGTTGGCCGAAGAGTATGACGCCGATCTCGCGGCGCTTGCAGCCGATGTCCGCGAAACCCTTTCCGATTTGCAACGACGCAAGCTTATCGAACTCCCATGACTGTCCCGCGCCCATACGCATTGCTTGCAGAACTCACTTATCGATGCCCGTTGCATTGCCCGTATTGCTCCAATCCGCCGCAAGTGCGAAACCATGGCGAACTCACCACCGACGAATGGAAGCGCGTAATTAGTGAAGCCGCAGCGCTTGGCGTGCTGCAAATTGGTTTTTCCGGAGGCGAACCACTTGCCCGGCGCGATCTACCCGATCTGGTTCACGCCGCGCGCGAGGCAAACCTTTACACCAACCTTATTACTAGTGGCATCGGCTTGGATGACGACCGCGTGCGCGCGTTGCGCGCTGCGGGCCTCGACTCCGTACAGCTAAGTTTTCAATCGGACGATACCGATCTCGCCGACGAAATCGCCGGCGCTCGCGCGCACGAACGTAAACTGAATGCCGCTGCGAAGATTCGCGCAGCTGGAATTCCGCTCAGTCTCAATTTTGTTATTCATCGACGCAACATCGATCGCTTGCCGCAAATGATTGACTTGGCAGAATCGCTACAGGCCGAGAGAGTGGAGCTCGCCAACGCGCAGTTTTACGGCTGGGCTTTCCTCAACCGCGCGGCGTTGCTTTCAACCCGTGAACAAGTTGTTCGCGCCCGAGAAGTCGCGACCGCAGCGAAAGCGCGGCTCGCCGGGAAGATGGACATCTTTTACGTTCTCCCGGACTATTACGAAACCCGGCCCAAACCGTGTCTCAACGGCTGGGGCCAACGATATCTCACCATCAATCCGGTCGGCGACGTGCTCCCCTGCCCAACTGCTTCATCGGCCATTCCCGATTTGCGTTTTGAAAATGTCCGGGCACGCGCGCTCGATTGGGTTTGGCGAGAATCGGAAAGTTTCAATCGGTTTCGCGGAACAGAATGGATGCCGGAACCGTGCCAGAGTTGTCCGCAAAAGGAAATCGATTTTGGCGGTTGTCGTTGTCAGGCCGCGTTACTGACTGGAAACGCCGCGAACACTGACCCCGTCTGCGAATTGTCGCCAAATCGCGCGGGCGTGGACGCGGTGTTATGCAATCTAAGTTTATCAAGCGACCATCCGCGTGATTGCACCTATCGCGTAAACCCTACAACAATGCCTGCTTCGCTTTAGTTTGCACCTTCGGCGGATTGGCTTAGGCATCGTCTTCAGGAGAAGCCGATCCACCAAGGTGGAACGCGTTGTCCTCAACGCGTTGCCACAGTAACTGCGGCTTTGCCGCCTAACATTTCGGAGGCGCCAAGCAGCCGAGGTCAGCGACCTTGCTACAACAAAAAGCCCTTAGTTCCGGAACCACCATTCTCCAATCATGCATCACCGTTTCCTTTACCGCGGGGTCGGGCGAGGCGCCGGAGTTGGGCGGGGCCTCGGTGTTACTCGAGGGGTAGCGGTAGCTGTTGGAGTAGCTGTGGCTGTTGCTGTCGGTGTCACTGTCGGGGTAGCAGTCGGCGTCGGTGTTGGGGTGGGACACGGAACCGGTGCGCAACCAGCAATATTGACCGTGTCAACGCGCCAACCCTCATTGGAGCCACCAGTGTCGCTGGCCATCCGCCAGCGCAGCCTGCCGCCCGCGACTGCAATGTTCAGGTTGACCACGGTCGTGATGAAGCCCTCCGAGTTGCCGCTCCACGCCTGACGACCTGCAATCGGGCTGCCACGATCGGTGCTGATGGTACGGTTATAGCCCCCCATGGCGAAGCTCCCGCCGGCGGCAAGGATGTCTTGGAAGGTGTTTCCGCCGTCGGTGCTGAGCTCTAACACGCCGCCGTCAAAACCGAGATTCGGATCCTCGCTCGACGCCTCAAAATTGAAGTTGTGCCGGAAGGTCAACGATAAGGGCGCAGGAGGAACAGAGAGGGGTAGCGAGTCGAGCCGTTTGTCGCTCACTACGGCCGGATCATCGATCAGCGCAGCGTTGGGGAGGGTATCAGCAGGGGGGATTGGCACCCCGGAATTTGATGTGATCCATAGCGGCGGCGGACCTTGGGCATTCGTTGCTACCCAGTCTGGAGGCAATGCGGGCGGGGTCACGCCATCGAAGTTCTCGCTCACCACCACCGGAAGCAAACAGGGGGGTGAACACGAAGGAGCCGGCGATGGCGTCGGGCCGACGGCCGCGGAAATATCGACTCGGCCCCAGCCATAAACGTTATTTGGCGGTCCAGCCGTGCCGCACTGGGTCGAAGAGATAAAATGAGCCGCGTTATCTAAGACTGTTCGGCTCCCAGCAATATCATGGCGGAGCTCTGGACGGGCACACCACAACAATGCCATGGCACCAGCAATATGCGGAGTAGCCATGGACGTACCGCTTAGACTCGCATAAGCGTTGTCTGAGGTATTATAGCTCGAGCGAGTCCCGGTGCCCGGAGCAGTGATATCAGGCTTGATTCGGTTGCTTCCATCGATCGTGACCGGGCCGCGGCTGCTGAAGGACGCAATGTTGTCGGTGCCGGTGTTCAATGCACCAACCGTGTAGGATGCCTCATAGAAAGATGGAGGATCTTGCACCGTAGAACAGCTCGGACCGGCATTCCCTGCTGCTACCACCATCATGATGCCAGCAGCGGCCTGAGCTTCGACAGCAGCTTGCAATGTGTTAACCGAGCAACCTTCCGAAGGCGGGCAAACCCAGGAATTGATTGTGATATCAGGAGCTTTGAGCGGGTCACCTTGGTTCGGGTTGCCGTTTACAGGGTAGGGCGCCAGGAAAAATTCCATGCACTCAATGTATCTGGCGGGTGTGCCATTGTTCTGGTCCATGTTGCGGCAACCGATCCACTTGGCGCCGGGCGCCATTCCGATCTGGTTGCCGGCGCCATCATCGCCAATCGCAGTGCCAATGGTGTGAGTGCCGTGACCCAAATCATCACAGGGCTCGGGCGAATCGTTACCGCAGGGGTTGCCGACGCTGTCGTGGATGGAGTCATGCCAGTTGTAATCGTGGTCGGTGTTCTGTCCGTCCCAACCGCGGTAGTGAGGCTTGAGCGCGTTATGCGTCCAGCGAATACCAGTATCAGCTCCGGCGACCGTAATTCCCTGACCTCTAAATCCCAGCGCCCACACATCCGGCGCATGCGTGTAATTAATCCCCGGCTCGATCGTTGCTGGTCTCTGCGGTTGCGAAGGCGGCTCAGCAACGGCGTTCGGTTGAGGAAGGACATTTCTGATATGCGGATTGCCTTCTACTCGCGCCACATCAGGGCGGCTAGCCAGCGCCTCGGCGATCTCGCGGCTCCCTTTCACTAAAATCGCATTCACGATGTAAAAGGAACGATGCTCGATGCCGCGTTCACGCAGCCATTGAAGGATGGGACCTTGCGTTGTCTGGCTCTTGTTCCAGAGCGCGTCGTGCACATAGCGACTCTTTTCATTCTTTGTCGCCAAAGCCGCTGCCCCGCTGAGGTTGGCCTGGTCAGTAAGCACGACCATGAATTCGGCCTGCTGACCATTGGCAGTGTGCTCGATCACCCACGGCGCAACCTTATCAAGGTGGAACGCGTTGTCCTCAACGCGTTGGCTAACAGCGCGCGAAGAGCCGATCGCTCCTAGCGCAGCTATCCCAGCTGCGACAAAAAAGAGTAAACACAGAGTAGCCCGCACTCGCGGCGGAGTGGATATCCGGTTTGGGTTTGTAATCATAGAATCGCCGGTATCATTGGTTTGGTCAGTCGTGAATGGATAGCGAAGGAGCCCCTTTTAGCCAAAAGCGTAGTGAGCTGTCAACGCAAATCGCTAAATCGGTACACCGATTTGACGTTCCACCTTCACCACACGTCTTCATAAATGGTAGGGGTGGACCGCTTGGGCCGTCCGTTCCGTTTCGGTGCGCCCGGCGGTCGCGCCCTACCAGGCTGCCACGATTTGAGTGATCGGGTCACACGGTAGTGGCCGCTCAGCAGATGAACTGCCCTG